>Ga0335071_10002088_pt1 | contig 21562 bp, 12 predicted proteins | sample Lox_Sample_15_FD_206724 | JGI IMG/M metagenome (GOLD analysis project Ga0335071, IMG submission 206724) | Soil microbial communities from Loxahatchee National Wildlife Refuge, Florida, United States - Lox_Sample_1.5 | ecosystem: Environmental > Terrestrial > Soil > Wetlands | place: USA... | reverse complement strand
CCAAGGTGTAGATTTCTCTGGATGGCCGAGAGCGAGACATACGACAGTGCATGGTGGTCGATGAAAATCGCTACCGGCTGGCATGTTCGAACCGACAAAGAGTGCGCGACGTTCCAGCAGTCGCCTTGTATCGGAGCGTTTCAAATCAGCTCCGCACGGAAGGACGGGCCGATTTCGAGCGGTGACTTAAAGGCGTTCGCGAACGAGCAGATGCCCCACGGGACTCAGTTGGTAGAGGTTTCATACGGCGATTTCTTAGGGTTCACTGCCTGCTATCAGAGAGAAGAGATGCTGTGGAGAGAGTGGTGGTTAGGGTTCGGGCCGCTGATGATCTATGCGACCTATAACGTCCCCAAGAAGGCTCTCAAGGAAGCGTTAAGCGAGCAGCGTGACTTGGAACGAATGTTGGCGACGTTGAAATCCAGAAATGTCGCAGCACTCTGATCCTAATAGACAGGCGAAACAAAAGCGCACACTTGCGATAACGCCTGGTTTCGACAATTGATTCCGGCTGAATCCCCTTTTCGGGTCTCACACCTCACCGGAGTCACTTCGATGTGCCTTCCATGAGAGTGCGATTTCGCTCTGCTCACGGACCACGGCGGTGTTCCGTGGAACAGCGCCCAAAACCGAATCGAACTTTATAGCCCGAAGATGCCCCCTAACCGGGTACGCCAAACATGGGGTAGCCAATGAACGTGTCATTAACCTTGTTATTGGTGAGCCGAGTGATACCTGACCCGTCGGGATTCATCTCGTAGATCTCCCCATCTGCCACAAAAAGCACCTTGTCGCCCACAACTACAGGGCACCAATCGTGGCGGGTGTTCGTAAGCTGGATCAGATTTGTGCCGTCGACGTTGACTACGTAGATGTCGCTATTCTCGGGGTAATATGGTCCAAGAATATAGGAGAAGAAAATCTTCGTGCCGTCTGTACTGAAAGCCGGCTCACCGAGGAACTGGGTGTCTGCAAGGCACGTCATGATGATCTGGAGCCCGGAGCCATCGACGTTCATGGTCGCCAGACCGCAGAAACTGGCATTGCAGAATGAGGCTGCGATGGTTTGCCCGTCAGGAGAGACGGTAGGTTCAAAATAATTACTTCCGTTCTGATTGGTGAGGTTCTGAGGTTTGGTGCCGTCCGCGTTCATCAGAACGATGTCGATGTAATAACCATTGCGCCACGAATCGTAGATAATCTTGGTACCGTCGGGCGTGAATTGCGGGTACAAGTCAATTCTTCCGGGGGTGGTTAGACTTGTTCGCCCTGACCCATCGGAATTCATAATCCCGATCCAGAACGAGGATCCATCCGACAGAGAATAGGCGATCTTCTTGCCGTCGGGGGAGAGGTGGACGTAGTTGAACTTGTCGGGCGACCCAACGGGAATCACTCCGCTGGCGCTCATCAAATTGATCTGGTAGTTGCCGGTTCCACTGATCTGGGTGAGAAAGGCCACATTCGGTCCCCCACCGCCGCCCCCTCCTCCACCACCTCCGCCGCCCCCTCCTCCACCACCTCCGCCGCTACTTCCTCCCCCAGTTCCTCCGCCACATCCCATCAGAAGGACCAAAAGAGCAATTAGAGCCGTAGAAATCAGGATAGAATCCAGACTCTGCGATCGTCTCCACATAAAAGCAGCCTCCTTCTCTCTTGATCGGGAAAGTCAGACAGCTCGTCTCAGGGGGTGTTGCTTCTCAACGGGCGGGAAGTGCTCTTCGGAGAGGCGAGGATACGATCAAAGACATTATCTTCCTTTTCGACGGCGGCAGCGAAGGAAAATGGGGTAGTCAGGCTTTAACAATGCAGGAAGGCCCATATCGGCTATGCATGGTTGGTGAAAAATCCCGTTTACACTCACTACCCGACCCGCTGTGGTTCTGAGTGAAATCGCCTCCCTTGAAGAAAGCCGCAAGTGATTGCAGATGAAGGTGCGAGGCTAATTTCCACTGTCCGCCGTTTGCCTTCCATATCGCCGCGTACAAGCCAAAGCTAGGTCTGCTCGATGACGGGTGCGGGATGTGTGGACTCTTCAGATAAATCCAGACAATCTTCAGATGCTCTCCATTGCCTTAGAAAACAGTCTCGCGCACTATGGGCGTAACGATGGAAAGCGGGCGGATTCAGACAGAGCTCGCTCGTGGGGTCCCGGAAAAAAGATGCGGGTCGATGAAGTTTCTTGCCCGCATTTCACGCTTTATTAGATAGGAAGGTCGCTTGCCGAGGCTGCCTCCTCAGAACTAGGAGGGCGTTATGTCCGTTGTCGTGATGCTGATGGTGGGAGGATGGATCGCTACGCTATCGATGGTGGGAGTCTGTGCACTTCACGAATCCGGTAGATTGTTCAAGCTGCGCAGGCGCATCGCCTTGTGGCTTCTGGAAACATCGTCTGAACAAATCCGAAGCGCCGAAAAAGGCTTTCAAGCTGAACGCGGAAACGCGGTATGACGGGCTCTACCCGTATGCCCCGGACCAACGATTCCACGCGAAAGATCGTGCCGTTTCCTATTGCGCGAATCTGTCCAAGGTGTAGGCGACCCGTGGGAGAGGGCACACGCGTGACCGATGTGTTAGGTAAGGTCATGCACGAACAATGCTGCTTGATGGAACTAAAAGAACTAGACTCCATGTCCAGATTCTCTGACGGTAGCTATTAAAACATCTCTATAGCACGCATTGTCCTTTTCCCGAGCCGATCTCCTGAAAAGGGGATGGGGTAGAAGCTAAAATCCCTCCAGCTCAAAATTTCCAAATTTTCCAACTCCGTCAGACGGCTGGGTCCCATCTCCGCCAGAGCCCCCACCCCCTTGGTCATAGCCAAAACCTTTTTGGCTGGGGGAAATGTTCACAAGGCTACTGTAGCCAATTTTGTAGCTAGGGTGAGCTTAGATGGAGTTGGCTGGAGTAGGATTTCGGGCACGACACGCAATGCATTGCTAACTGTTTCCAACGAGATGCAACTGCGGCCCATTCAATCCAATTGCCAAGATTTGGATTAAGAGTCAGTTGCTCTGCCAATTGAGCTACGCGCCCGCTGCGGGAAAACCTGCGGTGAGAAATTCTTATTATATCATCCGCGATGCGTGTGATTTGGAGGAGCGAGTATTGAAGAAGGACTTTGCCGGCGGAGGCCCGAGATTGCCATGCGGTGGGTTCCGTCAATGCGGAAAACACCCTTGAAGCTGGTGTTTCGCCTGCCGGGCAGAGATCTACGCAGATATTGCCTGCCGTCCTTCTTCCGCTAGGGGGACACCGGAGGATGCGGGTGGCTTTCGCTTGGGCATGGTTTCCGTCGTTGCCATTGCCCGCCGCTCCACCTTCCCGATAACCGGAAGTTCGTTCGTGTCCGCCACAGACCGGGAGATAAATCGGCTTTCGTTCCACAGGCGGTCGATCAAGCGGCGCTCGTTCGTGCGCAACACTTCTTGCGGAAGCGATGAGAAATTGCGGAATGTCCAGAGCAACAGCACGCGCTCACGAAGATTCGGTTGCAAGTATCGAGGCCCAATCGGCGTGTCCAGTTCCAAAACGCCGTGGGCGAGTTTTTCAATCCACATTCAGCGGCCCGCCCGGAAGTAGTTGATTCTCAAGTTCGCCAAAGCGGGGCCATTATTGCACCAACTTTGGGGCAGGGGAAGGGCTTTTGTGAAAATAGGCAAATTATTTTCGGAGCTTGCTCAATTTGAGAAAACCCGCTCTTCCATGTGCCCGGATGCCCGGCGGCGCGTCCGACTGACTCCCTGCGTCATTGCCGAGAAAAATGTTCTAAATTCGACGATTCCTTGGGAGGTGGAGATTGACGTGTCAAAGCAGCTCCGGCAGCCGCTCGACGCGATCGATCGTGGCCGCGATTCCCACACTTTTGCCCTCGGATGGCTCGACCCGGACCACCGAAGCCTCGCAAAGCGTCCATCCGGCGGGGCCCAAGCCTAGATTTGGAGGAAACATCAGGACAAGTTCGAGTTTCGCTCCCGGTTCAAAAGCAGAGTCAGTGTAGAGAAATATCCCAGAGGATGTGAGATCACGGGTCAGACCGGATTGCTCGGGACCCCTGAGTGCCCTCTTTGGGCGGATTTTGACGGGAAGCCGAACCGGGGCTCGAGTTTGGCGGCGACGTTCCATATATTGGTTCTGTCAGCTCGACGTCCGACGAGATCTTATTTTATTCCGTGACCGCTATTCATCTGTCCCATTGAGATCATCTCATTTCCAGGCGACGTATTCTCCAGATTTTCTCTCGGCGCCTCTCGTAGACAGTCGGCAGATTCATGGTAAGGAATCCTTCTAGCTCGGCAAGTTGTTGACTCTGATACCGTGTGCGCGGGCGAGTGCGACCCGCGCAACAATGCACTTTCCTAAAAGGTGAACTTAAGCGCCAACTGAATGCCGCGTGGACCGCCGCCTCCAAGAAACGGATTGCCGATACCAACGTCGCCGGTAGCGGTGATCTGATAACCTCCATTGCCAACCTCACGATTATTACCAGCCACATTCGTCGTGTGGAAGCCGCATCCGCAATCGGTGGAGAGGTTTGATGCAGGATCGGCAATGAAGCTTGGCAGTACTGGGTTGGAGAAGTTGGGATGGTTGAGGATGTTGAAAAACTCGGCTCGCAATTGCGCTTTTACTCGTTCGCTAATCGCAGTGTCCTTATAAATGACAAAATCCCATTGTTTATAGGTGGGGCCAACCAGGGCATTGCGGCCCAGATTTCCATAATGGCGCGTTCCTGGCACGCAGTCGCTCGAGAATCCACTGGCGACCGTAACGCTGTCAAGAATGGCGCACGGCATAGCGAAAGAGGTAAGGTCGATGTAATTCGCGGGGTCCCGTTTGTGATAAGCGACCGGTCCAACGACATCCGGACGATCGAAGCACTCGGAGCCGCCACTGTAGTCATCCTCGCAATTGTAGGCGAATTCGAAAGGCTGACCGCTCTGCAAGGAGACAGTGCTTTCGAGGTGCCACCCGTTTTTCAGGCGCTGCATGCCCCCGCTGAATGTCGGCAAATCGTAGCTAAATACCCACGTCAGGCGGTGCGGGATATTGAAATTTGACGGGCCATACTCACGGCCTGGATTATTGCTGTCCTGAGGCTGTGCGGCATTGGGAACAAAGTCCTCGAGATCACTGGAGTTGTCGAGCGACTTGGAGTACACGTAGTTGACAGCAGAAGTGACGCCGTGCCACCCATTGATGCGGTAACTGAGCTGAAATGAGTTGTAATTCGATTTGCCCGTCGATTTCTCGTGATAGATATAAAAGGCATTCACGCCGGCATCGCCAAAAGGCCGCGGGACGCCGAAGTCCTGTATCGATCCCGTCTCTGGACAGGGTTGATAGCTAATACCGGTCTGGGTGCTAGCACAATCGGCTCTCCATACCGCCTCCGCATTGGGCTGATTGATGTCATAGAAACGGAATAGGCGATGGCCTTGCGATCCCACATAACCAATTTGAAGCACCGTTTTGCTGCCGATTTGCTGCTGAATGTTGATGTTGTAGTTCTCCATGTACGGCGTCTTGATATGCGGGTCGACGCCAAAGATATCGCATTCCTGTACGCTGCAATCGGAAGGACCAAAAATGGGCACATTGGGCTGGATGGTGGAGACCGCCAGCGACGCTCCCGTGATTGCCATACTTCCGCCAAACGGACCATAAACCGGGCCGGGCGAAAAGTAATCGCTGAAGGGCCCGTGTCCCATGAACATGTCCAGAGAAAAGGCGTCATAGAAAAGTCCGGCGCCAGCACGAATGACCGTCTTGCTCCTTCCCGTCACATCCCAGGCGAAACTCGCTCGGGGAGAAAAATTTTTGTAATAAGATTGATATAGGTTGTTGCCGACCGTTTGGTACGTTCCCGTGCCAACGTCCTGGACGGGATCGAAACTCGATGTCAGGAAGTTGGCTAGCAGGTCATTCTTCTCGTGGAACACGCCATAGTAGTCCCACCGCAACCCGTAGTTGACGGTCAGGCGGGAGTTGAAGCGAAAGCCATCCTGAATGTACAGGCCGTAGCTATTTTCGGAACCGTGCCGCAGAGAGTTTCCTGAGTATTGCAGACCGCTATCGGGTGAGCCCGCGAGGAAGGCCTCCAAGTCGGCGAACTTCAAGCGGCCACGATAATATTTGTCGATGTACTGCTGGATGCTGGTGCGGCGGAATTCAAATCCCGCCTTGACGTCATGCTTCCCAATCTTCCAGTAGATGTCCTCCACAAAATGATTGTTGGTGTCGTGGCGCGCCCGGGGATCGCCGGAGGTCGTGCCGGGTTGCGAAAAGAAGCTGCTGGAGCCGGTAGGAGTTACCGAAACCAGCAGGATCGGCATGCCGGAGTCGTGGGGTCCCCCACTGGCACAATCGCTGGATGCGCACATATTAATTGTACTGGGGTGGAACGAATTGTCCTGCGGGAAGAAACCTTCCGAGAAGCGGTTCCATCCATAACGGATCTCATTCACTATGTTGGTCCCAAAGTTGTGAACGAAGGAGAGCGACACCAACTGCACTCTAGTCGGTGTGACGGTGTTAAAGCCGGGAAGTTGTCCGCCAGAACCCGTCAGCGCCAGCGGAAAAGACTGCGTGCTGTCGCCAAAGAAGTAGCGGCCTGTAATCATGTTGTTGTTCGGGTTGATATTGTGGTCGATTCTCGCGATCAGGCTGCTCAGATTGTTCTTTGACGGCGAAATCAACGACGCGTTGGGACCGTCGGGACAACCAGTATCGGTGGAGTGAATGCCTGGAATATTCGGCGCAGGCCATGGGTTGTGATCCTGGAGAAGCGCCTTGATCACATCGTTGCTCGCATCATCCGGGCTGAGGGAGCCCCCAGGCCCGGTTCCTTCGGGTACACAGGCGAGAGTTACCGTGCCTACCGCTTCGCGCTGACCTTCATAGTCAAAGAAAAAGAATGTCTTATTCTTTACGATGGGGCCGCCGAACGTTCCTCCGAACTGATTGTTGTGGAACGGCGCGCGCTGCTGGCTGGCGAAGTTGAAATAGTTGCGGGCGTCGAGACCGTTATTGCGGAAGTACTCAAACAGCTCTCCGTGCCAGTCGTTGTTTCCGCTCTTGGTGACGATGTTGACGACGGCCCCCGCGTTGCGTCCATATTCCGGCTGAAAGTTGGAGAGCACTTTCATCTCGGCGACCGCTCCGATAGGCAGAATCGCCGAGGGTACGGCATACACACCGCCCTGGTTGATGGCGGGGTCGTTGCGGTAGCCGTCATTCATGTCGGTGCCATCGAGCAGATAGTTGTTCGAGCGGCCTCTCGCTCCATTCATGGAAAACTCGCCCCACCCGCCCGGAGAATCAGTTATCTGGTCCGGCGAACCCGCCACTCCTGGATTGAGATAGATAAGCTTGGTATAGTCGCGACCGTTGACAGGTAGATCTTCAACGCTCTGCCCCGTGAGAACACCGCCCAGATCATCGGAAGTGGTTTCAACCTGCGGTAACGTTTCTCCCGAGACCTCCACAACCTGGTTGACCTGGCCGATCTTGAGCTGCGCGTCAACCCGTCGCTCCGTGGCGACGTTGACTTCGACCCCGCTTGTCACCGAAGTCTGGAAGCCGCTCTGAGTCACCGTGACCGTGTATGTGCCGATGGGGAGTTCTGGGATCGTGTAGCCACCATTGCTCGACGTGGTCACCGTACGTTCAAGGCCAGTGCCTACGTTTCGCACTTTCACCGTGGCTCCCGCAATGACATTGCCGCCGGGATCGGTTACGGAGCCGAGGATGGTACCGCGAAAAGTTTGACCAAACACGATCGCCGAAAATGCCAAGACGCAGACAGCGTACCAATGCAGCTTCATCTTTTTCTCCTTCGTCGCGGCGGGAAGATCGGTAGCGGCTCCGCGAACGATGACCTCAGGTCTTTTGGGTTGGGGAATTATAGACCAGAGTACGAAAAAGATAAGTGATCTTCGTGGGTATTTTTCGAAGGAGATTATGCAGATTAAAAGTTGAACGCCAACCCGCCGCGCACGGAACGTGCGGACTGCACCAGGTAGACAGTCTGGCCGTCGCTGCCAATGACCGGCACATAGCCCTGCGCGAGGAGATTGCGGATATCGATCAGCAACTCCATGTGTCCCGCAACAAGCTTCGATGGAATCGGCTGGCGCACGAAAAGATTCAGATAAGGATCCGCCGCCCCGGGAGACGTATTGAAGAGATCAACCGGCGTGAGCGAATGCCCGCCCGAATACCGGTATGACGCGATCCAATGCGTTTTCGATTTCGGAATGTTCCCGCTGAACTTGGCCGCGATCGCTTGGCGCCGCTCGGTCCGAATATAGTCGCGCGCGTCTTGGAGTTCGATATTGGGCTGCGAAAGATCGAGCACGCCGCCATAGGAGTAATCGAGCGTTGCCGTCAGGTCATTGAGCAACTTGCGCTGGAGCACAGCCCGCACGCCAGTGGTCGAGAAATCATTACCTTGATAGCTGAATGTTCCGGAGTAGAGATCAGGTAGCACGTCGCCGGTCTCAGCCGTCAGGTCACCGACTCCAGTCAGAACGGGGTCGATGATCCGGTCGTCAAAAAATGCCACCTGCAGGTTCGTCTTTCCAATGCGGTGCGAAATTGAGACTTCCTGATGACTAGCTCGTTCCACCGCGGGCACGAAATCGGTCATGCTCATGCGCGGACCGGCGGCGCCGGGATCAGCAGATGCAGTGTCTAGCCCGCCTGAGTCTGGCGAAAGATCCTCTAGCCGCGAATCGGGAATTGAACTTGCGTATTGGTACTCAATAACTGTGTTGGGCGAGACATGCAGATCCGCGGAGCCAAATGGCTTGAATGCATGAACGTGGCCGAGGAACTGAATGCTCTGCAGTTCGCTGCCCAGGGCGACTTCGAGCATGTCTCCAACGACAACGCGATCGGAACTCCTGACCGACAGAGCCTGCAATGAGGCGGCCGGCATCGTGTTGATGTCGGGTGAATTCAGCCGTAGCGCGGAGATGGAAAGCGAAGGCTCGAAAACATCATTGTAGTGACTGGTGTAAGTCGTGCGAATCACCGCCGCCGGATTGGTGGAGCCCGTTGAGTCAAACCCCACGTCGCCGTTAAAGCGAACCGTGCCCGTCGAAAGAAGAGAACGCTCAACCGAGAAAGCAGCGGACATATCCGAGGAGCCGCCGAAGCCGTCCCCGGGCGCGCCAGCCAGCAATTTCACATTGCCTTTGACGTCCCGGCCATTTTCGACAATCGCCGTAGAACCATCCGGCAGCACGCGCAGGATCGGACGGTTGGAAATGGCACGCAACGTCCATTTCCAATCATCTTGATCGGCCTGCGTCGGTACGGTTACCAACTGTATCGCCTCGAAGAGATTGGTCAGAGTGACGTTGACCATCAGCTTCGCGCCCGAACGCACGTTGACCCTCTCGCGAAGCGTTGGAAGAAACGAGGGAGCGCTGACCTTTATGCTGTAGCTGCCGGGCACAAGCGCGGAGATCGAATAGAAGCCGTGATCGTTCGTAAAGACCTTGCGCGCGGCGAGCCCGAGAATTTCGACTGCCGCACCCATTTGGGGCACACCGCCGCGGTCGCGGACGTACCCGGAGATGGTACCGGCCGAGATTTTCGCAGAGTCAGACCACGCCGGAAGGGCCAAGGCCATGAGCATCGCGAGGAACCCAAGCTTTCGGAACATCACGCCTGCCTTCGGCGGGTCGCACCCGCCGGTTTTGGATCGCAACACCTTAATTCGGAACACGCCTTGCTACAACTGCCCTTTGCGTGCCCGGCGCAACTCCCAGGGAGCTGCGTTATTCCACCGCAAACGTCGCCGATGGATCGACCGTCTGCTTCGATAACTTGTCGTTCACTTTGATCTCGATCTTGTACATGCCCGGCTGCAGATTTGCGGCCGAAAGCGTCTTCTGCAACGTGACCTGATCCCCTACATTGCCCATCGTGTCAGTGGACTCGATCGTATGGATGACCGCTTTGTTGTTGGCGTCGGTTACGTTGTATTCCACTGTGGCGGAAGGCTTGTGGGTCTTGTCGTCCACGGTCAAATTGTAAACCTGCATCCAGAAATTTACTTTCTGGCCACGCTTGAACACGACCGGCTTGCCATCGGAGGACTGAACCCGCGGTCGAACCTTCGTCGCCCCGATCACAAAATTTCCAGTTCCCACGTTCTTGGCGGCGACGGGTTCCATCTGGTCGGCAACGATCAGCGTGGAATTGCTCAGATGGTCTTCGCTGAAGTCGGGAATGATGATGGCGTGATTCCAGGTTCCCGTGCGGTCCCCGTTAACGTCCTTCACCACGATGTCAAGGCGGTAGCGGTTCTGGCTGATCTTGAGCGGTAATGCCTTCCAATAAACCGATGCGTTCTCTGCCGTTTTGGGCAGAAGCTCGACCGGTACATCGACCTGAACCGGCTCTTCGAAGGTCTGAACAATCTTGCCAGTCAAGGTCGTCACTCGGCCGAAAATATTGACCGTTCCCCGCATGATGCCGTCTTTGTTCTGGAAGGTGATGTCGCGATTCTTAATCTGGATCGTAATCGGAACCAGCACCGTGTCGCTGGTCACGCGGACAAAATCCGCGCGGACGTCGAATGGCATCAGATTGACGCTGATTTTGTGGCTGACGATCTCTTCAAGATCCTTGAACTTCACCGGCGGCGCGGCCTGCAGTTTGGCGAACTGCTCCAGGCGATCGAATTGCTTGGTTTGCAGATCCTGATTGAAAGGGCCGGTGCCAAGCTGCTCGATCCCGCCATTCGTGAAACGGTTGACCTTGTTCGACATGCCCATCTGCTCGTAGAGCGTGAGCCCGGCGTTTGGTGTGTACTTCAGGGCGTCCTTCTCCGAGCGGTCGATCGTCATGTGATAGTCATTGCACATGCACGTATCGACAAACTCGATGATGACTTCCTGCCCGATGCCTTCGATATAGCGGTAGCGCCACGTTTCAAACGGGTAAGTGGAAGTCTCACCCCCGCCTTCTTCCATCGGCCGCTCGTACGTGCCGCCCGATGGATGCGAATCAATCTCGTCCGCTGGACCGAAAACGATGTACATGTGGCCACGGTCCGTCTTCCATCCTGGGATGCCGGCGGCAAAATGCTCATTGGCATACGCGATACGCCGGTAATGCTCTTCCTTAAATTCGTTTTCTTCGGTATCGGGCGTCGGATCGCGCCGCTGCCAGAAAGCTTCGATAAACTGGTCGCGTTCCTCGTCGTTCGAGAGCTGCATGAACGCTTTGCGTTCTTCGTCGGTGATGATCCAGGCAACGTCCTCCGACAGCCATTTTTTGTAGGCTTTCCCCAACTCCACCTTGAGCGCTTTCGCATTCGCTCTCTTCTGGGCCTCTGGGAGGGGGCGCTTGAGGGGATCGACCTGGCCCTTCTCGTCCTTGTTCTGCTGGGCCGCCTTGTCCTCGCCCCAAGCCACCGATGCTGAACAGAGACCGATGGTGGCCAGCCCTACGAGTATCCAGCCTAACCTGCGAAATCCACGCGGTTTAGGTGTTTCGCTGGCCGAAGGGCAATTTTCACAGCTGAGAGCGGACATAGAAGGGCCTACCTGGAACTACAACGATTCTATGATTCTATGTCGGTTGGATACAACAAGGCAAGAAAAAGAGGCCTGTCTGAAAAGTTTTTCCGCGCTCATCCATATTCAACAAAGTCTTTGGGAATCCATATCTTGCGAAACAAAACGAGATAGCGCGCCGAGACCTATGCCATCGTTGCGAAGGGAACTGTTCCTGGAATCGCGGCACGCTATAATGGGCCCGTGTGACCGGGTCACTGAGTCCCCAGGCGACCGGCCATGCAAATCTCGAAATTGCGCGCGTGCCCAAGCTTCTGGTTCGAGGCCCCAGCGGAACTTTGTCTGTGGCCAAAACGTAGGTATATACAGGAGAGGCCAAACGGTCAGGGTGTGTCCGGACGTTCTTCCTCTGACCCCCTTTGCAGCTCTTGGTTGACAATTCGTTGGCTGGGGAAGTTCGAGGAACGCGCTGAAATCGATTGGCGGCATGAAAACCTGGAAAAAAGTACTGATTGGCATCGGCGTGGTGCTGGTTCTCGGCATCTTCGTGGGCATCACCGTATACCAGAGCCACAAGAATTTGGTCACCGTCCAGACTGGCAAAGCCCAAAAGCAGAACCTGAATTCGGTCGTCAGCGCCTCAGGCGAGATCAAGCCGAAAACGTACGTCAATATTGGCGCAAACGCATTCGGCAAAATCATTAAACTGCACGTCAAGGAAGGCGACCGCGTCAAGAAAGGCGACGTTCTGGCGCAACTCGAAAACGTGCAATCCACTGCTGACGTCAATGCCAACAAAGCCTCGCTGCAGGCAGCCGAAACCGACTATGTGGCAGCTGAGGCTGGCTTGCAGACGGCGAAGGCCGACCTGAATAAGTCTGAGTCGGACGCCGCCCATGCGCGGCTCGACTGGCAGCGGGCACAAGGTTTATATAAAGACGCCCTCATCGCCAAGCAGGACTATGACACCAAGAAAGCCGCCTGGGAGTCAGCCGAGGCGATGCTGGTCCAGTCGCAGGCCCGGGTCGAACAAGCCAAAGCACAAAAAGATTCCGCGCAGCGCCACATTTCGCAAAACCAGGCGAACTTGACCCGCGTCTCCGACGTATTACAGAAGACGATTTACGCTGCGCCATACGACGGAGTGATTACGAACCTGCCTGTACGCGAGGGCGAGACGGTCGTGATGGGCATTCAGAATGCGCCTGGTAGCACGCTCATGACGCTAGCGGACATGTCGGTAATCACCGCCGAAGTAAAAGTCGACGAGACCGACATCGTCAACGTAAGAATCGGACAAACGGCCGAAGTGACCATCGACGCCATTCCGCGCAAGACCTTCCACGGCACGGTGACCGAGATCGGCAACAACGCCATGGTGCGCTCCACCGGCGTTTCCACTTCGCAGTCGACCTCGACGAGCGAGGAGGCAAAGGACTTCAAAGTCGTCGTAACCCTGACCGACGCCCCCGACGATCTGCGCCCCGGCCTTTCAACAACGGCCAAAATCACGACGGCAACCCGCAGCAACGTAGTTAGCATTCCAATCCAGGCGCTAACGGTTCGCAACCAGGCGGACCTCGTTCCCAAGGACGCCAAAGGCGACGTCCACGCCGCATCGCCGGCTCCAGCCGATGCCGCCAAGGCGAAAGAAGAAATTCAGGGCGTGTTCGTGATTCGTAACAAAAAAGCCGAATTCGTGCCGGTTGACACGGGCATCAGCGGCACCACGGATATCGAAGTTACCAAAGGAATAAAAGAAGGTGACGAAGTGATCACCGGAAGTTACAAGGTTTTGCGTACATTAAAACCAGGAACCAGTGTCAAAATAGATAATTCGACACCGTCGAAGCAGGAAGAAAGCAGTTAGGCCGGTCGCAAGTGCGAGCCGGTTATCTGGAGCACGAATTCGGAAGCAAGAGCAAGCAGAAGCTCCTGTGACCCGTGACCTGTCACCTGTGACCGGTCGAACAAAACAGCGTCTAACCATTGCTAAGGTTGAGCGTCAAAGAATGAAGCGGCCACAGGAGCGTGCGTGCCCGAGCCGAATAAGGAGAAAGACATGGCGACTGCGGAGATCCTTTCGATGAACGGAACAGCGGCCTTGGGATCCCCCGAGTCATGCATGATTGCCACCGAGGACCTGTGGAAGACCTACGACATGGGCTCGGAGCAGCAGGTTCACGCCCTGCGCGGCATCAACCTGCGCATCCAGCGCAACGAGTACGTCGCCATCATGGGCCCGTCCGGCTCCGGCAAATCGACGCTCATGAATCTGATCGGCTGCCTCGACTCGCCCTCAAAAGGGAATTACTGGCTGAACTCGCAACTGGTAAGCGAACTCGACGACGACGAACTAGCCCGAATCCGCAATAAAGAAATCGGCTTCGTCTTCCAGACGTTCAACCTGCTCGCCCGAGCCACGTCATTGCACAACGTAGAACTACCTCTGATCTACGCAGGCATTCCATCCGCCGAGCGTCTCGAGCGCGCAAAAGGAGCACTCGCCGCCGTCGGCATGGAACCGCGCATGCACCACAAGCCCAACGAGCTCTCCGGCGGACAGCGCCAGCGCGTCGCCATCGCCCGCGCCTTAGTCAATAACCCCGCCATCATCCTCGCCGACGAGCCCACCGGCAACCTCGACTCGCAAACCGGCAACGAGATCATGGCCCTCTTCGACCGCCTCCATTCCGAAGGCAACACAATCGTCCTGGTCACTCACGAGCACGACATCGCCGAGTACGCCCACCGCATCATCTACATCAAAGACGGCGTAGTCGAGCGCGACGAAGTAAAGGGCCGCTAGTTCCGCCCGAATTTTCCTGCGATGTCATCCTGAGCGAAGCGAATGGCTCAGCGAAGTCGAAGGATCCCTACTCCTTTACAACAGTTGCGAGTGCCGAAGGCATTCTGTCGGTATTTAGAATTGGCCGCTTAGGCAAGCTACCGATGTAATCTTGGATTTGTTTGTCAGTTAGCGATACGATTCGGACATGTTATTCCCTAGGTTAGTTTTGATTTTGTCACTTGCTGTCGGCGCTGCCGCCGCACAGGAGAGCGCACAGCGTGATAAAGATCCGCATCGCCCCGCCTGCACAAGCACTCGGTGCGCAAAGATCAGAGCTTTCCTCAAGTCGCACTATTGTGGCGAATCCCCATTTGGAAATGGACCAGAGGAAAGTTGCGACACTCGGGTTCAAAAAAAAACCGTTCCCGGCAACGAGGTCGCAGCAGAATACGCCTGCGCTTGGGATGAGTCCGCGGGAGCCGCCAAATGCAAACAGCAGCGACAGCCGTCAACTGAGGATAGACATATCATCCTGCATGAATTGCATCTACTAGGCTTGCCAAAAGGAGCCGAACAGGAAGTCTACTTTGAGGTTTTGAAAGCGCCGTCCGGAGTGTCAGTCATGAAAGGGGCGTACGGCCACGTCGGCAAACTCAAACTAGCGGTTTGCGAAGTGCTCATCGCAAAGGACTCAAGCGCAGGAGTGCATGTGCTGCGAAAAGTCCCGCTTCAAAAGTTCGAGAACGTGGACACCGCCAGTTTTACGAGTTGGTCGCCTGTGGACGTCGCAGATGTAGACGGTGACGGGCATTCGGAAATTGTTTTAGAAGGGGATGCCTACGAGGACCACTGGCTTGAGGTCGTCGCCTTTGAAAAAGGATCGTTCAAGACAATCTTCGCTGGTCTTGGTTATTACTTGTAATTCCAATCGGCAGCGAGATCAAAAATAATGAGCCCGCTCACTTCCCCCGCAGCGCCTCAACCTGTCTCTCAGCTCCCGGAAAATCCGAAGACAGCCTCGCCACCCGCGCCCGAATCGCCTCAGCCTCCTCCTTCTTCCCCAGCTCCTCCAAAGCCCCCGCCAGCAGCAGATAACCGACATCAGTCGGCTCAATGCTCATTGCCCTCGAATACTCTTGCGCGGCCGCGGCAAAGTCGCCATTCCGCTCCGCAATCAGCCCCAGCCCAATCAGCGCCATCGGAATCGGATGCTCCGGCTGCGTCTTCAATGACTGCTCAAAGCACCGCGAGGCATCCGCCAGATCCCCCAAACTCCGGTACGCCGAACCCAAATTAGCGAACGCCTTGGCGCGAATTCCAGGATCTCCCGCGTAAATAGCCACCACCTGATAGTGCTTGATCGCGCCCGCCAGATCCCCTCGGCTGTGCTCATAAGCCCCAAGGTCAAGGTTCGCCGGCAGATCGTCCGGACGAATCTTCAGCGCCGCCTCAAACTGTGCAGCCGCCTCATCCGTGCGCCCCCGCTCCATGAGAAATTCTCCCAGCGAATCATGCGCGACGTAGTTGTTCTCAGTAAGCGCCAGCGTGCGCCGCCAGAACGCTTCCGTATCGTGCCAATACCCAACCTGCCGGTAAGTAAGCGCGCCAAGCACAAAAAGAATAACGACCCCAGTCACACCGAATACGAAATGGGAAACGCGCCGAGTCCCGCCCCAATCCGCCGCAAGCCACGTAACCATCACAAACAATCCAATGAATGGAATATAAGCGTACCGGTCCGCCATCTCCTGCGACCCAACCTGCACCAATCCAAGCATGGGCACAAGCGCGCCCAGAAACCAAAGCCATCCCACAAGAAGGTAGCGTCGATTGCGGGCGCGAATGACGACGACCGTAATAAAGAGGAGAAGCGCCAGCGCAGCAACCACCTTCCACGCCGGATAGAGAGCAGTCGGGTGCGGATAGAGCGCAACGAGCCTTGAGGGCCAGAACGCTTTTCCCAGATAGCGAACGTAAGCGATGGCAGCGGTCTCGAAGCGAAGCACCGGGCTGTATTGCGCAAGAGTCTGCACGGCTCCGCCAGCCCGCTGCGCCTTCATGGTCACAAAGGCGCTAGCCGCGGAAAGCAGCGCCAAAGGAATCTTCTCGAGCACCAGCAGGCCGGGCGAATAAGTTGGCCGGGCACCGGAGGGCGAGTCACTCCACACGCGTCCAAGCGGCCAGTAGTCCAAAAGCAAAAGAAGAAAGGGAAAAGTAATCACCTGCGGCTTGCTCAACAGCGCCCAAACGAACAACAAGACGACAAGCAAATAGCGTCCCACCCGAGGGCGCCGGGCATGCCAGACATAAGCCATCAGCGCGAGCAAAAAGAAAAGCATGCTCAGCACATTCTTGCGTTCTGCCGCCCACGCAACCGATTCGACATTGACCGGATGCAGCGCAAACAAACTTGCCACAAACAAGCTGCGCCAAAAAAATCCAGTGGCACGCATTAAGAACAGGAAGAGAAGAAGCGCACACACGCCGTGCAGCAAAATGCTTACTTCATGGTGCCCGGCAGCGTTCAGTCCGAACAACTGGCAGTCAAGCGCGTGCGAGAGCCAAGTCAAAGGATGGTAGTTCGCGGCGTCGTAGGTAGTGAACGCCCACTTCACCGTCGTCCAGGTCAGCCCCGCCCTTACATGCGGATTATCGGTGATGTAGGTGTCATCGTCGTAGATGACGAACCCGTTATGAAGCGCCGGCTGATAACAGAGAAGTGTGGCCGCGACAAGCAGAAGGCAGGCAATAAACTGCCGCTGCCAGGACGCGGTCGGTATGATTTCGGAGGCAAATATCCTCATCTCAACACATTCTGAATGAGCCGCGAGCTCTTCGCGAAACAAATGTCGAGACGAATTGATTTAGTTATCGAACTGGCTGAAACAGAACGGACAACGTCTCCCCTTGTATTCCATGGCATCATGTTGTCCTGATGACACCGGCAACCAGCGACAAGGCACATTCCAAGTACCCGCATGTGTATGCGATCGTACGTTTCGATTCGTCCAGCTCATTGGAAAACTCTGCCACAGTCGTGAAGGTGCTTGCCTCGAGAACCGATGCGGAGCAGGAGGCGCAGAGACTGCGGGAGATCAATAAAGATAGGGAATGCACTTATATTGTCCAGACCACGCGATTCGTTAGAGCGCGCCAATAGGCTATGCTCAATTTCCGGCCAGCAGCAGGGCCGCAATCTTCTGCGCCTGCGCAAAATTCGGCGACAATCGCACGCGGTCCAGAATCGCATTTGCCTCCGCCGAGCGGCCGCTCTCCTGCAAAGCGTGCGCCAGCAGAAGAGAAGTAACCTCATCCGGCTTCGCAGCCTGAGCCTGCGAAAACTGCCGAACCGCCTCAGCCGGATCGCCCGTGGCCTCAGCAATCAATCCAAGCCCCACCATCGCAGTAGGCTCATTCGGCGCCATCTGCAATGTCATTTCAAAATATTGCTTCGCCCGAGCAAGATTTCCCAACTTCCGGTAAGCATGCCCAAGATTGAAAAGCGCCGTAGCCCGCAACTCGCGCCGCGCTGAATAGAGCGCCACATTCTGATAATGCTCAATCGCAGCCGCCAGGTGCCCATGCGCCTCTTCATACGGGCCCAGGCTCAAGTTGGCCTCCGGATCCTCCGGCCGAATCGCCAGCGCATCCCGAAATTCCGCCGCGCCCTCTTCCGCGCGCCCCTGCGTAGTCAGGTAATAACCCAGAATGTCATGCGCCACGTAATTGTTCTCGGTCAACTCAATCGTTCGCCGCCAGAACGACTCCGTGTCATGCCAGTAGGAAACCTGTCGATAAGTCAGCGCGCCCAGAACGACCAAGCAAGCAAGGGGCGCCGCAAGCAAGGCACGAGAGAGCGCAGCATCTTTTCCGAACCTCTCTCCGACGTCCGCTCCCAGCCACGCCACCATCACAAACAACCCGATAAAAGGAATGTAAGCGTACCGGTCGGCCATCTCCTGCGCGCCAACCTGCACCAGCCCAATCATCGGCACCAGGCTTCCGACAAACCACAACCATCCCACCACCAAATACCGCCGCTTGTGTTCAACAAGCGCAAAACAAGTGATCGCTGCCAGCAGCAAAAGGGCCGCGACAACCTGCCACGCCGGGAAAAGTTTTGTCGGATGCGGGTAGAGCGCGACCAGATCGACCGGCCAAAATGCTTTGCCCAGATATCGAGCGTACGCAATCAGCGCGGTCTCAATCCGCAGAGGCATGTTGTAGAGCGAGAGCGTCTTCACAGCGGTAGCGCTCTGCGCCTTCATCGTTACAAACGAACTAGCGGCAGCCAGCGCCAGCCAAGGCAACTTCTCCAGCAGAAGCAATCGAACCGGCACCTCGTGCGCGACAGAATCGCGCCCATTCGGAGAGCCACTTCCATGCCCGCCAATCCGCCGCAGAGGCCAATAATCCCAAAGCAAAAGCAAGAAAGGAAACGTAACCGCCTGCGGTTTTGCCGATAGCGCCAAAATAAACGCCGCCGTAACCGCAGCATACCGTCCAACGCGAGGTCGTCGCGCATACCACCCGTATGCATAAAGCGCGAGCAGAAAGAAAAACATGCTGAGCACATTCTTCCGCTCAGCCGCCCAAGCTACCGACTCGACATGAATAGGATGAAGCGCAAACAGAGCAGCTACGATCAAGCTGCGCCAGCGAAATCCGGTAGCGCCCTGCAACAGCAGAAAAAGCAACACCGCGTTCGCCGCATGCAGCAGCACGCTTGTGTAATGATGCCCAGCCGGATTCAACCCAAACAATTCGACATCCAAGGCGTGCGACAGCCAAGTCAGCGGATGCCAGTTCGACTGCTCGTAAGTAGTGAACGACCACTTGACGGTCTCCAAAGTCAGTCCGGCGCGAACGTGGGCATTCTGCAGGATGTAGCCTTCGTCGTCATAGTTGACGAAGCCATTGCGAGTAACGCCGTTGTAAGCAAGCAGAACAACCGCCGCCAGTGCCAGGCAGCAAATAAGCGTCTGCCGTCCAGGGCGAGTATTCATCGCCGCATCCGAAGCCGTCGAAGCTGCCGACGACTCCGCCGCGATTCCGCGTGCCCTCTCCGCAGCCATCCTTGAAGAAGCCAAACTCATGCGTGTAATTATTGTGAGGCAAGCGCAGGCAGGTCGGCGAGCAGAAGTTGAACGCGCGCGTACCGTTGGTCACGCGCGCGAAAAAACGAAGAAGTTAGATTGACAGAGAATTACTGCTGCGGAGGAGCGTTCAAAATCCGGTCCAAACTGGGCGCCGGAGACGATCCCACCGTCCGCGCCACAAAGAAGTTGTGGTCGTAAAGATTGCGGTACATCCGCCCAGCGATCTCGGCAGCCTTCGGTCCGAAGGTAGCATGCCCGCCTTGCAGGAACACAACCGTCACGATCCGCCCGTAGTCGGTGTTCGCGTAAGAAGCAAACCATCCAAAGCGCGTCCCAGCATGAGAGCAAGTCCCGGTTTTTCCAAGGATCGATTCTTCGTTGAAATTCAAACGCAAGCTGCGAGCCGTGCCATAAGCCACCGCACCAGCCATGCCATCCGAAAGCTCCGGAATCGCATTTGCAATGTCGAGGTGCCGCTTGATGATCGGCTGAAAATCTGCCACCGCCTCCGGCGATGTCGGATGCTGCAAGTAGTAAAGCGTCCCGCCGTTCGAAATGGCCGCCACCAGCGCCCCCAGTTGCAGAGGCGTCATCGAAATCCCTTCGCCGAACGAGCACATCTTCCCCACGCCGCCCAGCTTCGCCGAAATCTCTTCCTGCGGATACGTTCCCAGATGCTCGCCCGGTATGCGGTACCCGGCATACTCGCCGAGCCCAAACTGATGCGCATAATACTGCACCTTCTCAAATCCCAGCCGCCGTCCCAGCGCCTCGAAATAAGCGTTGTTCGAGTGCGACAGCGCCTCAGTCAAGTTCATGCGCGTACGGCGAGCAATGGCAACTTCCGTCTCGCGATCCACCAACCCTTCGCTCACTGCGGCCAGGGCCACCGAAAGCTTAATCGTCGAGCAAGGCTGCGCCCCGCTCGAAAGGGCCAGCTTCTGATTCACCATCGCGAGGATGCGTCCGCTCGTCGGCTCGATCGCAACCACCGTGCCATTCATGTTGCCGAGCGCGTCAATCGCTGCCGCTCGAACGACCGGATCTTCTCCCGCCGTGACATCGCCTTCCGTCAGATCCGATGTGACAAACGAACTCGTAGAAAACCGTTCATAATAATGATGCCGCCGATAGGCCGACCTCGCCACCGGCGTGCGGCTGTGCGCGAGCGAATGCATGCGCCGGCGTGCCCGCGCGCTTTCGGTAACTTTGCGCGACTTCGAGTGCGTAGTCGTATGAGATGACAGCGAACGCGGATTCACGCTAGCCGCAAACACGCTGGCGCGGATGGCAACGACAAGAGCAAGAAAGAGTGCGAGACGAACGAGCGCAGTACAAAACTTCACTTTCACGGAATCCCCATCCCCGGCGGTCACAAATTGTCTCAATCTATTAAATATGATGCAAGGACTTCGCCAAACCCAGCCGCGGGAGGCGCAAACCACTGCAACTGATCGAATAGTAAGGGAAATCCGGCCCAAGAGGCAATGACAAAGGCGAAATTGGGCTGATTCCGTCGTATATGCGTAAGCGACTGAACTGAATGCCCTTATGCGATTTCTCCCCGTGGTCACTCACTTTCGTTACCCGCGCAGATTGTTACCTGAAATGGTTCCGGCGAGTGCAAGTATTTTCACTCGATATCCTCGCCCCGAATGGATCAGTCTGTCGGCAAAGCCTTCGTGAACCTCCGCGTCCTCCATGATTCTGCTCTTTGCTATTCGTCCCACGGCACGAGCCCGATAAGGACGACTGAGAATTTTTCTGTTATTTTCTGACTTCATATTCCACCGCATTTCCGTGGGGAGGCCCCATCTTGCGAGTTTCGCTGCTCATTGCATCTCTCGCTCTTCTATTCATCGCGACCGCATTCGCCAGCGCCGACGACGCCAAAACAAATTCCACTCTCGCCGCCCGCCGCGCCGACCTAACCCGCCTCCTCAACGACGAGTGGGAATACACGCTCCGCAACGAGCCAGAACTCGCCACCCAGGTCGGCGACAACCGCTACAATGACCGTCTCAGCGACTTCTCCGACAAGGCCATCGCCGCAGACATCGAGCACTCCCGCCAGGCCCTCGCCCGCTTCGAAGCCATCGACACCATCGGCTTCCCCGAGCAGGAGAAACTCAACCAGC
>Ga0335071_10002086_pt1 | contig 21584 bp, 21 predicted proteins | sample Lox_Sample_15_FD_206724 | JGI IMG/M metagenome (GOLD analysis project Ga0335071, IMG submission 206724) | Soil microbial communities from Loxahatchee National Wildlife Refuge, Florida, United States - Lox_Sample_1.5 | ecosystem: Environmental > Terrestrial > Soil > Wetlands | place: USA... | reverse complement strand
CCAAACACCAGCCAGGCACGAATAGCAAAGTCTAAACTCGCGAGTATTAAATAGTTGCTAAATAAGTAACGAGAAAATAAGCGACTATTGTTTCGCGCTAAGGTTCTTAGCATTTAACAGCTTAAGCATCTCATCTATATCTGTTATCGGTCTGTGGCAGGTGAAATTAGAGCAGATGTAGGCTGTGGCACTATCGCCTGTCGGCTTGAGGTCTTTCGTAAACGGCGCCAAGTTTACAACATCGGAGGCCTCCTCCGGTGGACGGAAGAGGACAACGGTGTTGGGCAGGTATTGCCGTCTGATCGCACGTACCATTCCATCCGTATCATCTGCACCGACCCTGCCGGCAATCACGATTTCATAATCGGGATATGCGAGAAAACCAACGGCAATCATAAATTGCGCATGCCCTGCGGGTGCGCGATTGACGGTGCCAGCAAAAGAATGGCTGATTGCCGCTGCCATAGTTTCCAGTTCCGCCTTTCCCGTAAGCCGGGAAAGGCGGATCAGATTCAGCATGGCTACTGAATTTCCGGAAGGAACGGCACCGTCATATATTTCTTTCTGGCGCAGGATCAGGTTTTCACCATCATCAGGTGTGAAGTAGTAGCCGCCTCTTTCCTTATCCCAGAAATGTTTCGTCAAATCTTCCTGGAGACGCAATGCTGTCTGAAGGTGTCCAATGTCAAAGGATGTTTCGTAACACTCGATAAGCGCCCAGATCAGAAAGGCATAGTCATCGAGACTGGCTACAATTGCTGATTCTCCCCCCCTGTACCGGTGAAAAAGTCTTCCGTCCAGCTCGCGCATGTTTTGCTGGATAAAATTGAGGGCATTTTGGGCTACTTTCAGGTATGCCTTGTCCGCGAAAACCCGGGCTCCTTTCGCCAGGGCGGCTATCATGAGGCCGTTCCAGTCGGTCAGGATTTTATCGTCTTTATGGGGACGGATGCGCCTCTCACGGGCAGCGAAAAGCTTCAGCCGGACCGCCGCCAGCCGCTGGCGAAGAGATTCTTCCGAAATACCCAGAGATGATGAAAGCTCAGAAGCCAGCCTCTCTATGTGAAGAATGTTGTATCCTGTTTTTCCTCCTGCCGAATGATCGACAAAATTACCAGTCTTTTCCACCTGGAATACCTTTGTGACCAGTTCCACCTCGGATGGTTCCAGCAATTGCGTGATTTCATCGTACTTCCAGAGATAATATTTCCCCTCTTCTCCTTCCGTGTCCGCATCTTCGGCGGCACAAAACCCTCCTGTCCTTGACCTCATATCTCGCATAATGTAGTTAAATATTTCGCAGGCCGTTCTTTTAAATAATTCCTCTGCTGTCGCCTGATAAGCCTCGGTGTAGGCTATAGCCAGCATAGCCTGATCGTAGAGCATCTTTTCGAAATGTGGTACCAGCCATTTCTCATCAGTACTGTACCGGTGGAACCCAAAACCCACATGGTCATAAATGCCGCCGCAGCGCATGGCGCGCAAAGTCTTTACCGCCATCTCCCATGCCTTCTTTTCGCCGCTCCAGTGCCCATAACGAAGAAGATACAGGATTTGATGGGGCATGGGAAATTTGGGCGCTGGACCAAATCCACCCCATTTATTGTCAAACATTCCTTTCAAATCTTCATATGCCTTGTCGAGAATGTTTTTCGAAACGGCTTCACCCTTTGTCTGCGGCTCTTCCTGCCTCAATGCATCCACGATCTGTCCGGCCGACTGTAAAATATCATCGCGCCGGTCCTCCCATACCTCCCGGATTTTGGGGATGATATCCAGCATGCCGATTCTTCCGAAACCGCTTTCCCGTGGGATGTATGTTGCTGCAAAGAAAGGCTGCATCTCCGGGGTCATCACGATGGTCAGCGGCCATCCTCCGGATCCTGTCATTATCTGGCAAGCATGCATATAGACCTTGTCAATATCCGGTCGTTCCTCACGGTCGACCTTGATGCAAACAAAGACTTCGTTTAGAAGACTGGCGACCTCGGTATCCTCGAAAGACTCATGGGCCATGACATGGCACCAGTGACAGGTAGAATACCCTACGGAAAGAAAAACCGGCTTGCCTTCATTACTTGCTTTTTTAAATGCCTCTGCACACCACGGGTACCATTCAACAGGATTATAGGCGTGCTGAAGCAGATACGGACTCTTCTCGTGAATCAGGCGATTTGGAATATTTCCGGCCTTGTCTTTATTTTTATCCATAAAATTCCCTGTTATCTCATGTCTTCAACAGCTTTCTGTGCATCTGATTGAATTCGAACAACTTCGGTTGCCACTTTCCCGTTTTTCACCCTGACAACGATGTAATGATAAAAATGCTCGCCGAAAGCAATGTTTGCATGAAGCGGGGCAGCAGCACCCCCGGTGATTATATATTTCACACCCTTGATTTCATCTTGGGCATAGAGGTGCAGATGACTGAAAAAGGCTACAGAAACCTTTTTCTCCGCCACGATCTGCATGAGCCTGTCTGCCCCTTTTGAAAATAAATGATTATGCTGCCATTTTTGCGTCTCCGGCGGTATATGCATGATGACAAATTTAAATTTTCTTGGTGTTGACAGTTGCTCCTCCAGGTATTTCAACTGTGCTGGAGTAAGCTCGTACAGGGAATTGTCCAGGGCTACAATTTTCATGTTCAATCTCTTTATATCTAAAACATAATTCAATGGACCTATCTTTTCCTGAAAAATTGTCTTCCCATGAGAGTTTTTAATATTATTTGTGAGTTCATGATTGCCGATAACAACAAAAATCGGTGTTTCAGGCAAATTGGTTTCCACGATGTCGAGAAAGTGGTTAAACTTTTTTTCCCTACCTGTAAAAACAGTATCACCGCCGTGAAGGATGAAAAGAGGCCTTAATTTTTCTACAGAAGTAAGGATTTTTTTAAAGACTTCTTCATTATCCCTGCTGTCGCCCATTACTACAAATGTAAAATCATCAGGTGATGTAATTTGAAGGTTCTTTTCAACCTTGAGTAGAGACCGTTCATAAAGGGTTGAGGAATAGCATGTCGGCGACCAGTAAAGGCCGATCAAAATGACCGGTATTATCGTCAGGCAAATTAAGTGATAACGAATTGAAATTCTCATATTTGTAACCTCTCAATAGGTTTTTGTCAAAACTCTTAAATCATATCATCCCCAATTATGTTATTCATCTATATTTTCCCCTTCTAATTTGTGTCATTTACTCTGGCGATAAGTCTATGGATCTCGAGGGGTTCGCCTTTTGATGGATCACGTAAGAGAAGAAGGGCCTCCCGAGGGCACTTGGAAATGCACACGCCGCAGCCCATGCAGATGCCGGTATCAACAGAAACGATATCGTCTATAATCGAAAGAGCGCCGAACTGGCAGAAACTTACACAGTTTTCACACCCCGCACAGAGATCTGAAATGACATGGCAGACATAACCGGAAGAGGCAATCATCGGTGTGCCGTTGCGATAGGCATTCATCGCTCCGCAGCAACAATTGCAGCAGTTGCAGATCGCATAGAAGCGATTCAGCATGGCGTCCTTAAAAAAAGCGTGATGCACATGGCCACGTTTGTGTTCCGATTGAAGGATTTCCATCCCTTCTTCCGGCGTTATCCAGCGGGAGCGATGAGGGTGGTGTTCGACGATGAAACCGGCAAACGGATCGCCAACAATCAGGCATACATCAAGTGGTAAGCATGGGTTTGGATGATAGGCACGGCACGGACATTCAAGGACGGCAATGTGATGGGGATTTTGGAGAATAATATCTCTTGCGTGGTTATAGGGAATAATTTGTTCCAGATCTGTTAAACAAACATTTTCGTTGACGGTGATCAGTCGTGCTGCCGCTTCCAGCGGCATGACCTTACCATGATAGCCCTCGGCAAGCGCTTTTTTATTGCTAAGGTCCGGTAGTAGCAGACACGCCAGCAGCCGTAATGGTGTACCGAAGAGGCGGTTTAATGGATGTGTTCCTTTTCCGATACCAATATACAAATAGGGCCAGCGGCCGTAGATATAACCGTGCAGCCAGTTCAGGAATGAATATCCCTGTGTGCGGCTGGCTTCCCGAAAAAATAATCGGGTAGAATTTCTCACTTTACCATTGCCTTTGCAAGCTGGACTACATGCTCTGATGTAATGCCGAATTTCTCATAGAGAATCTTATACGGTGCACTTGCACCAAATCTATCCATTCCCACCACCGCTCCGTCAAGCCCCACGTAATGTTCCCAGCCAAGCTTTATGCCAGCTTCCACCGCTATCCTGACCCTGACGTCGGGAGGGAGCACATGATTACGATATTCTGCCGGTTGAGCATCAAAAATCTCCCAGCTGGGTAAAGAAACGATCCTTACCTTAGATCCCTCTGCGGATAGTTTTTTGCCCGCATCCACCGTTATCGATACTTCTGACCCGGTGCCGATCAAAATAATATCAGGTTTGCCGGATACAGATTCCCAGAGTATATATCCACCCCGCTGGAGGCCGTTTGACGGTAGAAATTCTAACCGGCTCAAAACGGGAAGATTCTGACGGGTGAAAATCAGCGCGGTAGGGCCGTGCTGATTGAGGAGCGCAGCCTTCCATGCCTCTACAGTTTCACCGGCATCGGCAGGACGGATAACGGTTAAATTGGGAACAGAACGTAAACTCATTATCTGTTCTATGGGTTGATGTGTCGGACCATCTTCACCAAGACCGATGCTGTCATGGGTAAAGACAAAAATGACCCGGAGCCCCATAAGGGACGCCAAGCGCATAGGCGGCCGCATATAATCGGAAAACGTTAAGAAGGTAGCTGTATAGGGGATGAACCCTCCATGGATGGCCATACCGACAGCAATGGCACCCATGGCATGCTCCCGCACGCCAAAATGCATATTACGTCCTCTATAACCCCATTCGCCGCCGACAGCACCCTGCACATCCCCATGCGTCGGATCAGGTTTCTGAAAATCACCAAACCCTTTAAGCCAGGTAAAGGTGGACGGATTAAGGTCAGCCGAGCCTCCCATGAGTTCCGGTAAAAGGGGGGCAAGGGTTTGCATCACAGTTTCTGATGCCTTGCGGGTCGCTATATCATTGGATCCGTCTGGGAACAGCGGCAGCTTAAGTTCCCATCCGTCGGGAAGCTTTCCATTCATGACGCTCGTGAATTCGAGAGCCAAATCAGGTAATTCATCACGATAGAGGTTGAAGGTCTGCTCCCATTTGGCCTCCCAGACACGGCCACGCTCGACTGATTTACGAAAAAAAGGAAGTACATCATCAGGAATGAAAAAAGCGGGTTCGGTTGGCCAATTAAGAAAAATCTTCGCTGCCAGCAGTTCCTGTGCACCGAGGGGTGAACCGTGGGCTTCAAATGTTCCCTGCTTATGGGGTGCCCCATACCCTATGGTAGTGCGGGCAAAAATGATCGAGGGACGAGTCGTCTCCGCCCTTGCATCCTTTAAAGCACGATCGATTGAGGCAACGTCATTTCCGTCTTCCACGTGCGCTACATGCCATCCATAGGCCTCAAACCTTTTTCCTGCGTCTTCCGTAAAAGAAAGTGATGTTGATCCGGCGAGGGAGATGCGGTTGTCGTCATAGAGAACTATAAGTTTGCCCAGACCGAGGTGCCCGGCGAGGGAACATGATTCAGATGCGACACCCTCCATCAGGTCACCGTCGCTGGCTAATACGTATGTGAAGTGATCTATAATCCTGTGACCGGGTCGATTGTATCGCGCTTCAAGTCTGGCTTCGGCAATGGCCATACCGACGGCATTGCTGAGACCCTGACCGAGTGGCCCTGTGGTTACTTCTACGCCGAAGTTACAATCCCGCTCCGGGTGGCCGGGTGTCTTACTTCCCCACTGGCGGAATGACTCCAGATCGGAGAGAGACAAGTCGTAGCCGGTAAGATGGAGTAGGGTATACAGAAGCATTGACCCGTGCCCTGCCGAGAGGACAAAGCGATCCCGGTCGGGCCACAGAGGATTCGCTGGATTGTGTTTCAAGTGTCTTGTCCAGAGGGTATAAGCCATCGCCGCCGCGCCCATGGGCATACCGGGGTGCCCTGATTTTGCCTTCTCAACGGCATCAGCCGACAAGAATCGTATGGTATTTATGCATCTTTCTTCGAGAATTTTCTGATCAATCATTTTGTATCTCCATTGGTCATCAAGATTTGTCCCGCGAGGCAGGCATTACATTATCTGGCTCCGCAGTTTATATAACAACAAAAATATTAAGACAAGAAGATTAGATATGTATTACAAAACTTGACAAAGCCATCTTTTTTACATCAAAGGTTGCTTCTGGGGGATTACATATAGATAAACATCGGAAAATCTTTTTCCTCATAAATATCTATATACTTGAATACATCCATTACAATCAAAGGGTTGTCATATGGGAAGTTTAGAGCCTTGTTGGAGATTGTTCTGGATATCCAGATTGGTAAATCTGTTAGTTTTGTCGGTGTCAATAATGCAGGAGGAACGACGTTGCTAAAGACAATTGTGTGATTTAGGCTAGTATTTACTGATATTGAAATTATTGGGTTTTTGTGGTCATTTTGAATAATCCTGGACATTCAGTGAGAAGTATGAGCAAATATAACACCAATAAGTGTGTAATTGCGTTTCAAAAAAAATTTAGGATAGAATATTTTACTCTTTAGGAGGCAAAGACCATGTTCGAAGGTCTATTTCAGCCAATGCATCTTCTGGTGATATTGGTGATTGTCCTGATTATCTTTGGGCCGGGCAAACTTCCTGAACTGGGAAGTTCCCTGGGCAGGGCCATAAAAGGCTTTAAAAAGGCCATGTCGGAGCCGGAAGAGAAATCGGGGAATATATCAGAATCAAAGAAGATCGAAGAAAAGAAAGAATGAACGGAACGCCTGGGTCATTCTTAATGAATGGTCGTCTCGCCTTTAGAATCGTAATTCTTCTCCTGCTCATTATTCTCTCAACTTATCTCTTTATCCACTTTGACCTGTATATCCTTTTATCAAGCAGGCGAAGAGTAATTGAATTCATCAACTCCTCTCACCCATATGATGAGCTTGTCTTCATTTTTCTTCAGATACTACAGGTGGTAGCAGCCCCGATACCCGGCGAATTGACGGGCCTTATCGGCGGGTATCTATACGGCCCAGTTCTGGGTACGATTTACTCCACTATCGGGCTTACGATTGGTTCCTGGACGGCCTTTGTCCTCGCCAGGTTTTTTGGTCTGCCCCTTGTGGAAAAGGTTGTAAGCACTGCTGTTATCGAAAAATACGATTACTTTCTGGAGCATCGTGGGCTGTTTGTTTCTTTTCTATTGTTTCTAATACCCGGTTTTCCCAAGGATTATCTCTGCTACATTATGGGCGCAAGCCACATGAAGACGTGGCATTTTTTAGGCATTTCAACAATCGGGCGCTTAATCGGGACTATACTGCTTTCCGTAAGTGGAAGTTGTGCCCGGAATGATCAATACATAGAACTCTTGTTTATCGCCGGTGTTAGCTGTCTGCTCATTGCCATTGCCTATTTCTACCGGGACAAATGGTTGGAAGAGTTGAAAAGAAGACATATAATACCGGAACACCATTGGAAATCTAACCCGGACCAGAATCAAAAAGAAAATCAGATAAAACCTCAAAATTGACGACACTTTTGACAATTATCCTTAAGACTTGACACATAGGCATTCTTGCCCTATCCTCATAACGATCTTACAGGCATAAAATTATCACAAGGGGGCAGCATGGGAGGGCATAAGAAAATCGAGCGGATGAAAGAGCTTGACCGTAAGCGGCGCAGAAGAAAAAAAAGTCTGAGATTGAGAGCAAAACAACTCATTAAGCAGTCTAAACCCGCACAAAAAGCGAAATAAATATCCTGAAAATGAAATTGAGGAGAAAACGCATTGGTCTCGCACTTGGAGGCGGGGGAGCCCGCGGGCTCTGTCATATTGGTGTATTAAGAGTTTTTGAACAGGAAGATATTCCTGTCAATGTCATTGCCGGAACAAGTATTGGTGCTCTGGTGGGAGGGGCTTATGCCTGCGGCATATCAGCTGATGAACTGGAGCGAAAAGTACAGGATTATATTAACAGTGAAGAATTTAAATCATCGGTTATAAAAACCATATCAGATGCTTATAGTGGGAGACAGGAAGATCTAACGCAGAAGATTCAGAGCTTTTTAAAAAATCAGTTCTATCTCATCCAGATGTTGTTCAAACCCGGTATACTTTCAACCGACGATTTCCAGTCCATGATTGAATATTTCATCCCGGATGTATTGATCCAGAACACCCTTATACCGTTTCGTGCTGTAGCAACGGACCTGATTACCGGCGATCAAGTTATCTTCTCTGAAGGATCCCTCAGGCAGGCAGTAACGGCAAGTTGCTCTGTCCCCGGGGTTATAGAACCTGTAATAGATGGGAAAAGGCTTCTCTCTGACGGGGGTATCATCAGCATGACACCAGTAAGTATTGCAAAACGGGAAGGCGTTGATATTGTAATTGCCGTGGCTGTCGATCGTGACTTGCACACCGACGAGGAATTAAAAACAGTGAAAGATATTTACTATAGAGCCTCTGAAATAACGTCTATTAAGCTGGAAAAGTACGAGTTGCTGGAGGCGGATATTGTTATCAAACCCGACGTGAAAAATTTACATTGGACCGGGTTTTCCGATGCCATCGACCTTATTAAGGAAGGTGAAAAGGCGGCAAAGGAAGTTCTGTACAATATCCGGAATAAAAGGTCCTTTTTTAAAACTTGGGTCAAATCAATCAGGACATTAGCATCACGCGGAAATAACTAAACAGGGCACGCGGGACTGCTAATCAGTCATGTTGCTTTTTTAAAGTAAGTCATACTTGTGATGCTATGGTACAGCCACAACTATAATATTGTAAATCGAATTCCAGGTAAGAGGTTTGCAGACAGTCTTGCCTCCCAACCTGGCCGCTAATTGCTGGGCCTCCCTCTGATAATTTGAGGCAAAATAGATTGTATTTGCCGTGAAATCCTTGCGGGGACCAAGACCTATGTCTGTAACCTGGTAACCCATACGGATTAATTTCTTTGACATGTCTCGTGCGGAAGACAATTTACCGTTTCCGCTTAATACTTTCACTTTAATAGTTTTGACGTCAATCTCTTTTTGTCGAATAGCAGGCTCCTCTTCGATTGGTTTCTTTTTTTCAGCCTTGCTTCGTATGACTTCCTCTTGAATCTTTTCTTCGTCAGAGGTGCCTGTTTCCTCTTCAACCTCTTCTTTTTCTTTTTGCGTCTCTTCTTTGAGCTGCTGCACCTCTTTTTTCAGGGCAACCAGTTCCTTATTTAAATCCGTCAACTGGTCATTGAGATGAGCGATCGACGCCTTGGACCTTTCCAAGTCATCTTTTGAACTCTTATCAAAAAAACCTAACGTGGAGCAGCCTGAAATAAACAAACAAAATACCAGGGTAAAGATATATAACGATCTTATAAACATTGTTCACCTCCCCTATGTACAGTAAAGTTTTACGGTATTAAAACCATACCATGCTACGCCGATAAGGGCAACTTTGGGATTAAGGATGACGAAAACAGGCATCTGTGAAACTAAGTCTGTCATGCGTCCTTTATTCAGAAAAGATTTTATAAATTGTCCGTTTTCCAGATACGGCAATATACGGCGGGGGATACCTCCGCCTATATAAATCCCGTTTGTGGCAAGTACTTTGAGGGCTAGATTGCCTGCTTCCGCCCCCAATATGGAAGCGAAAAGGTTTAGAGTAATCGCACAGAGATCGCAAGTGATCTCGTGATCTAGAGCAGCACTTACAATAACCGGTACAGGGTCTTTTGCCTCCGCCAGCTTATTGGAAAGCCATGATGGTTCTTTACTATAGCATTTCTCGCGGAGAAAATAATAGATATTTAATATTCCTAAGCCTGAGCAGACACTTTCATAACTCACATGGCAAAGCCTCTCCTGCAGGTAGCTTAGCAGTTCCTCCTGAAGCTTAGCAGTTGGAGCGAAATCCGCGTGGCCGCCCTCTGAGGCATATCCCCGGTATCGTGACCCGTCCCAGGTGAGAAACGCCTCGCCAAGACCTGTGCCCGGGGCGATAATTGCCATATTGCCTCCGGGAACCTGCCTGCCTTTGTTCAAAGTGAAGAGATCCTCCGGCTCAAGTAATGGAACTGCGCAGGCAATAGCTTCCAGGTCATTCAACAGTCTCACAGACGAGAGTTGCAGTTCCTGCCGCATTTGTTTTTCGTCGAGGGTCCACGGCAGATTAGTAACTCTTGCGACACCTTCCACCACCGGTCCTGCGACGCCGAAGCATGCTGCATCTGCCGTAATATTAATACCCTTAAGAAATTCTTTGGCGATGGTTGTGAGGTCCGGATATTGTGCGCTCACAAAGTCGGCCTCAGCAAGAGGCAGACGTACACCCTTCTCACGGGAAAAAATACCCAAGTGAGTCTTAGTTGCACCAATGTCACCTGCAAGCAGTAGGGTCATCTTCTTTTCTGGTCTTATGTTATTTCTTACTAATCATTAAAAAATTTTAAAATAGTCATTAAGTTTATAATTGTCTTCATAAAGAGCGAATTAAAGATTTTTTCGCAACCATTCTTAGCGACGCGAAACGACCGCAAAGGCAAATGTTTGAGCGCGAAGCGCGAGTTGTTGCCTTAGCAGTGAAGTGAGCGTTAGAATGGTCGAAAGAAGATTTTGAGCTCTCGTGAAGACAATTATCAATGAACAATTTTTCTAAACAAGTTCACCTTGAAGCCAATCCAGATAGTCTTTGCTGCCCGCAATAATCGGTGTTGCTATGATTTCCGGTACCTCATAAGGGTGAATCGATTTAATGGCCTTCTCAATATCTTTGTACAAATCCTTCCTGCTTTTTATCACGCACTGCCACTCTTCGGCCGCTTCAATATTCCCCTTCCATCGATAGGTGCTGGTAATGGGTCCTAATATCTGCACACAAGCTGCCAACTTCCTCTCAACTAGGGTCATGGCAATCTTTTCAGCATCTTCTTTTCTTCCCGTTGTCGTTAATACCTGGATATAATAATCCATTTCTCTCACCCATGACTGTTGTTACTTTTTAATCCCTGTTCCCTCTTTTGTGCATTCATACATCATAATTGACGCTGCCTGAGGCAGACTGAGGGAATCCGCTTTTTCCGTACCGTAAATGAACCATTGTTCGTCGGTCAAACGGAGCAGTGCATCCGGCAAGCCATGACTTTCACTGCCAAGAATAAGGGCCGTATCCTGTTTGCATGGATGCGGTAATATACCTTTTCGTATGCTGCTGCCCACAAGAAAATGACGTTCTTTGATCCTCGGCACGATTTCAGCAAAGTCAACTTCGGCTATCATTCGCAGATGGAAGAGACTTCCCATGGAGGATCGTACAACTTTGGGATTTGTAAAATCAGCCGAGCCGATACTGAGAATAATAGTCTCTATGCCAAACCAGTGAGCCGTTCGAACAATTGCACCGAGATTGTTGGGATTGTTTATCTGATAGAGAAGCAAAACATGACCGCTGACATGGGCAAGCAATTCGTCGGTATCAGCTTGCGGCGGCTTTGCGGCAACGGCCATGATGCCCTCCGGCGCTTTATCCTGACTTAAAGAATTCCATTCCCGTCCTGATAATCCGTAAACATCAATTCTTTTCGCAACAGTGGATAGGAAATTATTCCATTGAGTCCTTTTCCCCTCCATCACCAGAATGGCCTTTGTTTTCCAAAAGCTCTGCAGTAATTCCTGAACAACCTTATAGCCTTCGGCCATAAAGAGCCCTTCCTGACGGCGATACTTGGACTGGCTAAGCTTTTCCCACAATTTCAACTGTGATTTCAGTGGTCTCAGCAGCTTCATGTGAAGTACAGAATCCGTTTATATTAGGGAGCTCATGTTTGGTTGTAATAAGAGTTCAAGGAGTCAATCGTGTACCCGATCTTTTATTCTGCCCTTCAGGTTTTCAACAAAGGTGCCTTAGCAAGGTGTTTCCATCTGAACACATAAACACATGCACCTGCAAGAATCATCAAGATGCACAATACCTGTCCCATGCTGACGAGTCCCCATATCAGGCCCCATTTTATATCCGGCTCCCGATAAAATTCGATAAAGAAGCGAACCAATCCGTAACCGATGATGTACAGGGAGAAGAGAAAGCCGTCAAAAGTCCCTTTTTTTCTGATGCTCCAGAGAATCACGAAAAGGAAGATCCCCTCAAAAAGGGCCTCATAAAGCTGCGAAGGATGACGGAGCTGGTGCAAATAATCCAGAGGGAAATACATACCCCACGGCACACTTGTTACCCGGCCGTAGAGTTCACCGTTGATGAAATTACCTAATCTTCCAAAGGTATACCCGAGAGGAATAGCGGGACAGAACAGATCGGCAAAGCGCCAGAAGTCTATCTTATGTTTACGGCAAAAAATAATCGATGATATTAGGACGCCAATAACTCCGCCGTGATAGGACATACCGCTTATGCCAATGTATCGCATGCCGTGTGAAAAATCAAATGGGAGGAATATCTCAAGAGGATATTTCAAATAATAATCAAAATTATAAAAAAGGACCTCACCTAACCTTGCGCCCAAGATGAGCCCGATAATGGCCCACATAAAGAAATCCTGGATGGTTTCTTTCGAAATATCATACTCTTCTTGTTTTATACGATATAAGACAAGTATATATGTCAGCAGGAAAGCGACAATATACATGAGGCTGTAGTAGCGAACCTGAAAGGAACCAATCTCAAAGATATATGGACTAATGTGTTCGGGAATATGCTGCCAGTCAGTAAGACTCACCTTTCAACTCCTCGACATAAAGCTGGGCGGAGAATGCCGCTGTTGCTCCATCCCCGCATGCGGTAATTACCTGACGGAGGCTTTTTCTTATGCAGTCGCCGCCGGCAAAAATACTTTTTGCCGATGTCTGCATATTCTCATCTACGATTATATATCCTCCGCTATCAAGATCTATAATGCCACGGAACATGTCCGTCTTTGGAATCAGGCCTGTGAATATAAAAACCCCAGCAGCAGGTATCTCCATAGTGACATCCGTAGATTTAACGTCCCTGATTTTTACTTTTTCAACAAAATCCCTTCCTGATATTTCCTCAACCACAGAATTCCAGGCGAATTTAATTTTGCTATTTGCAAAGGCCCTTTTTTGCAAGCTCTTCGTTGCCCGCAGACGGTCACGGCGATGAACAATGGTTACCTTCTCGGCGAAATTGGTGAGAAAGATCGCTTCCTGGACAGCCGCGTCTCCGCCACCGACGACGACTACATCCCTGTTCTTAAAAAGAGGGCCGTCACAGGTTGCACAGTATGAAACCCCTTTCCCAACAAGAGTATCTTCGCCTTTAACTCCTAATTTACGCCAGTACGCTCCTGTTGCTATAATTACAGCAAGTGCCTCATAAGTCATATCTTCTGTTTTTACTTCCCATGCTTCGGTATTATCCCATGTCCTTCTTGTTATAGAAATTACATCCTTTGACAACACTTCCAACCCGAACTGACTCGCCTGCTTTTTAAACCGCTCGATAAGTTCAAATCCATTTATACCTTCGGGTATGCCCGGATAATTTTCTATTAAATCGGTAACAGTAATTTGACTTATTGAAGAAACTCCTTCAAAGAGCAAAGTTCTGAGACTGGCCCTCGCGGTATACAGACCTGCCGTCAGTCCTGCAGGCCCTCCGCCAATAATTACTATATCATAGATGTGATCCGGAATATTTGATTTTCCCACAGACAACTCCATAGTGAATATTAAATTATGTTTTTCCTTATTGCAAAGAGATTCGAGTGTTCAAATGATCGAATCGTTCCGCTGCATCCTTATGTCCTCCGGCTGATAGCAACTTCTTTCAAGACAAATTCTTTTTTTTATTTTTTTTTGACAATATAGTTTTTCAAGGCCCGCTGAAAAATAACAGCTGCAAATAGAACGCAATGGATATGATCCGCAGGAAGACCTCCTAAATGTTCAAGAATTGAACTCTGGTTGATCCTAAAACATTCCGGGACAGTTTTCCCCTTAGACATCTCTGCCGCTGCATCACATGCGGCAACAGTAAACATACATCCTCTGGCCATGAATTTTGCCTCATCAACTTTTCCATGTCTTACCCGAAGAAACATCTCCACATCTTTACCACATTCATCCGGCTCTTTTGCATATCCATCAGGATTATCTATAGTACCATAGTTTTTAGGATTAGTTCCATATTCAACAACTTTTTCCGAATAAATCTCCTCAGCCTTCTTACGCAAGATGGCTTCCATTTCTTTTATAATCTTGCTTTCGTCATCCATATAATCTGACATTGTCCTTTCTGAACGTGTTTTCGTTTTTTCTTTAAACGGTTTCGCTACATATTACAATGACAAATTTGATAATCCTATACATGTTTGGATATAAATTTGGACAAAAGGGAAAACATTGCAAAGAAAATTATGAGAAAATGAAACTCAGAGTGCCGTTTAAAGAAAGCGAAATTACGATCTGAGTCCTTTGACTATTCAAAGTTCGACCCTTCGATTAACTCAGACAGGCTAAGCTCCATTTGACCTAGCTCATAGCTAACAGCTCAGGATAAACTTGCTGAAGGTGAGGGACAGAAATGGACTCATATGATATGATTGATGCCGGTATAATGGGAGGTGGGGCAAAGGTAATCAGTTGAAATATTTATGAAACAGTCAAATGTATCGGATAAAACTTAGAAAGGAATTCAGAAAATAGTTGACATGTCTTTTTTGAAATGGTAATACCCCGCACAATTAAGTATATCCACCATTATTGACAATTAAATTGCCAATATCTCTAATGCACGATCTAATCAAGTTACGAACTTTTTTATGATGATGTTGCAATCAAAATTCAAAAAGGAAAAAATCCCCATAAACATTTACAATTTATTTGTGAAGATGATTTGTTCTTCATGGGAGGTGACGCTAAGCAGATCGTGATTGTCGTTTCCGGTATGAAACACATCACATCATTGTAATATTAGAAAAAAGAAAAAAATACGACTCATGGACTTATAAGATTTGGGCGGGGATAATCCCCAAAAGAGGCCGAAGAATGTTAGGTAAAGTAAGTTCAAAAATAAAAACCGTCTCTAAGCTGAAATATGATGAAAAGCCATTTGAGCACTGGGGCCTGACCTCTAACGAGGTTAGAAAAATTACGGAAAAGAAAGACCATGGCCTCTACGACAAGAGGATGACCCTCAAGGAAGCGGTAGCCAAATATATCAAAGACGGCATAAACCTCGGAGTCGGCGGTTTTGTGAATACAAGGGTTCCCGCCGCAATCATTCATGAAATCATCAGGAAAGGTGTTAAGAACCTCACTCTTTCTTTCCAGTCCAACTCAATCTGTCTGGAATGGCTTGCCGGTGCCATGATTGTTGCTCCAGAAAAAGTATCTATTAAACGCGTAGAGTTAGCCTGGTGGGGCTATGAATTGATAGGGATCGCTCCTCTCTGGAGGTACTTGGTCACTAACAGGACAGTCGAAACCGACGATTATACTAATTATGGTATGTCGGTACGGTTCAAAGCCGGGGCCATGGGCATCCCCTTCATCCCCGTGAGAGATCATGGCGGGACGGATATGGAACTGGTAAACAGGGGTAAAATGATTGAATGTCCTTTCACGGGGCAGAATATTTACCTCCTCCCGGCCTGCAATCCCGATGTTGGCATCGTTCATACTACTGCAGCTGACATGTATGGAAATGCGAGGATCTTTGGGGCCCTCTGTACATGCCCGGAAATTGCGCAAGCATCTGCTTACACCATAATGACGACCGATAAGGTTATTCCCACCGAAACAATCAGAAAATATCCTAATCTGACGGAAATTCCCTATGTATGCGTGGATGCTGTTGTTGAGCAGCCCTTCGGATGCTATCCCGGTGCATGTTACGGGTACTACTGGTTCGATATGGATCATATCAGGAAGTACAGGGGAATCTGTGATGAATTCAGGAAAACTGGGAACAAAGACGGTCTGAGGAGGTATTTCAACGACTATATCTTTGGCTGTGAAACATTTGACGATTTTCTGGAAAAAACAGCCGGTTACAAAAAACTTCGATATTTAAAGGAAATGGACGGCGGTCAGCCTATCTATACACTGTAATGAGATTGTGAGATGTCAAAAAAGAGGTAAATGCAATGCCGGAATACAGTGCCTTTGAAATGATTGCTTTTACGGGATCAAGACAATTGGAAGATAGAAAGATCGTCTTTGTAGGCACGGGGCTCCCTATCATTGCTGCCATGCATGCCCAGCTAACACATGCCCCAAATCTCTATATGATATATGAAGCGGGGTCGCTGGCTCCTATCTTGGAGATTGGAATGCCCCTATCCGTAGGTGATACCCGGGCAGGAAGAAAAGCATGCTTCATGAAAGGATTGTGCGCGGTTTTTGAACTAACGCAGAGAGGGTTTGCAGATTATGCCTTTATCGGAGGCGCTCAGATCGATATGTACGGTAATATCAGTTCCACGATTGAAGGGAGTTACTACAACAAGCCCGATATCAGATTCCCAGGAAGTGGTGGTGCCGGAGCGATGGCGGCTAACTGCGGCAAGACCATAGCCATTATGGCCCTAGAGAAAAGAAGATTCTGCAAACAAGTAGACTTCATCACCAGTATAGGCTACGGAAACGGATCTCCTGACTATAGAGAGAAGGCGGGTGTCATGGGTGGTGGCCCCTATAGAGTAATTACCCAGCAGGCCCTGTTCGGTTTTGATGAGAAGACCAGGAGGATGAAGCTTCTGGAAGTTAGACCCGGATTCACCCCGCAGCAGATCCAGAATATGATTGAGTTTGAATTAATCATTCCTAAAAACGTACCGGAAATGGCAGAGCCGACGGAAGAAGATCTGCATCTGCTCCGGGATGTTGTTGACAAAGAGGGTTACTTCTTGAAGAGGGTTGTCAAGAAATAATTTTATAGACCAAAATTGTTAAGAAAGGAGGTTAAGAGGAGTCATTTAAAAGTGTTTGTTATACACGGTTAACGGAGTCATTGTGAAACGGTGTGTTAAACTGGAAATATCATGTCGCTCGCAATGATAATAGATTGAAATTCATTATTATTTAAAACGTTTTTTTATTAATGGTTTATTTATTGAAAGGAGGGTTTAGATAATGGCGGAAGAAGTAAAAACAGCCCCAAGGTGGATTCCCTTATTGTTGGGGTTAATCGGCAGTACCACATGCGGTATGCTTCTCTATGCGTGGAGTGTGTTTATCAAGCCGTTGAATGCGGAATTCGGGTGGACCCGCGCGGAAATAGCCATGGCCTTCGCGATCTGCTGTCTGGTCTTCGGGTTGGTGACGTTTCCCGCTGGGCGTATCAGCGATAAGATCGGTCCGGGAAAAGTAGTTATGGCGGGTGGAATCATTTTAGGTATTGGATTTGTGCTGTCAGGATTCATTCAGACGAAGATGCAGCTTTATATTACGTATGGTCTTCTTGCTGGATTTGGCGGTGGTGTTATTTACCTGCCGCCTATTGCGACGGCACCAAAGTGGTGGCCTGACAGGCGGGCCCTGGCGACCGGGTTTGCGGTTGTAGGTCTCGGTCTCGGTTCGTTTTTGATGGGGCCTCTCGCCACATGGATCATTACGAATCCAGGGATGGGCTGGCGCTATGTCTTCTGGTACTGCGGCGTTGCCATGGGCATCATGGCGATTGTTGCCGGCATGTTCCTAAAGGTGCCCCCGGCAGGTTGGAAACCAGCCGGCTGGTCGCCGCCAGCTCCCCCTGCTGGTGTAAAAGTTAAGGATACCCGTGACCATACGCATGAAGAAACTACCAAGTGTCCCAGGTTCTGGTTTCTATATGTTGCCTATTTTTGCGGGTCCTTTGCCGGTTTGATGACTATCGGTCATCTTGCCGGTTTCGGAAGGGATCAGGGTCTGACAGCTATGGCGGCCGCCGGTGCAGTGAGTTCTCTCGCCTTTACCAATGCAGCAACAAGAATACTGTCGGGATGGTTTGTGGATATGATCGGCATCCGCGTCTACTTCAGTGTGCTGTTTCTCCTGCAGACGTTGGCAATGATCTTCATCTTCCAGCTCGGCGGCAGCGCTTATGGATTGGCGGCTATCGCGTTGCTCATCGGCTGGAACTACGGCGCCATGTTTACGCTGTTCCCCGCCACGTGTCTGCAGTTCTACGGACCCACGTCGCAGGGGAGTAACTATGGCCTCTTGTTTACGGCGTGGGGTCTTGCCGGGTTCGCCGGGCCATGGATCGGCGGCTATTTGAAGGATGTGACGGGTACATATTATGCGCCATTCCTCATCGCAGCGGCTCTATGTGCTCTTGGAACTATAATTCTTTTCACGACGAAGCCGCCGGAGAAGAAGACTGCGCCAAGTCTTACTCCGTAATATTTCTGGCATTTACAGACAGGTTTAGGCGGTAGATTTTTTCAAGGCGCCCCGGTTTTGTCCGGGGCGCCTTTTTTTGACAATCTGTCATACCCGCTTTGTGAACACAGATGGATGCCTCCGCATCTGCCCTCTAGGTGGATTGCTTCACCATGGTCCATATTATTTTATGAGATATTGACTAAAAGACCAATATAAAATTCCGAGCGTCGATCATTTTTGAAATTTGAATTTAAAGGTAGTTTCTCTTCCATAGGTATGAAACCAAGAGTGTTATAATACTCTTTACCAATGGTAATATCCGTATTGTCCATACTTTATGCTTGTATCCATGTCGAAGTTTCTCATATGCTTGCCTGAGATGCCTGCGATCATGGGTGCTTTTATAGCCGTAAACTCCCCATAAATAGGTTGCTTCCGGAGCCGTATAACTCTTAGGATGTTCAGAGATAATAACATCCAGTTTTTGGATAGCCTGATCAAATTGATTGAGGTCAAAATATGTTTTTGCAATACCAAATAGTAATAAAGGGATCATCTCTTCAATGGGTATAAAACCAACAGCCCTATAGTGCTCTTTACCGCTTTTGTCGAGTAATATAAGAGTAGGGGCTCCTTGCACATTGAAATCTGTGGATAAAGGTATTGAGTCTGTGAGTACACGTAAGGGAATGAAATTTTGTTTAATGAATTCTGTTACATTTTTGTCAGGATACGTAACTGCATCCATCTTCTCACAATGAATTCACTCAGGATTAAAGAAATATAGGAGAACGGACTTCTGCTGATTCTGTGCCATAGATAACGCAACATCAATATCTGTCTCCCATTTTATTATACTCTCCATGATACATCCTCTTGTTTTTTAGGTAAAAATCATTTTTTTATCAATTATGCCATATAACAAAATGATCGTCAATCATCTTACAACCCACAGCCACCTGTGAAAATACACCTTGATCACTTTTATGGAGACAAAGACAATTGCGCCGAATACCATGATAACACAGATTGTCTAGAGCATCGGCGTGTAACGCCGAAAGATTCACGGACGGCAGGAATCTGGAGAACGGCGGCGGACAGTATAAACTGTGATATGATGGAAACGGTCAGCCACATATGCAATGGAGCCTGAAAGATGCTGTAGTGCATTGAGCGGAAGTTGAAGGCGGTGATCTTCATTTTCCGGCTCAGTAGCAGCGTTTATGGGTTGGCTGCCATCTGAAGGATATTACGGGAACATACTGCATGGCTTTCCTTATAGTAGTAGCTATATGCGCCCTTGGATGTATAAATCTTTTTATGACAAAACTGACGGAGAAGAAACCCGCGTAGTTTCTGGATTACGATTTCAGAAACTTTAACATTGAAGGCACTTTGGGTTTACCTGGGACGCCTTTTTTTGTTTCGTCCACTAATGAGCAAGAGAAAAATCTGGTTCATCTCCAAAAAAGCTGCTATCTTCTTCAGGATTCAAGAGATCAAAGGGTCAATATGAAGTACAAAGTGCAAGATGAGGGGTTCAAATGTAAATTTTTCCTTATACCTTGGCACTTGAACCTTAAATTCTTATCACAACTTAATTAGAAAATAATTGAAAATCTTTTGAAGAGGATAAGAATTGGATTTAGGGATATTAGGACAAATACATTTTACCTGGGAATTTCTGATAGGTTTCTTCAGTATTATTATAGTAAACCTCATCCTGTCAGGCGATAATGCCTTTGTCATTGCCATGGCTGTCCGTTCGCTTTCCGTAGGTCAGCGCATGAAAGGAATTGCCTTCGGGGTTGGGGCCGCCGTCATTCTTCGCATAGTCCTGACCTTTTTCGCCGCGCAACTTTTACAGATCGAATATATAAAATTTATCGGCGGTGCCGTCATCATCTGGATTGCCGTAAAGCTGCTTGTCGAAGGCGCGCCTGAAGATGAGTTTCAAAAACAAGCAAAAACCCTCTGGCAGGCCATCTGGATTATTGTAATTGCAGATGTCACCATGTCTATTGACAATGTTTTGGCGATTGCCGCCGCATCTAGAGGGAATATCTTTCTTCTCATTTTTGGTCTTGGTCTTAGTATACCTATCGTGATTTTCTCGAGTACCCTGCTCGCAAAATTAATGGATAAATATCCAGTTATCATCTACATCGGTGCTGCTATTCTTGGCCAGGTTGGGGGAGAGATGATGGTGACGGATCCTTTTGTTGTTTTGACAATTAATCCTTCAAAGATTTTTCAGTATGCTGTTGAGGTGTGCTTCACCATAGGTGTTATTGTTGCAGGAAAGCTTTGGATTAAACTGAAAGCACGCCGGCAGGTGAAAACAAATGAAGATAATTTAAGGGAATCATGAAATTAATAAGGATGGCTGATGGAAATCAGGAATTAGTCACACAAATAAAAATGATCTTAACACTACGGAATTGCCAACCTGGCTGATCCTTCTGTAGTTGACGATATCATGAGGAACAGGATACTATGGACATAAACTCACGGGAGGTCATATGAAAGCAAAAGATATTATGATCCCTTTCCAGGATTATCTAAAACCTGAAAACACCCTTAGAGAGGCAGTCAATCTTCTCAAGGGCGCTGTACGGGGTGAGGCAAAAGTCGGTGTCATGGGATTACCCGTCCTTGATGATAAGGGCAAGCTTGTCGGGATGCTGTCCATGACGGACATACTCAGGGCAGTCCATCCGTCCTACATGGATATGATGAATTTAGGTGACTTCACCTGGGACGGGATGCTGGAGTCTTTCGCCAAACAGGCCAGAGACAAAAAGGTGAAAGAACTCATGACGAGAACTGTTATTACCGTTCATGAGGATGACCCCCTTATGGAGTGTGTGGACCGTATCCTGAAAAATCGAGTGAGGAGAATGCCTGTCCTCGATAAGGCAGGAAGAGTGGTAGGTATGGTCTACCTGAGGGATATTTTCTTTGCCATCACGAAAGCGATGCTGGAAGAGAAGTGACGGAGGCAGATAATGACACAGGAAATTGCCGGTACTTCAGGTGAGATTGTAATGGGGCCGACCTTCTGGATCGCCACATTGATTTTTATCCTCGCCTATACGCTGATCATCTATGAGAAGATACACAAGACCATTATT
>Ga0335071_10002085_pt1 | contig 21587 bp, 24 predicted proteins | sample Lox_Sample_15_FD_206724 | JGI IMG/M metagenome (GOLD analysis project Ga0335071, IMG submission 206724) | Soil microbial communities from Loxahatchee National Wildlife Refuge, Florida, United States - Lox_Sample_1.5 | ecosystem: Environmental > Terrestrial > Soil > Wetlands | place: USA... | reverse complement strand
TGGCGCGCTGATCGTGGGCGACGATCCGCGGCATACCGAGGCAATCGCCGACAAGCTCCGCAATGCCGCGGGCACGTCGGGCCCCGGCGGCATCTTCACCCTCGCGCTGTCCGCGATCGACACGGCACTGTGGGATATCAAAGGAAAGGCCGCGAACCTATCGCTCGCGAGCCTCCTTGGCGGGCGGCGCAGCAAGGTGCCGGCGTATGCGAGCGGCGCTCTCATGCGCACGTTCCCGCTCAACCACCTGGCCAAGGCCGCCGAGACCTTGGTCAAGAACGGCTATACGCAGATGAAGACGCAGGCCGGCCTTCTCGGCGATACGACGCCCGAGCAGGAGGTCGAGCGCATCCGCGTGGTCCGCGAGGCGATCGGACCCGACGTGGCCCTCATGTGCGACATCAACCAGCGCTGGACCGTCGACCAGGCGATCGGCATCGGCCGGCGTTTTGAAGAGTTTCACCTGGCGTGGCTCGAGGATGTCACGACTGCCGACGACTACGCCGGCCTCGCGCGCGTCGCCCAGCAGCTCGACACGCCGGTCGCGGGCGGCGAATACGTCTACGGCATCGCCCCGTTCCGCCACATGCTGGAAGCGCGCTCGGTCGACATCGCGATGATCGACCTGTTCCGCGTCGGCGGCATCACCCAGTGGATGAAGGTCGCCGGCATGGCCGAGGCATTCAACGTGCCGGTGGTGAGCCACCTGATCCCGGAGATCCACGTGCACCTGATCGCCGCCGTCCCGAACGGGCGGGTGGTCGAGTATATGCCGTGGACCATGCGGCTGTTCGAGGATCCGCCGGTGCCGGTGCGCGGCGAGATCACCGCGCCGAAAGGGCCGGGCCTTGGCCTGCGCTTTTCCGCCGAAATCCGCGGCCGCTTCGCCGCAGCCGAGTAAGCTAGAACTGGTGACGGCCTGCGAGCCGTAGAGCCGCGCGACGGCGCTCGAGGTCTTCGAACGCCTTCGCCAGTGCGTCGTACACGTTGGCCATCGCCCGGTAGCTCGCCTGCATCTGCAGGTAAGGCTCGTTGATCGCGCGGGTGCGCAGCTTCATGGCCTTTTTGCGTAACTCACGTGGCGACATGCGCGACTCATAACGTCGCTCCTCGCCGCAAGACGCATGATCAAGTTATGGCGATTGACGCCACACGTTATGCCCGCAAGCTCGCCCCGGTCGCCTTGGCGACGGATGCCACGATGCGCTGCCCGACCGCGTCGATCTCCGCGTCCGTCAAGGTGCGCTCGGTCGGCTGCAGCTTGACCGAAATGGCGAGCGACTTCTTGCCCTCGGGCACGCTTTGTCCCTGGTAGACGTCGAACACCGATCCGTGAGCGCGCGCGCCTAGCAGATGAGTTCGGAGATCCAAAGCTTGGGCGGCACTAGCGCTAAAGATTGCCACTCCGATCGTTGACTTATGTTTGAACCTCAGCCGCCAGAATTGGCTTTAGAAAATCAGGCGCTTCGGATCTGGAAGCGCTTTTGCCTCAATACTCTTTTCTAGGCACGCCCTGAGGACATCTCGCGTATACAGCGCGTGTTCTTGAACTGACTTAGCCTTGCTTGAAGCACCGTGAGCCACTCGCGATCGATCATCGTAGCTTCGCCTCAACTTTTCAAACTCTGCATACCTACCGTCACCAGACCTCAAGAAATTCGCGATATATAAGCTCAGCCTGAACGAGATTTCCTGGTCTACTTCGAACAATGCTTCTAGACCGCTCCACGCAACCAAAAGGCACGTGCTCGCATAAGGAATGCAATGAAAAGACGTAAGAGCCTGCATCGCATTTTGGAATTTGGGCTGGTTCACGAACTGGAGCGCCGTTCCCATATGCAATTTTATCCACCGCGCATCTTCCAGCGTCAGTCGGAAATCTCCGAAGTGTGCTGGTTGAGCATCGATAAATTTAGAGCAATAAACATGGGGCCCATCGACTTCCGGCTCTTCACGCATTGAGTGGGTGAGCGTCACTGGTGCTGATATCCAGCCCCCAGTTCGAATCATGAGGAGAAATGAAAATACGTGCGCATAGTCCAAATTAAAGAAGCCATCGCCGCCTGGGCTAGCGAGGGCGATTTCAAAATCAACTTCCTGTACCGCTTTGAACAGTCGCTCTGAATCCTCCGCTATGTGCTTCTGAAATATTTTTCGTTTTTTCTGTCGATCGCACCGAGCTAAATGGACCATGGTTCGCCCGTCCATCTCGTGCAAATCGAATTCCTCAAATTCCAGTTTGACCCCTCTGCAGGGGATGTATCGCCAATACCAAAGGAGCGACAAGCTCAACCCCGCAAGCTCGCCCCGGTCGCCTTGGCGACGGATGCCACGATGCGCTGCCCGACCGCCTCGATCTCGGCATCCGTCAAGGTGCGCTCGGTCGGCTGCAGCTTGACCGAGATCGCGAGCGACTTCTTGCCCTCGGGCACACCTTGTCCCTGATAGACGTCGAACACCGACACCGCCGCGATCGCAGCCCCTGCGACGAGGTCCTTGCCCGCGCTCTTCACGGCCGCGACGACCTTGGCCGCCTCGATACCCGCGTCGATCACGAAGGCGAAGTCGCGCTCGACCGGCTGGAACGCCGAGAGCCGCAGCATCGGCCGCGCCTTCGACGCCTTGGCCTTGGGTGCGGGAAGCGCATCGAGGAACACCTCGAACGCCGCGGTCGGACCATCCGCGTCGAGCTTGCGCAACGTGCCGGGGTGCAGCTCGCCGAAATAGGCCAGCACCGTCTTGGGCCCGAGCTTCAGCGCGCCCGAGCGCCCGGGGTGATACCAGGCCGGCGCGTCGGCCGCGACCTGGACGTTGTCCGTCGAAAGTCCGAGTGCTGCGATGAGCGCCAGCGCATCGGCCTTGGCGTCGAACGCATCGACCGGGCGCGGCGGCGCCGCCCAGTGCCGCGGGCCGCTCCGGCCGCTGCGGATGCCCGCCGCGACGATGCGCTGGCCGGCCGGCGTCGGATCGTGGAACTGGGGCCCGATCTCGAACAAGGCCGCGTCGGGCACGCCACGGTCCGCGTTGCGCTTGGCCGCGAGCACCAGGTTGGGAAGGATCGATGGCCGCATCATGTCGAGGTCGGCCGAGATCGGGTTCGCCACCGCGAGTGCGGGATTGGCGCCGCCGAACAAAGCGGCCTGGGACTTGGCCATGAACGAGAACGTCACGGCCTCGACCAGGCCGAGCCCCGCCAGCTCTCGCTTGGCGTCGCGAACCCGGCGCTGTGCTGCGGTGAGTGCCGGCCTGGCGACGGCGCTGTCGCGCACCATCGACACGGCCGCGATCTTGTCATACCCGTGGATGCGCGCGACCTCCTCGATGAGGTCGGTCTCGCCGTGGATGTCGCCGCGCCAGGGCGGCGGGGTCACCTGCAACACGTCCGCCGACCCGTCGACCGCGAAGCCGAGGCGCTCCAGAATCTGCCTGGCCTCGGGTGCGGCGATCGCGAGGCCACCGAGGCCGTGCAGACGCTCGGTGCGCAGCACGTAGCTGCGCCGCCACTCGGGCTTCTTGCCCGTGATCACGAGCTCGCTCGGCTCGCCGCCGCACAGCTCCATGATCAGCCGCGTGGCCGCTTCCATGCCCTCGATCACGGCCGCGGGGTCGAGGCCGCGTTCGAACCGGTAACGCGCATCGGACACGATCTCGTGCCGGCGCCCGGTCGCAGCGGTGCGGATCGGATCGAACAACGCCGCCTCGACGAACACGTCGGTCGTGGTCTCAGTACAGCCGGTGGTCTCGCCGCCGATCACCCCGCCCAGGGATTCCACGCCCTTGTCGTCGCAGATCACCGTCTCACTGCCGGTCAAGGTGTAGTCCTTGCCGTTGAGCGCCTTGATGGTCTCTCCGGGCTTGGCCAATCGCACGAGAAGCTTGTTGCCCGCGATCTTCTTCGCGTCGAACACGTGCAGCGGCCGGTTCACGTCGAGGGTGAAGAAGTTTGTCACGTCGACCAGGGCCGAGATCGGGCGCAAGCCCACGGCCGTCAGCCGGTCCTGCAGCCACTTGGGCGAAGGGCCGTTCTTCACGCCCCGGATCAGCCGGCCGACGAAATAGGGGCAGGCGTTGGCGGCCTCTGGCGGCAGATCGAATGCGACCGCGACCGGGCTTTTGAACTGGCCGGGGACCGGCTCGACCTTGCGCGGCTTGAGCGTGCCGAGGCCCGCCGCCGCGAGGTCGCGGGCGATGCCGCGCACGCCGAGGCAGTCGGCGCGATTGGGCGTGATCGCGATGTCGATCACCGGGTCGTTCAGCCCGAGCACGTCCGCGAACGGCTTGCCCACGGGTGCGTCGGCGGGCAGGTCGATGATGCCGGCATGGTCCTCGCCGAGCCCCATCTCGCGCGCCGAGCACAGCATGCCGTTCGATTCCTGGCCGCGGATGTTGCTCTTCTTCAATTCGAGGCCGCTGCCGGGGATCGTCGTGCCGGCGCGGGCGAAGACGCCCTTCATGCCGGTGCGCGCGTTGGGCGCCCCGCACACGACCTGCAGCTTCTCGGTGCCCGTATCGACGATGCAGACGCGCAGGCGGTCGGCATCCGGATGCTGCTTCGCCTCGACCACGTACGCGACGATGAACGGCTTCAGCTTCTCGGCCCGGTCCTCGATGCCTTCGAGCTCGAGCCCGATCGCCGTGAGCTTGTCGGCGATCTCTTTGAGCGATGCGGTCGTTTCAAGGTGCGCCTTGAGCCAGCCGAGGGTGAACTTCATCGCGCCAGCCCCCCGGTGGTCGAGGGCACATCGACCGGCACGAACCCGTAATGACGCAGCCAGCGCAGATCGGCCTCGTAGAACGTGCGCAGATCGGGGATGCCGTATTTCAGCATCGCCATGCGCTCGATCCCCATGCCGAAGGCGAAGCCCTGGAACTCCTCGGGGTCGAGGCCGCAATTCTGCAGCACCTTGGGATGCACCATCCCGCAGCCGAGGACCTCGAGCCAGTCGCCGTAATTGCCGATCTTGAGCTCGCCGCCGCCGCGCGCGCAGCCGATGTCGACCTCGGCCGACGGCTCGGTAAACGGAAAGTGGCTGGGCCGGAAGCGCAGCGGCAGGTCGGGAATCTCGAAGAAGGCGCGCGCGAAATCGATCAGGCAGCCCTTGAGGTGGCCCATATGCGTGGTCTTGTCGATGACCAGCCCCTCGACCTGATGGAAGTTCGGCGAGTGCGTCGCATCGTGATCGCTGCGGTAGGTGCGGCCCGGCACGATGATGCGGATCGGCGGCTTCTGTGACCGCATCGTGCGAATCTGCACCGGCGACGTATGCGTGCGCAGCACCATCGCATCGCGCCCCGGCTCGCCCCCGGCGAGGTAGAACGTGTCGTGCGTCTGCCGCGCCGGATGCTCGGGCGGGATGTTGAGCGCGGTGAAGTTGTGGAAATCGTCCTCGATGTCGGGGCCTTCCGCGACGGAGAAGCCCATGTCGCCGAAGATCGCGACGATCTCATCGATGGTCTGGCTGATCGGATGGATGCGGCCGTCGGGGGTCGGTCGTGCCGGTAGCGTGACATCCACGCGCTCGGCCGCGAGACGCGCGTCGAGCTCGGCGCTGCGGATCTTTTCCAGCCGGTCCTGAAGCCGGCCTTCGACCGCGGTCTTGAGCTCGTTGAGGGCGGCCCCGCGCGCCTTGCGCTGATCGGCGGGCAGTTTGCCAAGTCCCTTGAGCAGCTCGGTCACACGGCCGCTTTTGCCGAGCCACTCCACGCGCACCGCATCGAGGGCGGCCGACGAGGCAGCGCCATCGACCGCGGTGGTCGCCTCGGAGAGCAGGTTGGGAAGATCGTCGTTCATGGATACTTCAGCGCAAATGAAAAGGGGGCCGGCGGTGCGCCAAGCCCCCTCGTCTCTCACATGAGGACCCGCTGCTCAGCGGGCGCCCCAATCAGGTCCGTGTAAGGGCGGCCTTGGCCTGGTCGACGAGCGCCTTAAACCCATCCGGATCGTTCATCGCGATCTCGGCCAGGATCTTGCGGTCGATCGCAATGCCGGCCTTCTTGATGCCGCTGATGAGCTTCGAGTAGGTCAGGCCCGCCTCGCGCGCGCCGGCGTTGATGCGCTGGATCCACAGCTCGCGGAAGTCGCGCTTCTTGCGGCGGCGGTCGCGATAGGCATAGCGCAGCGCCTTCTCGACGCGCTCGAGCGCCGGACGGAAGGCGTTGCCCGACCGGCCGACATAGCCGGACGCGGCGTCGACGATCTTCTTGTGGCGGGCGTGCGCGGTCACACCGCGTTTGACTCTGGCCATGGCTGGTCTCCGAAGCGGCGGCTAGATATGGAAAAAGTGGCGCAGCACCTTGTTCGCCTGGCCCTCGGCCAGGACCTTGGTGCCGCGCGCCGAGCGCTTCATCTTCTGCGAGCGCTTGCGCAGATTGTGGCGCTTGCTGCCGTAGGCCGCGAGGACCTTGCCGCCGCCGGTCACCTTGAATCGCTTCTTGGCGCCCGACTTGGTCTTCATCTTGGGCATTTGTATCTCCTGTTGTCGGAAGGCGCCTGAAATCAGCGCCGATCAAGCGGTTGGGCATGCCCTGGACTGCCGATAAACCGGCGTCCGGCCGTGGCCGCTTATTGAGGCGGGGGGTTATAGCCTAAGGAAATGCTGCGGCGCAAGGCGAAACCGCCATCCGCGGCCTCGCCCGGCGGCCGGATTTTCTACGCGCGTCCAGAGGCTTAGCGGCGTCGCGCGGGTGTCACTGCCGCACCGGGGCCCAAACTGATACGCTTGCCGGCAAAACAAAGCCAGTTGGGAGGACCGCCATGTCGTTCGAAGGTTTCCCGGGCCGCGACGTCCGCGCCAAGCTCAGCCATCCGGTCATCGACGCCGACGCCCACGTCGTCGAATGCGACTTCGCGCATCTCGACTTCGTGCGCGAGGTCGCGGGCGAGGAGATCGCCCGGCGCGTCTTGGCCGTGCGCGCCAACCATGGACCCACGGTCCGCGGCTTCTGGTGGGGTGTCCCGTCAGGCCCCCATACCGACGACCGGGCAATGGCGCAGCTGCCGCGCTACTTCCGCTCGCGCCTCGACGATCTCGGGATCGACTTCGCGCATTGCTACACGACGCGCGGCCTCTCCCACGTATACCTCAACGACGACGAGCTGCGGCGCGCGAGTTGCCGGGCGCTCAACATGCTGTACGCCGAGATGTTCGCCGAGGTGGGGGACCGGATGCGCCCGGCGGCGGTGATCCCGACCTACACGCCGCAGGAGGCGATCGAGGAGCTCGAGTTCGCGGTCAACGAGCTGGGCCACAAGGCGGTGATGATCGGCACCGAGCTGCGCGGCCGCGCGCGCCCGGCGACCGGCAAGGATCCGTTCCTCGAGCCGACGCAGTCCACGCGCTCGATCGTGATGGACTCGCCGCACGACTACGATCCGTTCTGGCGCAAATGCGTCGAGCTCAAGGTGACGCCGGTCTGCCACACCTCCTCGCGTGGCATCGGCTATCGCGCCTCGCCCAGCAACTACGTGTTCAACCACATCGGCGATTTCGCGAACGGGGCGGAGTTCTTCTGCCGCTCCCTGATCTTCAGCGGCGTCACGCGGCGCTTCCCGGGCCTCTCGTTCGGGTTCCTGGAAGGCGGCGTGGCGTGGGCCCTCACGCTCCTCAACGACATCGTCGAGCATTGGGAAAAGCGCAACCCGCAGGCGATGGAGCGCAATCTCAATCCGGCGCTGCTCGACGTCGATCTCCTCGAGCGGCTGTTCCGCGAATTCGGCAGCAAACGGCTGTCCCCCGAGCGCATCCGCGCCAATCCCCACATCAACCTGATGACGGAGCGGCCGGATCCGTTCAACGAGTTCGCGGCGTGCGCGCTCACCGAGCTCGGCCAGCTGCGCGAGCTGTTCATCGACCCGTTCTATTTCGGCTGCGAAGCCGATGACCGCATGGTGTCGGTGGCATTCAACCGGAGGCTCAATCCGCTGGGCGCCAGCTTGAAGCCGGTGTTCGGGTCGGACATCGGGCATTGGGACGTGCTCGACGCCGAAAGCGTGCTGACCGAGGCGTGGACCCTGGTCAACGCCAAGCTGATGACGGAGGAAAACTTCCGCGAGCTCACCTTCGTCAACCCGGCGATGATGCACCTGTCCACGAACCCGGATTACTTCCGTGGCACGGTGGTCGAAGACGCCGCCGCGGCCCTGCTGACGGAAAAAGCTCAGAAGGCGGCAAAGGCGGAGCCGGCGCGCGCCGGCTGAAAGGAGGCGAGATGGCGACCGATCTGTTCGTGCTCGTGGTCTGTGCCGGTCTCTCGGCGAAAAGCGGCTGCAACATGTCGAGCGAGGCCGGCTACTACTCCCAGCTCTCGTGCGAAACGGCCAAGCAGACGATGGTCGTCTACAACCCGCCGCATCCGGGCTACCTCGGGGGGAACGAGACCGACAACCGCTGGACCACGTTCGCCTACTGCCGGCCGGGCACGCCGGCCGAGGTGAGACGGTGGGAGCGGGAAGGCCTCGGACCCGAGGCCGGCGTGATACGGAACAGGAGACCGTGAGGACGGGGGCGTAACCCCCGTCCTGGCAACCGCACTATTTCGGCGCCATGACCATGGTCATCTGGCGGCCTTCCATGCGCGGGTGAGCTTCGACCTTGGCGAGTTCGCCGAGGTCGGTCTTCACGCGGTCCAGCAACGCGACGCCAAGCTCCTGGTGCACCATTTCGCGGCCGCGGAAGCGCAAGGTGACCTTCACCTTATCGCCTTCCTCGAGGAAGCGGATCATGGCGCGGCGCTTGACGTCGTAATCGTGGTCGTCGATGCCCGGCCTGAGCTTGATCTCTTTGATCTCGATGACCTTCTGCTTCTTGCGGGCCTCGTTGGCCTTCTTCTGAAGCTCGTATTTGTACTTGCCGAGATCGAGCAGCTTGCAGACGGGCGGGTCGGCGTTCGGCGAGACTTCCACCAGATCAAGCCCTGCCTCGTAGGCCCGTTGCAGGCCGTCATGCAGGCTGACGATGCCGACCATTTCACCGCGACCGTCGACGAGACGGATTTTCGCGGATTCGATCTGGTCATTGACGCGCGGTCCATCCTTGGACGGCGCGGCTTCCGTTGAATAACGTGCGATCTGATCCTTCTCCTCTACTGTCGGCCGTCGCTGACCCGGCGGCCCTGATACGCCGTGGGTGTTCCCGGAAGGCCGGACGTTTCGATTTTAGGCTTGGGGAACCGCTGCCTCTTTAGCGATCCTAGCTATGGCATCGTCGAGCGCAAGGGTTTCTTGTGCGTCCGATCCGAGGCGGCGCAGAGCCACAGTTTGCTCATTCGCCTCGCGCCGGCCGACCGCAAAAAGGAGCGGCACCTTGGCCAGCGCATGCTCGCGCACCTTGTAGCCGATCTTCTCGTTGCGCAGGTCGGTCTCGACCCTGAGGCCCGCGGCGCGCATCTTCGCGACCACCTCGTGCGCATATCCATCGGCGTCGGAGACGATGGTGGCCACTACGCCTTGGACCGGGGCGAGCCACAACGGCAGCTTGCCGGCGTAATGCTCGATGAGCACGCCGATGAAGCGCTCGAACGAACCCAGGATCGCCCGATGCAGCATCACGGGATGATGCTTCTGCCCGTCTTCGGCCACGTATGTGGCGCCCAGCCGCTCGGGCAGGACGAGGTCCACCTGCAACGTGCCGCACTGCCAGTCGCGGCCGATCGCATCCTGCAGCACGAACTCGAGCTTCGGGCCGTAGAAGGCGCCCTCGCCCGGGTTGAGCTGGGTCTGGAGCTTGGCCGCATTCGCCGCGTCCTGGAGGGCCCGTTCGGCCTTGTCCCAGATCGCGTCCGAGCCGGCGCGCTGGGCCGGACGGTCCGAGAATTTCACACGCACCTGGTCGAAACCGAGATCGCGATAGACCGAGCGCAGCAGATCGCAGAAGCGGAGGCTCTCGGCGGTGATCTGGTCCGGCGTCACGAAGATGTGCGCATCGTCCTGGGTGAAGGCGCGTACGCGCATGATGCCGTGCAGGGCCCCCGACGGCTCGTAGCGGTGGCATGAGCCGAACTCGGCCAGGCGCAGCGGGAGGTCGCGGTAGCTCTTCAGCCCCTGCTTGAAGATCTGGACGGCACCCGGGCAGTTCATCGGCTTGATCGCGATCAGCCGGTCGCCTTCGGATTCCTTGGCGGTATCGCCGCGCGGCACGGCGAGGAACATCGCGTCCTTGAAATTCTCCCAGTGGCCCGACTGCTCCCACAGCTTGCGGTCCACGAGCTGCGGCGTCTTGACCTCGGCATAGCCGTTTTGCTCGAGCCTGCCGCGCATATAGCTCTCGAGCGTACGGAACAGGGTCCAGCCTTTCGGGTGCCAAAAGACCGCGCCGACCGCCTCTTCCTGCACGTGGAACAGGTCCATCTCGCGGCCGAGGCGGCGGTGGTCGCGCTTCTCGGCCTCTTCCAGCCGGGTCAGATAGGCCTTGAGCTCGGCATCGTTCGCCCAGGCGGTCCCATAAATCCGCTGCAGCTGGGCGTTGCGCGCATCGCCGCGCCAGTAGGCGCCCGACAGCTTCGTCAGCTTGAACGCCTTGGGCAGCTTGCCGGTCGAGGGCAGATGCGGACCCGTGCACAGGTCGAGCCACTCGCCCTGGCGGTAGATCGAGATCTCCTCGTCGGCCGGGATCTCGCGCACCCATTCGGCCTTGTACTTCTCGCCGGCCTTGTCGAAGAAGCGCACCGCGTCGTCGCGCGTCCACACCTCGCGCCTGATCGGCAGGTTGCGGTCGACTATCTCGCGCATGCGCTGCTCGATCTTCGCGAAATCGTCGGGCGTGAACGGCTCGGCGCGCACGAAATCGTAGTAGAAGCCGTCCTCGGTCGCCGGTCCGAAGGTGATTTGCGTTCCGGGATACAGCTCCTGCACCGCCTGCGCCAGCACGTGTGCGGCATCATGGCGGATCAGCTCCAGCGCCTCGGGCGATTTCGCCGTGACGATCGCGACCTTCGCGTCGTGATCGAGCTTCTTCTCCAGATCGACGAGCTTGCCGTCGACCTTCATCGCGAGTGCGGCCTTGGCCAGGCCGGGACCGATGGCAGCCGCAAGCTCGGCGCCGGACACGGAACCGGCGAAGCTCTTCACATTGCCGTCGGGAAGGGTGATCGCGACCATGGGTTTAGCGGCTGAAACGGCGTTCAAATCAAGCAGGTGGCGGGCAATCTAGGGCGTCAAACGACTGGCGGCAAGGCCGCCGCCACCTCGTCGGCCGCGAGCTGGGCCAGGTCCGCCCGGCGCAGCACCGTCACCTGGCCGCGCGGCGCGCACAGCGCCGGGTCGGAATCGGCGGAGAACAGGACGACGCTCGGGCAGCCGGCAGCCGCGATCAGATGCATGGGCCCGGTGTCGTTGCCGACCGCCGCTTGCGCCTCCCGCGCCAGTGCTGCGATCTCGGCGAAGGAGGTTTGGCCCGTGAGGTCGCGGGCCTCCGGGCACGAGGCGCGGATGGTCGCCGCGAGCGGCCGCTCGCTCGCGATGCCGATCACGACCGGCGTGATGCCGCGCGCCAGGAGACGCCTGGCAAGTGCGCCATAGGATGCCGCCGGCCAGCGCTTCTGCAGCCGCGCCGCCGAGCCGCCGGGGACCAGCAGCGCGAACCGTTGCGGCAACGCATACCGCGCGAGGTCGGCGGTGAGCCACGACACGTCCGTGGGCGGGACATCGGCGATGCCGGCGTCGCGGAGCTGCTCGGCCTGACGTTCGATCGTGTGCATGAAATCCCGCCGCGGATTGGCGTGCGGGTGCGAGCCGCCCGTGGCGATGCCCGACCACTCCGGCCGCTGGCCCGGCCCGAACAGGCGGAAATAGAAGCTGCTGCGGCCCGACGTCTGCAAATCGTACACGCGGCCGAAACGGCCGCCGCGCAACTTCCGTCGCAGAGACAGCCATGTGCCGAGCTGCCAGGAGCGCGGCCGCGGATCGATCCAGATCTCGTCGACAGACGGGCTCGCCGCCAGCAGCGGAACGAAGGGAGCGGTCGTCAGGGCCGTGATATGGGCGCGCGGATGATGGCGGCGGATCGCAGCCAGCGGACCCAGCGCCTGGACGATATCCCCCAGCGCCCCAAGCTTGATGACCAGGATGCGCTCGGCGCCGGTCACTGCACCGTCGTTCACCGCCCGCTCTTCCAGCGCGCAACCTCGTGGTCGGCCAGAACCTCGCGATAGACCTCGATGGTGGCGGCACACATGCTGTCGCGCGTGAAATGCCGGCGCACGTGCTCGGTCGCGGTGTGCGCGAGCACGTCGCGCTGCTCGGCATCGAGCTTGAGCGCCTGGTCGAGGGCGGACGCGAGCGCCCGTGGGTCGTTCGGCGGAACGAGCCATCCGGTCTCCCCCGACCGCACGATCTCGGGGGCGGCACCGTGGCTGGGCGCGATCACCGGCCGCCCCATGGCCTGGGCCTCGGCAACCACGCGGCCGAACGCCTCGGGATCGGTCGATGCGGAGACCACGACATCGGCCAGCATGTAGGCGGCCGGCATGTCGCGACAGTGGTCGACCATGCGCACCACGCCCTCGAGCCCGCGCAGCCGGACGCGCTGCTCGATCTCCTTGCGGTACTTGGCCCGCCCCTGGTCCGATCCCACGAGCAGGCAGCAGACATCGCGGCGGCCGAGCTGCGCCAGCGCGTCGATCAGCACCATCTGGCCCTTCCACCGCGTGAGCCGGCCGGGCAGCATGATGATCGGCACGCCGTCCGGCAGCCGCCACTCGCGCGCCAGCTGGACGATGCGCGGCTGCGAGACGTTGTGCGGATCGAACACCGTGAAATCCACGCCGCGGTGGATGACGCGGATACGGTTCGAGGCGGTGCCGTAACGCTGCGCGACGTGGCGGCCGACGAATTCCGAGATCGCGATCACGCGCGCACCGCGCGTCATGATCGAGTTGTACCAGTGCTTGACTGGATTGTTCTCGTTGTAGACGCCATGGAACGTGGTGACGAACGGCCGCCCGGTGCGCTGCGCGGCGCCCCAGGCGCTCCACGCCGAGGCGCGCGAGCGCGCATGCACGAGATCGATGCGGTGCAGGGTGATGAGGTCGGCCAGCCGTCCGATGTTGCGGCGGACGACCAGCGGGTTCCTGGAATCAACCGGCAGGACGACGTGGGTGGCGCCGGCGCGCTCGATCTCGCGCACCATCGGCCCGCCGGCCGAGACCACGACCGAGCGCCAGCCGGCCTGCACCAGGGCCGCCGATACGTCGGCCGCCCCGCGCTCGACGCCGCCGGTGACGAGGCTGGGGACCACCTGCAGGACAGCCGGCATGCGCGCATCGGCCGTGCGCGGGGCCGCCGCGGGTGCGGCCGCCGGTGTAGGAGCACGGGAACGCATGCTAGATTTCGCGGGTTCGACCATTTCACTTTCGAGCCGATGATAGGCAGCCGATGACCGGTCTCACCGCAGAAACGCTTCACGGCCAGAACGGCGTTTCTATCGCCTATCACAGAACCCGCGGCAAGTCCCCCGGCGTCGTATTCCTGGGCGGCTTCATGTCCGACATGACGGGCACCAAGGCCGTGACACTCGAGGAATTTTGTCGCGCGCGCGGCCAAGCGTTCCTGCGCTTCGATTACCGGGGCCATGGCGCTTCGTCAGGCCGCTTCGAGGACGGCACCATCGGCTTGTGGGCCGACGATGCGCTGGCGGCCTTCGACCAGCTCACCGACGGCCCGCAGATCCTGGTGGGGTCCAGCATGGGCGGCTGGATCGCGCTGCTGACCGCCCTTGCCCGCCGCGGGCGCGTGGCCGGACTTGTCGGGATCGCGGCCGCCCCGGACTTCACCGAGGACCTGCTGTGGAACGCCTTTCCGCCCGATCAGCGCGCAGCACTCCTGCGCGAGGGCGTGCTGCGGCTGCCCTCGGAGTACAGCGACAAGCCCTACAGCATCGCCTTGAAGCTGATCGAGGACGGGCGGCGGCATCTGCTGCTACGCGAGACGATCGACCTCGCCTGCCCGGTGCGCCTGCTGCACGGCATGCGCGATCCCGACGTGCCGTGGCAGCGCAGCGTGAAGCTCGCGGAACAGTTGGCAGCACCGGATGTGCGGGTGGTGCTCGTCAAAGACGGCGACCACCGCCTGAGCCGCGAGCAGGACTTGGCCCTGCTGTGCCGCTCGGTCGAAGAGCTGTCGGGCGGGTAGCTACGCCGCGATAGCCTGCTCGGCAGCAGCGGCCTCGCCGTCGAGAGTGGCGGCGACGGCATGCACGACCGCGGCGATGCGCACCACCGCCTGGACCGCTTCCGACGACACGCCATGCTCGCGCACGATGCGCTCGTGCGAGTCGAGGCACATCCCGCAGCCATTGATCGCCGATACCGCGATCGACCACAGCTCGAAATCGGCCTTCTCGACTCCCGGCTTGGCGAGCACGTTCATGCGCAGCTTGGCGGGCATCGTCTTGTAGTCCGGTGCTGCGACCAGGTGCGTGAAACGGTAGTAGATGTTGTTCATCGCCATGATCGAGGCCGCGGCCTTGGCGGCAGTGAGTGCCTCGGGCGACAGCTGCGTCCCGAATTCGCCGATCACGGCGGCCGTCACCTCGGGGTTGCGCGAGGCAAGGGCCGAGGCGACGAACGCGCCGGCACGCTGCTGCTGAGTGAGGCTCGGCTCCGCCGCCAACGTCGAGAGGTTGAGCTTCAGATCCTTGGCGTAGTCGGGCAGACGCGCCTTGAGGGCTTCGAGTGACATGAGATCCTCCGAGAAAAGGGAAGCGCCGGCCGGCCGGCGGCGAAAGCGTCAACCGGCCGGCTCCGGTCAGGCGGCCTTGAGGACGTCTTCGCCCTTCTGCCAGTTGCACGGGCAGAGCTCGTCGGTCTGCAGCGCATCGAGGACGCGCAAGACCTCCTGCGGGTTGCGGCCGACGCTGAGGTCGTTCACCGACACGAAGCGGATGATGCCCTGCGGGTCGACGATGAACGTCGCGCGCAGCGCCACACCTTCGGACCTGTCGAGGATGCCCAGCGCCTGGCTGAGCTCGCGCTTGAGGTCAGACAGCATCGGGAACGGCAGGCTCTTGAGGTCGGCATGGTTCTGCCGCCAGGCAAGATGAACATATTCGCTGTCGATGCTGACGCCGTAGACCACCGCGTCGCGATCGTTGAACTCGCCGTTCAGCTTTCCGAACGCCGCGATCTCGGTCGGGCAGACGAAGGTGAAGTCCTTTGGCCAGAAGAACACGATTTTCCACTTGCCCTCGTCGGTCGACGGATTGACCTGGGCAAAGGCGTTCTTGGGGTCGGTGGACACGACGGCCTTCAGATCGAAGGCCGGAAACTTATCGCCAACGGATAGCATTGCGGGTCTCTCCTGCGGGGTTGGAATTTTGCGATACCCGTGAGATAGGCCCGATCTTGAAATCGTTCTAACAAATAATTATAACCACTCCGATCGATTTTTCCGATGGTTCATCTTCCCTCCCTCCGCCAGCTCCGCCACCTTGCGGCCCTCGCCCAGCACCGCCACTTCGGCCGCGCCGCGGCGGCGTGCGGTATCACGCAATCCACGTTGAGTGCCAGCCTCAAGGAGCTCGAAGACCTGCTGCAGGCGCCGCTGGTCGACCGCACGCAGCGCAAGGTGGTGCTGACACCTCTGGGCGAGGACGTGGTCGCGCGTGGCCAGGCGATCCTGCACGACACCGAGGAACTGGTGCGGGCGACAGAAGGCCACCGCGCCCCGCTTAGCGGCACGGTGCGGCTCGGCGTGATCCCGACCATCGGGCCTTTCCTCTTGCCGCGCATCCTGCCCCGGCTGCGCAAGGCCTACCCGAAGCTCAAGCTCTACCTCACCGAGGATCAGACGGCGCGCGTGCTCGAGGACCTGCACGCCGGACGGCTTGATGCCGTGCTGCTGGCGCTCCCGTACGACTGCGGCAATGTCGAGACGACGGCGCTGTTCGAGGATCCGTTCAGCATCGTGGTGCGGCGCGACCACGAGCTCGCAAAACACGCGCGCCTGATCCCGCAGGAGCTTGACCGCGAGTCCCTGCTCCTGCTGCGCGACGGCCACTGCCTCAAGGATCACGCGCTGTCGGCCTGCCGGCTCGACGGCCGGCGACATGTCGATGCCTTCGAGGCGACCAGCCTCGCGACCCTGGTTCAAATGGTCGACAACGGCCTGGGTGTCACCTTGCTGCCGCAGCTCGCGCTCGACGCGGGCATCCTCAAGGGCACCGAGCTCGTCGCCAAGCCGCTCGCCAAGGACGCGCCGTCGCGCGAGATCGCCCTCGCGTGGCGGCGGGGCACCGGCCGGCGCGAGGAGTTCCAGCTGCTCGCGCGTACCCTCACCGAGCTTGCGCGCAAAACCGGGCCGAAGTGAGAGATATCGCCTCGGGATTCGACGCAGACGACAGACCCGCACAACCATCTGAAATCAAACCGAAAACGTGTTTGCGGTTGCAGAGGCCCTTTGCGCGACAACCGTGGCAACAATTTTTCCAAATGATTTCAACGGCCTCCGGCCGGGCGCTTTCGACGGTTTCGTTCGTGCGGTAAGATGATGTTCGCTGATTGTTCTCGCTCCCTAAGCTGCAGGCGAGGAGGATGTCGATGATCATCCGCACGGTACTGGCGGCACTGGCCCTGATCGCCCTGTCCCGCGCCGCCGCGGCCGCGCCGCTGCAGGCGCTGGTTCTGCACACGCCCAAGGATGACGCGGTCCAATGCCTCACGTCTGACGACCGCATGCTGCTGCTGGTCGTCGATGAGGGGACGGTGGTCGCGCGCTATCCTTATTGCTCGTCCTACGGGAGAAGCTCGGCCAAGGTGTATATCGACGAACGCGACAAGCGGCGCTTCTACGTCGCCATCGAATACGGCGTGGGCCGCGGCACGTTGGCAACCACGTACATGCTCAAAGTCATGACGACCGACGACGACACGACAAACCTGCGCGAGCTCGCCGAAGTGGTACTGCGAGAATTCGACGCGCCGGATTCACAGTGGCTCAACGAATACTATGCCCTGCCGGACATCAAAGGCGGGCTTACCATCACCTTGAGCTATGCACCGGGCCCGGACGGGGATCCCTGCTGCGGCCCGCCGGAGAAACGGATCACAATCCGGGTTGTGGAGTAGGCGACCGTGATGCGCTGCGTCCAAGCTCTTATGAATATGAAAAGGTCTCCGGCGATGGTGCGGCCTCTATTCGTGATCGGCGCGATTGCGGGTGCCGTGCCGCTCCCAATCGCCACGACGGCGTGGGCGGCCCCGCAGACGGTCGTTCGGCAGGCCCCGAGCGACCGCCAGCAATACTGCACCGCGCCGGGCAGGATGATGGTCGTCGCCGTGGCCGATGACGGCAAAGAACTCACGAAGGTGGAATATTGCGCGCTCGAGGGAAAAATGTCGGCGCAACTTTATGTCGACCACCGCGGCAAAATCTACGTGGTGGCTCGAACCGGCGACCGGCACAACCCCAACGCAGAGTTCGTGCGCGTCCTCGATCTGACGCACATTCGTGACGTGACGAACACGCGCGACGTCTACAATCTCGGCGAGTTCGCGGCGATCGCGTTGCCGCGGTCCGGCAGCAGCACGACGCCGGCCACCTATCGCGTGAACGACACCAAAGGCGGCGGGCTCGAACTCGTCGTGGAATATCCGGCGGGCAAGCCAGACCCGACTGAGCCGTCGCCGATCAAACGGGTCGCCATTCAACTGGGGCCGTAGTCACGGCCCCATGCGCCCCTTCACCGCGATTGGGTGTCCTTAAGGAAGGTGAACCTCCCAATCCTATCGGTGGACTGTACAAGGCGGCCGGAGTTCATGGCTTTACTGAAGAAGCCGTCAGGGCCGCCGGGCGGCTGGCCGTCGTTGCTGGTGTAGTAATAGGTCGCGCCTCCGGTCGGATCGGCGATCTGGCCACTCAGGATTCCTTGCGCGACATCATGGGCGCGCTTGTATGCGGCGATGTCCGAGCCTTGGAGCATCGACGGATCTGCGGCCTGCGTCCATGGCTTATTGCCGTTCCAGATGGCATTGCCAACCGCGCTGAATTGCGGAATGCCACGCTTGTCCGTTTGATTGATGACGCCCGTCAGCGTGTCGGGAAAGCCGCGCGCGCCGATGCGGTTACGCGCCACCCAGCCGATGCCTTCCATCGCCCCCGGCACATTGTAGTGATCCGCCCCTTCACCAAAGATCATGCGGGCAAGGACGTCCACGTCGTCCGGGTCGGGGGGCTCGGGGCTGCCGTTGCTCGAACCGGCTATTTGCTCGAGATCGGCGGCCTGGGAATAAGGATCGGACATGGCGGGTCTCCTGCTGGGATGTTCTCCAAATGTTCTCTCCACCAAATGCCTGCAAGCAAGCGAAGAAATGCCTACGAGGCAATTTTGCAGGGCGCCTTGATCCGGCTCAGGATTGTGCCGCGAGCAGCGCTTTCAGGCCCGTTCGATAGTCGGGATAGGCGAGCCGCACGCCGAGCTCGTCCTTGATCCGGCGGTTGCTGACCCGCTTGTTGTCCTCATAGAAGCTGCGCGCCATCTCGCTCATCGTCTTGGCCGCCTCGCTGAACGGCACATCCGGCGGCGCCGGCTTATCAAGCAGCGCCGCCGCGTAGGCGATGACGTCCTGTGGCGGTACCGGCTCGTCGTCGCACACGTTGTAGATAGCTCCGGGATTGCGCCGCGCCATCGAGGCCTCGAGCACCGTCGCGATATCCTCGACATGGATGCGGCTGAACACCTGGCCGGGCTTGACGATGCGCCGCGCCGTGCCGGCGCGCACCGCATCGAGCGCGCTCCGTCCGGGGCCGTAGATCCCGGCGAGACGGAACACATGTACCGGCAAGCCGACACGCACGAGATCGAGCCAGCTCTGCTCGACGGCGACGCGGGCGCGGCCGCGTGCGCCGGTCGGGTGCAATCCGGCGCGCTCGTCGACCCAGTCGCCGTGGCAATCGCCGTAGACGCCCGTGGTCGAGAGATACCCGATCCACTTGACGCCCTTGAGGGCGGCGAGATCGCCCGCATGGTGCAGCAGCACCGGGTCGGTCTCGCCGACCGGGGGAATCGAATCGAGGATGTGAGTGGCCCGCCCGACCGCCTCCTCGAACTTGTCCAGCGGCCTCGTGCCGTCGAAGACGTAGCCGGCGATGCGATCGACTGCCAGCTCCGCCAGCCGTGCCTCGCTCTGCACGGTGCCGCCGACGATCCAACCCTGTTTGCGCAGCCGCCGTGCCAGCACGAGGCCGGTGTAGCCGAGCCCGAAGATGAACAGCCGGCCGAGCGATCCCGGCCGCGTGCCTTCAAATTGCCGCATCCGCTAGAGATAAAGCCTGCGTGCGCGGAACGCCACCCGCGCGATAAGTCCATAGCGCCCTGCCCGCCGATGTGCTTCTGTTTGCCGCCCATGCCGTACCGCAGGTTCTTTCTCGCTTTTTTCGGTCTGCTGCTCGCCGCTGTCCCGGCGATGGCGCAACGTCTCAAGCCCGAGCCCGATCTCGCGACCTCGTACGACGATATGCAGCACTATCAGCAATGCCTGCAGCTCGCCGAAAAGAAACCTGCAGACGGCTTCGAGGCGGCGATGCAGTGGCGCGACACCAGCGGCAGCAACGCCGCCAAGCAATGCGTGGCGGTCGCACTCTTCTATCTCGACGAACCCGAAGAGGCCGCCTCGCGCTTGGAAGCGCTCGCATTGGACATGAAGGCGGCGCTCCCGGAACTGCGCGCGCGCATTCTCTCGCAGGCGGGAACGGCATGGAGCGTGGCCAACCAGCCCGAGCGCGCGAACGCGGCAATCAGCACCGCGATCCAATTGGCCCCGAAGCTCCCCGATCTCTACGTCGATCGATCGATGGTGCTGGCGCAGGCCAAGAACTACTGGGAAGCGATCGACGATCTCAACAAGGCGCTGGACCTGCAGCCGGGCTACGGCATCGCGCTCGCCTTCCGCGCTGCGGCCTATCGCTACGTCGACAGCCTCGAGCTGGCGCAGCAGGACGCCGACGAGGCGGTGCGGGTCGCCCCGGATATCCCCGAAGGCTGGCTCGAGCGCGGCATCATCCGCAGGCTCAAAGGGAACCTCAAGGGTGCCCGCGCGGACTGGTTGCAGGTCCTGGTGCTCGACCCGGAGGGTGCGGCCGGCGACACCGCGCGCGCCAATATCGAGCGCCTCGAGCTGCATCTCGACGACGCGCCCGTGAATCTCCCGGCACAGCCGCGCGGGTAGGCGGACCTAGAGCGCGCCCTTGAGCCGGACATCGCGCATTCCGCGGCGGCTTGAGCTTGGCGGAGACGGATGTTACTCGTCGCGACCAACCAGTCGAAAGGGCATGCATGACCTGGTCGATCGTCGCCCGCGACCGCGACGGAAGCTTGGGCGTCGCCGTGGCGAGCAAGTTCTTCGCCGTGGGTGCTCTTTGCCCGTTTGTGCAGAGCGGCGTGGGGGCTCTGGCGACGCAGGCGCTGGTCAATCCGCTCTATGGCCGCCGCGGGCTCGACCTCCTGGCGCAGGGCATAGCACCGGCTGAGACCCTGAAGTCGCTCGTGGGTCCGGACGCCGGGCGCGACCAGCGTCAGGTGCACCTGGTGGATGCGCAGGGCCGTGTGGCCGCGCACACGGGCACGGCCTGTATCGCGTGGGCGGGCCATTCCAGCGGCGAGCAGTTCTCGGTCGCCGGCAACATGCTGGCCGGACCGCGCGTGATCGAAGACACCGCGGCGGCCTATGCGCGCGGCCACGCGCTGCCGTTCGCGGAACGGCTGATGGCGGCGCTCACGGCGGGCGAAGCGGCAGGCGGCGACAAGCGTGGCAAGCAGGCGGCGGCACTCCTTGTCTGCACGACCGAGGACTACCCGGTCCTGAACCTGCGCGTCGACGACCACGAGGAGCCGCTGCTCGAGCTCCGGCGCCTGTACGACAAAAGCCTGGAGCGGTTCCAGCCTTTCCTGGCCTGCATGGCGAGCCGCAGCCGACCGGCAGGCTTGCTGGACCGTGCCGCGATCGAGACCGAAATTCAGCGCTTCCAGGCCGTACGTGGACGATAAGGATTGTCGGACGGCTCCCGGGCCGGACATGCTATAGTCGCCCGGCTGGATGGATTTTATGTCCGAAGCCGATCTTTCTGCTGCCGAATTGCGCGCCAAGGCGCAGGAGCACCGCGAGGCCGCGCGGCTCGACAACAATCCCACGAGCCGCAACGCCCACCTGAAGATCGCGATCGAATACGAGCGCTTTGCCGAGATCAAGGAGCGCAAAGCCACCGGCGGAGACCCCGCGCCGTAGCGCCACCGGCGTGCCCCTTCGGAACCAGTTTATGATGCTCACGTTACGAATCGCGGACCGCGCATCCCTCTGATGCGCCGCCGCCCGCGCTGAGCGTACCTCGCTGCTCAGACCATACGAAGAGCCGTGGCCGTGGAGGAATACGTCCTTCGTTTTGCCATCGGAGGAATCGCGGTTTCGGCGTTCGCCGTGCTCGGCGACATGTTCCGCCCCAAGAGCTTTGCTGGTCTGTTTGGTGCGGCACCGTCGGTGGCGCTCGCGACGCTGGCCCTCGCCATCGCCAAACAGGGGCCGGGCTATGCCGCGATCGAAGGCCGGTCGATGGTCATCGGCGGCATGGCGATCTGCGCGTACAGCATCCTTGTATGCCGGCT
>Ga0335071_10002083_pt1 | contig 21603 bp, 20 predicted proteins | sample Lox_Sample_15_FD_206724 | JGI IMG/M metagenome (GOLD analysis project Ga0335071, IMG submission 206724) | Soil microbial communities from Loxahatchee National Wildlife Refuge, Florida, United States - Lox_Sample_1.5 | ecosystem: Environmental > Terrestrial > Soil > Wetlands | place: USA... | reverse complement strand
GCGGCCGAGGCGGGGTTCGCCGGCGAGACGATCGAGGCGTTCGTGCGCCTCGAGGTCGAGCTGCACGTCGACTACTACGAGCAGCACCCGAGTCTCGCAGAGCTGTGGTTCGGCGGGCGCGTCTCGCCGCGCGTGGTCGCGGCGGTGCGCGCGCGCAACCGCGCCCTCGCAACGCGCGCGCGGGATGCGCTGACCGGCGCCGGGCTCGTCGACCCAGCGACGCCGCCGATCGTCTTCGAGCTCCTGATCGAGTACGGCGACCGCACGGTCGACCTCGCCTTCCGCGGCGACGGCGCCGCCGACCGCGAGGTCGTCGAGGCCGGCATCGCCGCCCTCACCGCGCAGCTGGAGCCCTGGGGGACCCGCGCACGATGAGCGCGAGCCCCGGCACATCCCCACCCAGATTGGAGCACCCATGACCGAGATCACCGGGGGCGAGCTGTTCGCCCGCGCGCTGCAGGCGGAGGGCATCGAGTTCCTCTTCGGCCTGCCGTCGCCCGAGATCGACCCGCTGCTGGCGGCGCTCGAGGAGCACGGCATCCGGCTCGTGCCGATCCGCCACGAGGCCGCGGCGGCGCACATGGCCGAGGGCCTGTACAAGACGACCGGGAAGGTCGCCGCCGTGCTGGGCAACCCTGGGCCCGGCTCGGCGAACCTCGTCCCCGGGGTCGTCACCGCGCTGCATGAGGGGGTGCCGCTGCTGGCGATCACCTCGCAGCACCGCCTCGGGATCGTCTACCCCTCCTCGCCGGCGACCTTCCAGGGCCAGGACCAGCTCGACCTCTTCCGCCCCGCGGTCAAGTGGGGCGGTCCGGTGCTCGAGTGGGTGCGCATCCCCGAGGTGCTGCGCCTGGCCTTCCGCGAGATGTGGAACGGGCGGCCGGGCCCGGTGCACGTCGAGCTCCCCGCCCCGTTCCTCTACGAGACCGCCGAGGCGGAGCGCGCGCCGATCCTGCCGCCTGAGGCCTATCGCGCGCCGGCGCCGCGCGCGAGCGCCGCCCAGCTCGACGAGGCAGCGGCGCTGCTGGCGGGCGCCGAGCGCCCGATCGTGATCGCCGGCAGCGGTGTGGACCGCGCCGGCGCGGGCGCCGCGGCTGCCGGGCTCGCCGAGCTGCTGGGCTGCCCCGTGCTCACGACGATGGCCGGCCGCGCGGCGGTGCCCGGCGACCACCCGAACTACGTGTTCGGCTTCGGACCCGCCGGCGACCTCGCGCGCGCGGAGGCCGACGTGCTGCTCGTCGCGGGCTCGCGCATGGGGAACCTCGACACGCCGTACGACAAGTACTGGGGCGACCCCGCCGGCCAGCGCCTGATCCAGATCGACGTCGACCCACGAAACATGGGTGTCACGCGCCCCCTCAGCCTGGGGATCGTCGGTGAGGTGGCCGACGCGCTCGACGGCCTGCTCGCGCGCCTGCGCGGCATGGAGCTCCCTGCCGGCGGAGGCGAGGACCTCGACCGCTACCGCGCGCTCGACCAGGAGGCGAAGCTCGCGATGGCCGCACCGATCCTGGAGTGGCAGGGCCCGGGAATCCACCCGGCGCATGCGCTCGGGGCGATCGGCGCGGTCTTCGGCGGCGACGCCGTCTACACGGTCGACGGGGGCAACACCGCGCTGTGGGCGTATTCGGTCCTGCCGCCGACGCGGCCGCACTCGTACCACACGATCCTCGAGCTCGGGATGCTCGGCACGGGCATCCCGTCGGCCATCGGCGCGAAGCTCGGAGCGCCTGACCGCGAGGTCGTCTGCGTGACCGGGGACGGCGCGGCCGGCTTCAACATCATGGAGATGCAGACCGCGGCGCGCGAGCGGCTCGCGCTCACGACGATCGTGTTCGCCGAGGGCACGTGGACGATGGAGGAGCCCAACGAGCTGGGGCTCTACGGACGCACCTTCGGGACGCGCCAGGGCGAGATCCGCTGGGACCTGGTCGCCCAGGGCCTCGGCTGCCACGGCGAGTACGTCGAGCGCATCGAGGATCTCGACGGCGCGCTGCGCCGCGCGCAGGCGTACGACGGGCCGAGCCTCGTCTGCATCCGCTCCGACCACGACGCGAACCTGGCCGTGCCGGCCGAGATGATGGCGCGGTTCTTCGAGGTCTACTCCGGGCCGGTGGAGGAGCCCGCGCCCGTTGCCGTCTCGTGAACGGCGCTGGACGACGGCGGCGCGGCGCCTACCCTCCCTGGGGTGAGCGCTGCGCCGGCCCTCGCCGCCCTCGCCGGAGGCTTCGGCGTCGTGATGGGCGCAAGCCCGCTGCTGCAGGCCATGCGCGCCCACCGGCGCCGCAGCGCGCAGGACGTGAGCCTGCCGTTCCTGGCGATCCTGTGGTGCGGGGGGATGGCCTGGCTGGCGTACGGCGTCGCACTGGGGAACGCGGCGCTGATCGTCGCGAACACGGTCGGCGTGCTCTGCTCGGGCACCGCGCTGGCCGTGAGCGTGCGCTGGAGCCGCCGCGCGGCGGCGGTCCCGGCCGAACCCCGCTCCCTGGCACCTCGGGTGCCGGCTGAGGCGCCCGCCGGCCGGGTAGGGTCCAATGCGTGAGCGCGCCGTCGGTCCCGCAGACCCGCCGGTCCGCCGGCCGGCCGGGCACGGAGGACGCCGTCCGCTCGGCCCGCGCGCTGCTCGACCGCGGGGAGCGCGTCGACGTGCAGGCGGTCGCGCGTGACCTCGGCGTCTCGCGCGCGACGGTGCACCGCTGGTTCGGCACGCGCGACGACCTGATGCGCGCCGTGTTCGCGGGCCTGGCGCGCGAGTTCATCGTGCAGGCCCGCGCGCAGGTGACCGGCGATGGGGACGAGCGCCTGTTCAGCTTCCTACGGCAGATCGCGGACATCTCGGCCGCGTACGCACCGATGCGGGCGGCGGCTGCGCGTGAGCCCGGGATCACGCTGCGCGTCATCCTCGATCCCGACGGGCCGGTCCAGGCACAGCTGGTCGCCGCAGTGACCGATCTGCTCGCGCCGTCGCGGTCGCCGGCGACGCTCGCAGGCCTGCGCACCGACATCGACACCCTCGTGTCGGCGTCGGTCGCGCTGCACTGGGCGACGATCGCCGGTGGCCGTGAGCCGGACTCGCGGCGCTACGAGGACATCGCGCGCGCGCTCTTCGCGCGTCAGGCCGGCGCCTGAGCCGCGGCGGCGGGCGCCGTGGCCGCGGCACCCGCCGCCGGCGGTACCTGCGCCATCGTGCGCTCGGCGAGCGCGGTGATCGTGAGGCTCGGGTTCACGCCCGGGTTGGCCGGGAGGGCCGAGCCGTCGGTGATCAGGAGGTTCTCGTAGCCGAAGACGCGGCCGTCGCGATCGATGACGCCGCTCGAGGGGTCGGCGCCGACGATCGCCCCGCCGAGGATGTGCGCCGTCACCGGGACGTTCATCAGCGCCTCGGTGACGGAGCTCTGCGGCGTGCCGCCGGTACGCTTCGCGAGCCACTCGGCGGCGCGGTTGGCCGCGGGCAGATAGGTCGGGTTCGGGTTCGCGCTGTCCTGCTCGGTGGTCAGGCGCACGCCCCGCCCGAAGCGCCTGGGCACGGCCTTGAAGCGGATCGCGGCGTCGGTCGTCTGCATGACCAGGACGGTCATCGTGCGCCTGGACCATCCGAGCGGCGAGAGCGTGCGCAGGAAGCGGCCGGGGCGGCGCAGCACCGCGGCGAGCCAGACGAGCGGGCGCGTCGCGCGCGTGCCGTTCCCAGTGAGGGTCGTGTAGAGCGTGGACATCGAGTCGCCGCCGGCCCCGTAGGTCACGAGCTCGACGTGCGTGTCGGGGTCGGGGTAGATGCTCGAGCTGATCGCGACCGAGCGGTGCAGGTCGAGTGCGTCATCCGGTGCGGTGACGGCCACGATCGACTCGCTGTTCGTGCGCACGAGGTGCCCGAGGCGGTCGGAGATCCCTGGCAGCGCGCCCGAGTCCCGGCAGGCGGCCAGCAGCTTGTTCGTGCCCAGCGCGCCGGCGGCGACGACGACGCCGCGCGAGGTGATGCGCCGCGCGCCGCGCCTGACCCAGGCGCCCGTGCGCTCGTGCGCGATCACGTAGCCGTCCGACCCGTCCGCCGCGCCGAGCGGGCGCACGTCGGTCACCGTGCGGTCGGGCTCGACGCGCACGCCGAGGCGCTCGGCGAACCAGAGGTAGTTCTTGACGAGCGTGTTCTTCGCGCCGTGCCGGCAGCCGATCATGCACTGCCCGCACTTCGCGCAGCCGGTGCGAGCCGGCCCCTCGCCGCCGAAGTACGGGTCGGGCGCCTGCACGCCCTCCTCGCCGAAGTAGACGCCGACCCGCGTGTGGCGGTAGGTGTCGCCCACCCCGAAGGCCTCGCCCATCTCGCGCAGCAGGCCGTCGGCATCGGTGTCGAAGGTCACGTCGGTCACGCCGAGCATGCGCTCGGCGGTGTCGTAGTGGGGGGCGAGCTCGGCCTCCCAGTCGGCCAGGTCGCGCCAGCCCGGGTCCTCGAAGAACTTGCGCCTGGCGCGGTAGAGCGTGTTCGCGTAGCCGAGGCTGCCGCCGCCGACGCCGGCGCCCGAGACGATGAAGATGTCGCGGAACAGCGACATCCGCATGACGCCGCGGCAGCCGAGCTTCGGCGCGAAGAAGTAGCGCCGCGAGTCCCAGGTGCTGCGCGCGAAGTCCTCGTCGGCGAAGCGGCGCCCGCTCTCGAGCACGAGCACGCGGTAGCCCTTCTCGGCGAGCCGCAGCGCCGCGACGCTCCCGCCGAAACCCGAGCCGATGACGACCCAGTCGTAGTCGAGGGTCGGGGACGCACTGGCGGGGGAGGTCATCGTCATCTCTCGGGACGGGAGCGGGTGGAGGGGTGCCGGAAGGCGCACGATAGCGGGCAGTGCGACACATTACAAGATGTGTCGCATAATCCGGCGGACGTTCACCCGATCCGGCGGGTTGCCGCCGTCCGCGCGAGGATCTAGGTTCAGCCACGACATGAGCACGAGCACGACCACCGTCCCGCCCAGCCGCAGCGACAAGGGCCTCAAAGAGGCCGTCGTCGATCTGTTCGAGCGCGAGGTCATCGTCCCCGCGGAGAACTTCCAGGACCCCCGCCAGGAGTGGCGGCGTCTGGTCTCCGAGCTGTACGGCACCTTCTTCCTCGTGCTCGTCGCCGCCGGCGGCGGCATGATGGGCCAGGCCTTCCCCAACACGATCAGCCGCACCGCCGCCGTGGTCGCCCCGGGCCTCATGGTCCTGGCGATCATCCTGTTCATGGGCAAGATCTCCGGCGCGCACCTCAACCCGGCCGTGAGCATCGCGTTCGCCCTGCGCCGCGACTTCCCCTGGCGCCGGGTGCCCGGCTACATCATCGTGCAGCTCATCGGCGCCACGCTCGCCGCGCTGTTCCTGCACGCCGTGATCAACGTCTCGGCGAAGTACGGCTCGAACTACCCGGCGTCGGGCTATGCCGACAGCAACGCGTTCTGGATGGAGGCGATTCTGACGTTCGGGCTGCTGAGCGTGATCCTCGGCACCGCGTCGGGCGCGCAGAACCTCGGAACGCTCGGCGCGCTCGGGGTGGGCGGGTACATCGCGCTCGCCGGCCTCTGGGGCTCCCCGATCTCGGGCGCGTCCATGAACCCGGCGCGCACGTTCGGACCCGACCTCGTGGGCGGCGACTTCAGCTCCTACTGGGTCTATGTCGCCGGGCCGCTCGTCGGCGCGGTCGTGGCCGTGGGGGCCGCGTTCATCCTGCGCGGGCGTGGCGGCGGGCGCGCGGGCTCCGGTGCCGCGCAGGGCGAGCTGAACACCGAAGTCGCCTTTCCCGGCGACGGGTAGCCCCGTGGAAACCCGCCGCAGGCTGCGGGAGATCGCGGATCCCGCGAGCCGGCGCCCGCCGTAGCGTGCGCGGCATCCGTCAGCGTGCTCGCCCGCCGCAGCGGGCGAGCCGAGGAAGGGACGCCGCGATGGCATCGGACAAGAAGGACGCGCCCAAGAAGGCCGAGCAGCCGGCCCCCGCGCCCACCGAGAAGACCGAGCAGCAGATCTTCGACGAGCAGATCGCCCACGCGACGGCGCGGGCGGTGCTGATCGTCGGCGGGATCGCGATCCTCGCCGCGCTCGTGATGTCCACGATCGCGCTCGTCAACAGCACCGGCAGCTCGTCCACGAAGACCGTCACCGTCACCCAGGCGGCAGGGACGGGGACGACCGGGACGACGACTGGGCCGGCGGCGCTCACCGGCGGTGCGCTCGGCCGCCAGATCTTCGTCTCCGGCGACCCGTCAACCGGCGTCATCGCCTGCGGCAGCTGCCACACGATGAAGGCGGCCGGCACGACGGCGACCGTGGGCCCGAACCTCGACAAGGAGCTGAGCTCCGATCCGGCGTCCGCGACGCTCGAGTCGGTGGTGAACCCGAACAAGGAGATCGTCCCCGGCTATCCGGCGAACCTGATGCCGAAGAACTACGGGACGGCGCTCACGAAGCCACAGCTCGCCGCGCTGATCAAGTACGTCTACGACAGCACGAACGTCAAGGCCAAGCAGCAGGCCGCAGCGGGCGCCGGGAGCACGACGGCCGGCGGCTGACCGCGTCACCCGGCGAGGTGCTCGAGCACGGCGACGGTCGCCGCCTCGGCGTGGGCGACGAGCCGCTCGGGCCAGGCCGCGGGCCAGGTGGACATCCGGGCGATCACCGTCTGCGAGGGGCGGTGGATCAGCAACTGCTGGCCGTTGATCCCGTAGGCGCTGTACACGCCGGCCGCGCCGTCCCAGATCCACCACTGGTCGTGGTAGCAGGCGTGCGGGCGGCCGAGGAGCAGCTCGGGGTCGAATGCGCCGATCAGCTCCGCATCGCGATGCAGCAGGCGGCCGATCCAGTCCGCCGGCACGACCTGGCGACCGGCGATCTCGCCGTCCTGCAGGTGCATGACCCCGAAGCGCGCGAGGTCCCGCAGCGTCGTGCAGATGCCGCCCTCGGCGACGGGGAACCCCGCCGCGTCGACGATGATCTCCGCGTCGCGCTCGGCGCCGATCCGGCTCCACAGCGCGCGTGAGAAGAGCTCGGGGAAGCGCGTGCCCGTCGCCACCGTCGCCGCCCAGGCGAGCACGTCGGTGAGGATCGAGCGGTAGCGGAACCGCCCGCCGTGCGGCCCGTCGTTCTCCAGCGCGGCGATCCAGGCGTACGTGTCCGCGGGCAGGTCCGGGCGCCGGCGCGTGCGGTAGCCCGAGATCTCCTCGATGAGCACGCCGTCGCTGTCGGGGTTCTCGTAGTCCTCCTCGTCGAAGCGCGTCCCCGACCGCATGTCGAGGAGGTGCTGCAGCGTGCAGCCCTCCCAGGCGCTGCCGCGCAGCGCCGGGATCGCGTCGGGCACCGCCGCGCCCGGATCGAGCACTCCCTCACCGACGAGGATGCCGACGAGCGCGCCGGTGAGCGACTTGGAGACCGACATGAGGAGGTGCGTGTCGGCCGGGTCCATGCCCTCGACGTAGCGCTCGAAGACGACCCGGCCCTCGTGCACCACGCAGATCGCGTCGGTGTAGGTGCGCTCGAGCGCCTCCGACAGCCGCAGGGTCGAGCCCTCGACCCTCACCGGGATCGCTCCCAAGTCGCGCGGGTCGGCCTCGAGCTCGGCGACCGGTCCGTCGCCGCGCGCGATCCGCGCCGTGCGCGCGAGCTCGCGCACGTGCAGGAATCCCCAGCGGTTGTGAGGTCCGAGCAGCCAGTTGTCCGAGGTGACGCGCAGGCCCTGCGGCGGGGGGAACCCCCGCATGAGCCCGAGCTCGACGGCGGTCCTGGGGCGCGGGTCCACGTGCCGGTGCGCCGGGTCCTCAGGCCCGGGCCAGGTCTGCGGCCCCAGCGACGGCCGCGTAGCCGTCGGCGAGGGCGGCGAGGAACGCGGCGTGCACCGACGGGGCCGGCACCTGGATGCCGCCGAATTCCAGCGCCGGCGCAGCGCACGCGTCGTGCGCGACGGCGACCTCGAAGCCCAGGTCGGCGCCCGCGCGCACGGTCGCGTCGACGCACATGCTCGTCATCATCCCGCACACGACGATCGAGCCGGCGCTGGCGTCGCGCAGCGTGCGCTCCAGCGCCGTTCCGAGGAAGGCGTTGGGCGCCTGCTTGTCGATCACCGGCTCGCCCTCGCGCGGCGCCACGGCGGGGTGGATCTCGATGCCCGGCGTCCCCGGCCGCATGAACACCGCGTCCGGCGCGTCCCAGACGTGACGCACGTGGACGACGGGCGCGCCCGCGTCCCGGAAGGCCTGAAGCAGGCCGCCGGCGGCGGCGGCCGCTGCCTCCGGCTCGTGCAGCGGGTGCGCGCCGCCGGGGAAGTAGTCCTGCTGGATGTCGACGATCACGAGGGCGCGCGGCACCGGCTGCTCCTTGGCTGGCTGGGGACGGTCAGGTTCTCATAGGCTGCGCGTCCCGACTGCCCACGAGGAGTCCGCATGACCTACTGCCTGGCCCTGCGCCTGGACGAGGGCCTCGTCTTCCTGGCCGACACGCGCACGAACGCCGGCGTCGACAACGTCGGCACGTTCCGCAAGCTGCACGCGCTGCGCCCGGCGCCGGACCGGCTGTTCGTGCTCGAGTCGGCCGGCAGCCTCGCCACGACGCACGAGGTGCTCGACCGCATCGACCGCGACCTCGCCCAGCCGGCGGAAAACGAGAGCCTGGCGACCGTCGGCCACCTGTTCGAGGCCGCGCTCTACGTCGGCCGCCTCGGGCGGGAGGTCGCGGCCGAGCACGAGCAGGCGCTCGCAGCCTCGGGGGCGGACGGGACGGCGACCTTCATCCTCGGCGGGCAGATCGCGGGCCAGCGGCCCGACATCATGCTCGTCTACCCCGAGGGCAACTACATCCGCGTCTCGGACGAGCGCCCGTTCCTGCAGATCGGTGAGGCGAAATACGGGAAGTTCATGCTCGAGCTCGCCGTGCAGGCGCACGTCGACCTCGAGACCGCCGCGAAGATCGCGCTGACGTCGATGATGATGACCGCCCGCGCGAACCTGTCGGTGGGCCCGCCGTACGACCTCGCCGTCTACCGCAACGGCTCTCTGCAGCTCGGCGAGCTGCGCATTGCGAGCGACTCGCCGTTCCTCCGCGAGCTCGACGCGGTGTGGACGCGGCACCTGTCCGAGGCGATCGCCGACCTGCCGGCGGTGCCGCCCGATGCGCACGCCCGGCAGGCGGCGCAGGCCCGCTAGCCTCGGACGCCGATGGACCCCGTGCGGCGCATCGCGATCATCGGCTCCGGCCCGTCCGGCTTCTACGCGGCCGGCCACCTGCTCAACGCCCTCGGCGACGGCTGCACCGTCGACATGTTCGACCGCCTGCCGACGCCCCACGGGCTCGTACGCTCCGGCGTGGCGCCCGATCACCCGAAGATCAAGAGCGTCACGCGCGTCTACGACAAGACGGCCGGCCACGCCTCGTTCCGCTTCTTCGGCAATGTCACGTTCGGCGAGGACGTCAGCCACGACGAGCTGGTCGCTCGCTACCACGCGATCATCTACGCGGTCGGGACGCCCGACGGGCGGATGCTCGGGATCCCCGGCGAGGAGCTGCGCGGCAGCTGGGCGGCGACCGACTTCGTCGGCTGGTACAACGGGCATCCCGACCACGCCGGGCACGAGTTCGACCTCTCGGTGCGCCGCGCCGTCGTGATCGGCAACGGCAACGTCGCGATCGACTGCGCGCGGATGCTCATGCTCGACGCCGGCGAGCTGGCGGCGACCGACACCGCCGACTACGCGCTGGAGGCGCTGCGCTCGAGCGCTGTCGAGGAGGTCGTCGTCGTCGGGCGGCGCGGTCCGGCGCAGGCCGCCTTCACCAACCCCGAGCTGCTCGAGCTCGGCGAGTTGGCCGCCGCCGAGGTCGCCGTCGAACCCGAGGGCTGCGCCGAGGTCGCGGAGCTGCCGGACGACACCATCGCGCGGCGCAACGTCGAGATCCTGCGCGGATACGCGCAGCGTCCCCCCAGCGGCAAGCCGCGGCGGATCGTGCTGCGCTTCCTCGCGTCCCCGACCGAGATCCACGGCGACGACGAGGGACGCGTCTGTGGGGTGACGCTCGAGCAGAACGAGCTGGTGGCCGACGCGAATGGGGCGGTCCGCGCGCGGCCCACGGGCGCCACCGAGCGGGTGCAGGCCGGCCTGGTCCTGCAGGCGATCGGCTACCGTGGGGCGCAGCTCCCCGGCGTGCCGTTCGACTCGCACACGGGCGTGATCCCGACCGACGACAGCCGCGTCGTCGGAGACGACGGCCCGCACCGCGGCGAGTACGCCGTGGGCTGGGTCAAGCGGGGGCCGAGCGGCGTCATCGGGACGAACAAGAAGTGCGCGCAGGAGACCGTCGACGCGCTGCTCGCGGATCTGGAAGCAGACCGGTTGCTGGACCCTGCGCCGCAGAGCGACGAGCAGCTGGAGGCATTCATCGCCGAGCGCCAGGAGCACCACGTGCCCTACGAGGGCTGGCAGGCGATCGACCGCCATGAGCGCGAGCGCGGCGAGGCCGACGGGCGCCCGCGCGTAAAGCTCACGGCCGTCGAGGAGATGCTCGAGATCGCGCGCGGGCGCTGAGCAGCGCGCGCCGATCAGCGCGTCGCGGGTGCGGCGTCGGCCGGGGGCGCAGGGTGCCCGCGACGGGGCCCGCGCCGGGTGCTCCAGCGGGACGCGCGCTTGACGATGCGCCGCTGCTGGCGATGCAGCGGACGCGACAGCGGCGGGCCGACGACGTGCACGCGGTAGAAGAACAGCTTCACGATGTCGACGAGGATCAGGTAGACGACGATCAGCCCGACGATCACCGCGAGGAATCCCGCCGGCAGCGGCGTGAACCCGAGTGGCCGGGCGAACGTCGTGAACGGCAGCACGGCGCCGACGACGACGACCGAGAGTGTCGAGATCAGCAGCGGCGTGCTCGGCCGGCTGCGCAGGAACGGCACGCGCCGCGTGCGGATCGCGAACACGACGAGGCTCTGCGTCGCCAGCGACTCCACGAACCACCCGGTGCGGAACAGCTTCGGCCCGGCGTCAAAGCCCCAGAGCATCACGCCGAAGGTCACGAAGTCGAACAGCGAGCTCACGGGGCCGAAGGTGACCATGAAGCGGCGGATGAAGTTCGTGTTCCAGTGCGCCGGGCGCACGAGGCGCTCGGGATCGACGTTGTCCGTCGGAATCGTCAGCTCGCCGATGTCGTAGAGCAGGTTGTTCAGCAGGATCTGGGTCGGGAGCATCGGCAGGAAGCTCAGGAAGAACGACGCCGCGCCGGCGCTGAAGATGTTCCCGAAGTTCGACGAGGTGCCCATGAGGACGTACTTCATGGTGTTGGCGAAGATCCGCCGGCCCTCCGAGACGCCGTGCGCGAGGATGCCGAGGTCCTTCTCGAGCAGGACGATGTCGGCGGCGTCCTTGGCGACGTCGGTGGCCCCGTCGACCGAGATCCCCACGTCGGCGTCGTGCAGCGCGATCGCGTCGTTGACGCCGTCGCCGAGGAAGCCGACGGTCGTGCCGGCGTGGCGCTGCGCTCGGATGACGCGCGACTTCTGCTCGGGGGTGACGCGCGCGAAGATCGTGGTCTTCCCCAGCGCCGCCGCCAACCCCTCGTCGTCGAGCGCGTCGATCTGCGACCCGCTGAGCGTGCCGCGGACCGCCATCCCCAGCTCGCGGCAGACCTGCTCGGCCACTTGAGCATTGTCGCCCGTGATGACCTTCACCTCGACGTGCAGGCGCGCGAGCTCGTCGAGCGCGGCGGCCGCGCCCGGCTTCGGCGGGTCGGCGAAGACGAGGAACCCGAGCAGCGTCAGGTCATGCTCGTCGGCGTCGGACAGCGTCGTCTGCCCGCGGGCCGCCGGGTGGGTGGCCACCGCCACGACGCGCCTGCCCGCGGCGAACTGCGCCTCAAGGACCGTCCGCGCGCCGGCCGGCGCGTCGCGGCAGCGCTCGAGCACGGTTTCCGGTGCGCCCTTGACGATCACCCGGGGCGGTGCGTCCGGCTCGGCCGCGAGCACGCTCGAGATCCGGCGCTGGTAGTCGAACGGGCGGATCGCGAGTCGCTGCCCCGCCGGCGGCGCCGTGGCTCCGGGCGCCTCGAGCAGCGCGCGGTCCAGCTGCGTGCCGCCCACGACCTGCCCGCCCGTGATGGTCGCCTCGCTGCACAGCAGGCCGGCGCTCAGGACGTCCCCGTCTTGCTTGCCGGCCGCGTCAAGGGCGCCCGTGAACGCGATCGCTCCCGTGGTCAGCGTGCCGGTCTTGTCGGTGAAGAGCACCTCGATGTTGCCGAGGTCCTCGATGCTCACGAGGCGCTTGACGATGACCGACGCCTTGGCGAGGTCGTGTGCGCCGGAGGACAGGCTGATCGTGACGATCGCCGGCAGGAGCTGGGGCGTGAGCCCGACGGCGATCGACAGCGCGAACAGCGTCGAGTCCAGCGCCGAGCGGCCGATCGCGAGGTTCACGACGAGGATCACGACCGCGAAGGTCAGCGTCAGGCGCGTGAGGAACATCGAGTAGTCGCGCAGCCCGCGCTGGAAGGCGGTCTCCGGCTGGCGGTCCCCCAGGCGCAGGGCAATGGCGCCGAACGCCGTGCGGGCGCCGGTCTGCACGACGACGCCGGTGCCCGAGCCCGTCCGCACGACGGTGCCCATGAACGCGCACGAGGGGAGGTCGAGTGGCGCCGACGGCGCTCGGATCGCCGCCGCCTGCTTGTGCTGGGCGGCGGCCTCGCCGGTCAGCACCGCCTCGTCGCACTCGAGGTCGGTGGCCTCGAGCAGGCGCAGGTCGGCCGGCACGACGTCGCCGACGGCGAGCCGGACCACGTCGCCGGGGACGAGGTCGACGACGTCGACCTGGACGAGCTGGCCGTCGCGGCGCGCGAGCGCCATGTGGCGCAGCCGTGCGTGGAGGGCCTCCACGGACCGCTCGGCGCGATACTCGTTGACGAACCCGAGCCCGACGCTGAGCGCCATGATCGTGAGGATGATCGCGCCGTCGGTGCCCTCCCCGACGAAGAACGAGGTCAGCGCCGCGACGGCGAGCAGGATCAGCAGCGGGTTGCGCAGCTGGCGCGCCAGGACGCTCAGCGGCCGAACCCCGTGGGCGAGCAGCGTGTTGCGCCCGACGAGCGCCTGCCGGCGGTGCACCTCGTCTGCGGTGAGCCCGTCGGGCGCCGACTGCAGCCGGGCGAGCACGTCAGCCGGCTCCAGCGTCGCCGCGGTCGCGAGGTCCAGCGTGCGCCAGCCGGTGTCAGCGGCTGGAGCGGGCGCGGTTGCTGGTGCGCTGGCCACAGCGGGAAGTATGGCCCTGCGGACAGGTGCAGGGCGGGGCGTGTGCGAGGCTGCCGCACATGCCGCTCGATCCGCAGATCCGCCAGCTGCTGACGATGCTCAACGCGATGGGCACGCAGGGCCTGAGCTCGACGACGCCGCAGCAGGCGCGTCGCTGGTTTCGGACCTTCACGGTCGACCTGCGCCCGCCGGAGACGATCGTGCCCGTCGCCGCCGCCGAGGACGTCGAGCTGCCGGGCCCCGCCGGCTCGCTTCCCGCGCGCCGCTACCGGCCCGAGGCCGCGGGCCCCATGCCGACGATCGTGTTCTTCCACGGCGGCGGCTTCGTCATCGGCGACATCGACACGCACGACAACCAGTGCCGGACGCTCTGTCGCGACGTCGGCGCCGTCGTGCTGAGCGTCGGCTACCGCCTCGCGCCCGAGACGCCGTGGCCGGGCGCGGTCGAGGACTGCCTGGCGGCGACGCGCTGGGCCGGCGAGCACGTCGGCGAGCTCGGCGGGGACCCGGCGGCGATCGCCGTCGCGGGCGACAGCGCGGGCGGCAACCTGGCGGCTGTCGTCGCCCAGCGCGTGCGCGACGAGGGCGGGCCGCGGCTGGCGGCCCAGCTTCTCATCTACCCGGGGGTCGACATGGAGGAGGACGAGGCGCGCTACCCCTCGTACGCCGCGAACGGCGAGGGCTTCTTCCTGACCGCGGACGACATGCGCTGGTTTGCCGACCAGTACGCCGGTCCCGCGGCCGACCGGCGCGACCCGACGCTCTCGCCGCTGCATGGCACGCTGGCCGGCCTTCCTCCCGCGGTGATCACGACTGCCGAGTACGACCCGCTGCGCGACCAGGGCACCACCTACGCCGACGCGCTGCGCGGCGCCGGCGTGCCGGTCGTCCACCTGGACTTCCCGGGCCTGATCCACGGCTACTTCGACATGTCGCGGCTCTCGCCGGCCTGCGCGGAGGCCGTCGGCGCCACCTGCGAGGCGCTGCGCGAGCGCCTCGCGGCGGCCTGATCAGCGGTACTCGGGGTTCGGGTGGCCGGGCTGGGAGAGGTCCCACTCGGTCGCCGCGTTGCCGTGCGCCGGGATGCCGCCCGCGTCCTTCAACGCACGGGCCTGGTGCAGCACGTTCCAGGCGAGGAAGACCGCGTTGCGCGTCGTCCACGCGTTGCGCTCGCCGCCGGCCTCGGGGTCGAGGTAGGAGGGCCCGGGCCCGGCCTCGCCGTTCCAGTAGCTGTCGGACTGCGGCGGGATCGTCAGGCCGATGTGCTGCAGGGCGTAGAGCACCTGCGCGCTCACGTGCTTGCCGCCGTCCTCGTTGCCGGTCGTGAGCGCGGCGCCGACCTTCCCGTAGTAGGACCACTGCCCGCGGTCGTTGAGCTCGCCGGAGAAGGCGTAGAGGCGCTCGATCACCAGGCGCGTGAGCGAGCTCTGGTCCCCGAGCCAGATGGGGCCGGCGAGGATCAGGATGTCGGCGGGGGCGACGAGCTCGCGGTAGATCGCGGGGAAGTCGTCGCGCTCGTAGCCGTGCTCGCGCATGTCGGGCCACACCCCCGGCGGGATCACGTGGTCGGCCGTGCGCACGACGTCGACGCGGACGCCCACGCCCTCGAGGATGCCGCGCGGGATCGCGAGCAGCCCGTCGGTGTTGCTGGGCTCCGGCGAGCGCTTGAGGGTCCCGTTGAACACGACCGCACGCAGGTCGTCGTAGCGCGCCGGGGCCTGCGCGACCTGCCGGTCGATGAACGCCTGGATGGGCTGGGGGATGGGCACGTCGGATCGTCTCCTCGGTCGGGCGCGCCGCGCGGCGCGCGCTCCCCAACCGTCCCGCGCGGTTCGCCGGCGTTACGGTTCAGCGCGCGAGCTCGTCGATCGCGACCGTGACCGCGAGCAGCAGGGCCTCGTCCTCGCCCTGCGCGATCTCGATCCCGTAGGTCTCGCGCACGCGCACCCACTTCTTGGAGACCGTCGCGATCACGTCGCCGTCGCGCTTGATCTCGTACTCGTGCTCGAGCACGTTGCCCTTCGCCTTGAGCTCGCCGCCCTCGGCAAGGTCGATCTCGAAGCGGTCGCGGATCCCGATGATGAGCTTCTTCACGGTCGCGAGCTCCTCGCCGCCGCGCTCGATCTTCATCGTGCCGCGCACGTGGAGCACGCGGTCCTGGATGTGGGCGACCTCCTGGCCGTCGGTGTCCTTCAGGATGAAGGTCTTGCGCACGCGCAGCGCCTTTCCGTCGACCTTGTAGGCGCGCTCGCCGTGGTCGTCTTCGATCCAGAAGTCGTCGCCGATAGACAGGAGCTTCTCGCGCATCACGAAGCGCCGGCCGTCGTGGCGTCCCAGCAGGCCCATCACCTCACCTCCCGTTGTCGGCCACGGTGGCCAGCTTGCGCGACACCCACCCCTTGAGCGCCGGGGAGAGGCGCTTGAGAGCGTACCCGGCCCACGCCTCCGGGGCGACGGGCGCCACCGCGCGGTCGCGCTCGACCGCCTTGAGGATGTTCTGCGCGACGCGCTCGGGCGTGTAGTTGCGGCGCTCGTAGAGGCGCGCGAAGCGCTCGCGCGTCTCCGGGTCGTCCGCGGCGCCCCGCGCCCGGCTGCTGCGCGTGATCGGCGTGTTGATGATGCCGGGGCAGACGGCGGTGACGCCGACGCCGGTGCCGTGCAGCTCCTCGCCCAGCGCCTCGCTGAGCCCGAGCACCGCGAACTTCGTCGCAGAGTAGGCGCCGAGTGCCGGGTTCGCGAAGTACCCCGCCATCGAGGCGAGGTTCACGACGTGCCCGCTCCCGCGCGCGACCATCGGCGGGAGGAAGAAATGGCAGCCGTGAACGACGCCCAGGATGTTGATCGACACGATCCAGTCCCAGTCCTCGAGCTCGGTGTCGAGGAAGCCGCCGACCAGGCCGACGCCCGCGTTGTTGACGAGCAGGTCGACGGCGCCGATCTGGCCCCCGACCTCCGCGGAGAAGGCGCGCATCGCCTCGCGGTCGGCGACGTCGATCTGCCGTGCGAGCACGCTGCGTCCGCGCCCGCGCACGATCGCCTCGACGGCGGCCAGGCCGTCGACGTCGACATCGCACAGGGCCAGGTCCGCGCCGCGCGCGGCGCACAGCAGCGCCGTCTCGCGGCCGATGCCGCTCCCCGCTCCGGTGACGAGCGCCGTGCGCCCGGTGAGGTCGTCGGTGCGCATGGACGGACCCTACGACGTTCCCGCGGGCGCCCGCACGCCGGGCGGCGGCGTAGCGTTCCTGCGTCGATGACGCCGGCCGCCTCGGTGATCCTCTGCTACCACCGGGTGGCGCGCCTCGCGCGCGACCCGTTCGCCCTCGCGGTCGAGCCCGAGCGGTTCGCCGAGCATCTGGCAGTGATCGCGCGCCGGCGGCCCGTGGCGCTCAGCGCACTGGCCGCCGAGGTGCGCGCCGGCGCCGTGGCGCCCGCGGGGGTCGCGGTGACGTTCGACGACGGCTACGTCGACAACCTGCGCGCCGCCAAGCCGCTGCTCGAACGCACGGGTGTGCCGGCGACCGTGTTCATCGCCACCGGCGCGACGGGATCGAGCAGCCCGTTCTGGTGGGAGGAGCTCGAGGAACTGCTGCTCCCGGAGGGCGGCGCGGCGCGGGACGCGCCGCTCGAGCTGCGCGTCGACGGCGCGCGGGCGAGCTGGACGATCGGCACGCCGGACGCGGCGTTCGAGGTCTGGGCGTGGCTGCGCACGCGCTCGCCGCGGGCGATCGACGCAGGCATGGACCAGGTCCGCGCGTGGGCGGGGGCCGCCCCGGCAGGCCCGACGCAGGAGCGCCGCGTGATGACGCGCGAGGAGCTGCGCGAGCTGGTGGCGGGTGGGCTGGTCGCGTGCGGGGCGCACACGCGCACCCATCCGGTGCTCGCCGCGCATCCGGCGGCCGTGCAGCGCGCGGAGATCGCGGGCAGCCGCGAGGACCTCGAGGCCTGGCTCGGCACGCCGGTCGCCGCGTTCGCCTACCCGTTCGGCAGGCGGGTCATCGAGTACCGGGCCGCGACCGTCCGCGTCGTGCGCCGGCTCGGGTTCGCCTGTGCGGTGACGACCGACCCGGGGCACGTGACGGCACGCTCGCCCCTGCACGAGTTGCCCCGCCACGTGGTGCCGGTCGGCCTCGACGGCGACGCCTTCGAGCAGTGGTTGGACCAACGCCTCGCGCCCGGTCAGGGCCCACCACCGCCGCTGCGACGCGCGGCCGCGCGCGTGCGCCGCGGCCTGCGCGAGCACCTCACGCCCGCGGGCCGTCTGTGACCCGGTGACGGCCTGCCGCCTGCCGCGCCGCTACCCTGTCGCGCGATGTCGTTGAGGACGTTCCCCGTCGCCCTCACGCTTGTCCTTGGCCTGATCGTGTCGTCGCTGACCGCGGCGCCCGCGTCCGGCAAGGCCAGCCATGCCGGCTGGCCGCGGATCGACGGCGTGCTGTGGATCAACAAGCTCGACCGTGCGCGGACCAAGCACGGCACCCATCGCAGCGACGAGCTGCTCGGCGGCCACGGGTCGGACACGATCATCGGCGGCCGCGACGCCGACGTGATCTGGGGCGACTACAAGCCCGGCTGGCAGCCCACGAGCCAGGTCGACCGCCTGTGGGGGGGCGGCGGAGGCGACTTCATCTACGCCAGCCACGGCTACAACGTGATCCACGGGGGCGCCGGGAACGACGTGATCCACGCGCACTTCGGGCGCGGCATCATCGACTGCGGGCCCGGCCATGACGTCGTCTACCTCAGCCACCGCGGCCGCCGCGGCTGGACGCTGCACGGCTGCGAGGTCGTCAGCTACCGCACCGAGCGCCAGCGCGGCCTGTAGCCCGGCGCGGCCCGGCGATCAGCCGAGCCGCTGCGCCAGCCACGTGGCCGTCTGGCCGGCCCCGGCAGTGACGATCCCGCCGTGGTCCACGCCCTGGTAGGGCGTATAGGTGACCGTGTCGCCCTTGGCCACGAGCCGGGTGTCGAGCGCGTCGGTGAACGACTTGAAGACCGTCGTGTCGTTCGTGCCCTGCATCAGGAGCACGGGCGCGGCGATCTTCAGCGTGGGGTCCATCGCGTTCAGCACCGTGTCGAGCTTCGTCAGGTCGGCGTCGTCGCGGATGATCGATGCGGGTGCCAGGGCGCCCCACGAGTCGGCGGCGCTCAGCTGCGCCAAGCACTTCTGCTGCACCTGCGGGAGCAGGGCGACGGCCGCCGGGGAGGCGACGCTCGCGGGGTCGATCCCCGCGGCACGGACCGCGGAGTCGAGGATCATCCCGCCCAGGCCCGAGAGCCCGCTCGGCGCCGTGAGGAGCTTGGCGGCGGCGACCTCGCCGGCGATGTTCGACGCGGGGGCGAACGCCGCGACCCCGCGCAGCCGCAGGTCGGGCGTCCAGGTCGGCGCGTCGGCGGCGGCGAACAGCGCGGCCTGCCCGCCCTGCGAGTGGCCGGCGACGACCAGGCGCCGGCCGACGCGCGGGTCCAGCTGGCGCGCCGCCCGCGCGATGTCCAGGACGCCGCGGCCCTCGGAGTGGCCGATGAGGTACGGGTGCGGCCCCGGCGTGCCGAGGCCCTCGTAGTCGGTGCGCGCGATCACGTAGCCGCGCCGCAGCCAGCCGTCAAGCACCGGGTTGACGTAGGAGATGTAGGCGTGCGCCGGGTTGCTCTGCGCGTCGCGCGAGGGCGCGCAGACGTCGGCCGAGCCGGTCGTCCCGTGCGCCCAGCTGACGATCGGCCAGCCACCCCTGGGTGGCGTGCCCTTGGGGATCGTCACGGTGCCGGACACCGCGATCGGCCGCCCGTTCAGCGCCGTCGAGCGGTACAGGACGAGGAGCGTGCGGGCGCCGTGCGCCAGGGCGGCCGGGCCGGTGATCGTGCGCGACCAGATGACGTCCCCGTGCCGGCCGGCGGGAAGCGGCGACGGCGGCGTGTAGAAGCGCAGCCCCGCGGGCGCGGTGCTGTGGGTTGCGGCCTGCGCGGACGCGGCGGGCGCGAGCAGCGCGGCGGCGGCGACCACGACGAGGACGCGGCGCGCGAGCGCGGGGATGCTGCGGGACATGGGGCTCCTTGGACGAGTGTGGCGGCGGATTCTGACGTGCGGGCGCTTGCGCGGGCGCTGCTTGGCGCGTCCGCGTCCCTCACACGTACTCCGCTTCGCTCCTGCGGTTGCGGGTCCGTACTCCGCCGCAGCGGGTGTGCAGCTGACCACGTTGCGCTGCGGCGCCGCAGGCGCGAGCATGCCGGGAGGTGTTTGAGGTTCGCATCCACGGCAGGGGAGGCCAGGGGGTCGTCACGGCGGCCGAGCTCTTGTCCGTCGCGGCCTTCAGCGAGGGCCGCCACGCGCAGGCGTTCCCGAGCTTCGGGTCGGAGCGGACGGGTGCGCCGGTCGTCTCGTTCTGCCGGATCGACGACCGCCCGATCCGGGTGCGCGAGCCGGTCGTCGCCCCTGACGCGCTGATCGTGCAGGACCCGACGCTGCTGCACCAGGTCGACCTGTTCGGCGGGCTGCGCCCGCACGGGTACATCCTCATCAACACTGCGAGGACGTTCGCCGAGCTCGGGCTCGGCGAGCTCGTCGCGGAGCTGCGCGATGATCGCCTGCTCACCGTGCCGGCGGGCGAGCTGGCGCGCGAGCACACCGGTCGGCCGGTCGCCAACGCCGCCCTGCTGGGAGGCTTCGCGGCGCTGACCGGCCAGGTCTCGCTGTACGCGGTCCAGCGGGCGATCGCCGAGCGCTTTCCCGGCCGCGTCGGCGAGGGGAACATCGCGGCCGCCGCCGCCGCGCACGCCTGGGTCACCGACGAGATGCGGGAGCTCGCTGATGCTGCGGCAGGTTGAGGGCTCGCGCGCGGTCGCCGAGACGGTGGCGCTGTGCCGCCCGGAGGTCGTGTGCGCCTACCCGATCTCGCCGCAGACGCACATCGTCGAAGGGCTCTCCGAGCTCGTGAAGACCGGCGCGCTCGCGCCCTGCGAGTTCGTGAACGTCGAGTCGGAGTTCGCGGCGATGTCCGTCGCGATCGGCGCCTCGGCGACCGGTGCGCGCGCGTACACGGCGACCGCCAGCCAGGGGCTGCTCTACATGGCCGAGCCGCTGTACAACGCCTCCGGGCTCGGCCTGCCGATCGTCATGACCGTCGCCAACCGCGCGATCGGCGCCCCGATCAACATCTGGAACGACCACAGCGACGCGATGTCCCAGCGGGACTCCGGCTGGATCCAGCTGTACGCCGAGACCAACCAGGAGGCCGCCGACCTGCACGTCCAGGCCTTCCGGCTCGCCGAGGAGCTCTCGACGCCGGTGATGGTCTGCATGGACGGCTTCATCCTGACCCACGCCTTCGAGGAGGTGGACATCCCCGATCAGGCGCAGGTGGACGCCTACCTGCCGCCGTTCGTGCCGCGCCAGGTGCTCGATCCCGACGAGCCGGTCTCGATCGGGGCGATGGTCGGGCCGGAGGCGTTCATGGAGGTCAAGTACCTCGCGCACGCCAAGCAGCTGCAGGCGCTCGAGCTGATCCCGCAGATCGCCGCGGAGTTCGAGGCGGCGTTCGGGCGCGCGTCCGGCGGGCTCGTGCGCGAGCACCGCGCGCAGGACGCAGAGACGATCGTCGTCGCGCTGGGCTCCGTGCTCGGCACGATCGAGGACGTCGTCGACGAGCTGCGCGCGGAGGGTTTCAGCATCGGCGTCGTCGGGATCGGCTCGTTCCGCCCGTTCCCGCTGGCCGCCGTGCGCGCGGCGCTGGGTCACGCCAAGCGCGTCGTCGTGCTCGAGAAGGCGCTCGCCGTCGGCATCGGCGGGATCGTCTCGGAGAACGTGCGCTCGGCGTTGTCGGGCATCCAGCTGCACGGGTCGACCGTGATCGCGGGCCTCGGCGGGCGCCCGATCACCAAGGCGTCGCTGCGCGCGATGCTCCTGGAGGCGGTCGCCGACCGGCTCGAGCCGCTGACCTTCCTGGACATGGACTGGGAGGTCGTGCAGCGCGAGCTGGAGCGCACCCGCAGCTCGCGCACGTCCGGCCCGCACGCGGAGAACATCCTGCGCGACATCGGTGCCGTCGCCTCGAGGCCGGTGTAGCTCGCCATGGCCCGCGCCCCCGTCATCCGCTACTACCAGACCGGCAGCTTCGCTGTGGGCGGCCGCCTGCTCGACCCCGAGCAGCGCTCGGTGCAGGCTGCGGGCGAGCGCTCGAACTCGATCACCTGCGGCCACCGCGCCTGCCAGGGCTGCGGCGAGGCGCTCGGAGCGCGCTATGCGCTGGACGCCGCGATGCGCGTCACCGACGGGCGGCTCGTCGCGGCGAACGCCACCGGCTGCCTGGAGGTCTTCTCCACGCCCTATCCGGAGACCTCGTGGCAGATCCCGTGGCTGCACTCGCTCTTCGGCAACGCGCCTGCGC
>Ga0335071_10002082_pt1 | contig 21607 bp, 16 predicted proteins | sample Lox_Sample_15_FD_206724 | JGI IMG/M metagenome (GOLD analysis project Ga0335071, IMG submission 206724) | Soil microbial communities from Loxahatchee National Wildlife Refuge, Florida, United States - Lox_Sample_1.5 | ecosystem: Environmental > Terrestrial > Soil > Wetlands | place: USA... | reverse complement strand
GCTCCTGGCCAACGGCACTTCGTATCCGGCCGTGACGGTGCAGTTCTGGTTGAGGGCGGGACGTCCCGGGGAGCTCGTGCGCCAGAACGAGCAGGTCGACGCGATTCTGAACGCCGCGAAGAAACCGGCCTGACGCCGCCGGGTTAGCGCCCTCCGCCCGCCGTCTCCGCCAGGGCTTTCCGCACCACCCTCCGCGCGTACAGCGTCGCCGCCAGCGTGACGAGGATTCCGACGACGAGGAGGATCCACGTCCAGGCGCCGGCGGGGCCGGTCGGGTCGCCGACGGCCTGGCGCGCGGCGGCGCCGAACGAGACGTACAGGAACGTCAGCGGCATCATGCCGATCGCGCTCGCGGCGACGTACGGCCAGAAGCCGATCCCCGTCAGGCCGTAGAAGTAGTTCGACATGACGTACGGCACGAGCGGCGACAGGCGCAGCAGGAACACGATCCGCCAGCCCTCGCGGGCGACGGCGCGGTCGATCGCGGCGTAGCGCGGCTGGCCGCCGGCGAAGCGCGCCACGCGCGCGCGCGCGAGGTGGCGCGCGATCAGAAACGACGACGCGGCGCCGAGCGTGGCGCCCGCGGCGACGACGGCAAAGCCCGGGAGCAACCCGAAGGCGAACCCGGCGCCGAGCGTCATGAGGACCGCCGGCATCATGAGCACCGCCACGAGGACGTAGGCGAGCACGTAGAGCACGTACCCCGCGGGACCGAGCCCGGCGATCCACGCCTCGAACGCGTGGAGGAGCTCGCGAAACGGCAGCAGCCGTCCGGACGCCACGAGCGCCGCGACGACGAGCGCCGCGCCGATCCACGTCGCCTTCTCGCGGCCGGTCATGCGCGCATCATCTCAGCCTCGCGGCCCGGGGCCGCGCGTCCAAATTCGCCGAGGTCCTTTCGGGAAACCGGATGCGGAGAAGTCCGGGGCCGGATTCGTCCGCGCGCTCGTCCCGGCCGTCCCGGATTCGCACCCGTCCGTCGTTTCCGGCGGCATGGCAAATCCGTTGCTCTTCCGGGGCCCAGGCGGGCGACCAATTCGAGCGACCCGCCGGAGAGGAGCCCATGAACGCAACCCGACGTCTCCTGTCTCTCGTCCTCCTCGCGGCGCTGTGCGCGGCGTCGCGCCTCTCGGCCGACGGCTCGCTGTTCGGCACGATCACCGGCCGCGTGCACGACGAGTCCGGCGCGGCTCTCCCGGGCGCCACGGTCGAGCTCACGAGCGCCGAGAAAGGATTCCGCCGCACCGCGGTGACCGACGCGGCCGGCAAGTTCAACTTCGCGCTCCTGCCGCCCGGCGCGTACACGATCAGGGTCGCGCTCGAGTCCTTCGAGGCGTACGTGTCGACGAACAACCTCGTCGCGCCCGAGAAGACGACCGACCTCGCGGTCTCGCTGAAGCTCTCGCGCGCGGAGGCCTCGGTCGAGGTCGTCGGGGAGACGCCGCTCGTCGACAAGGAGAACCCGGTCGACACGACGACGGTCCCGGCGGAGCTGACGGACAAGCTGCCGATCGCCCGCGCGTACCAGACCGTCATCGACTTCGCGCCCGGCCAGAACGACATCGACGGCGACGGCAACCCGAACGCGCGCGGCGCGCCGGACTCGGGCAACGTCTACCTCTTCGACGGCGTCGACACGACCGACCCGACGACGGGCACCTTCGGCGCCAACCAGAATTTCGACACCATCCAGGAGGTCGTCGTCTCGAACGCCGCGGTCTCGGCCGAGTACGGCCGCTTCCAGGGCGGCGTCTTCAACGTCGTCACGAAGACCGGCACGAACAACTTCCACGGCACGGCGCGCGTGCTCGCGACCAACGACGAGTGGAACTCGCAGAACAAGGGCGTCAACGCGTTGAACGGCGAGCCCTTCGCCCGCGTGAAGCTCGACGAGACCGCCTACAACTACTCGTTCACGCTCGGCGGGCCCGTCTGGACGGACAAGATCTTCTTCTTCGGCGCCTACCAGCGGAATCCCCAGGTCGTCGCCGCGTCGCAGACGCAGACCTCCTCGACGCTGCCCGACGGCACCGGGCAGAGCTACACGCAGACGCCGACCTTCGTCGCGTGGCAGGGCAAGCTGACCGGCCAGCTCACGCCGTCGCAGTCGATCACCTTCTCGGCGCAGGCCGATCCTTTCAACGGCATCGTGCGCGACTACTGGGGCGCCGCCGCCGACACGGCCGCGCTGACCCTCCAGAGCCAGTCGGAGGACTGCCCCTGGGCCTGCATCTGGCAGGCGCGCTACACGGGCGTCTTCGGCGCGAACTTCTCGGTCGAGGCGACCTACGCCGGCCAGCGCGGCGGCCTCGGCCTCGCGCCGTATCCCGGCAGCGGCTCGCCGTACTTCTCGATCGCCGACCAGCTCGCCTACAACGGCACGCCGTACGTCGGCGTCGTCGACCGGCCGCGCAACCAGGGCAACCTCGCGATGAACTACTTCACCACGCTCGGCGGCCACAGCCACAACTTCAAGGTCGGCGTCGACTACCAGGACTTCAAGTCGGAGAACTTCTACTTCTACGAGAACAACGAGCTCTTCGTCGTCAACCAGTTCGACGCCGCGACGCACCAGCCGATCCTTCAGCCGGGCGACCAGTGGTTCCAGTTCACGCAGCCGGCGCCGTCGATCTCGACGGGCCGCATCTGGGGCATCTACGGCCTCGACCGGTTCGAGCTGACCGACCGGCTCTCGTTCAACCTCGGCGTGCGCGCCGACATCCAGCACGGCGCGAGCGACCTGAACGACACCGTCATCAACGCGACGACGATCGCGCCGCGCCTCTTCGGCACGTGGGACGTCAACGGCACGGGCAAGACGCTCGTGTCGGCGGGCTGGGGCCGCTACTACGAGTTCCTGGCGCAGACGATCGTGGACTCGATCTACAGCGGCGTCCCGCAGGAGTCCAACGCCAACGTCTACGCGTGGGACGGCTCGCAGTGGCAGTTCGACTACCCGATCCGCGCCGGCGGCAACCAGCAGCCGGTCAACCCGAACCTGAAGCCGTCCTACGTGGACGAGTACGACCTGTCGTTCCAGCAGCAGATCGGCAACACGATGGCCGTGGCCGTGCGCGGCCTCTACCGCAAGTGGAACAACATCGTCGACGACATCAAGCGGCTCGACGACGAGGGCTTCAAGTTCCTGACGCCGATCAATTTCGGCAACGACGTCATCTACCGCGACTACAAGTCGGCCGAGATCACGTTCAACAAGCGTTTCTCGAACAACTTCCAGGCGCTCGCGAGCTACACCTGGTCCCAGGCGCGCGGCAACGCCGACCGCTCGTACTCGCTGACGGCGTTCACGTCGCAGCTGCTCGACTACCCGAACGACACGTGCACCGCCGACGCCGCCGGCACCGCGCCCGCGGTTTCGGGGCCGTGCCCGCAGATCCTCGGCCACAACCGCGGCGGCCCGCTGCCCTGGGACGTGACCAACTCGGTCAAGCTCTACGGCGCGTACACGTATCCCATGGCGGCGGTGAACCTCACGGCCGCGCCGAGCTTCACGTACTTCACGGGGCTGCCGTACCAGCCGACGCAGAACGTGACGATCAACGGCGACACCGACGTCTACTATCCATTGCCTCAAGGATCCCTGCGGCTTCCGTCGTGGTACCAGTTGAACTTCTCGGTCGAGGCCAACTTCAAGATGCTCGACCCGGTCGAGATCGCGCTCAAGGCCGACATCTTCAACGTCACGAACCAGCAGCCGACGATCTCGAACACGCAGATCGTGCTCGTGCCCGGAGACGACCTGGGGAAGGCCTCGACACGCAGCGCCCTGAACGCGCCGCGCGGGTATCAGTTCGGAGCGGTCGTGCGGTTCTAGCGAGCTGGAGAGAAGGGCCCCTCGCTGTTTTTCGGGGCGCGTCTTCCTGTCTTTCCCCTCTCCCCGTGAGGGGAGAGGGGCGGGGTGAGGGGGTAAGAATACGAGAGCCCGGCTCGCGCCGGGCTCTTCGATCAGATCGCGCTGTTTGCGCTTACGCCTGGAAGCTCTTCCCGCAGCCGCACCCGCCGGTGGCGTTCGGGTTCGTGACCGAGAATCCGGCGCCGCGGAAGTCCTCGACGTAATCGACCTTCGCGTCCTTCAGATACTGGGCGCTCTGCGGATCGACGACCACTTCGATGCCGCCAGTCGAGATGACCGCATCGCCTTCCTTCTTCTCGTCGAACGTGAAGCCGTACTGGAAACCCGAGCAACCGCCGCCCTGGATGAAGATCCGGAGGGGCTTTCCGGCGGAGTCGGGCATCGTGCCGGCGAAGTGCTTGACCTTGGCAACCGCGGCGTCGGTCAGCGAAAGCAGCGCCCCGGACGGGCTCGCCGTGATCGGCGTCGGGATGGACGATTCGACAGTGGACATTGAGTGTGTCTCCTCAAAAGGGAATTATGGTCCGTTATCGCCGGCAGGCGCAACCGGCCCTCCAACCTCAGCCGATGGAGCCGTTTGGCTCGTCCCTCCGCGCGCCAATTCGAGGGAGCCGTGAAACCTCGTCAACAGGCCCGACGCCGGGCCTGGCCCCGCGCCCTATGGCCGGACGGGGTGAGTGGGCCGGGTCCGCCGGCCGGCGCCCTACGACGCCTTCGCGAGCTTCTCGTCTCCGAGCATCCGGTCGATCGACCGCCACGTCGAATCCACCGTCTTTTCCGCAGCGACGAACGAAACCTGCCTGGCCGTGACTTCGAAATCCTCGACGCCCGGAAGTCTGGAACGCTCCCAGGCGTGTCGCAGCCGGCGGCACTCCTCGTCGAGCAGGGGCCGGTTGAAGTTTCCGATCGCGAGGCGGTCCCCGCCGACCGGAAACACCGACTTGAAAGAAACCCGCGGTTTCATGCGGCTTTCCGCCTCATCGAGCATGTCCATCTGATGCACGTTGCCGGTCTTGCGTCTCACGATCCCTATAACGGCAACGACCGTGCCACTATTCCGTGCGCCCCGCGGGCCCCTCACCACTACATCTGGTGTTTTTACTTGACTCGCCTACCAGCCGGTCTTACGCTGAAAAGCAACGCTGGGGTTTCTTCCGCATCGCCCAGACAGGTGACGGGGTTCCAGGGACGAGGCGGGAGCATTCGCTTCAGCGGGGTTTCGTGGTGGGTTTGCGAGGGGTGGAAGGAGGAGGGGAGGACGATGGAAAAGGGTTTTCGCGAGGTTCGGGAAGTCCGGGAAAGTGACGAAGAGGCGGTCCGCAAAGCCCCGGCCGCGACACGCAGTCTGCGCGGCCTGACCTTCACAAGGGTCTTCTCCGACCCGTCGGTGTCGCCGTACGACGCGATCGAGTGGGAGCTCCGCACGGCAGCGATCACGTCGGAGAAGGGCGAGACGATCTTCGAACAGAAGAACGTCGAGGTGCCGAAGTCGTGGTCGCAAACCGCGACGAACATCGTCGTCCAGAAGTACTTCCACGGGCGCATGGGCACGCCCGACCGCGAGACCTCCGTCCGCCAGCTCGTCGAGCGCGTGGCCGGCACCATCACCGGCTACGGCGAGAAGGGCGGCTACTTCAAGACCGCCGCCGACCGCGACGCCTTCCACGACGAGCTCGCGGCGATCCTCGTCAACCAGGTCGCCTCCTTCAACTCGCCCGTCTGGTTCAACGTCGGCATCGAGCCCCGCCCCCAGGGCTCGGCCTGCTTCATCAACTCGTGCGGCGATTCGATGTCCTCCATCCTCGGCCTCGCCAAGACCGAAGGCATGCTCTTCAAGTACGGCTCGGGCACGGGCTCGAACCTCTCGTCGATCCGCGGCTCGCACGAGTCGCTCTCGGCGGGCGGCACGGCCTCCGGCCCGCTCTCCTTCATGAAGGGCTTCGACTCCTTCGCCGGCGCGATCAAGTCCGGCGGCAAGACGCGCCGCGCCGCGAAGATGGTCATCCTGAACATCGACCACCCCGACGTCGAGGAGTTCATCCTGTCGAAGGCGAACGAGGAGAAGAAAGCGTGGGCGCTGATCGACGCCGGATACGACGGCTCGTTCAACGGCGAAGCGTACGCATCGATCTTCTACCAGAACGCCAACCACTCCGTGCGCGTCACCGACGAGTTCATGGAGGCCGTCGAGAAGGACGGCGAGTGGACGACGAAGGAAGTCCTGACGGGCCGGCCCTACAAGACGTACAAGGCGCGCGACCTCATGGCCAAGATCGCCGAGGCCGCGTGGGTGTGCGGCGATCCGGGCATGCAGTACGACTCGACGATCAACCGCTGGAACCCGGTCAAGGCGACGCACCGCATCAACGCGTCGAACCCGTGCTCCGAGTACATGTTCGTCGACGACTCGGCGTGCAACCTGGCGTCGCTGAACCTGATGAAGTTCTTCAACCCCGAGGACGGCTCGTTCGACGTGGCCTCGTTCCGGCACGCCTGCGACGTGGTGATCTCGGCGCAGGAGATGCTGGTGCCGAACTGCTCGTACCCGACGCCGGCGATCGAGGAGAACTCGCACAAGTTCCGGCCGCTCGGCCTCGGCTACGCGAACCTGGGCGCGCTGCTGATGGCGGCGGGCCTCCCGTACGACTCGGACGAGGGCCGCGCTTACGCCGGCGCCATCACGTCGCTCATGTGCGGCGAGGGCTACCTCCAGTCCTCCAAGATCGCGGCCGAGCTCGAGCCCTTCTCGGGCTATGCGCCCAACCGCGACGCCTTCCTCGAGGTCATCGGCATGCACCGCGACGCGGCACGCGAGGTCCCGACGAAGGGCGTTCCGGTCGAGCTCCACAAGGCGCAGATGGCGGTGTGGGACGCGGCGCTCGAGTCGGGCAAGGAGTACGGCTACAAGAACGGCCAGGTCACGGTGCTCGCGCCGACCGGCACGATCGGCTTCATGATGGATTGCGACACCACGGGCGTCGAGCCGGACCTCGCGCTCGTCAAGTACAAGAAGCTCGTCGGCGGCGGGACGATCAAGATCGTCAACCAGACGGTGCCGCTCGCGCTGAAGCGCCTCGGTTACTCGGCCGACGCGATCAACGAGATCGTCGACTACGTCGACGAGAAGGGCACGATCGAAGGCGCGCCGTCGTTCAAGCCGGAGCACCTGCCGGTGTTCGACTGCGCGTTCCGGGCGCTCAACGGCACGCGCTCGATCCACTACTCGGGCCACGTCCGGATGATGGCGGCCGTCCAGCCGTTCCTCTCCGGCGCGATCTCGAAGACGGTCAACCTGCCCCCCGACGCGACGCCCGACGAAATCGCCGGCGTCTACATGGACGGCTGGAAGCAGGGACTGAAGGCGATCGCGATCTACCGCGACGGCTGCAAGCGCACGCAGCCGCTCAACACCGCGGCGTCCAAGAGCGACTCGAAGTCGCCCACCGCGCGCGGCACGCTCGAGTACGTGGGCAAGGCCACCCCGCCCGTGCCGGCGCCTTTCCGCCGGAAGCTCCCCGACGAGCGCCGCTCGATCACCCACAAGTTCGACGTCGGCGGCCACGAGGGGTACATCACCGTCGGGCTGTACGAGGACGGCAAGCCCGGCGAGATCTTCCTGAAGATGTCGAAAGAAGGCTCGACCGTCTCGGGGTTGATGGACGCGTTCGCCACGGCGATCTCGCTGACGCTCCAGTACGGCGTGCCGCTCGAGGCGCTGGTGAAGAAGTTCGCCCACATGCGCTTCGAGCCGGCCGGCTTCACGAAGAACCCGGAGGTCCCGATCGCGAAGTCGCTCGTCGACTACGTGTTCCGGTGGCTGGGGTCGAAGTTCCTGTCGGCGGAAGACAAGCTCGGCGTCGGCATCATCGCCCGGGACTCGAGCGCCAACGAGCCGTCGCCCGTCACGAGCCTGGCCGTCACCCGCACCGCCGCGAGCGAGGCGTCGAAGCTGACGTTCGAGACCTCCACGGATGCGCCCGCGTGCCACGAGTGCGGGAGCATCATGGTGAGGTCAGCGGCCTGCTACAAGTGCATGAACTGCGGGGCGACGAGCGGGTGTAGCTAGGCGAAGCTCTTCTCGAGCCCATCCCCTCTCCCCCGCTTGCGGGGGAGAGGGCGAGGGTGAGGGGGCGTTCTCTGAACCAGTTCGGGGTGGGGCCGCTTGAGGCCGACTGCGGGCGCCGAAAGGCGCCCGCAAGTTTTTGATGGGGTCAGTCCTGATTTCTGATTTCGGGTGGGAGTCAACGCAAGGGCGGGAGTGTTAGGGCGCTGCATGCGGGCTCGGAGGGCGTGGTCTCGCTCGAGAGGATTCTCCAGGCGGGCGAGCACCGTGCCGACCCGCCATCAGATTGGAACGACGGAGTCGGCCCGAGATCAGAAATCAGGACTGACCCCCAGCGGCGGTTCAGGGGCTTCCCTGAGTTAGTCTGACGGAACGCTTGGAGGCCCCGATGCGATCCTCGATCTTGGCCTTGTGGCTCGGCGCGTTTGCCTCGTGCGCGCTTGCGCAGAGCGCGGACTCCTCTGATCGCGCCGCAGCCCAGGCGGCGATCAAGACGATCCGCGCCGACGCGATCCGCGCTCATATGCGGTTTTTGTCCGACGACCTGTTGGGGGGCCGATTTCCGGGGACCGCCGGCCACGAAATCGCCGCGCGCTACGTCGCGACGGAGCTCGAGGGCATGGGCGTGCAGCCGGCCGGCGAGCACGGGACGTGGTTCCAGAAGGTGCCGTGCCGTCGCGGTGCGCCGGACGCTATGCGGAGCTCGATCTCCCTGTCGAGACCCGGCGAGGAGGTCGCGCTCAAGGACCCGGAAGACTACTGGTACTACTCGGACGTGGTGCGCACGGACAGCCTCGTCGAGGCTCCGGTCGTCTTCGTGGGATACGGCATCACGGCGCCGGAAATGCACTACGACGACTACGCGGGCATCGACGCACGCGGCAAGATCGTGGCGCTGATCAGCAACGCGCCGCCGACCTTCCCCTCGTCTCAGGCCGGCTACTATGCCGAGCTCGCTCGCAAGTCCCGCAACGCCGTCGCGCACGGCGCCGTCGGCCGCCTGGAGATCTTCCTGCCCGACGACGACTTGGACATCTCGGGCGACGGGGATTGGCTGGAAAGAGACGGGACGCCCCACAACGCCGTTCCCGGTATCCGCGCCTGGGCGTGGCTGAAGCAGCAGGGCGCGGAGAAGCTCTTCGAAGGGGCGCCGATGAGTCTCGATCAGGTCTTCGCCGAGGCCCGCGCCGGCCGGCCGCATGCGTTTCCCCTCGCCTGGACGGCGAAGATGCACGCCGTCAATGCACACGAGTCCTTCGAGGCCTCGAACGTCGTCGGCAAGATCACGGGCTCGGATCCGCATCTGCGCGATCAGTACGTGGTCTACACGGCGCACATCGATCACCTGGGCGTCCACACGGGAGCCGAGGGAGAGCGGTGCCTGGCCGCCGAGGGGAGCAAAGACAGGATCTGTCACGGGACCATGGACAACGCGTCCGGAGTCGCCGGGCTGCTCGAGATCGCCCGCGCCTACATGCGGTTGCCCGTGGCTCCGCGGCGCTCGATCCTGTTTCTCTTCCCGACCGGCGAGGAAGACATGTTCGAGGGGTCCGACTATTTCGCCCACTTTCCGACGATTCCGGCCGCGGCGATGGTCGCCGACATCAACATCGACATGCTGCCGGGCATGATCTACGCCTGCAGGGACCTGACCATCGAGGGAGCAGAACACTCCACGCTGATCGAAAATGCGACGCGCGCCGCTCTCCTCACGGGCTACACGCTCAGCCCCGACAACATGCCACAGATGAACTTCTTCGTGCGCAGCGATCAATACCCATTCGTCCTCCAGGGGGTGCCTGCGGTCATGGTGCGCCGGGGAGTCGACGGGAACGAGGTTGCCCGGAAATGGCTGGTGACCCGGTACCACACGCCGCTCGACAACATGGAGCAGCCGATCGAGTACGAGGCGGGCGTCCGGTCGGCCGGCATGATCTTCCTCATGGGCTACGACGTCGCGCAGCAGGAGAAGCGCCCGACCTGGAACCCGAACGATTTCTACGGCAGGCCTGCCGGCAAGTGAGAAGGGGTCAGTCCTGATTTCTGATTTCGGGCGGGAGGCAGCGCTCTACACCGCCTCGAGTCCCAGCTCCCTCAGATACGTCCACGTCCCGTCGTAGAACCCCGGTTCGCGCGTTGGATCCGAGGGGTCTCCGGGCGGCACGAAGATCACCATGCCCTGGCGCGCGCGCGTCAGAAGGACGCGATAGGCATTGAGCTGGTAGCGCCGACGATCGCCCTTGTGGACGTTGGTCCATCCGTCGCCCCGGAAAGAATGGTGGCTCCAGTCGCTGGCGCGGCAGCGCAGGTCGGCATCCCAGGTGACGCAGACCCAGTCGAGCTCGAGTCCCTGGATCTGGAACTCGGTGGCGGCGTCTTCGAGGTAGTAGCTGGACCGCGTGTCGGCCCGATCGTTGAGGAACCATTGGACGGGATCGACCTGGTAGCGGATGTCGATCGCGTGAGGCTTGAGGCGTTGGGCCTCGGATGACGCCACGAGGCCGTACCGCTCCGAGCCGCGGGCATGGTCGCGGATCCACGCCTTCGCCCGAGAGAGATCCCGCGTGATCGCGATGGGGTAGCGAGAGCCGACCTCTCGAAGCAGCGCTCGCGCCGAATCCGTCTCGAGATCGAGGACGGCCTTCACGAAGGCGGACACCTTCTCGGACCGGAACGACCGCATCGACGTGGCGAGATGAAAGCGGTCGTCCCAGACGACCGGGTGTCCCGAGCCGAGCCTCTCCAGGGCCGCCTGCGCGGCGTACTCGGAATCGGTGAGATTGGGTGAGACGTAGGTGCGCCAACTCGGGAAGCGGAGCCGCAGGGCTTCGAGCCACTCCGCGATGCCTGCCTCACCGGTGTGGATTTCCTGTCCGCCTCCGACGAGACAGACCACGATCGCCCAGTCCTCGTGCCGGTCGAGATAGGAGATGAGGAACTCCGGCTCGGACCGGTCGAAGTTCACCACGCCTTTGCGGCGTTTCATGAAGTCGGATGTCTTCGCCTTCGTCCAGGCCCGCTGCGCCTCGTCGAAGATGACGACGTGGTCATCCGGCGGTGCGGTCCACTTCAGGCCGGCGTCGCGAAAATGGTGAACGTTCTGGATGAAGGGCTTGACCTTCTGGCGGATGGCGCCCTTGCGCTGCGTGTTGCCGGCGCGCGCGAATTCGTCGCGGGTGAGGGCTTCCTGAAGGACGGCGACGAGAGGTCCGTTGCCCGAGAGGTAGACGGCGCGAGCCTCTCCGAGGAGTTGGCGTCGGGTGGCGACGTTGAGGCCGACGAGGGTCTTGCCGGCACCGGGAACACCGGTCACGAAGACGATCGCCTTCGCCCGCTCCGCACGGCAGCGTTCGATGACCTCTTCCACGCCGGCCGAAGTCACGCTGAGGTTCCGTGCGCCGGCATCGTGCCGGGAAATGGCGTCGACGGAGTGCTTCGCGTAAAGGGTTCGGGCCGCCTCGACGATCGTCGGCGTCGGCCGGTAGGGCGCCGCTCCCCAGGACCGAGCATCCAGCGCCGGTCCGCTGGTCTGCGCGAGCGCAGATTCGATGGCGGCGCGAAAGCCGTCCGGACCGCAGCGGTATGGCGGACGGACGCCGTCCGGATGCGGAGCGGCCCACCTGGCGTCGGAATGCCGTGCCTCGGTAGCGAAGAGGACGGGAAAGATCGGTGCGTCGTGACTGGCGGCGTGGAAGTTCTTGAGGTCGAGCCCGTAGTCCCAGGCCTGGTTGAAGGCGGCCGTGGTGAAGCTCACCTCGCCACACTTGAACTCGATGGGGAATATGGCCGGGCCCGAAACGAGGACCGCGTCGATCCGGCTGCCGAGCCGCGGGACATCGAATTCGAGGAAGAGCGTTCCCGGGATGCCTTCGAGAGCGATCTTGAGGAGGTCGATCTCCGTTTTCCAAGCACCGCGCTGACTCAGGTCGATGTCGAATCCGCTCGCGTCGGCGAGGTGGCCAAGGATGTCTTGAGGGACGTCCGCCAGGAACGATTCGACCGGCGCGGCGTAATACGCGGAGGGCGACGAAGGCCGCTCGGTCACGGGCGCAACGATACAGGCATTACGGCAGGTGGAGCGAGGGGCGCCTCAGCTCTCGTCCGCCGAAGGCTCCTCCGCATCGGGATTCTCCGAATCGTAGAGCCAGCCGACGTAACAGAACAGGTCGCAGAACGGGCGGGGTTCGCCGTCCTCGATGTGCAGTGTCGGAACCTGGAAGGCGAACGTCGGCTGCGTCGGCGGAGGAAGGGAACTGAGACTCCCGCAGCCGTAGCAGATCCAGCGCGACGTCTGGCGGTTGCCTGCTCCGGAGCCTCTTCTCGCCACGCGAGGCAGAATTCATCGACCCCCTGGTCAGACGATGTCCGAGCGATGGGCGATCGCCAAAATGCGGGAGCGCGGGGGGAGGGGTCGGTCCTGAGTCCTGACTTCGGGGGGTCATCGACTCGCGGTAGAGGCCCTTCATGTCCCCTCGGTATCTGATTGTCGCGAGGCCAGCGAAATCAGAGATCGGGACTGACCCCGCTCCGCTTGCTTCTCGCCGGCCGACCTGATCTCGTCGGCTCGCACCTGTCGTAGAGGAGGAACGCATGATCCGTCGCCCGTGGCGTGGGGCCCCGCTGGCACTCGTCGGCTTCTGCATGGCGCTCTCCGCCTTCGCGCAGCAGTCCGCGAACGAGCAGGCCGTCTGGAAGCTGGAAGCCGACTACTGGAAATTCGTCAAGGCGGTAGACCTCGAGAGCTATCGAGGGCTCTGGCACGCCAACTTCGTCGGTTGGCCCTCCTCGAGCGCGCAGCCCGCGAGGAAGGACCACATCACCGACTGGATCACCGGGCTCACAGCGAAGGGCCTGCGGCTGCATTGGTACTCGATCGAGCCGGCCGCCAGTCAGGCCACCGAAAACATCGTGATCACTCACTACTGGGTGACGGCGTTCTGGTCCGACGCGAAGGGCAACGGAGATCCTCCCGAGACGAACCGGATCACCCACACATGGATCAGGACCCCGACGGGCTGGCAGATCCTGGGCGGCATGTCGGCGCCGCCGGGAAAATAGGCCGCTCCGGGGTCAGTCCTGATTTCTGATTTCTCCGTGGCCGGTCGAGCCCGTGCCGACTCCGCGCCGACGGGATCTCGTCCGCGTATCCGTCCGCTGCAGGGCGAGGTGAGCGAGGGAGAGCCGCCACATGCGCGACAATCGGCGGCGATGCCGGTGTCCCGCCCCCTTCTCCGCCGCGTGCTGTTCGTCGTGGCCGCCCTGGGCCTGCTCGGGCTCGCCGGGTCCGGAGTGAAAGCAGCCGTGGACCAGTGGAGCGAGGCTCGGACGTTGGGACAAACCGCTCAAACGCTCACGCAGCTCGCTTTCGCGCTCTTCGCTCTGTGGACCCTCGTCACGATGATCTGGGGTCGTCGGTGGAACCGCCTGACGCGGGCGGGTCTGACCCTCAGCCTCGGCCTCTCGGGAGGGCTGGCGTCCGTGGTCTGGGGAGGTACGTCGATTCCGATCGGGATGATCGCGGCGCTCGCTTCGGCGGCGGTCGGCCTTGGAATCACGTGGCTGGCCCGGGTGGCGGCGCCGGAGGAACGGGGTCAGTCCTGATTTCGGCTTTCCGGAAGTGAGGCGGCCCAGGGGAGGGTGTCGGTGAGGCGCTGCAATCGGGTAGGAAGGATGAGACGAGACGGTCCGCGAAATCAGAAATCAGGACTGACCCCTTCAATCCAGCCCCCTGCGCCAATCGCTCGGAGACTTCGCGCCGAAGCTCGTGGATCTCACGGAGATGGTCCTCTTCGGCGACGTCTGGGAGCGCCCTCAGCTCTCGAAGCGCGATCGGAGCCTGATCACCTGCGCGGCGCTCGTCGCGGCGGGAAAGACCGAGCAGATGGACTTTCACATTCCGAATGCCGTCAAGAACGGCGTGACCGAAGAGGAGCTCGTCGAGATGATCACCCACCTCGCGTTCTACGTGGGGTGGCCGAGCGCGATGTCGGCGATCAACCGCGCCAAGGCGTTGCTCGGCCGGTCGTAAGACGGGTCGGTCCCGACTTCTGATTCCGAGTCGAGAGGCGGCTCGGCGGAGGACTGGCGGTCAACCCCCGCTCCGTCCCGTCGAGCCGCCCCGACCCTACTGCCGTTCTCCCAGGGAGATCGGGTACGCCGTGTTGCGCATGACCAGCATGGGGTCGGCCGCCTCGACCCCGGGATGGGACTGCCCGGGAAGGAACAGCAGGGACTTCTGGATGGCGTCCGCGTTCTCGGGGACCTTCGTGATCGTGAAGGTGCCCAGCTTCACCATCTTGCGGCTGTCCGGCCAGGCGATCGACGGGTCTTCGATCTTGTCGCCCTTCTCGGCGATCTGCGCATACCAGTCGAAAACCACCGGCTCCCTGGCGACCCGCTGCACGATCTCGTCCTGAAGGTAGCTCGCGCTCTTTGCCTTGCGCTCTTCCGGGGTGAGGTACCGCTCGCCGGCGCGCGGGACGAAGCGATAGCGGATGAAGACCGACTGTCCGGCTGCGTTCGTGAACTTCTCCGAATTGATGCCCCAGTACGTCGCCTGCGCGTAGGAATTCGGATACGTCCGGGAGCCCAGGAATTCCCTGGCGTGGGGATGGGTGGCGAGAAACTGCTCGACGGGATTCGGGTGCGGCGTGTCCGGCCTGGTCGCGCCGACCGCGCGCAGGAACACGGCGAACTCGTCGAACGTCGCCACGATGAAGTCTCTGTGCTGATTCGCCTCGATGTCGAAGTCGTCGCCGTCCGGCGCCTTGATCTTGACTCCGAACCCTGCCGGCGAGGCGCCGTCGTCGTTGTCCGGCAGGTCGGGAACCCCGGCAAAGAGGGAAAAGCGGACGATGATGGGCAGCTTGCCGCCCTTGAATATCGGCGCTTTCACGATCGATGGCGCCTCGGGCGCGGGCGTGAACGTGCCCTCGAGAACGGTGCCCTTGGTGTGGACCGCGCGAGCGTGATGATTGCCGAAGGCGGTGTGAAGGGCATCCACCATGGTCAACGGCGTCTCTTTCGGGGCCGTCTGCTGGCCCCGAGCGATGGCGGGGGCTGCGAGCGTCACCGTGGCGGCGAGACAGAGACCGGCGAGTGTTCGCGAGGACCTCGGTCCGGGAAGGTTCCAGGTGGCGTTCCGCATGGCCGGCTTGCCTCCTTTGAGATATTTGAGACGTTTGAGCCGGCGGAACCTAACATATCGACCTGTAGGAGGGATGTTTCGTCGATAGATGGGGTCAGTCCTGATTTCTGATTTCGGCGCGTCGTCAACGCGCTGCCTGCTCAGATCGAAAGCCCGACATCCCCCTCGATGACCTGCTGGCGCAGCACCGGCCGCTCGCCCGGTTTCCAGAGCGAGGCCGTGTGCACGACCCGGTAGCGGAGAGGACCGCCGTCGGGACGATCGCTGCGCGTGATGGGGCGGGGGATGCAGACGAACTCGGTCCGCATCTCGTCGCCGGTGAGCCGCACCGTCGCGTAGCCGTGGCCGCCCAGGTCCACGAATTCGAGGTGCGGGGCGAGGCTCGGATTGGAAAGGGTGCGGGCGCTCTTCAGGTCGAGGGTCTTCGCGTACTCGAGGCACGAGCGGACGCCGTGCTTCACGAGCATGTTGTTGGTCCAATCGGGCGGGCCCGACGGCCGATCGGCGAGGAACAGCGCGCGGAGGGGATGGTCCTTGGGAAGCTTGTGCTCGAGAGCCTCCATCCCCCCGGGACTGGACAGCGAGGCGCCCACGAAACTGATTCCGACCGGCTCGAACTTCGCGGGCGGCAATGACGCGGCGGCGTAGCCGGCCCAGAAGCTGTGGCGGTCGCCCGACACGATCGCGAATCCGGTGATCTTGGCGTCGCGGACGAGGTCGTAGATCTCGGCGCGCTCGTGGAAGGCGGTGCCCCAGTCGTAGCCGGGGAGGAACACCGCGAAGGTGTCGGCCGGCCACTTCTGCTTGATCATTCCCTCGGGAAGGTTCTGCGGGTCGGCGCGCTCGTCGAGGGCGCCCTGCGAATTGCCCCAGATCTTCCAGGTGGCGGTGGACCGGCGGAGCGCGTCCAGGAACCATTTCTTCTGCTCGGCGCCGAGGACCGTGCGCGGCGGCGAGTCCTTGCGCGGATTCGGGATGCGGATCTCGCCGAAGACGAGTTCGGCGGGCGGTTCGCCGCCGCCGAAGGTGCGGCCGTAGTCGAGTGCGATCGTCGCCGGCTCCGAGAACATCCCTTCGAACGCTTCGTCGTAGATCTTCTCCACGCCCTCGGCGTCGGTCGGGTTGTCGCCGCAGAAGCTGTGCTGGTCGGTGAGAAGGAGATCGAGGTGCCGGCCGTAGCGGAAGGACCGATAGCCGATCAGGCTGTGGATCGCCTTGAGGTTGTTGGGCTCGATCCCGAGGTAGTGGTCGTCCCACTTCTCGATCTTCACGTTCTGCACGTCCACCGTGCCGAACGTGTCGAACGAGCCGCTCGGCGCCTTCACGCGCGCCGGGACGTATTCGAACCAGGCCTGGTTGGCGGCGACCTTGATCGTCTGGCCCGGCCGCGGCTCGCCCCCCGCCTGCTGGATGCTCTGCCGGCCCTGCCAGGAGAACTCGTGGTTGTCCCAGATGGCGACGAAAGGCCAGCGCGCCCGCGCGTCCTGCAGGTCGGGATCGGCCAGGTAGCCCTTGTAGACGACGCGATAGCCCTCGAGCGTCAGCGGGTAATGCCACTTGCCGACCTTGCCGCCGTCGGGAATCCGGCCGACGTCGTAGATCGTGCGGTCGTACCGCTTCTGAACCTCGTCCGGGTATTGGACCACCTCGTAGATGAAGTCGCCGAGGTGGAGGACGAAACCGAGCTGATCGGCGGGCGCCGCGCGCTCGTCCTCGAAGATCATCCGGCGATAGCCGTTGAGCTTGCCCTCGTTGAGGCTCTGGCAGCTGACGAACGCGAACTGGACCGGCCGCGGATCGGTCGGGAGCGGCGCGGTGATCGTCCGGCCGACGCGGCTGCCGTTGCCCTCGGAATCGGTGAAGCGGTACCAGTACACGCGCGCCGGCTTCAGATGACCCACCAGGACGCGCGTCGTCCAGTCGGATTCCGAGGAGACCGGCGCGGACGCCTTCGCGACGACTTTCCGGAACGCGGCGTCCTCGGCGACCTCCACAGTGAGGTCGTGCCGGCCGCCCGACGCATACGGCCGCCGGGTCCAGAGGATGACGCTCTCCGAATCGGGATCGCCGGACGCCACGCCCTCCGGGTAGAGCTCCCGCCGCTCGTGCCAGGGGGTGGTCGACGCTCGAGCCGGGCCGCCCCACGCCAGCGAGGCCCCCATCGCCGCGGCCCACCGAACGAACTCGCGTCGATTCAAGGTCATCGTCTTTGCCTACTTACGGATGGGCGTGGTTTTGGTTTGGGGTCAGTCCTGATTTCTGATTTCGGCCTCGGCGGCGGCTTGGCGGAGGGCTTCGGTGAGGCGCTGGATGCGGTCTCGGAGGGCATGGTCCCGCTCGAGGCGATTCTCCAGGCGGGCGAGCGGGCGGGCGAACGACGAGTCGTCGCGACGGAGGCGCAGCGCGACGCGCCGGACGGGGATTTGGAACAGGCGGCGCGCCAGATAGGCGGCGCGGCAGCGGGCATCGGCGACCTCGCCGCCTCGTGCGCGGCCGAGGAGGTCCGCGAGGGAGAGTCCGCACTCGGTCGCGACGATCTCGAGAATCGCGTCGAGCCGGATGGGGTGCAGCGTCGGGTCGTGCGCCCCCCTGGAATCGGCCTCGGCGACGCGGGCGCCGGCAACCGCGCGCTCGACGGCCGCGCGCGGGTCCTCGCTCGACGCCGGCTCATTCCCATCCACCAGCGCGGCGTAGCGCCGCGTGGCGGTTCGGGGAGATCCGTCGAGCAGCGCGAGCAGGGGACCGACGTCCAGCCACGCGGGGCCTTTCCCCTTCCGCAGGAACCGATCGCTCGACCACGGGTAGTCGGCGGCGCGCGACACGATGCGGGCCGTCACCGGGTTGCGGTGGACGTAGCGCAGGAGCGCGTAGAGGTACCGATCGTCTCGGACGAGCGACGCCTTGTACCGACCCTGAAACAGGTGGCCGACCCGATCGTGGCGGCGGTTGAACCGCTCGGCGTGGATGGAATGGAGGCGGGCCATAATGCGCGACAGCGGATGGGAGCCGGTCCGGATGGCAAGATGCACGTGGTTCGTCATCAGGCAATACGCGAGGAGCTGGAAGCGGAACCGTTCGCGGCATTCGGCGAGGAGAGCCACGTAGCCGTGTCGGTCCGTGTCGTCGAGAAAGAGCGCGCGGCGCTCGTTGCCTCGAGCGGTCACGTGATAGATCGCGCCGGGGAATTCCAGCCGCGGCGCACGCGCCATTCCGAAAGGCCCTCGGCTAAGGATTGTCGCGAGGGCGCTGCCCGGGTCGAGCCGAAATCAGAAATCAGGACTGACCCCTGAAAGCCCTCGAGCTCGTCCTGGTTCTGCTCGCCGCGACCGCGGTGATCAGCGTCATGTCCGAGCGGCGGGGGATTCCGGCGCCCGTCCTGCTCGTGCTGGGCGGAACGCTGCTGGCGTTCGTCCCGGAGCTGCCCCGGCCGACGCTCTCGCCGGAGGTCGTGTTCCTGGTCTTCATCCCGCCGCTCCTGTACTGGTCCGCCTTCAACACGTCCTGGCGCGACTTTCGCTGGCACCTGCGCTCGATCTCGCTGCTCTCCGTGGGCCTGGTCCTCGTGACGATGGCGGCGGTCGCGGCCGTCGCCCACGCGCTCGTACCGGCGCTGCCCTGGCCTTCCGCCTTCGTGCTCGGCGCGATCGTCTCGCCGCCCGACGCCGTCGCCGTGACCGCCGTGACGCGCCGGCTCGGCATCCCTCGCTCGATCGTGACGGTGCTCGAGGGCGAAGGTCTCGTCAACGACGCGACGGCGCTGGTCGCCTACCGGATGTCGGTCGCGGCGGTCGTGGCGGGGGCCTTTTCGCTCAAAACGGCGACGCTCGAGTTCGCCTGGGCGGCGGCCGCGGGTATCGGCGTCGGTCTCGGCATGGGAATGCTGATCGTGGCTCTGCGGCGCCGCTTGCGCGTGAGCTCGGTCGCGACCAACACGGTTTCTCTGCTCACGCCCTTCGCGGCCTACATCCCGGCCGAGCACTTCGGCGCCTCCGGCGTGCTCGCGGTCGTCGCCGTCGGCCTCTATCTCGGCCGCCAGGGCCCGCGCGTGGTCTTGCCGCAGACGCGGACGCAGGCGGTCGCGATGTGGGAGATGGTCACGTTTCTCCTCGAGGGGCTCGTGTTCATCCTCGTCGGCCTCGAGCTGCCGATGGCCGTCGCCGCGCTCCACGAGTACGGCGTCCGCACGCTCGTCGTCGTGGTCGTCGCCGTGTCGGCGGCCGCGATCCTCGTGCGGATGGTGTGGGTCTTCCCGGGCACCTACCTTCTCAACGGCACGATGCGGCTGTTCGGGCGGCCGGAGCCAAACCCGCCGTGGCAGAACGTGATCTTCATCGGTTGGGCGGGTTTGCGCGGCGCCGATTCTCTCGTGATCGCCCTGTCGCTGCCGCTGGCCGTCGCCACGGGCGCTCCCTTTCCGGGCCGCGACCTCATCCTGTTTCTGACCTTCGCGATCATCTTCGTGACCCTCGTCGTGCAGGGATTGAGTTTGAAGGCGGTGATCCGGGGGCTCGGGTTGAAGCCCGACCCCGAAATCGCCCGCGAAATGTCCGCGGCCCGTGCTCGCCTGGCCGTCGTGGGGCTGGAGGCGCTCGACGCCCTTGCCGCCGACGAACCGGGAGCCGAGGACGCGAAGAAGGCGTTGCGCCTGAAGTACGAGCACGTGGCGCACCGCTTCCAGGCGAGGCTGGTCAACAAACGCAACGCGCGCGACGAAGCGCGGATCGAGGCGTACCGGACGATGCGCCTGAAGATGCTCGGCGCCGAGCGCGACGCCCTGATCCTCATGCGCGACAAAGACGAGATTTCGGACGACATCCTGCGGGAGATCCAGCACGACCTCGATCTCGAGCAGGTCCTCCTCGAGCAGCCCGGGCCCTCCGACGGCGGCTTCGACACCGCGCCGCAGATCGTCCGCGACACGCGGGGTCATTCCTGATTTCCAGATTCGATCGCGGTCGAGGCCTCGTCGAGGCCGGGGCGGGGCCCGAAATCAGAGATCAGGACTGACCCCACTGCACGCGAAGGGCGCTTCCATCTCGCGTATTCTGTCGGCGATGGACGGCGGTCTGGATCTCGACGGACTGCTTGGCGGGTTTTCTCTCTACACGATCCTGCTCGCCGTCCTTTTCGGGCTGATCGGATTCGCGGCCTTCCGCTACGGCCGCAAGAACTCCGAGCCGCGGCCGCTGTTTATCGGCATCGCGCTGATGGCGTACGGCTACTTCGTCACCAACGCGTGGGTGTCGCTCGCGATCGGGTCGGCCCTGACCCTGGCGCTCTTTTTCCCGCGCTAGACGCGTCTCACCCGGCCGGCGTCACTTCGCCTTCGGCAATTGTGTCCGCGAATACATCCCGATCGGGTGTCCGGCCGGGTCGATGAGGAGCGCGATCGCGCCCCGGCCGTCCTCCAGGTCGAACGGGAATCCGGGGGCGATCGCGGCGCCGAGGTCCTTCGCCTTCGCGCAACTGGCGGCCAGATCCTTCACCTGAATGTAGACCACGCCGTCGAACGGGCTGATCTTGCCCTCGGCCTTACGCAGGGATCCGATGGCCTTGCCGCCGGAGACGATCTCGGCCGCCAGCTCTTCGTATCCCTTCACCGACGTGAACTCCCATCCGAAGAGCCCGTTGTAGAACGCCTTCGACTGGATGAGGTTGGTCGTCGTGATGTCGAACCACGCCAGGTGGCCGTCGCCGACGTCCGGCTTGGGCCCTTTCTGTTCCGGAGCCGCAGACAGCCGGGACGCGATGGCGAGGGCGATGGCGGCCGCGATCAATCTCGAGCGCATTCTTCCTCCCTCGATCCCGGACGGAGTTTCGCGCCGATGCTATGGCGGAATCGTCCGCGGTTCCAGAGGCTCTGACGGCTCGCCGAGACCCGCCGCCAGATGAAGACGAGCCTTCGCCGCCTCCCGTCTCGCGGAGAGAGGGAGTTGGTTCCGCTACTGCGGCCGCGTGCCGCCCGCGACGCGATCTTCCGGGGTCGCCGCGCGCGCCGCGCCGAGAGCGGAGAGAACCGCGGGCTGGCGCTGGAGGACGAACTTGCCGTAGCCGATCTTCGTGACGAAGGAGACGTTCAGCGCGTTGGCGGCGACGGCTTTCGGCAACGCGTCGCGCCGGTAGTACCAGATCTCGCGAAAGCTGCCGGACGCTTCGGTCGCCGTGAACCCGTCGATGTGGACCGAGTTGCGGTTCGCCATGAACCACTGTCCCGGCACCGACGTGCCGTCGGAGATCGAGGCGTCCTCCTCGCCGAGGATCGGCTTACGGCCGGTTCGGTTCGGCGGACCGAGCAGCACGAAGACCATTCCCGGATCGGTCAGGCTCCCGCGCTGCTGCCCGTCCACCTTGAGGTACGCGTCCGCGAACGCGACGCGCCGGTCGAACTCGGTTCGGGCCGGGTTGTCCGGAGTTTCGGGGCTCGGGTCGCGCCTGGCCCAGAACTTTTCGACGAACTCGGCGCGCGCGGCGTCGCCCGTCAGCGCGGCCCACGCCGCCATCTCCTCGGGAGTGATGAGCCACT
>Ga0335071_10002081_pt1 | contig 21614 bp, 26 predicted proteins | sample Lox_Sample_15_FD_206724 | JGI IMG/M metagenome (GOLD analysis project Ga0335071, IMG submission 206724) | Soil microbial communities from Loxahatchee National Wildlife Refuge, Florida, United States - Lox_Sample_1.5 | ecosystem: Environmental > Terrestrial > Soil > Wetlands | place: USA... | reverse complement strand
ACGATGCCGCTGGCCGAGCCCGCCGCGGCGCCGAGCCCGGCGCCCAGCGCGCCGCCCACGAGCAGGCCCGCGATGGCGCCTTCGGTCAGCGCCTTGTCGGGGTTGTAGCCCACCTGTTTCTGCGCCTGGAGGTTGCAGTCGAACTGGTCGCTGTCCATCTGCTGCGGCGATTGCCCTTTGGCCGGCGTGACGGTGTAGCGGGGGACGTTCTGGATGCATCCGCCGGCCACGAGCAACACGATGAGGCTCGCCGCAAACTCGCGTGTCCACGAGCTCATGCTGCTCCGAGAATACCATCCTTGGGATTGTTGACTAGCGCCGGAGCATCGCCTAGCATCGGGCAATGACCCCGTCGAGGATGACGCTGGAGGAGCATCTGGCCGGGCAGCAGGCTCGACTCGCCTCCTCGGACCAGGCTCGCGGCATGTCGGTGATCGTTGGCCGCATCGCCGCGGTCGCGGCTGTCATCGCCCAGGAGCTGGCGCACGCCGCGCTTCGCGATCAGCTGGGCTACGCGGGAGGCACCAATCTCACCGGCGATCAGGTCAAGAAGCTGGACGTGTGGGGCCACGACATCATGGCGGCGGCCCTGCGCAAGAGCGGCGCCTGTGCCGCGCTCGTGTCCGAGGAATCGCCCGAGCCCATCGAGATGTACGAAGGCAAGGGCCCGAACGGCCTCGTCGTCGCCTGCGACCCCGTGGACGGCTCGTCGAACCTCGAGGTCAACGGCACGGTGGGTACGATCTTCTCGGTGCGCCCGAGCCAGGGCATGGATCCCGCCGGGCCGGCGGCGCTCGGGCCGGGCACAGAGCAGGTGGCCGCGGGCTACGTCATGTACGGGCCCGCCACCACCCTCGTCTACACGGCGGGGAACGGCACGCATGGCTTCACGCTGGATCATGCGACCGGACAGTTTCTTCTCACCCATCCGGACATTCGCATCCCGAAGAAGGGCAGGACGTACGGCGTCAACGAGGGGAACTTCTCGACGTGGCATCCGGGGCAGCGCGCCTACGTGGAGCACCTGCGCACACCGGACAAGGCCTCCGGCCGGCCTTATTCGCTCCGCTACTCCGGCGCCATGGTTGCCGACGTGCACCGGACGTTCCTCGACGGCGGCATCTTCATGTACCCTGCTGACATGACCACCCCCGCCAAGCCCAAGGCCAAGCTCCGTCTCCTCTACGAAGTGGCGCCCATGAGCATGCTGGCCGAGCAGGCCGGCGGCCGATCCAGCACGGGCACCGAGCGCATCCTCGACATCAAGGCCAGCGAATACCACCAGCGGGTGGCGATCCTGATCGGCAGCCCCGACGACGTCGCGCTCGCTGAAGACTTCTACCGCAAGTAACCTTCCCAGAGAGGACGGCCCACCATGGAAAAGCGCGTCAGGGAAATTCTTTCCTGGTACGACAGCGAGAACGCCGGCACCCGGACCAATCTGGCTCGCATGCTCAATCACGGCCGTCTGGGCGGCACCGGGCGCCTCGTCATCCTGCCCGTGGACCAGGGCTTCGAGCACGGCCCCGCGCGGAGCTTTGCCGTCAACCCGGGCGGCTACGATCCGACCTATCACTTCCAGCTGGCGATCGATGCCGGCTGCAACGCGTATGCGGCGCCTCTCGGCTTTCTCGAGGCGGGCGCGGCGGAGTTCGCCGGGGACATCCCGCTCATCCTCAAGATGAACAACCACGACGTGCTCAACGACGAGAAGGACCCGCTCTCGTCCGTGACGGCGTCGGTGAAGGACGCGCTGCGGCTCGGCTGCGTGGCCGCCGGCTTCACGATCTATCCAGGCTCCGCCAGGGCGCAGACGATGTACGAGCAGTGCCGGGAGATGATCGCCGAGTGCAAGGCCAACGGCCTCGCGGCCGTGGTGTGGTCGTATCCGCGCGGGACCACCCTCAGCAAGCAGGGCGAGACGGCGATCGACGTGGTGGCGTACGCAGCACAGATCGCCGCGCAGCTGGGCGCGCACGTCATCAAGGTCAAGCCGCCCACGCAGCACATCGAGCAGGCCGAGGCCAAGAAGGCCTACGAGAAGGCCGCGGTGCCGATCTCCACGCTGGCCGAGCGGGTGCGCCACGTGGTCCAGTCGGCCTTCGGCGGCCGGCGCATCGTCATCTTCTCGGGCGGCGCCACCAACGAGAACGACGAGGCCCTCTACGAGGAATACCGGGCCATCCGGGACGGCGGCGGCTTCGGCTCGATCATCGGGCGGAACTCGTTCCAGCGGCCCAAGCCGCGGGCGCTCGAGTTCCTGTCCACGGTGATGAAGATCTACGCGGGCGAGCTGAAGTAGCCCGCTCCGTGGCGTCTGCTCCGACCGAAGGAGAGGTGCGCGACTACCTCCGCACCCTGTCCAACTGGGGACGCTGGGGCCAGGACGACGAGCTCGGCACGATCAACCTGATCACGCCGGAGAAGCGCGCGGCCGCCGCGCGGCTCGTCAAGGATGGAGTCAGCGTCACCTGCGCGCGCCCCTGGAGCACCGAGATCACGGCGGAGACCACCGTCCAGCCCATGCGCTTCATGGTGGACTCCGGGGAAGGGCGCGATCACGATCCCAACGAGCGGATCCTCCAGCGCCGCGGCGCCGCCGAGTTCATCGGCATGGTGTTCCACGGCTACTCCATCACCCACGTCGACGCCCCGCCGCACTACTTCTGGCAGGGCCAGTTCTACAACGGCCGCTCGTCGAACCTCGTGACCTCCCGGGAGGGCGCCACCGTCAATTCCGTGGAGGTGCTCCGCGACGGGGTCGTGAGCCGCGGCGTGCTCCTGGACGTGGCGGGGACGAAGGGCGTGCGGTGGATGGGGCCGGGCGAGGGCGTGATGCCCGAGGACCTCGAGGCCGCCGAGAAGGCGCAGGGCGTGCGCGTGGAGTCCGGCGACATCCTGATCGTACGGACGGGCTACTACGGGCGGCGGCTGGCCGAAGGGCCCGTCAATCCCATGGACGCGGGCACGCCGGCGCTCCACGTCGCCTGCTGCCCGTGGCTGCGCGAGCGCAGCGTCGCCATGGTCGGCACGGACACCCACAACGACATCGCGCCGCTGCCGTACCCTGCGCTCGGCAACGCCTTCCACGTGGTGTCGCTGGTCGCCCTGGGGCTCTGGCTCATCGACAACATGAATCTCGAGGACGTCGCCAGGGCGGCCGCGGACCGGAAGCGCTGGGAGTTCCTGCTCACCGTCGCGCCGCTCCGGCTCAAGAACGTCACCGGCTCCCCCGTCAACCCGATCGCCCTCTTCTGAGCCCGCGCCTCCCGGCGCTCACTTCTTCGCGAACACCTCCTGCAGAAGAGCCGTGGTCCGCGCGGCGGGATTGGTGCGGATGGCTGTTTCCTGCTGGCCGACCACGTGGAAGAGCCCGTCGAGCGCCTTGCTCGTGACGTAGTTGTTGAGGTCGAAGCTCTGCGTCTTGGCGAAGGGAATGGTCTCGAACTTTCCCACGAGCGCCTGATACTGCTTGGTCACCCCGACCTCGCTCATGCTCTGGCTGACGATCGGCTTGAAGGCTTCCGTGAGCTTGCCCGATGTCTTCGCCTTGAAGTAGTCGGTGGCCGCGGTGTTGCCGCCCGTCAGGATCTTCTTGGCGTCGTCGAAGCTCATCTCGGAGATGGCGTCGGTGAAGATCTGCTTGGCCGCCGGTGTGGCATGCTCCGCGGCGCGGTTCATGCTCAGCACGAACTCGTCGATCTGGGGGCCGTAGCCCACGGCGCGCAGCCCCTGCTGCATGGTCTGCAGCTTCTCGGGCATCAGGATCTTGATCGCCGCGTCGCTGAAGAAGCCGTTGGGGCGCCCGGTGAGGCCCACCGCCTTCTCGGTGGCGACCTGGAGCGCTTCCTTGAGGCCCGCGCTGGCCTTGCTGTCCGCCACCCCGCTGCCCGTGATGCCCTTGAGGAGCTGCTCGACCTGCGCGGAGGCAGGCGAGGTGAGCAGGCATATTGCGATGAGCAGGATCACGAGACGAATCAGCATGGGCGTTTCCCCGTTCGTGAGATTCGGTTCGGTTCTCTCGAGGATAGCGCAGCGGCCCGTCGCGCGGCGGGCCAGACGCGGAGCGATGTCGGGAGCAGCGGGAGACCCCGCCGCGCCGTGGCTGCCATGACCGCCAGCGCGCGCTCGTGCCAAGGGGTCCACGGAAGGCCGTAGGCGTCGCGGATGTTGCCGGGAAGCAGGCCCACCGCGGGCAGCCGGGCCGCCGCGGTGAACGGCCGCGCAATCGGGGGAAGGCCCAGCGAAAGAACCTCCCGAGCCAGCCGGCGCGCGGTGCCGGTGACGACGATTTGATCGCCCGCGAGCATCCGCTCCATGTAGGCGGCGAGCGCGTCCGCGGTGCGGGGAAGCATCTCGTCCGGGATGCCGAGCAGCGGCGCCGCCGCGCCGGCTTCACGACAGTAGCGGTCGCGGTCGGCTGGCGTCAGCGGCGCCACGAAGCGCTCGTACGTGATCAGGAACGTGTCCACCAGCGTGGCGTGGACCCATGCGAGGAGCGCTGGATCGTGCGCGCTGTAGCGAGCGCCAGCGGCGAGCCCGCCGGCCGGCTCGGCCAGGTGTCCGTTCACACGGTCGTGGATCCGATTGATGGCGTCGGCCGCGTGGGCGGCCTCGTCTGGCGTGCCGAAGGTCAGGGCGAGCATGGCGCCGAGCGTGCGTCTCAGACGCGTCACCCGGCCCCGGGGGCTTTCGGCAAACCCGCTGTGGTCGGCCACGCCCTGGGCGACCAGGGGATGGGCCAGCTGGAGCAGGATGGCCCGGCCCCAGCCTGCCAGCAGGACGACCTCCCGGTGAAGCCGCCAGGTAATGGGCTCAGCCACGGTCCCGGTGGGCCCCAGTCCGGAAGTATGCGTTGACATTGGCGTCTGCGGCATCACGAGCCAAGTATCCCACCGGCTGCCAGCCGCCGGAGCCTCTAGTCATTTCACGACGGGGGCGCTACGGTGTCTCATGGTCAGGGACATGACAGGCGATCCGTTCGAGGCGATCGTGGCGACGCATCACGCCGAGATACATCGCTATCTCGTGCGGGCGACGTCTCGCCCTGGGGACGCGGACGATCTGTCGCAGGAGACATTCGTGCGAGCGTACAAGGCTTACAGGGCGCTGCCGCCGGACGCGAACGTGCGGGCCTGGCTCTTCACCATCGCGACGAACCTCTCGCGGAATCATTTCCGTGCGGAGGGGCGGCGGCGTCAGGCCATGGCGATGGCCGCGGTGGGCGCGACGGAGCAGGGGCCATCATGGCCGGAAGGCGAGGCCATCGCCAACCAGGCGAGCCAGAAGATCGATCGCCTCGTCGCCGCGCTCCCGTTCAAGCAGCGCGCGGCCTTCACCATGCGCAAGGTTCACGAGCTCGACTACGACGCCATCGGCCAGAGCCTCGAGTGCTCGGCCGAGAGCGCCCGCGCCCACGTCTTTCAGGCCTTGCGGAAGATCCGTCAGGGGCTGGATGATCTCGACGTCGTTCACACGGAGCGATAGCCATGAGCCGGATTCCGACCTGCCGTGAAGTCGAGCGCGATCTGGTGGCGGTGGCCGCCGGCGAGGCCGGACCTGCCGCCGCGGATGGAGTGGACCGGCACGTGGCGATCTGCGCCGAGTGCCGTGACGAGCTCCAGCGCTACCGCGTGCTCGAGGACATGGTGTCGGACCTGCGCGACGCCCCCATCCCGGAGGCCGATCCCGCGCTGGCGCGGGCCGAGCTCGAGTCGCAGCTGGCGGACATTCGCTCGCGCCTGGTCACGTTCGGCATCTTCGGGTCGCCGCTCGGGAAGATCCTCATCGCGCGCTCCGAGCTGGGAATCTCCATGGTCCGCTACGTGAGCTCCGAGGTGTCCGCCCGGGCGCGCGTGAGGCAGCTGGCCGGGGACGACGCGATCGAGGACGAGGCCGCCATCGCGCCCGTGTACCGGGAGCTCCTCGACTACCTGCACGCCCGGGAGACGCGGCTCGACTGGGCGCTCGATCTTCGCTGGGCGACCAGCGAGTTCCAGAAGCGCGTGCTCACGGCGACGGCCGAGGTGCCGTACGGCGCCGTCGCTTCCTATGGCGGCATCGCGAAGCGCGTGGGGGCTCCGGAGTCGGTGCGCGCCGTGGCGCAGGCGCTCCGCCACAATCCGCTGCCCATCGTGATCCCGTGCCATCGCGTGATCGGCAGCACCGGCGATCTCACCGGCTACGCCGGCACGCGGATCGAGCTCAAGGAGCGGCTGCTCTCGCTCGAGGGCGTGCCCGTGCGCGGGGCGGCGCACCGGATCGACCGGCGCCACATGTACGTGTGGGTGGCGCCGTACACGGAGTACTGCGTCCCGACCTGCGGGTCCATCCCGGAGATGCCGCTGTCCCAGCTCACGCTGTTCGGCTCGCGCCGGCACGCCGAAGCCTCGGGCCTCAGTCCGTGCGGCACTTGCCGGCCCGACCTCCACCCGATCTCCGCCTAGCCTCCTCGTCCGCGCGTTTCACGCGCGCGTCCCCCCGGTGTCTTAGTGGGCAAAGGGAGGGACACCATGAGCGTACTGCTTGGCCTGCTGATGATCGTAGCGATGCCGTGCCTCGCCGTGACGCTGCTCCTGAAGCTCACCGAGCGCCTTCAGGATCGGCGGGATCTCGAGCGCGACCGGCAGGTCGAGCTCACCGAGGCGATCCACTGGGAGCTCGGCGCGGTGGCGGCCCCGGTCGTACGCCGCATCCGCCGCGGCTGGCGCGTCTCGATGGCCCTGCCGCTCGATCGCTCCGTGGAAGTCGCGGCGATCGTGCGCTTGACCGCGAAGCACTTCGGCGCCGAGAAGGTCGGCGAGCGCCTCGAGATCGTCCTCAGCGCGGCGACGTGGCCCGCGAGGGCTCAGACAGCCGAGTCGCAGACGCCTCGATCCGTCATCACCGACAGGCCCCTGGCGGCCTGAGTCAGGAGAGAGACCGTGTGCTTTCACCCCTACGTGCTGGAGCGAATCACGGCGCATCGCCTGGAAGAGCTGCGAGCCGAAGCAGCGCTGCGCGTGGCCCGGGCAGCGACGAGCAGAGAACGGGCGGGCGTGGCGGCCGCGGTACGAGCCGCGATCGCGCGCGCGCGACGGATCCTGGGCCTTCAGGGAACGGTGCATCCGCGCCACGCATGAGTCGCGAGACCGCCCAGCTACGCGACGATGACGTGCTCGGTGGTCAGGATGGCGGGCGCCGCGCCCGGCGAGAGGAAGAGCGCGGTGTCCGCCACCACGCGCGCGTACTCGCTGCTGGCCGCGGCGCGGCGCGCGGCCTCGGCGGAGTCGAACCATGCCAGCGCCACGCCGTCGTAGGCAGGCGCGCGGCCCCCGGCGTACGCAGACCGGCGCGTCTGACTCTGCACGTAGCGGCGGAGGCCGGGGAGGAGCGCGGCCATGGGTGCGTGGACCTCGCGCCAGTGATGCTGGAACTCGTCGATCGACAGGCCCGGCTTGCGATTGAGGAACACCGCGCTCTTCACCGCATGGGCCGGCACCGGCTCGTCCTTGACGAGATGATCCTCGGTGATGACGATGCCCATCGTGGTGCGGTCGATGAAGCGCGCCTCGTCGGCCTGCACCGCCGCGTAGTCGGGGCTCCGGTTCATGGCCCGGAGCGCGTCGGTATCCTCGGCCCAGACCTCCGCGATGCCGTCGTAGACGGGCTCGGCGGTTCCGTAGAGAGAGGGAAGGGTGTGCGACTGCACGTATCGGCGCACGCCCGGCAGCCTCGTGACCACCGCGGGATGCTGCTCTCTCCAGTAGCGCTGAAAATCCGGGACGGACATCCCCGGCTTGCGCTTGATGAAGGTGATCACCTTGACCACGGCCCCTCCCGCGTCGCGCGCATGGCGGCGAGGATAGACCGGGGTCGGGCGCGCCGCAAGCAGGCGGGTCTTGACCGCGCGGGTCCCACGGCTTAGTGTTCCGAAGGCATGAAGTTCGGGATCTTCTACGAGCACCAGCTGCCGCGGCCGTGGAGTGCCGAGAGCGAGCACCGGCTCCTCCAGGAGTCGCTCACCCAGATCGAGCTCGCCGACCGGCTCGGGTACGACTACGCGTGGGAGGTGGAGCACCACTTCCTCGAGGAGTACTCGCATTCATCGGCGCCCGAAGTCTTCCTGGGCGCCGCCAGCCAGCGGACCCGCCGCATCCGCCTGGGCCACGGGATCATCCAGTTGCCGACCAATCACCCGATTCGCGTCGCGGAACGGGTGGCCACGCTCGATCTGCTCTCCGGCGGCCGTGTCGAGCTCGGGCTCGGCGAAGGGCAGGGCCCGATCGAGCTGCATCCTTTCGGACGCCGGGTGCGCGATAAGCGGGAGGTGTGGGAAGAGGCCGTGCGGGTGCTCATCCCGTGCTTCACGCAGGACGCGGTGGAGTTCCACGGCAGCTACTTCGACTTTCCCGCCCGCAACGTGATCCCGAAGCCCTATCAGAAGCCCCACCCGCCGCTCTGGGTCGCGTGCTCGAACATCGCGACCATCGGCAGCGCGGGGCAGTGGGGGATGGGCGCGCTCGGGTTCCAGTTCGTGACGCCGGAGGCGGCGCGCGCGTGGGTCACGGACTACTACGTCAACCTGACGCAGCGTCTCGCGAAGATCGCCGACTATCCCCTGAATCCCAACGTGGCGATGGTGAGCGCGTTCATGTGCGCGCCCACGGACGAGGAAGCGCAGGCCAAAGCGGCGGGCTGGACCTTCTTCGTCTTCTGCCTCTCGCACTATGGGCGAAACGGGATGGCGGCGCCGGGCCGCGGCAACATGTGGGAGCTCTACCAGGAGTGGCGCCACACGCCCAAGGCCCAGGAGACGCTGCGCGCTGGACTCATCGGCTCCCCGGATACCATCCGGCGACGGCTCCGCGAGTTCGAGGCGGCCCAGGTGGATCAGGTCATCCTGCTGAACCAGACGGGACGGACGCCGCACGAGGACATCTGCTCGAGCCTCGAGCTCTTCGCGCGCGAGGTGATGCCGGAGTTCCAGGCGCGCGATGCCCAGCACCAGCGCTGGAAGACGGCGGTGCTGGAGGGGCGTCTCGCGCTCGAGCAGAGCGACACCTCCGCCCACACGGTCTACGCCCACCAGAACGAGGACATCGTCCGGCTCACTCCGGAGGAGCTCAAGCGCAAGATGGCCGCCAAGGAGGCCGCGCAGGCCCCGGGCGGCGTCACGTCGGGCCCCGATCGCCCCCTTTGACCGCCTGGGCCAGCTTCAGGCCCACCATCTGAGCCACGACCACGGCCATGTAGAACTGCCCGAAGAGCACCTCGAGCCACGTCAGGGAGAAGACGGGCTGGCCCACCGGCGTGATATCGCCGTAGCCCAGGCTGGTCAGGGTCGTGAAGCTCAGGTAGTCGAACAGCGCCCGCTTGCGAATCCAATCATCGAGCTGCACGGTGATCGCCGGGTTCACGGTGAAGGCGCTGGGCACGAAGATGTAGGCCAGGGCGTACAGGTTGGCCCACACCATGGCCCCGAGGATGTAGCCGCAGATCGCGCCGATGACGTCGTCGCCCTGGATCACGGTCTTGTGAAACAGATCGCGGAGGATGGTGATGACGGCGAAGCCCAGGAAGGCGATGAGGAAGCAGTGGAGCAGGATGCTGGCGGTGCGCTGGAAGCTCGGACCGATGGCGTAGTAGGCGAAATTGGCCACCAGCACCGGGATGAGAAGCGCGGCGCCGATGAGCCGCTGCCGCCGCTCGCCGAACACGACGTAGAGGACGTAGAAGCAGATCGCGACCAGCACCGCGTCGGAGACCAGTCTGGTTCTGAGGCTGACGTCCTCGATGAGCGGGTGGCCGATGGAGTGGAGAATCAGGAAAGTAAGCAGGATCAGATGTTTGCGGCGAGGAGCAGCGCTCATGTGCGCCATTCTTCCGACTGCCCTTGCACCCCGGAATCCGGCCGTCATGTCCGCCAAACCATACACCACCCCCGGGCCGAGGGGGTAGTGGCCCAGTGCATCACACCACTCTCTATGGTGGTTTTTCGGGGGACCTGTGGAGTATAGTGGTCGCATGAGGCGCCCAGGAATCGGTCGCCGACTCGTCAGCCTTGGCGTAGGAATGGCGCTGACGCTGTCCCTGGCAACCCCCGCGCGAGCCCAGTTCGATCCCATCACGATGAGCCTTCTCATGGGCGGGCTCCAGCTGGCGGCCGGTATCGGGGCTGCCATCACGCTCGGGATCGCCCAGGACGGCAAGGGGAAGGGCATCGCGATGCCCTACGGGACGCCCTGCGGCATCCAGGATGGGGTGCCCCAGATCTGCTGGCAGCCCAACGCGGGCGGGTTCGAAGGCTCTCCCGACCTGCCCACGGGCTCGAAGCCCTTCTCCAAGCCCCGCCCGGCTCCAGAGACTTCGCCGAGCCTCGACCTCGAGGTGCGGCCGCTCGATCCGGCTCCGGCACCCGCCGGACCGGCAGCCGGGCAGTAAGCGCTTCTCCACTCGAGACTGAAACGGCCGGCGGGAGCTCCCCGCCGGCCGTTGTGCTTCGCCTCCGGTGAGTGGCTACTTCTTCACGGCCTCGAACATGTCCCCGAAGAGCGCCCACCGCTCGCCGTCGAACTTGGCGAGCTGCTCCTGCTCGATGGGCGCGAAGTCGGTGGGACTCGTGTTGATCCTGATGCCGGGCAGGAGCAGCGGCAACTCGTAGTTCTTCACGTTGGCGGCCTGGCGCATGATGTTCTCGCGCGACAGGTCGTTACCGCACTGCTTCAGGACCTGCACCATGAGGATGGCCACGTTGTAGCCGAAGGCGTTGGACTGGTCGTCGAGTGCGCCTTCGGGATAGTACTTCTTCATGAACGCGACCCACTCCACGAAGCCCTTGTCGTTCTTCCACTGCGGGTCCGTGATCTCCTTCATGTACAGGGCCGTGATGAGACCCTTGGAGGCCTCGAGCCCGGCCGGCTTGAGCACGGTGCCCAGGGAGGAAGACACGTTGTTGAGGAAGTGGAGCGGCTTCCAGCCGATGTCGTGCGACTTCTTGATGGCCTGGGCTGCGAACTTCGGGATGGTGATGTTGAAGAAGACGTTGGCGCCGCTGTTCTTGAGGTTGACGATCTGGGAGTCGATGGTCGGATCCGTCACCTCGTAGCTCTGCTTCATGACGATGAGCTTCTTGGCGGCGTCGCCCAGCCCGTCCTCGAAGCCCTTGAGATAGTCCTTGCCGTAGTCGTCGTTCTGGTAGAGGATCCCGACCTTGGCGTCCGGCACGTTCTTCAGGATGTACGAGGCGTAGACCCGCCCCTCCGTCTGGTAGTTGGGCTGGTAGCCCATGGTCCAGGGGAAGTTCTTCGGATCGTTCCACTTGGTGGCGCCCGTGGCCACGAAGAGCTGCGGCACCTTCTTCTCGTTCATGTACTTGTGGATCGCGCTGTTGGGCGGGGTGCCGAGGGTCTGGAAGAGGAAGGCCACCTGGTCCTGCTCGACCAGCTTGCGGACCATCTCGACGGTCTTGGGCGGCGAGTACTGATCGTCGTAGCTGATGTAGTTGATCTTCCGCCCGTTGACGCCGCCCTCATCGTTGACCTTCTTGAAGTAGGCGCCGATGACCTTGCCGATGGTGCCGTAGGCCGAGGCGGGACCGCTGTAGGGGTTGGTGTTGCCGATCTTGATCTCCGTCGCCGTCACGCCCACCACGGTCTGTGCGGCCGCGGCGCCGGCCAGGGCGAGGAGCCCGGGCACCAGCAAAAGGGCGAGAAACCGCCTGGATAGACTCATACGCTTCCCTCCGTTGGGGGTAGAATGTGACTGCTGTTCCCTCAATGCGGGTGCTGCTCCTTCAAAGACGGCTGTCTCCTCCTACCTATTCGCAACGCTCGGCCGCGTCGTCCGGATCCAGAGCAGCCGCAGGGAGCCGGCGATGCCGCGGGGCATCACGTACATGAACACGATGAGGAAGATGCCGAAGATCGCCCACGGGGCAGCCTTGGAGACGTCCAGGGCCCAGTTTGGCACGAAGAGGATGAAAATGGCCCCGAAGATCGCCCCCGAGATCGTGGCCAGCCCTCCGATGACGATCCCGGTGAGCAGGGTGACGGAGAGGAAGGCATCGAAGGAATCGGGGGCGACGAAGGCGATCGCGACCGCGCTGAGCGCCCCCGCCACGCCGGTGTAGGCGGCGCTCACGCCGAACACCATGGACTTGTAGAGCGCGCCGTTGATGCCCATCGTCTCGGCCGCGATGTGATTGTCCCGTATAGCCATGATGGCCCGGCCCGTGCGCCCGCGCAGGAGGTTCGCGGCGAGCACGAAGAGCACGATCAGGACGAAGAGGGTCAGGAAGTAGATCCACTGGTCTTCGGTGAGGGGCAGACCCCAGGGCGCCTTGGGCTTGGAGAGGACGATGCCCTGCGAGCCTCCCGTCCAGTGCTCGAAGTACTTGAGGATCTGCGGCAGGGCCAGGGCCAGCGAAAAGGTGGCGAGCGCCAGATAGAGGCCCTCCAGCCTGAGGGCCGGCCACCCGAAGAGGAAGCCGACCACGAGGCAGAGCAGGCCAGCCGTCGGGAGCGTCCAGCCGTAGGCGATGTTCCAGCGGTCGATCATGATCGCGGTGGTGTAGGCGCCGATGGCGTAGAACGCGCCGTGGCCCAGGGAGAACTGGCCGTTGTAGCCGGTCAGGATGTTGAGGCCCAGGAGCGCGATGGCGTAGATGGCGACCTGGGTGAACTGGAACACCCGGAAGCCGCTCAGGAAGAAAGGCAGGGCCACGGCCAGGATCAGCACGATGACGAGACCGGCGCGCTTGAGCCCGTCGCCCCTCGCGGCCACGCGCTAGACCCTCCGCACGTACGTGCGGCCGAAGAGGCCGCTCGGCTTCACGAGGAGCACGATGATGATCATGGCCAGCGCCACCGTGAGCTTGAGCTCCGTGCCGATGAAGCTCACGTAGGTGCCCACGAGGTTCTCGATCACCCCGACGAGGAATCCGCCGATCACGGCGCCCAGCGGGCTCGTGAACCCTCCCACGGTCGCCGCCGCGAAGGCGTAGATCTGGATGCCGCCCATCATGTTCGGGTCGAGGAAGACCACCGGCGCCACCATCATGCCGGCCACGCCCCCGAACATGGCCGCGAGGCCCCAGCCCAGCGCGAGCATCCAGCCCACGCGAATGCCGCAGAGCCGGCTCGACGTGGGGTTCTGGGCGGCGGCGCGCATGGCGAGGCCGAGCGTCGTGTAGCGGAAGAAGAGGAACAGGAGGATGAGCACCACGAGCGTGACCCCGATGGCCCCCAGATCGTGGGCGCCCAGCACGACCTGCCCCACCTTGATCGGCTCGCTCGGGAAGGGGCTCGGGAAGGGTTTCTGGATGTACGAGTAGATCCAGCCCGCCACGCTGGTGAAGATGAATACGAGGCCGAGCGTCACGATGACGATGGTGAGGATGGGGGCGTTCTCGACGGGCCGGATCACCGTGCGCTCGATGAGGAGCCCGCCCACGAAGGCGATGACGAGCGTCGCGAAGAAGGCCACCCAGTACGGCAGCCCGGCCTGCAGCAGCGTCCAGCAGAGGTAGGTGCTGAACATCGCCATCGAGCCCTGGGCGAAGTTCACCACGTCCGTCGCCTGGTAGATCATGACGAGCGCGAGGGCGAGGCTCGCGTAGATCCCGCCGGTCGCGAGCCCGGAGACCACCTGTTGAAAGAAGATGTCCATGAGCGTGTCTAGTACCCGAGGTAGGAGCGGCGGATGGAGTCGTCGCGGCTCAGCTCGGCCGACGGGCCGGACATCACGACGCGGCCCGTCTCGAGCAGGTAGGCGTGATCGGCGAGCTCGAGAGCCATGGAGGCGTTCTGCTCCACCAGCAGCACGCTCAGGCCCTGCTCCTTGTTGATGGACCGCACGATGCGGAAGATCTCGCGGGTGACGAGAGGCGCCAGCCCGAGCGACGGCTCGTCGAGCAGGAGCAGGCGCGGGCGCGACATGAGGGCGCGCGCCACCGCCAGCATCTGCTGCTCGCCGCCCGACAGCGTGCCGGCCTGCTGCCGCTTCCGCTCCGCGAGCACCGGGAAGTATTGATAGACGCGCTCGAAGTCCGCGCCCATCGCCGCCTTATCCTTGCGCACATAGGCGCCCAGCCGCAGGTTCTCCTCGACGCTCAGGTCCAGAAAGGTGCCGCGTCCCTCCGGCGTGTGAGCGATGCCGAGCCGCACGATGTCCTCGGTCGGCTTGCCGTCGATCCGCTGCCCCTGGAAGCGCACCGTGCCGGCGGTCCTCACCATCCCGCACACGGCGCGCAGCGTGGTCGTCTTGCCCGCGCCGTTGGCGCCGAGGATGGCGGTGATCCCGCCCGCTTCCACCGCGAAGGCGAGCCCGTGGAGCACCTTGGTCCAGCCGTACTGCGCCTCCAGGTTCTCGGCCTCGAGCAGCGCCGGCATCAGCTGTCGCCTCCGAGATAGGCCTTGATCACGTCGGGATTGCGCTGGATCTCCGCCGGCGTTCCCTCGGCGATCTTCCGTCCGAAGTCGAGCACGACGACCTTGTCGGACACCTGCATCACGAGGCTCATGTGGTGCTCCACGAGCAGGACCGTCACGCGCCGTGCGTCCCGGATGGCCCGCACGAGCGCGCCGAGGAGCGCCACCTCCTCGTGGTTGAGCCCTCCCGCCGGCTCGTCGAGGAGGAGGAGCTTGGGCCGGCTCGCGAGCGCGCGCGCCAGCTCGACGCGCTTGAGCGTGCCGAAGGGCAGCCCGGCGGCCGGCCGGTCCGCGACGCTCTCGAGATCCAGAAAGGCGATGAGCTCGCGCGCCGTCTCGCGGGCGCGGCTCTCCTCGCGGCGCACCCACGGCAGCTTGAGGGCGTTGCTCGCGAAATCGCTCCGCGTCTGGCTGTGCACGCCGACGAGCACGTTGTCGAGGACGGTCATGGTGGGGAACAGCGCGAGGTTCTGAAAGGTGCGGCCGATTCCGCGCTCCGCGATCTGATGCGTCGGCGCCGCGATGATGGATCGGCCTTCGAAGAGGATGTCGCCCTGCTGCGGCGTGTAGAGCCGGCCCACGCAGTTGAACAGCGTGGTCTTGCCGGCGCCGTTGGGGCCGATCAGCCCGACGATCTGCCCGCCCGCCATGTCGAAGGAGACGCTGTCGAGCGCCACGATGCCGCCGAACCGCATCGTGATGTCTCGGACGGACAGGAGAGGGGAATCCGCAGGTGGCATCAGTGCCCCGGAAAACACATGGATTGGGGCCTGTTTATAAGTGGGTGAAGGCGGTTTGTCAACGAAAACCACGCCGCCCCCGGTATAATCCACGGCCTATGGCTCATCAATTCATCTACTTCATGAAGGACCTCCGCAAGATCGTCCCGCCCAAGCGGGAGATCCTGAAGGGGATATGGCTGTCGTTCTATCCCGGCGCCAAGATCGGCGTCCTGGGCGCCAACGGCGCGGGGAAGAGCACGCTGCTCCGGATCATGGCGGGCGTCGACACGGATTTCCTCGGCGAAGCGCATCCCGCCGACGGCGTGCGCATCGGCTACCTGCCGCAGGAGCCGCATCTCGATCCCACCAAGACCGTGCGCGCCAACGTCGAGGACGGGGTCGGCGAGGTGCGCGGGCTCTTGACGCGCTTCGACGAGATCAACGCAAAGCTCGCCGAGCCCATGGACGCGGACGAGATGGACAAGATCCTGGGCGAGCAGGCGCGCGTGCAGGACGCCATCGAGGCCGCCAACGGCTGGGACCTCGACCGCACGGTCGAGATCGCGATGGACGCGCTCCGCTGCCCGCCCGGCGAGTCCGATGTCGCCACGCTGTCCGGCGGCGAGGTGCGCCGCGTGGCCCTGTGCCGCCTCCTCCTGCAGAAGCCCGACATGCTGCTCCTGGACGAGCCGACCAACCACCTCGATGCGGAGAGCGTGGCCTGGCTCGAGCGGTACCTCAAGGAGTACCCGGGCACCGTGGTGGCCATCACGCACGACCGCTACTTCCTCGACAACGTCGCGGGCTGGATCCTCGAGCTCGATCGCGGCGCGGGCATCCCGTGGGAAGGCAACTACTCCTCGTGGCTCGAGCAGAAGCGGCAGCGACTGGCGCAGGAGGAGAAGCAGGAGTCGGCGCGGCAGCGCACGCTGGAGCACGAGCTCGAGTGGGTGCGCATGTCGCCCCGCGCGCGCCAGGCCAAGTCCAAGGCGCGGCTGCAGGCCTACGAGACGCTGCTCGCCGAGGGCGGCAAGGAGCTCCTAGGCACGGCCGAGATCATCATTCCGCAAGGCCCGCGGCTCGGCGACGTCGTGGTGCAGGCCGAGCACCTCTCCAAGGGCTACGGCGACCGGCTCCTCATCGACGACCTCACGTTCAGCCTGCCCCGCGGCGGCATCGTGGGCGTGATCGGCGCCAACGGTGCGGGCAAGACCACGCTGTTCCGCATGATCACGGGCCAGGAGAAGCCGGATCAGGGCGTGCTGCGGGTGGGGGAGACGGTCCAGCTCGCCTACGTGGACCAGAGCCGGGACACGCTCGACCCCGCGAAGAGCGTGTGGGAGGAGATCTCGGGCGGCGCCGAGCAGCTGACGCTGGGCGGCCGGCAGATGGCCTCGCGCGCGTACGTGGCCTCCTTCAACTTCAAGGGCTCCGACCAGCAGAAGAAGGTCGGCGATCTCTCGGGCGGCGAGCGGAACCGCGTGCACATGGCCAAGCTGCTTCAGTCGGGCGGCAACCTGCTCCTGCTCGACGAGCCGACCAACGACCTCGACGTGGACACGCTGCGGGCGCTCGAGGACGCGCTGCTCGCCTTCGCGGGCTGCGCCGTCGTGATCAGCCACGATCGCTGGTTCCTCGACCGGATCGCCACGCACATGCTGGCCTTCGAGGGCGACAGCCACGTCGAGTGGTTCGAGGGGAACTACCAGGACTACGAGGCCGACCGCAAGAAGCGCTTGGGCGCGGCCGCCGAGCAGCCACACCGCCTCCGCTACAAGCCGCTCACGCGCGGCTAGAGGGCAGGGAGCCGCCTCCTAGCGGAGGCGGCTCAGCGTCTGCTGCCTGAAGCGGTCCGCCTTGGCGCGGTCGCCGATCTCGCGAGCTATCGAGTCGACCAGCGCGGCGACATCGAGGGGCGGCCCCGCCGCTGTCGCCCGCGCGAGGTGCTCCCGGCAGAGGAGGGGAGCGATCGGTCCCACGAACTCGGTCAGCTCCGCCTCGATGGCCGCCTGGACCTTCGCCAGCTGCGGGGCCGGCGCCGCCGCTCCACGCGGTGGCGGGCTCGGCGGGTCGACCGGGGCCGCCACCGGCTTCGCCGGGAGCGGCGCGAGCGTGCGGCCGGCGAGGAGCGCGAGCAGGTCGGCCGTGGCGGGCAGATCGCCGGGCCCGCCGCGATCCACCACGGTGTCGGAGAAGCTGGAGCGGCCGCCTGTGATCCTGCGCATGGGCTCGATGGTCTCGAGCCCGCGCCGGTTGCGGAAGACGAGGGAGACGATCTCGCCGTCGCGAAGCCCGATGCGCGCCGACTGGTTGTCCGTGGTGGCGATGAACAGGGTGCCGGTGCGTCTGGCCGTGCAGAGCGCGCCCAGCTCCCGCACGAGGTCGGTGAAGAAGCCCGGGCTCGGCTCGCCGCTCATGCCGCTCTCGGAGCGCTACCGCGCCGTGCCCAGCCGATCGACCGCCAGCTTCACGCTCGCCCGCAGCCGCTCGATCGCTCGCGCGAGGCTGCCGATCTCGTCGCTGCGGGTCGTCTCCGCGATGGCCGCTCCGAGATTGCCGCGGCTGATGCCGTCCGAGATCTGCGTCAGCCGGCGGATGGGCCGCGTGAGCCCACGGGCCAGGGCGTAGGACACGAGGAGGACGAAGAGCACCGTCACTCCGAGGAGGATGAGCGCGTTGCGGTTGGCATCGGTCAGCGGCTGGTAGGCTTCCTCGTGGTCCTGCTGGGCGACGAGGGTCCAGCCGTACTTCGTCTTCTCGGCGAGCGCGATGACGCGCTTGCCGGAAGGATCGGTGTACACGGAGAGCTTCCGCGGGTCGGTGCCGAGGGCCACCACGGCGGGGTGGGCCTTGAGGCTCTCACGGGCGGTCGGATGGGCGATCACCTTGCCCTGGTCGTCGACGAGGAAGACGAATCCGGTCTGGCCGATCTTCGCGCTGGCGATGGTGGTGGTGACGTCGCTGATGCTCGTGCCCACCGCGAGCACGCCCAGCACCTTGTCGAGCCGCCAGATCGGCACCGAGAGGATGACGGCGGGCTGGCCCGTCGTCCGGCTGATGACGACCTCCTGGCCCATCTGACGCCCGTCGATCGCCTGCTTGAAGTAGCCGCGGTCGCCGTAGAAGCGGGGCGGCTCCTCGTCGTTGCGGCCGACGTTGTTGCCGTCGGGCGCGATGGTGAAGGCCAGGTACACCCACTTGTACTCCGCGGCGATGGCCCGGAGGAGCGGCTTCTGCTTCTTGCCGTCCATCGAGGACATGTCTTCCAGCGCCGCGTTCTGGCGGAGCATGCGCAGGTGCATGTCGACCCAGGCGTCGACGTAGCCGACCATGGTGTCGGCCTGCCCGCCCAGCTGCTGCTCGATCTGGCCCGAGAGCCGCTCGGACTCCGTCCGGTAGTCGAGGTACCAGATGGCGCCCAGCGGAATCAGGGTGACCAGCAGCATGGTGACGAAGAGCTTGGGGAAAATGCCGAAGCCGAGTCGCAGATTCATGGGACCTCCCCTCGGGCAACGAGCCAAACTCAGGATAGCGCCCGCCTCGGGGCCCGACCAAGAAATGAAAGCGACGGGGGCATGGCCGCCGTGGTCTCGCCGGCGTGCTATCCTCGCCGGCAGGAGGGAGCGACATGTTCAAGGACATCGTGACATCCCAGCAGGAGCTCCGCGCCATCTTCGGCCAGCCGAGCGAGCGCGCGATCCTGAAGTGCCAGTCGTCGCTGGACGAGCACGCGCGGGCCTTCATCAAGGCCTCGCCCTTCGTGCTCCTCGCCACGGCGAATGCTGCCGGCCAGTGTGATGTGTCCCCCAAGGGCGATGCGCCGGGCTTCGTGCACGTGCTGGACGACACGCATCTGGTGGTGCCGGACCGGCCCGGGAACAACCGCATCGACGGCATGAGCAACATCATCGACAATCCGCACATCGGCATGATCTTCCTCGTGCCGGGTCGGCAGGACACCCTGCGCGTGAACGGGCGGGCAGCCATCGTCCGCGACCGCGAGCTGCTGAGCCAGCTCGCCGCCAAGGGCAAGGAGCCCAAGATGGCCATCGGGGTCGAGGTGGAAGAGGCGTACCTGCACTGCCCCAAGGCGTTCATCCGCTCGAGCCTGTGGGACCCGGCCACGTGGGCGGACCCGAAGCGGCTGCCCTCCTTCGCCCAGATGCTCTGGGACCAGATCCCCAGCGCGCACGGCGGCGCGGCGTCGGTGGACGACTACGATCGCGAGCTGCAGCAGCGCGTGCGCGACACGCTCTACTGAGTCGCATCGCGCGGGCGGGATGAGCGGCTAGATCTGGTCCGGCCGCTCCACGAAGTGGATCAGGATGCCGCCCGTGGACTTCGGGTGGATGAACGCGATTTTCGATCCCCGCGCCCCGGGCCGCGGCCTCTCGTCGATCACGTGGAGCCCGGCCGCGCGCGCATCGCGCATGGCCTCCGCGATGTCCGCCACCCGCAGCGCGATGTGGTGCAGCCCCGGGCCGCGCCGGGACACGAACTTCGCGATGTCGCGCTGGTCGATCACCTTCTGATCGCCGTCCGGCACCCGGTCCTCCAGGAGCTCGAAGTCCGTGTCTCCCACGCGGGCGAAGGCCGCGCGCAGGCCGCCGTATGGGTCCTTCTCCTCGAAGCCGTGGATCTCGAGGCCGAGCTTATCGCCGAAGATCTCGATGTGCTTGCCGAGATCCGCGGAGGCGATGCCGATGTGATCGATGCCGAGGATGCGCATGGTCAGCTCTCCGGCTGGCGGGGGTTCTCGAGGTCGAGAGCGGCGATGAGGCGCCCGAAGCCGATGAACTGCCCCGTCACCAGGCCGAGCTCGATGATCTCGGGATCCGTGAAGTGCGCGCGCAGCTCGGCGAAGAAACCATCGTCGAGCTTGTGATGGTCCTGGGCCATGAGCGTGGCGAAGCGGAGGGCCATCGTCTCCCGCGGCGTGAAGCGGCCCTTCTCGAAGTCCGCGAGGGCCGCCACCATCTCCTCCGTCAGGCCCTGCCGCACCGCCGGTGCGGCCCGCGACTTCTTTCAGGTGGCGCAGTCGTTGAGCGCGGCGATCTTGAGCCGCACCAGCTCCTTGAGCTTGGCGTCGAGTATGCCCTTGAGGCGAAGGGGGGCGTAGAAGTCCCAGTAGGCCTTGAAGGCGTCCGGCAGGTGGCCCATGGCCTGGAAGATGGCGGGGTTCTGCCGGTGCCGGAGGGCCTGCTCCGTGAGGTCGCGGAGCGCGGGATCCAGCTGCACGGTGGGGACGAGCTTCACGCGGGCCATGGCGCGATTCCTTCCCGTCAAATGGACGCGGTCTCGCCCTGCCAGTGGAGCAGGCGCTTCTCCAGGCGAGCCATGAGGTTGTAGGTGCCGATGGCGAGGAGCGCCAGGATGATCAGCACCATGAAGATCCCGGTGGTATCGAAGGTGCCGGAGGCGCGCGCGAGGAGGAAGCCCAGGCCGTACTGCGCGGCCAGCATCTCCCCCACCACGGAGGCCGTGAGGGCCAGCGCCATGGAGATGCGCAGCCCCGAGAAGATCCACGGGATGCACGAGGGCAGGACCACCCTCCGCGTGATGAAGCGAGGCGGGGCGCCCATCGTCTTGACGGAGTTCACGAGATCGCGGTCCACGTTCTGCACGCCCACATAGGTGTTGATGAGCAGGATGAAGAACACGATCGAGATGGCGAGCATGATCTTGGACGGGATCCCGATGCCGAACCACATGATGAAGAGGGGGGCGAGGGCGACGCGGGGCAGGGAGTAGAGGCCCATCAGGTAGGGCTCGAGGGCGACGTGGGCCCGCCGCCAGCGCGCGAGGGCGAAACCCGCGAGGATCCCCGCCATCGCGCCCAGGAGGAAGCCTGCCACCGTCTCGATCACCGTCACGCCCATGTGGAACCACACCACGCCGGAGCGCGCCGTCTCCCAGAGCCGGGCCGCGATCAGGAAAGGCCGGCTCACCCAGAACTCGCTGGCCAGCCCCGTCCGGCAGAGCCCTTCCCAGATGGCCACGATCAGCGCGAGCACGAGGAGGCGCAGCACCCATCGTTCCGTTCGCGAGCCCTTGGTCATCATGTCGGTCTCTCCCGGGCTGCCAGCACTTCCTGCTTGAGCGAGGCCCAGATTTCCTGGAACAGCGTCATGAAGCGCGGATGCGCGAGCACCGCCTCGACGTGCCGCGGCCGGGGCAGGTCCACCGTGTACGTCGCCTTGATGCGCCCGGGCCGCGCGCTGACCAGGACGACCCTGTCGCTGAGCGCGATGGCCTCCTGGAGATCGTGCGTCACGAAGAGCACGGTCTTGCGCTGGCGCTCCCAGATCTTGAGGAATTCCTCCTGGATGATGAGCCGTGTCTGGGCATCGAGGGCGCCGAAGGGCTCGTCCATCAGCAGCACCTCGGGATCCTGCGCGAGGAGCCGCGCGAGCTGCACGCGCTTGCGCATACCGCCTGAGAGCTGGTTCGGATAGTGCGCCTCGAAACCGGTGAGATCCACGAG
>Ga0335071_10002080_pt1 | contig 21622 bp, 20 predicted proteins | sample Lox_Sample_15_FD_206724 | JGI IMG/M metagenome (GOLD analysis project Ga0335071, IMG submission 206724) | Soil microbial communities from Loxahatchee National Wildlife Refuge, Florida, United States - Lox_Sample_1.5 | ecosystem: Environmental > Terrestrial > Soil > Wetlands | place: USA... | reverse complement strand
TCCGTGGTCAGCATGGATGGCGCGTGACGTTTCGACGGGTCGTGGGCATCCGGCACCGTGCCGGCGCCGGCGCCACCCTTCGGTCGCCACTGATGCGCACCAGCCGGGCTCTTCGTCAATTCCCATTCGTAGGTGAACAGGTTCTTGAAGAAGTTGTTGCTCCACTTCGTTGGCGTTTGGGTCCAAGTGACCTCTATGCCGCTGGTGATCGTGTCGCCGCCTTTGCCCGTTCCGAAGCTGCTTTTCCAGCCGAGGCCCTGTTCCTCGATGGGGGCCGCTTCTGGATCAGGCCCTACATGGGACGCAGGGCCGGCGCCGTGGGTTTTGCCGAAGGCGTGACCGCCGGCGATGAGCGCCACCGTCTCTTCGTCGTTCATCGCCATGCGAGCGAAGATCTCGCGGATATCCTTGGCCGCCAAGAGGGGATCGGGGTTGCCGTCCGGCCCTTCCGGGTTGACGTAAATCAGGCCCATCTGTACGGCCGCCAGGGGGTTTTCCAGATCCCGGTCGCCGGTGTAACGGCTCCCTGGCTTGTCGCTCGTAGCCAGCCATTCTTTTTCGGCACCCCAGTAGGTGTCATCCGGCTCCCAAATATCCTCGCGCCCGAAGCCGAAGCCGAAGGTCTTGAAGCCCATCGACTCCAGCGCGCAATTGCCGGCGAGGATAATGAGGTCGGCCCAAGAGATCTTGCGGCCGTATTTCTGCTTGATCGGCCAGAGCAGCCGGCGCGCCTTGTCGAGGCTCACGTTGTCGGGCCAGCTGTTAAGGGGCGCAAAGCGTTGGGCGCCGGCTCCCCCGCCCCCGCGGCCGTCGCCGATGCGGTAGGTGCCGGCGCTGTGCCACGCCATCCGAATGAACAGCGGACCGTAGTGACCGAAATCGGCCGGCCACCAGTCCTGCGAGTCGGTCATCAGCGCATAGAGGTCCTTCTTCAGGGCCTCCACGTCGAGTTTTTTGAATTCCTCAGCGTAGTTGAACTCCTCGCCCATCGGATTGCTCATGGGACAGTTCTGGTTAAGAATCTTCAGGTTCAACTGGTTCGGCCACCAGTCCCGGTTCGTCGTGCCTTTGCCGAAAGCGGGTTGGTTAGCTCCACCCATTACCGGGGACTTGCTGTCGTCAGTCATAACGTTACCTCCTATCGTTGTCTGGATCCCCTGCGCCAAGGTTCGTCAGGTTGACGAGGAAGATCTCGTGGAAAAAGACAAATTCGACACCGCCAAGACACTCATTTCACTGACTACTGGAGCAGCTGTCTTCACTTTCTGTCCCTGTAGTGCAGGCCGGCTGAGGAAGCTCATAACAGCGGACTTTCGCAGCGGTCGTCCGAAACCGCCATTTCCCCACGGCTGTTCTCGCCGCGTGCAACCCTGGCCCTTAGAAATCCCCGATCGTTGCTTATTTTTCTTTGGGCCCCCCTCCTGCTTCTGTCAGTGAGATGGTTGTATTTTCTGACCTTGAGCTGCAAATGCCAATGTTTTTATCGAGAATCGTTATCTCCCAAGAACTGTTATCTCTTCTTGGCCAAAAAAAATTCTGTGTCACCTATCATCTTGACATTCCCGACATAAACCAAAGAAGTCCAATCGATGATAATGTATTCTAAAGCCTGTCTTTTTGCCAATCTCATCCTTCAGTTCATCGAGACTGATCAGCTCAGGGTCCATGATTTTCCGGCACCTAGTGCAAATCACGTGAGGGTGAGGAAAGGGCTTGGTCCCGTCGTACCTATTGCTACCATCGGGAAATCCTAGTTCGAGTACTTCATTGAGGTCCTTGAGCAACGCAATAGTCTTGTAAATGGTGGCCAGGCTTGTTGTCGGAAACTCGTTTCTCACCTTCTCGTAGATGTCCTCAGCGCTTGGGTGTTCTTCAGAGCCAGCCAGGATTCGCAGCACTGCCAAACGTTGGGGAGTGATTCGGCAATTGTGATTCTTGAGCTTCGAAAGCATTTGTTGGAGCCGGGCTTCACTTTCTCTTGAATCATCAAAAGGCATCAGGACCTTTTTTAGTGCCGCAATTTGTTATTTGTCGATAATGATTATCTTTAAATAATTATTCTAGGACTATCACAAGTTCCTTGTCAAGGGAAAAGTTATCCTCTGCATCTATCTTCGGTCATTATCGCCGGTATTATGCGGCGGATCTTGCCATTTTGAACGTCTTGGCACCCCTGAGGGCGGCGGGATAGTCCGCTTTCAAACGGCGAAGATAACTTCGTTTAAAATCAGCACTGACCTGGTTCCCAGGTCAGTGGCACCCAAGTGTCGATTAGTATCGGTATCTGGGTGCCATGGACCTGAGCACGCTCAGGTCCATCCCGGATCGAACAGACTATTCACCGTTTGAAAGCAAACTCGTATAGGGGAGCTTTCGGATCAGCGGCCAGGATGCTGAATAGCATTAAAGTGGCGAGCGCGCCGCGCAAGCCTGTCTCGGGCGTTCTCCCGAACTCACCCCTCCAATCGAAGACCGATTTTTTTGTTGACAAGGTTGCGGCATATGATTAGTATACTACATATATATGGAGATTGTCATGCCACGCCTCGACCCATACGAGAGTCTAGGTTTTCACTGCAACATCACGTTCAAAGCGTTCGTGGCTGTCCTGGAGGATAGACTCAAGGGGACAAGGGTCAGCAGGGCGCAGTTTCTGGCGCTGGCGCACCTCACCGCCTTAGGCCCCTTGTCTCAGGGAGAACTGGCTAGCCTGCTTTCGATAACGCCGGCAACGACGGTAAGGCTGGTGGATCGAATGGCGCGTGATGGATGGGTGACGCGGCAGCCCGATCCCGACGACGGGCGTGTGAACCGCGTTGTGCTCACCGATGAGGCACTTAAGGTCTGGGAGGAGGTATCCCAAATGGCCCGAGCCCTGCTGGATCAGGCATATCGCGGAATTCACCCGGCAGAAATAGAGACCGTGAAGCGAGTGCTGGAGCGCGTGCGACGGAATCTAGGCGCATAATTTTTTTGCTCAATTAGTTAGCATGCTACTTATATACGAGTCTCGTTGGTTGAAGCGTTACCCCGAGCGGCTATGGAAAAACAGAACCTGTGCAGAGAAGATGATTTCATCACGAAGGTGGCAGCCATGAACGAAAATCGACTCGCTATGAATACCGCATTGTCCGCTGCTATACGCAAATACTGGAAAAAGGCCGTCCTGGTCGCAGCGGTTGTCGTTCTCGTTTACAAGGTAATGTTTGTTCCTGTCACAGTTACAACCCAGCCGGTGGCAGTCGGGGAAGTGGTTGCGGAAGTAATGGGCACCGGAACGCTCGAAGCTCATTATCAGACCCTGATCGGCTCAAAAATTCAGGGACTTATAGTGGAACTTCTTGTGGACCAAAATGATTGGGTCAAGAGCGGCCAACTCTTGGCTCGACTGGACGACTCTGACCTCAAGCGAGAAGTGGCCGCCCAGGAAGCGGTGCTGAATGCAAGCGAAGCGACGGTGGAAAGAGTGAGAGCCGATGAGAAGCGCTCATTGGCGATATTGGATCAAGCTCGTCGAGACTATGATCGCTATGCAGGACTACTGGCTTCCAAAAGCATTTCTCAGGAACTCATGGACAAGACCTCTCAGAATCTCTCTGTTGCGCAAGCGGAGGAAGCGCGCTCATTGGCAGCGGTGACCGAAGCAGAACGCCAGGTGGTAGCCGCACGTGAAAGATTACATTTTCAGCAGGCCCGGCTCGCGGACACTCGCATTTTCAGCCCGTTTGATGGGTTGATAGTTCGACGGGATCGGGAAGTCGGGGATGTCATCGTTCCGGGAGCCTCCATTTTCGTGCTGGTGTCGACTAAAGAGCTGTGGATTTCTGCATGGGTCGATGAATCAGCTATGTCTGCACTTGCTCCCGGGCAATCGGCACGGGTTGTCTATCGATCCGAGTCCCTTCAACAGTATCCGGGCAAAGTTGTTCGATTGGGTAAAGAGGTGGACCGCGAAACGCGTGAATTTCGTGTGGACGTTGGGGTTGATACGCTTCCTGCGAATTGGGGGGTGGGGCAACGTGCAGAGGTCTACATAGAGATAAACAGAAAGCCTGGCGCAACACATGTCCCGGTTCGCGCCGTCGCACGGAGTAAAGGCAAAGCCGGCGTGTACGTCGTCAATAATGGGCGAGCACTGTGGAGAGAGGTATCTACGGGCCTACGGGGTATCGAAAAAGTAGAAATCACCAAAGGGCTTTCCGCCCATGAGCTGGTGATCATCGCTCCTGACCCGTCTCAACTGACGGATAAACAAAAGGTCCACATCCAATGAATCTTGCGCTTCGTGACATACGCCACAACCTTTCCCGGTTCTTACTGACCGCCCTGGGGATCGGCATGCTTCTCATGCTCGTCATGGGCATGGGAGGCATTTACCGGGGTCTTATAGAGGAGGCTACTCTCCTCGTCGATAAGATCGGAGCCGACTTGTGGGTCGTCCAAAACGGAACAAAGGGGCCTTTTGCGGAAATTTCCCGGATCCCAAGGAACCTGGAAGATCGCTTGCGAGCTGTGCCCGGTGTCCGTAGCACTCGCGCCTTCGTAACTTATTCAGTCCAACGGGAACATTTCAGCACACCTCTGAGGATGCAGATCCAGGGACTCTCATGGCCGGAAGACAAAGGCGAGTGGCTCCCTCTCATTGCCGGACGCCATTTTGGGGCAGCCCACTATGAAATGATTGCTGACAAAATATTAGGTCTCCGACTCGGCGACATTGTGACCTTAGGGAAAAACAGTTACACGGTGGTAGGTCTTACCAACGGCATGTACAGCATAGCCGGCGATGGGCTGGCGTCACAGAATCGTGGCACGATGTTTCCTCTCCCGGCAATGAATTACCGGGCTACTGTCAACCGTCCCTTCAGGACGTTCCCTATTTGAGCCCATTGGGCCGATTGAAAGTAGGCCGGTGCTTTAGCGCCGGCGACCGTCGTGGCACGATTCCCGACGTGAATGGAATTCTGAGACAGCCTCTCCGTGCCGACACATTTTCATACATAAATTAGTTGCGGCCCGGCAGGGACGCCGGGCCCTGCCAGCTTCTTAGAGTTGCAGGCTGTGCAAAACGTCAAGAATTGTGGCGACTCGTGCAAGTAATCTGGTTGGCTTCGCGGCGAGCCGCGACTGGTTCATCAAGAATTTGGTATTGGTAGACGAGATCGTACAAATATCAGGTTTTCAGCTTGATTGCGAATCAAGCGCCTGAGCGACGGCTTGGATTATCCTGTCTTTCAACTCCTGAAGGGGCAGGGTGGACCTGAGACCGGCAGCATGCCGGTGCCCGCCGCCGCCAAGAGTTTTTGCGATAGATGATACGTCTAAAGAATCCTTGGAACGGAAACTCACTCGAATTAGTTTGTCGGACATCTGCGTGAACAGGATTCCGGCCATGACACCTTGATTTTCTCGTAGCCTGTTGACCAGATTTTCGGTTTCGGACATCTCAGCCCCGAATTTCTTGAAATCCTCTGAGTAAAGCGTGCTCATAACGAGCTTTCCTCCCAGTAGGACTTCCACCCTTTCCAGGACGAGCCGCTCCATATACATGCGACGGAGGGGATACTCCTCAAAAAGGGGCCGAGTCACCTCATAGGAATCAAAACCGGCAGCCAGCATTTCTGCGGCGAGCGTGAGTGTCCGGCTGTTGACGCCTGAAAAGCGGAACCCACCTGTATCGGTAACCAGACCGGTGTACAGACATTTTCCGACATCGGGAGACAGATTGTACCCTGCGGCTTTCAAAATCTCATGAACCAGTTCCGCCGTAGACGACGCGCTGTTTTGGACGAAATTGAAATCCCCAAATCGCGGGTTGGTCGCATGATGGTCTATGTTGATCAAATCTGCCTCGCTGCGAAAACTCGAGAGATCGCCAGAAATTCGGTCCTCAACGGCCACATCTACCGCGATTATGTATCTCGGTGTATCAGCCACATCGGCTGCGTCGGATATTATTTGTTCATGCCCAGGTAAGAAGTTGTAAAGTTCCGGCACCTTATCCGCACACAACGCCCATGACCGCTTGCCCATTTCAAGCGATGCGAGATGCATGCCCAATAGCGATCCCAGCGCATCGCCATCGGGATTGATATGAGTGACCACGAGGAAGCAATCCTCAGTCCTTAGAATCGAAGCGATTTCATTAATCATCGTCTGCAGCCGGTGCCGCGAGGTCTTTAAGTAATCTGCTGATCCTTGCGGAATTGTCAAAGGCCGTATCGTAAAAAAAAGAAAGCTGGGGAATGTATTTGAGATCGAGTTCTAGCCGCAGTTGGCGTCTGATGAACCCTTCCGCGGCTTCAAGGCCTCGTTGGTGCGTAACGGACTGCTCATTGTTGAGGCTGCAGAAGTAAACCCTGGCGGATTTAAGATCGGAGCTTAACACGACATCGGTTATGGTAACACCTTGAACTCTAGGATCTTTTATCTTCGAGACGAGCAGATCAGCGATCACTTGATGGATAAGCTCGGCAACGCGGTCTTTTCTGAATCGGGTCATGGCTCAGGTCTTCTAGGGCAGGCAAAAGCGTGGGTCAACGATTACATTTCTTAATAATTAACAATCTCTATTTTGGAATCTATAACTTCAGCCATGTGCAGGTTTTCCACGTACGCCGTGATGTTTTCCAGCAAGCTGTGCGCATGACCTCGTTCGTTAGTTACAACGGCAAAGCCTATGGTGCATCGTTGCCATTTATCGTGATTATCTACTTCAGCGATAGAAAGGTCAAACTTGCTCCGGACTTTACCAAGGATACTCTTGACTACGTGACGCTTGGCCTTTAGGGAAGCGGAGTCATGGATTAAGAGTTCGATAATACTTACACCAACTACCATGTTCGGCTTCCCCCCGGGCTCCGACCGGGTCCTCCAGCACCGCGTACGAGTCTCCCACAACATCAAGTAAGCTTTGCGGCTTCTCTCTCTATTGTGAAGGCCTCAACTATGTCACCCGTTTTCACGTCCTTGTAGTTTTCCAAGGCGATACCGCATTCATAACCCTCGACTGCCTCTTTGATATCATCCTTAAAACGCTTCATCGAGGTAATTTTCCCCTGGTATACTACCACGTCATCTCGGATCAATCTTACCTGGTTCGACCTTTCAATCTTTCCTGAAGCCACGTAGCAACCGGCAATAGTGCCGATCTTCGGCACATGGAAAATCTGCCTGACCTCGGCACGTCCAAGGATCGCTTCCTTTTCGATGGGGGCCAGCATCCCTTCCATAGCCTTTCGCACATCTTCGATTACCTCATAAATTACTGTGTATAAACGAAGATCTATTTTCTCCTGCTCGGCCAGTTGGGTCGCTTTCGGGCTTGGTCTGACATTAAACCCGATGATGATCGCGCCTGATGCACTCGCAAGCATGACATCCGATTCCGTAATACCGCCCACGCCACTGTGAATTACCTTGACCTTTATCTCCTGGGCGGAGATTCCCAATAGTGATTCTTTAAGGGCCTCAACAGATCCTTGGACGTCGGCCTTGATAATCAGATTAAGTTCCCTTGTTTCCTGCTCCTGCATGCGAGCCATCAGGTCTTCCAGCGACACAGGGCCTATCGCAGCGGCTTCATGGACCCTCTGCTTCTCTAGCCGCTGAACGCTCACCTGTCGGGCCAGTCTCTCCTCTTCGACCACCAAGAAAGATTCGCCCGCGTCGGGTACTCCTGAAAATCCCTGGACTTCCACAGGAGTAGCAGGTCCGGCTTCGCTGACGCTGCGACCCTCGTGGTCCAGCATGCTGCGTACTTTACCGTAATGGATACCCGCTATAAAAGGATCACCCAATTTCAATGTGCCTTCTCGCACGAGAATTGTGCCCACCGGGCCTTTGCCCTTGTCCAACCGACCTTCAATTATGGTCCCCATTGCCGTCTTATTCGGATTGGCCTTGAGTTCCATCATCTCCGCCTGGAGCAATATAAGATCAAGCAGCTCATCAATTCCTTCGAGGGTCTTGGCGCTGACATAACAGAATAGGGTGTCCCCGCCCCAGGCCTCCGGAATCAGGTTGTATTCACTCAGATCTCTGATGACTCTGTCCTTGTCCGCTTCAGGCTTATCAATTTTATTCACTGCCACTATGATAGGCACGTTCGCAGCTCTGGAATGGTTTATAGCTTCTTTGGTCTGCTCCATGACCCCGTCGTCCGCAGCCACTACCAGGACCACGAAATCGGTCACCTGAGCGCCTCTGGCCCTCATAGCGGTAAAAGCTTCATGACCGGGCGTGTCTAAGAATACCAGTTCCCCCCTGTCGGTCTTGACCTTATAAGCTCCGATATGCTGAGTGATGCCGCCGGCCTCCTGTTCGGTGACATGTGTGGATCGTATGGCATCGAGCAGAGATGTCTTGCCATGATCCACGTGACCCATCACCGTTACCACGGGTGACCTGGGGCTAAGGTTTTCATGGCTCGCTTGCATGTCGACCTGAAGTATTTCGCCTTCAGAGCGCTCGCTCGTTTCCGTTTCAAAGCCGAATTCCGATGCTACGATAGTGGCTGTGTCGAAATCGATGGCTTCGTTCACTGTGGCCGTTGCTCCCAATGTCAACAGATGCTGGATTACTTCAGACGCCTTGATGCTCATTCTGTGAGCCAGAGAAGCCACCGTGATCATTTCGGGCAATTTAATGCGCCGCTTGATCGCTTTTGGCGTTGTAATTTCAGTCTTTCGAACTTTTGGCTTCTTCCCTTTGCCGCGCAGACGACCGCCCCGCGGCCGATCGTCATAAAGTTCATCGCGCAGAAGCACTTCTTTGCGACGGCGGATTCCGGTCCTGCCTTCTTCAACTCGTTCCTCAACAATTTCTCGCCCCATTTTCTCTTTCTTTTTCTTTCTCTTGAGTTCTTCTTCTTCAGTCAATTCCAGGGGCAAAACCTGAGGGACATGTTCTCTGCTCTCAACCACCGCCGGACGGGCCACACGAGGCGCTCTCTCCGGTTCGGGCGCTTCCGGCTCTTTTACCGGTTCCTTTCTTAGCTCAACCCGACCGATGATCTGAGCAGGCTGGATCCGCTTCTCCTTTTTCTTCTTTTTCCTTGCCGGCCGCTCCTCTTCGAGCCTTTTTTCCTCGCTGGGCACTGATGTCTCAGCCTCAGGGACCTTTTCCAAGGGCGCTTCTTCCACCAAAGCTTTTGTCTTTGCCTCGACTGCAATTTCTGACGGCATTTCTTCTTTTCCGGGAGCCGCCTCCCGGGGTTGAGCTTCACTTACCTTAGCAAGACGCTCTGTCGGCGGGGCTGGGGGCGCTGCTACCTTAATTTCAGCAACTTCCTTATCCCTGACAGATTTGGGAGCCGCTTCCTTCTCCGAAACAACTACCGGCTTGCGGACGACCTCCGGCTGTCGGACCGGGTGGACCTTTGCAGGTTTGGCTACCGGCTTGGGGGCCATTTCTATGATTCGCGCGGCTTCGGGCCTCGCTGCTTTCTTTGAGCTTTTCTTCGCCGCGATTTTGAGTCGGTCCGCTTCCTTCTCAACAACTTCGGGTTTGGCTTCGACCGGCGGTGTCGATTCCTCAACAACATCTGCTGAAGGTTCCGCCAATTCCTGTTGCTCTTCCGGAACCGGCTGCTGCTTCATTCGGCGTCGAATTACAGTGGGTTTAATCCGCTGTTCCACAACTTCTCGTTGCGGCAGAACCGTCACAAGCTGGGCGCGCAAAGCCACGGGATCATCGGTCTCTAAAGGACTCTCGGGACCTTCAACGCGAAAACCCATGATCACAAGTTCCCTAACTAAGTCTTCGTTTTTGACCTTCAAATCTCGGGCTAGGTCATCAACGGTCAAATTGGTCATCCGATTACCTCTCTTCGTCGTGCCCCTTCAGGAGTTCTTCTTGCGACGGTAAATTGAGAATGTTTTTTCTTAATGCCCTGGAGAGACGCCCTTTTTGAAAGGCTGCTCTGATGCAATCCTCTCTGGGGCATGTGTAGCAACCTCGACCGGGAAGCCTATCTTTCGGACGTGACAGAACCACTGTATCTCCAACTGCTTTCAAATGTATCATCTCTCTCGCTGGTCGTCTCTGACGGCATCCTACACACTGCCTGATAGGAACATGGCCCTTTTTCATCGCCTGGGAACTCTAACACTTTCCTTTGGTTTCGGATCGTTGAGCCCTTTGGCACAAGTGCTGATCAGGAACCGGCCCCTCCCTCAACAGCGGCCGCCGGGGGCGGTTCAGTAGTCGTCTCGGGCACCTCATGCTCGCCGGGCTCCTCGATCTCTTCTCCTTCTTCAGGCGGATTGGCCAAGTACCGGAGGGCGCCATGCATGAGTTTCACCCCTTTTTCTTCGGTGATTCCCATAAAGCTCGTCAGCTCGGCCATGGTGGCTTTGGCAATATCTTCAGGCGTGCGATAGCCGTTTTCAAACAGCATGGTGGCGGTCTCCTCATCCATATCGTCAATGGCCAAAAGCCGCTCAAAAGACTCACCACTGATTTTCTCTTCCTTGGACTCGCTCCTCACGTCAATCTTCCATCCGGTCAGTTTTGCGGCCAACCGAACGTTCTGGCCTTTTTTGCCTATGGCCAGTGACAGCTGGTCGTCTGCAACAATTACCTCCATAGTGTGACTATGCTGGTCAATGATGACTTTCGAAATCTCCGCCGGCGCCAACCCGTTGCACACAAAGTGAGCGGGATCGTCATGCCATGGAATGATATCGATCTTCTCACCTCTTAGCTCCTGAACCACTGCCTGGACCCTGGAACCCTTCATGCCTACACATGCGCCCACCGGATCGACGTCAGCGTCTGAAGAGCGCACGCCGATCTTCGCCCGTTGCCCGGGCTCGCGGGCAGCGCACATGATTCTCACTATGCCTTCGGCGATCTCAGGAACTTCCTGTTCAAAAAGGCTTACGAGAAAGGCGGGGTTCGCTCTGGAGAGAATGATCTGCGGGTCCTTCTGAGTTCTCCTCACATCAAGAATCAGCGCTCTAATCCGGTCACCTTGTCTGTGATTTTCTCGCGGTATCTGCTCTCCGAACGGGAGGATCGCTTCCGCCCTTCCCATGTTAACCACAATATTGCGCTTTTCGAAACGCTGGACCACGCCGGTGACTACATCTCCTTTGCGGTCCTTGTATTCTGCATAGATGTTTTCCCGCTCAGCGTCTTTGACCTTCTGTATAATCACTTGCTTAGCAGTTTGGGCTGCTATGCGGCCGAAGGTCTCAGCATCCATTTTGACCCCAAGTTGGTCCCCGATTTCGGCCTCGGGGTCCAATTCTTGACGTGCGGTGTCGAGATCAATCTGGGTAGTCAAGTCTTCAACTTGCTCTACCACATCTTTGAACAAGAAGATCTCGACTTCCCCGGTATCTTCGCTGTACTGGGCTTCAAGCTCGACCCGGTTCCCGTACTTCTTACGAGCCGCGGATACTAGGGCGGCTTCCAAAGCCTCAAGCAATGTATCCCGCGCGATACCTTTTTCCTTTGCGACTTGGTCTATCATTCGATTCAAATTTATTCCCATGGCTAATCCCCTGCTCTCGCGGCTCTTTTGCGCAAATCCTGACGAAAAAGATCGTCTTCGGGAAGGTCAAGACGGGCTTTTTCTACATTTTCGGGGTCTATCTCCACCCTTGCTCCGTCAACTTCCAACACAATTGCTGAATTTTGCATCCCTTTCAAAATCCCTTGAAAATTTCGTCTTCCTGCAAGCTTGCGACGGGTTCTGATGCGGACGGGAGAACCGGAGAATTGCCTGAAGTCCTTTTCTTTCCTCAGAACCCGATTGATTCCGGGTGATGAAACTTCGAGAACGTAACGATGCTCGATGGGGTCTTTTATATCAAGCATGGCGCCTACTTGCCGGCTGACAAGTTCGCAGACATCCAGCGTCACTCCTCGAGGAGTGTCTATAAAAAGTCTGAGAACCCATCGGCCCCCTTCCAACTTGAACTCAAGATCCACAAGTTCGACAGCTTCCGGTTCCAAAATTGGCTCTATCAGGGCCCATAGAGAGGGGATCAAATCCCGATCCATTGTTTCGCGTCTCCTGAACTGACCGCCTGTTTCTTCTATCTCGTATCAGAGCCACAATAAAAAACCCGGGACATGCAACCCGGGTGGTCTCAACCACTCTCTGGAGCGGGCAACGGGGTTCGAACCCGCGACATCAAGCTTGGGAAGCTTGCACTCTACCAACTGAGCTATGCCCGCGTCACATTCAAATTAACAACAGGAGCAGTTCCTGTCAAGGCATTTCACTGTTTTTTGCCAGGAATTTCCGCGCCTCGACCGCTCAACCGCGCCCGAAATTCAGGTTTTCAACAATTCTGTCTTGTTTCTGTTATTATTCAACAAAACATGAACCTTAACAAAATCTGGCAAAAGTTTTCAGAAGATTTTTTCATTCATGTCGATTTTTGATTTTTCTGCCATGACTCGAAGCCAGCCCTGAAGGAACTCCGTTCTTCGAACTTCTTTAACCCATGCCTTAACTGTGGCCGCGTCCTTCGCGAACTGTTCTTCGCTAGCCAGTTCAAGATCCTTTAAGCGTACCACGGCAGCCCCTCCGGAAGTCGTCACAGGCCGCGGGAAGAGCGGGGACTCCGGAGACACGGTTGTGAGAACCTCAAGCGCTTCCGGCGTATTTCCCAGTTGAGGAACGATGCCCGCGGTTCTCGAAACCGGATCGAGGGTCTCCCATTTCAATCCAAATTTGCGTGCGATCTCTTCAGGGTCTGAGGACTTGGTTTTCAGGGACTGGATGATCTCCTCGGCCTTTTTGACGGCATTTGCCATCGCCTCATGCTTACTATAGTCTTGTTCGACCGTGCTGCGAACTTCGTCCAGTGTAGGTGTCCGCTCTTTGGTCTTCTCCAATATCTTAAAGACAAGGTAGGTGTCATCAGTCTTTAGGAGCCTGGAAACCTCGCCGGTTTTGAGATCAAAAGCTTGGTCCATAATTTTGGCATCATTGCCCACATCAGGTATTCCGCTGGCCTTGGTAACGCCTTGAGCTTTGTGTACCTCAAAACCGAACTTCTTAGCTGGTTCATCAAGTTGCTCGGTCCTGTAGACCATTTCATAGAAGTTATCCGCATCGGTGTTAACCTGTTTTTGGGCCCTTTCACGCAAAAGCTTCTCAACGATTTTGTCGTTTACCGCGTCGAACTCTAACTGTTGTTCGGGTTTCTTGTCCGTAACCATGAGAATGTCATATCCGTGGTCGATGCGCACCGGTTCCGATATTTGTCCTACGTCCAGCTTGGCCGCAATCCTTTCCAGTTGAGGGCTCAACGAGCCTTTCGAGAAGTAGCCAAGATCTCCCCCCTTCTCGCGCGTAGCATCGTCCTCCGACAATTCGCGGGCTGCCTTGTCAAAGTCTTCACCACTGTTGAGTCTTGCCCGGATCTCTTCGGCCTTCTTGCGGATCTGTTCAATCTGCTCCTGGTTTGCTCCGGCAGGTATCTTCAACAGTATGTGCTTGGCGCGCACTGTTTCCGGCTCCGTGAATTCCTTGGGGTTCAAGTGATAGTACTCGCGGGCCTCCTCCGGCGTAATCGTCAGTTTCTTCGCGAGGTCACGCCAGGAAAAGATTACGTAATCAAGGTTTAGCGACGCGGGGACATCATATTTGGTTTGGTTGTCTTTATAAAATAATTCCAGGGTCTTGGCATCGGGCTCAGCGACTTTTGCGGCCTGCTCGGGCTTGACAAGCAGCATGGAGAGAACGAGCTTGTCATTCTCGAAGTGCCAGAATTGCTTGATCTCCTCAGGGTCTGTTTTTACTGCATCAGTGAGCAGATGTACGACCTGATTTTCCAACATTTCCTGCCGCAAGTTCTCTCTGTACGAGGATGGCGTGAACCCCAACTCCCTGAGATAGGCACTGGCCATTGCTTCGTCATACACTCCATTCCGCTGAAAGTATGGATTGGACACGATGTATTGAACCACATCTTCCTCTCTGACCACTAATCCCAACCGCTGCGCTTCCTGTAGAAGCAAGGCCTGATTTACAAGATTCTGAATAACATTTTTCTTCAGGTCCATCTTTTCTAATAGTTCCGGCGGAATGGAGCCTTTGAATCTGGATCTTATCTTTTTCTGTTCGATTTCGTATGCGTTTTTGAATTGGTCGTACGATATTACGGTATCGTTGACCTTTGCTACGTAGTTACGAGTTTTCTCCGAGGGACCGGACCAGCCGTACCAAAATATAAAGACAATGATTACCCCGAATAAGGCGGCCTTGATAAGCCACGAACGGGCATGTCTTCTCATCAGATCTAGCACAGGTCTCTCCTTTCGATCCGCCAGCGCGTGATGTCGGAATCGTAAGGATTTCCGACTTCATTGTCAACTCTGGAGCAGTCATTGTGACACTTGATAATAGGACCGGATTCTGTTAGGTGTTTCGCGATCTCCTCGTTTCGATCTATCGTCGGAAAAGCACGAACATGATCCTGGACCGAATTTCCGGATTATTCTCGAACGATATGGCCATTGACCTCGGAACGGCGAACACCCTGGTGTACGTACGCGGGAAGGGGGTAATTCTGGCTGAACCATCGGTAGTCGCCGTAAAGACCGACCTCAGACGCGGTGCGAGGATCGTTGCCGTCGGAACAGACGCGAAGAAGATGCTTGGTCGCACACCTGACAACATTAAGGCTATTCGTCCGATGAAAGACGGCGTAATAGCCGATTTTGAAGTGACTGAGGTTATGCTCAAGCATTTCATATTTAAGATTCACCAGCGGCGATTTCTTGTTAAGCCGCGAATTGTCATTTGTATTCCATCAGGCATCACCCAGGTTGAAATGCACGCGGTCAGGGACGCGGCCAAAAGCGCAGGCGCTCGTGAAGTTTACCTCGTGGAGGAGCCGATGGCAGCGGCTATTGGAGCGCACCTCCCGATCACCGAACCAACTAGCAGCATGGTGGTCGACATCGGTGGCGGCACCACGGAAGTGGCAGTCATATCTATGTCTGATATTGTCTACTCGAAGTCTCTAAGAGTTGCCGGGGACAAGGTGGACGGAGCGATAATTCGATTCGTGAAACACAAGTACGGTCTGCTGATCGGCGAAAGGACCGCGGAGATGATTAAGATGGTCATCGGGAGCGCATGCCCTACAAATCACGATTCTTCCATTGAGGTGAAAGGCAGGGACTTGATCGCCGGCATTCCACGGATAATTGTGCTCCGCTCCACGGAAGTGGCCGAAGCGATTTCCGAACCGGTACGGGCCGTGGTGGAAACCATCAAGACGGCCCTGGAACAAACACCACCCGAACTTGCCGGCGACATCATAGACAAAGGTATTACGCTCACTGGAGGCGGGTCACTGCTGGCGAACCTCGATGATGTTATACGCCGGGAAACCGGTGTTCCGGTGAACGTAGCGCCGGATCCTCTGTCGACGGTTGTGGTGGGGTCTGGAATAGTATTCGAACAATTTGACCGACTCAAGCACGTATTGCTGAAATGCTAATGTGGCTTATCCATGATAGTTTTGCAGGACATGGCATGTCATTAAACGAGCGCCAGGAGATTACTTCGCTTCGCTCGCAATCTCATTCCTACGCGGTCAAAGATGATCTGACATCCGTTTTCAACGTTTCCATGGATATTGATTCCAAGTACCATGCCTAAATCTGTTCGTGAACTGGCGGTTGTACTGATTCTCATAGGAGGCGGTCTCATTATCCTTTTTTCAGCTCCGAGAATTCGGGGCGGAGGGCCCGCGACCGGCATTTTCTACGCTATCTTGCGACCCTTTCAGCAGGTTACTACAAATTTGCAGGGTCGGATATCTGATACATGGAAAGGTTACATAAGCCTTGTAGGCTTGAGGCAAGAAAATAAGGCGCTCAAAGAAGAGCTGCGGCGACTAAAAGGCGAAAGGACGGACTTGCTCAACGCGGAAGTTGAAAACCGGCGCCTCAAGAAATTGCTGAATCTTCGAACGCGGCATGATTTTCCTTCGTTGGTGGCCCAGATTATAGGAGAAGATTCTGTCGGGTGGTACCGGAGTTTTTTTATCAATCGGGGGTCCAGCGAGGGCGTGGCTTCGGAAATGGCCGTTACCGCGGCTGAAGGTGTGGTGGGACGAGTTACCAAATGCGCCGCGAGTATGGCGCAAGTGCTCTTGATTTCGGATCCGAGTTTGTCTGTGGACTGTAGATTAATACGTACCCGTGATAGAGGGGTCCTGAACGGCTCCTCGGGTGGTGGTTGCGTACTGAGGTACTTGGATCTGAGGTCAGACATTAAATCCGGTGACGAGGTCGTCACTTCGGGCCTGGACAGCATTTTCCCCAAAGGACTGCCCGTAGGCAAGGTCGAGTCTGTTCGCAAAGGTCCGCAAGGTCTCTTTTTGGAAGCGCAAGTGAGACCGGCCGTGGACTTCTCGGAAATTGAGGAGGTCATGATTATTTTGGGCCGACCGGCAGGATTCGATTTGCAGCCGGGCTTGGAGAAAAAGCGGTGAGCGAGTTCGTTTTCTTCGGCTTTTGCTCGCTTGTGGGTCTGCTACTGCAAAGTACAACCATGGGTCTTTTTATGCCTGCCGATTATAAGCCGGACCTATTTCTAATATTAGTTTTTTGGGCAGGAATCAGAACAACGTTCATCAATGCCGCAGGATTTGCGTTCGCCGCCGGTTTGATCATGGATCTTTTCTCCGGGGCGCCGATAGGACTTTTTGCGACAATTTACTGCATCATCTTTATATCGTGTGGTTATTTGCACGCCGTGTTCCAAATGGACGGCCTCGCGGCTAGAGCCATAACCGTTTTGGGGGCTACTGTGGTCTCAGGATGCATAGTGCTCCTGGCCAGGCGGTTAGCAGGCACGATTGACCTGGACTGGAACTTTGTCCAGTGGGTGTTGCTGAAAGCACTGACCACGGGCCTGCTCTCCCTGGTGGCCATACCTCTGCTGGACCGATTGTGGAACGGTTACTCGCAGTTTGTCGGCGTTCGGATTGACGGCTAGGGTGATGATTCATGTCTGACTTTCTCAGAAGGGAACATCCCGCGGAATACTTCGGCCCGAGAATCCGGATTGCGGTTGCGATCATCGTTTTCTGCATGGGGATCTTTTTGGTCAAGTTATGGTACCTGCAGCTGATTGAAGGAGAGTCCTACGATGAAATGTCCAGGAACAATCGGGTTCGATCAGTTCGTCTGCCAGCGAGCCGAGGGAAAATCCTGGATTGCAATGGACGAGTCCTGGCGGAAAATAGTCCAAGCTTCACTTTTTCCATTATTCCGGGAGAACTGGAAAACGTGCAGGATGTGCTTGAACGCTGCTCCTCGACCTTGGGAATTCCCCAGGAAAAGATGCGAGGCCTGATCGAACGGAGCAGGGCAGTCCCACGCTTTATGAGTTATCCGATCAAAAAAAACATAAGTCTGGAAGAGGTGTCACTCATCAAATCGCGTTCCACGGACCTGAAAGGTGTGCTCCTGGAAATCAAGCCGCTCAGACTATATCCCCTGGGGGAAACGCTCTGTCATGTCCTGGGCACAATGGGAGAAGTTTCTGCGGATGAGCTTCCGAAGGCGGCCAAATTAGGCTATCGGACCGGAGATGTTTTGGGGAAAACAGGGATCGAAAAAGAATATGACACATATCTCAGGGGTGAAGAGGGGTGGGAAGAAATCGAGATAGACGCTAAGGGCCGTCAGCTCGCCACTTATTCCAGAAATCTACCTAGAGCGGGTGCAGACGTTGTGCTCACTGTCGATGCGGACCTTCAAAAATATTCCGAAGAAGTCTTTATGCATAGAGCCGGCTCTATAGTCGCGGTTGACCCTGATTCCGGGCGCATTCTTGCCATGGTAAGCAAGCCAGGTTTCGATCTGAATCTGTTCTCCCCCTCCATTACGGACCGACAATGGAAGAGACTCACAAACGATCCGCTGCATCCGCTGGAAAACAGATCCACCAGGGGTTTGTATTCGCCTGCCAGTGCATTTAAAATCGTCACAGCGACTGCCGCTCTGGCAGAAAAGGTGGTGACGCCGGACCAAAAGTTCAATTGCGCCGGCAAACTCGAGTTGGCGGGCCAGTCCTTTCGCTGCTGGAACCATAACGGGCATGGGGCGGTTTCCCTTCGGAGAGCAATAGTAGAGTCTTGCGACATTTATTTTTATGAACTGGGTCGATTGTTGGGGGCAGATCGAATTGCAAAATATGCGGCGCTTTTCGGCCTTGGAAAACCGACCGGGCTCGGTCTTCCTCACGAGCTGCCGGGCTTAGTCCCGTCACCGGTCTGGAAGAGTCGCAACTACGGAGATTCCTGGAAAGATGGAGAAACACTGAACTTGGCCATCGGCCAGGGATATCTCGTCGCGACACCCATCCAACTTGCCATGATGACTGCGGCTGTGGCGAATGGGGGCAAGTTGCTCAAACCCGCTATCGTGCGTCGAGTAGAATCCCCGGAAAAGGGAGTGGTCTTCGATCACGAGCCGGTGGTTCGATGGACCATTCCGTTGGACCCAGGAGTCCTGGACAGTCTGCGTTCGGCGATGACCGCTGTTGTTTCTGAGAGCAAAGGCACCGGGAGAAGAGCACGCGTGCCGGGGATTAACATCGCCGCGAAGACCGGCACATCCCAGGTGATTCGTGACAACCAGATGATAAAGGAGAGCGAGCAGATTCCTTATCACGAGCGCACTCACGCCATTTTTGTGGCATATGTTGACGATAGGCCAAGAAAGATAGCCCTGGTTGTAATCGTGGAACATGGCGGCGGCGGCGGTATGAGCGCCGGACCGGTTGCTCGCAAAATCTTGGCCCGATATTATGGTTTGCCTGACCGAGGCGGTCTATAAGAGTGACAAGTGTCCGGCATTTGGGAATCAGACGGCTTCTGCTTGGCGTTTTCCGCTATTAATCCTTACGAAACAGCTTAAAACTCATGGACTTCCTTCCACTAAAATCAGGCTTACCCAATCGAACGGCCTTCGAATGGCCCACGATCATGCTCAGCATCGTACTTTCGGGAGTAGGGCTCTGCCTCATCTACAGTGCGACAGCACCGCTCGGTGAAGCGGGGCGCCTGTATGTCATAAGGCAGATGACGTGGTGCACTCTAGGGCTCGTGCTGACTGCCGTATTACTTGTTTTTGACTACGAGTTGCTCGATCATTGGGCGGTAAGATTATACCTTGTAATTATTGTTGCGCTAATCGCTGTCTGGGCAACGGGTAAGGTCACGGCGGGTTCGAAACGATGGATACAGATGGGTCTTATGCGATTCCAACCTTCAGAGTTCGCAAAATTGGCCGTTATCATAATATTGGCCAAATATCTCCAGGCTGTCCCAGGCAATCCCTCACGCGAGCTGATCGATCTGTTCCGTCCAATCCTGCTCGCTGTTCTTCCGGCGATTCTTGTGCTTTTGCAGCCGGATTTAGGGACCGCGTGTATAATCCTGCTCGTCGCTGTTTCTATGATTATCTTCGCCGGGGTCGAGCGTCGCTTTCTTTTGTGGGGCGTAATCATAATCATTTTGCTGATTCCAACTGTGTTGTTACTTGGAGATCACTTCCTGATGGCCTATCAGAAGCGGAGGTTTTTCAGTTTCTTGAACCCGGCTTACGATCCAATGGGATCGGGATATCACCTGCTCCAGTCGCAAATTGCGATAGGGTCAGGCGGTTTCTTTGGCAAGGGGTTTTTGCAAGGGACTCAGAATCAGCTCATGTTCTTACCGGTAAAGCACACGGATTTTGTTTTCTCCATTCTTGCAGAGGAATGGGGATTTATGGGTTGTGCAGTTGTGCTAGGTCTTTTTTCCATACTGTTTCTTAGGGGCATGTCGATTGCCGGAAAGGCCCGCGATAACTTTGGGACGCTCCTGGCCTTCGGCTGTACAGCCTCATTTTTCTGGCATGTGACGGTCAATGTGGGAATGGTGATGGGCCTGTTACCTGTGGTGGGAGTCCCTCTGAGTTTCTTGAGTTACGGAGGCTCCGCGCTCATCTCGTCATTTCTCGCGGTCTCAATACTTGCCAACGTGGCGATGAGGCGTCTTGCTTATTGATCAATAATAGCTTGAATGCGCGCAAAGTGTGTGCTAAGGAGTGGGCACCTTGCAAGGGTGCAGTTTATCCAAATTGCCCCGCCAATGGGAGGAGATATGCTCCGATTCAGAAAACCTAAAAGCGACCCCGTAAGTGGATTTCTTGGATCGCAGACCGAGTTTACCGGTAAGCTCTGTTTTTCGGGTGTAGTTCACCTGGATGGGACATTCCACGGGGAAATCATAAGCCGGGGCACACTAGTGGTAGGTAGCGACTCAATTGTCAATGCCCAGGTGTATTCCAATATCTTGAAAATTGCCGGAGAGATTCACGGCGATCTTACGGCTACCGAAAAAATAGAATTATATCCTCCTGCCAAGGTTTACGGTAATATACGCACCCCAAGTCTCACAGTGGAAGAAGGCGTTATCTTTGAAGGGACCTGTAGAATGTCGACTCTTGAGGCGCAGGTTCCCGATATCGGCGAGCACATGATTGAATCCTCTCCCGAGACGGAACCCATCGAGGCCATTTCCGCGGAAGCTTGGCCGCCGGAGTATGAACAAGCCGACGGTCTGGAAGAGCGTGATTCTGATCAGGCTCCCATTCACAAACACGGGCAATGATCCCTCCTGCACAACCGATTCTCCCGCAGAAAAATACTTGACACTCCGCGGACGCGATGGTACGATCACTTTTCATTTTTAGTTAAGTCGCGTGCACCCATCCTATTAAAAAGTATCGGGAATTTGGGAGTGACAAGCCGGTGCGTTCCTACGAAACAAGGAAGGCCCGCCAGGCGCTAACCTCCGCTATTCCGGGAGACCACGCCAGTGATTCAAATAAATGTTACTGTTATCATTCAAATCATAAACTTCCTTATCCTGCTGTTTATTCTGAACGCTCTCCTGTATAAACCCGTCATCGCAAAAATCCGAGAAAGAGAAGCCCGGATCCGCAAGGACCGTGAAAAGACGGCGGAACTTGACGGGCAGGTGCAGCAGCACGAGATCCGCCATCAACAAGAACTCGCGGCGGCGAGGCAAGGCGGGACGCAAGAAAAGAACGCTCTGATAGCTGAAGCTAAGAAAAAGGAAGCACAAATCCTGGACAAGGCCCGAGTCGAGGCGGCCCGGATCGTCGATGAGATGAAAGCCTCCATCAGAGTCGAAGCTGAAGAGGTTCGCAAGGCGCTGAAAGCAGAAATGACACCTCTTGCGCGGTCAATCTCCGAAAAGATTCTTGGGAGGCCTGTTTCATGAAGGCGACCAAAGTCTGCTGGACTATGTTTTGTATACTGGTCGTGTTCTCCTGCGTTCAGGTTGCCTCAGCAAGCTCCGGCGCTTCCGGCGAGAGCACATGGACTCCATGGATGCTCCTTTGGAGAGTCATTAATGCCGTGGCTCTTGTTGGTCTGTTAATATATTTCCTTCGAAAGCCTCTGGCCAAATTTTTTTCCGAAAGAAAAGCCCAGATAAGCAAAGACTTGGAAGATGCCAAACAGCAGAGGGAACGTGCTGAGGCTCTCGTCCGGGAATATGAAGCAAAGCTGGCCGGAATGGAAAAGGAACTGGAGAAACTCCGCGACGAACTCCGCAAATCC
>Ga0335071_10002079_pt1 | contig 21630 bp, 15 predicted proteins | sample Lox_Sample_15_FD_206724 | JGI IMG/M metagenome (GOLD analysis project Ga0335071, IMG submission 206724) | Soil microbial communities from Loxahatchee National Wildlife Refuge, Florida, United States - Lox_Sample_1.5 | ecosystem: Environmental > Terrestrial > Soil > Wetlands | place: USA... | reverse complement strand
GGAGCTGCCGGTCCGCATCCGGCAGGCCGCCGCTGCGGCGGACGCCGACGGGGCGGTTCGTCGATGGTCGGCGGCTCGCTGGGTTCTTGCCGGCGGCTGCGCGGCGCTCGTCGTGACCGTCGTCGTCGCGGGCTGGGAGCGCAGCGGGTCTGTCCGCGGCCCCCGCACCGCCCCAACCACGCCGCAGTCGTCCGCGCCGGCAGCAACCACGCCACCTTCGGCCGGCAGTGCCGGGCCGGTATCCGCTTCCGGTCAGTCGGCCCCCCTCGGCGAGCACCGCGGGCAGCGGCCCGCGCGGCGTGCCGAGCCGGAGGTGCTCGTACCGGCGGGGCAGGAACAGGAGCTGCGGCGGCTCGTCGCGTTGGCGCACGACCCGAAGGTCGACCTGGCGGTACTGGCGGCCGTCGGCCAGTCCTTGGACGACCTGGCCGACCCCGCCGACCTTGCCATCAAGCCCCTCGAGATCGCTCCGCTCGATCCGGCGGAAGCGCCAGGGACGTACTAGGAAGGAGAACCGGAATGATCGCTCGAACGTCGGTGCTGATCGGACTGCTGGCCTTCGCTCTGAACGGAGCAGCTCTCGCGCAGGAGGACTCGGCGCCGGCAAAGGCTGCCACCGCGGGAAGCGCCAGGTCGGAGAAGGTGGCTCGATCGGAGGGCGCAGCCGAGCGAGCACAGCCGGACCGCCCGACGGCGACTCTGCGGGTGCAGCTGGTGATCAGCCGCTTCCAGGGCGAGAGGAAGACGGGGAGCCTGCCCTACGCGTTCACGGTCACAGCCACGGTCGCACCCGGCGGCAGCCGCACCCGGATGCGGATGGGCGTGGACACGCCGGTGCCTGTCTTCACCATGCAGGGCGGCGAGGGCCAGCCCAACCACGCCGTGCCGACCTCGTACCAGTACAAGAACGTGGGGACGAACATCGACTGTTTCGCGCGTGATCTCGGCGACGGCCGCTACCTGCTCAACATGACGGTCGAGAACTCGTCGACCCTCACGGGCTCCGAGCGGGAGATCGACGCTGCGACGACCACGCGGCCGCCGCTGTTCCGCCGCTTCGAGACCTCCCTCGACCCGGTGCTCCGCGACGGCCAGAGCCTCCAGACCGTCGCCTCCACCGACCCTGTCACCGGCGAGGTGGTGAAGATCGACGTCACGATGAACGTGGTGAAGTGACGGTATAGTCCTGCGCGTGCGGACGGCCCGGCTGCGACGGACGATCTCCCGTGCGCGCCGAGCCGTCGCGCGAGCGGCCGGCAGCCGGTCGCTGCCGCTGCGCCGGCTGGCTGGGCCGGCGGTCCTCGTCGCCGTCCTGGCGCTGCTGGTCCGGCTGCTCTACCTCGGGGATGTCGCTCCAGGGCTCCATACGCCGACGCAGCCGGGCGTCCGCATGGCGGCCCGGTACAGCGACGCCGCGGCGGCGCTGCTCGACGGGGACGGCCTCCTCTACCCCCGAGTCTGGCCCGAACCCTCCGACACCGCCATCGTGTCGCGCCCGCCGGGCTACCCGGCTTTCGTGGCGCTGGTCCATGCCGTTGCCGGCCGCACCTACGTCGCCGTCCTGTCGGCACAAGCCCTGCTCGCGGTGCTGGCCCCGGTGCTGCTGCTGGTGCTGACCTCGCGCGCGGTCGGGCGCCGCGCCGGCCTCGCGGCGGGCCTCGTCGGCGCGGTGTCACCGCCGCTCGGCCACTACGCCGCCGTCTTCACGCCCGACGCGCTGTCCGCTCTGCTGGCGGTGGCGATCGTCACCGTCCTGTGGTGCGGCCGCCGGCGACCGGCGGCCGCCGCGATCGTCGCCGGGGCGCTGGCCGGCGTCGCCACCTGGCTGCGTCCCAACTTCCTGCTGCTGCCGCTGCTGCTGCCCGTCGCCTTGTGGCTGGCCTGGCCCGCCCGCTGCTCGGCCTGGCGGGCGACGCTGGTGGTGGTGACGGCGTGGGCGATCGTCGCCCCCATCACCATCCGCAACTACCGCCTCTACGGCGAGCTGGTGCCGGTGAGCAGCAACTTCGGCATCGTCCTGTGGGAGGGGATCGCCGATCTCGGCGGGGAGCGCTTCGGCGCGCATCCCGCCGACCGGGAGGTGGCGCGCGGGGAGGCCGCGCTCCTCGGCGATGCGCGCTACGCCGAGTGGTGGGCCTCTCCGGACGGGATCCGTCGCGACCGCGCCCGCGTCCGCCGCAGCCTCGAGGTGATCCGCGCCCACCCGCGGTGGTTCGCGGCGGGGTGCCTGCGCCGGGCCGGCGGCGTGCTCGAGCAGCAGGCGGCGGCGCCGCTCGTCTCGGCCTCGCTGCCGCCGCCGCCGGCAGATCCTGCGGAACGCTCACGATGGCTGGCAGTGGCCGGGGCGGTGGGTCGGCTCCGGGCGCCGGTTCGCTGGCTCCAGCAGCTGGTGACGGTCCCCGGGGCCTGGCTGCGCGCGACCGGGCTGGTGCTGCTGGTCGTGCTCGCACCGAGACGGGCGCTGCTGCTGTCCACGGTGCCGCTGTACGTCCTGGCCATGCAGTCACCGGTCCACTTCGAGCCGCGGTTCGGCCTCCCGCTGTACGCCTTCTCGCCGGTGTTCGAGGGTCTCGCCTGGGCCGTCCTGCTCGGCGCCGCCGTGCTCGGGGCGCGCGCCGTCTTCAGCGGCGGCCGGGGAAGCGGTAGATGACCGAGGCGAAGCCGCGGTTGGTGGTGAGCGCGTAGCGCAGCGGGGTGGAGGGAAGGGGCGCCCCCGTCACCGGGTCGAAGTCCCCGCCTGAGGTGTCGCTGGGGGTCACGTAGTAGCTGCCGAACTCGTAGACCCAGGCCGCGTCCAGGAGGACGGGGCCGAGCCCGACGCCGATGCCGGCGGTGAACCCGTTGAAGCGCGGGACGTGGCCGGAGATGGGATCACGGGTGATCTGCCGGTCGCTGAAGTAGCCGGCGCGCAGCGGCACCTTCACCGCGCCCTTGATCAGGACCCACTCCACGCCCACCCTGATCTCCTGCTTGTCCTGCTGGCCGTTGACGCGGTTCGGGTCCGTGGGGTCGTCGGTCGTCGGCACCGGCAGCAGCGTCGGGTACTGGAGGAGGCCGAACACCTGGCCGGCGGGCTTCGGAGCCGGGACGCCGTGCGTCGACTCGGGGGTGGCGGAGAGGTTGAAGTAGTTCAGGATCGTGGCCTTCGACCAGCCCGTCAGCGTGAAGTCCGCCGAGAGCGTCAGCGTGTCGCGGGGCCTCCAGGAGGCGCCGAAGCCGTAGGAGCGGGGCAACGTCATCTGCACGTCGGCGCTCGCGTCGGCGTTCGTCGTCACCTCCTTGATCGCGCCGAGCGTGCCCCAGCCGTCGGCCCGCGCCTTCTCCACCGCCACGTCGGCCGAGAAGCCCGTCTTGTAGACGGCGCCGATGTTCAGCGACTCGAGCGGAGACCACATCAGGCCCCAGTTCGAGCTCCAGCCGGTAAGGCGGAAGTCGAGGTCGAAGTAGCGCAGCGGGTTGCGCGGCGGCGACCCCGGAAGCCCGGTGTTGGGGTCGGTGACGGAGTAGACCTGGCGATGGAGCGTCTGCGTGTAGCCGTTGAACCAGCGGTTGACGGTGAAGCCGGCTCGCAGGTGCCGGGTCAGGCGCAGCCCGCTGCCGAGGGCGATGAGGTCGAAGCCGCCGTTGCTGTACCCCTCGTCGTACCGCCTGGGCAGCCCCCTGGTGTCGTACTCCTTGATCTCGCGACGCCCGTCGAACGAGATGGCGCGCTGGTAGCTGACCTGGACGGCGCCGCGGACCTCGCCGATGCCGACGGGCGAAGTGAAGGCGGCGAAGTCGAGGGCCCTGCCGTTCAGGGTGTCGGTGTCGAGGTCGCGCGAGACGCTGAACGAGTTGGTGACGCCGACCAGCGAAACCTCAGGCTGCCGCAGGTAGCTGAGGCCGGCGGGGTTCCAGGACGCCGCCGTGGCGTCGTCGGCGCAGGCCAGGAACGCCCCGCCCATGCCGTAGGCCCGCGCGCCGGAGCCGAGCGTCAGGTTCTGTCGGCCGGTGGTGTCGAGCCGGTCCTGGCCTTCGAAGGCCTGCGCCCAGGCGGCCCGCGCGCCGGCGAGCAGGACGAGGGCCACGAGCCCACGGTGGATCGCCCTGCGGATGGACGCGGGCACCGGCCGGGGATGGCGGCGCAACATGACGCGGGCGGCAGCATACCACGCGGGTCCGGAACGGCCGCTGCGACCTGGCGCACGCGCCGCCGCATTATCATGCGGCGGTGTTCGCAGCCTCCCGTCGCGGCGAGATCGCCCTGCTCGCCCTCGGCATCGTCCTCGCGCTGGGGCTGGCGGAGGTGGCGGCGCGGCTGGTCGCCTCCTCGCCGGCGCCGGGGTACGCGCCGGTGCGCACGGACACCCGCGAGCGCCGGCCGATCAACGCCCGCGGCTACCGCGACCTCGAGCGGTCGACTGCGAAGCCGCCGGGCGTGCGGCGGCTGGTCTGCCTCGGCGACTCCTTCACCTGGGGCGTGGGCGTCCTCTTCGACGACACCTGGCCGCAGCGCGTGGAGCGTCTGCTCGCGCGCGAGCGCGGCGAGCGCTGGGAGGCGGTGAACCTGGGCGAGCCCGGGCTCAACACCGTCCAGGAGGCGGCCAGGCTGGCGGCGGAGGGCTTCGCCTACCAGCCTGACGCGGTGGTGCTGGCCTACGTGCTGAACGACACCGAGGACGACGCCACCGCCGCCGCCCGGGCGGCGGAGTGGCTGGCGGAGCAGAAGCAGCCGGACCGCTCGCTGTTCGACCGGTCTGCGCTCGTGCGTCTGGTGCGGGCGCGGATACGGGCCACGCTGGAGAACCGCCGCCGCGTGTCCGACTACCGGGCGATGTACGCGGAGGGCTACCCGGGATGGGCGGCCGGGCGCAGGGCCCTGCTCGCGATCGGTGGCCTGTGCCGCGAGCGCGGCGTCCCGCTGGTGGTCGCCGTGTTCCCGCTGCTCGCCAACCGTCTAGACGACGGCTACCCCTTCGCGGCCATCCACGCGAAGGTCGACCAGGTCGCCGCCGAGGCGGGGGCGCGGGTGGTGGACCTGCTGCCGTCCTACCACGGGCTCGAGTGGCGGGCTCTGGTGGTCGACGGCGCCAACGACGAGCACCCGAACGAGGTCGCGTACCGCATCGCCGCCCAGGCGATCGCCCGCGCGGTCTCCGAGGTGGTGCCGCGGCAGGAGGCCGCCCCCGGCCCCAGGCGGGCGGGTGGGGAGGCGCGGTGAGGCGGCGCTGGCCGGCGGTGGTGGCGGCGGCGGCCGTCGCGCTGCAGGTCGGGCTGACGGTCTCCGCCATGCGCGGCAATACCGCCACCTTCGACGAGGGCGCCCACCTGCCGGCCGGCTGGACCCACCTCGCGCTCGGCGACCACCGCCTCAACCCCGAGCAGCCGCCGCTGCTGAAGCTGCTGGCGGCGGCGCCGCTGGCGCTCGTCCGGCCGGTGGTGCACACCGACGACCCCGCCTGGGTCCAGGCCAGGCAGTGGGAATTCGGGCGCCGGTTCCTGTACCGCTGGAACGACGGCAGCCGGCTGCTGTTTCTCGGGCGGCTGCCGATCGTGGCCCTGGCTGCGCTGCTGGTCGTGGCCGTGTTCCTGGAGTCGCGCCGCCGGTTCGGACCAACGGCGGGGGTCGCCTCCGTGCTGCTCTGCGCGCTCTCGCCTGACGTGCTGGCCCACGGCTCCCTGGTCACCACCGACCTCGGCTTCGCGCTGTTCTTCTTCCTCGCGGTCGTCTCCTTCGCACGGACCCTGGAGCGGCCGAGCGTCGTCGTGCTGCTCGGCTGCGGCCTCGCCACCGGCGCCGCGTTCGCCGCGAAGTTCTCGGCGCCGGTCCTCGCCCTGGTGCTGGTGCTGATGGCGGCGGCCGGTGGCCTCGGGGGGCGCAGGACGGAACCCGGTGCCCAGACGAAGGACCTGACCCCCGCGCGGACCGCCGGCGCGCTGGCGGCGGTCGCGGTCCTCGCGCTGGCGGTGGTGTGGGCCGCGTACGGCTTCCGCCACGACCTCTCGCCCGACCCCGTGGCCAGGGCGGCCGGGCGCAGCACCCTCGAGCAGCCGATCGCCAGCCTTCCCCTGCGCACGCTGGCGGCCGCCGCCGAGGCCGGGCTGCTGCCCGAGGACTACGTCCGGGGGCTGCTGTTCGTGGTGACGCACTCGGCGGCGCGGCCCACCTTCCTGCTGGGGACGGTCTCCGACCACCCGCTGCCCGGCTACTTCCTGGTCACGTTCCTGCTGAAGACGCCGGTGCCGCTGCTGCTGCTCACGGCGGTCGCGCTCGTCCGCCTCCCGCGGCTCGCCGCCCGGGACGCGCTCTTCCTGTGGCTGCCGGTGCTGGTCTACGCCGCCGCCACCGCCGCCCGGGGCCTCGAGATCGGCCACCGCCACCTGCTGCCCGTCTACCCGTTCCTGTTCCTGGCGGCGGGCGAGGCGGCCGCGCGCCTCGTCGCCTGGCGACGTCCGGCGGGGCTGGTGGTGGTCGGGTTGCTGGGCGGCTGGTACGCGCTCTCCACCGTGCGCACGCACCCGCACCACCTCGCCTACTTCAACGAGATCGCCGGCGGCCCCGCCAACGGCTGGCGGCTGCTGGTCGACTCCAACCTCGACTGGGGCCAGGACCTCGGGCGGCTGGCCCGCTGGACCCGCGAGAACGGCGTCGCCCACCTGAAGCTGTCGTACTTCGGGAGCGCCGACCCCGGCTACTACGGGCTCGACGCCGACATGCTGCCCGGTTACACGGCGCCCCACCCGCCCCGGGTCACCCGCGACATCGTCCCCGGGGACGTGGTGGCGGTGAGCGTCACCAACCTGCAGGGTGTGTACCTCGCGCCGGAGGACCGCCCGCTGATGGCGGCGCTGCGGGCGCTGCCGCCTGCGGGACGCGCGGGCTGGTCGATCCGCATCTACCGGCCGGGCTTCCGCTGGCCGCCCCCGGAGCCGCGGCCGTGAGGCGCCTGCGTGCCCTGCTCGGCAACCTGGCGCTGTCGCTCGTCGCCCTCGGCCTCGTCGTCCTGGTGCTCGAGGCCGCGCTGCGGGTCCTGGGCTTCGCCACCGAGTCGGAGCTGGCGACGCGGCGCATGGTCGACGCCACCTGGACGCGGCTGCTCGACTGCTACCCCTCGAACCCGCGCGGGTACTTCGACATCGACCTGCGCCTCCCCGAGAGCCGCACCCGCTACCGCGCGATCGCACCGCACCGTTTCGAGTCGATCGCGCGCCGCCACCCTTGGGCGGTGCTCAGCGAGTACAACCACCTGCGCTTCCGCGATCTTCCGCCGCAGCCGCGGCCGCCCGCCGTGGAACGGATCGTGCTCTTCGGCGACTCCTTCACGGAAGGCCAGGGCGTCAAGGAGCCGGACACGCTGGCCCGGCTGCTGGAGACGAAGCTCAACGCCTCCGGGCCCGGCCGCTACCAGGTGCGCAACTGCGGCCGGCGCGGCCTCGACTTCCCGGAGCTGATGCCGCCGTTCGAGACCAGCCTGCAGTACGAGCCCGACCTGCTCGTCTACGCGCTGGTGCTGAACGACGCCGCCCGGCCCCCCGAGTTCCAGGCGCGCCAGCAGTACGTCAACGACTGGATCCTCGACCGCGAGAACCCGGTCGACGACGAGGACGCCTTCCGCCGCGGCCCGCGCTCGAGGCTGCTGGCCCTCGTCCAGGACCGCCTCACCGCCTGGAGGGTCGGCCGCGCGACGACCCGCTGGTACCTCGACATGTGGAGCGACGCCAACCCGGGGTGGCCCCTGACGCAGGGCTACCTGCGGCAGATGGACAGCGAGCTGAAGGCGCGCCGGGCGCGCCTGCTCGTCGTCTGCTGGCCGCTGCTGGTCGGGCTCGACTCCGGCTACCCGTTCGAGCCGGTGCACCGCACGCTGGCCGCGTTCTGCGGCCAGGCGGGGATCCCGTACCACGACCTGCTGCCCGCGTTTCGCGGCCGCCGGCCGGCGGATCTGTGGGTCCACCCCGTGGACCGGCACCCGAACGAGGTGGCGCAGGTGATCGCGGCCGAGTCGCTCTTGCCGGTGGTCCGCGGGCTGCTGCAGCCGCGCTGAGCTAGAGGTTCCAGGCGGCGGCGACCGTCGCCGTCGACAGCGCGACCAGGCTCCCGATGAGCGAGGTGAGCGCGGGCCGCTCGGCGTCGCCGGGCCGCAGGGCCAGCAGCAGCGCGAACGGCATCAGCGGGATCCAGATGCGACCCACCTCGCCGCGCGTGGTGCCGCTCAGCACCAGCGCGGCCAGGCCGCTGGCGAAGGCGAGCCCGCAGCGGTCCGCCGCGGAAACGGCTCGCCCCCGGAGGGCGGCGGCGCCATCGGTGACGACACGCCAGGCTGCCAGCACTGCCAGGGAGACCCCCACCAGCGCGGCGAAGTCGACGGGGTCGAAGAGCAGCCAGAGCGCGTAGCGCCGCGGCACGGTGAAGGCCTCGCGGTGGATGGCGAGCGCCGCGCGCATGGCCCGCAGCGGTGCGCCTCCCAGCAGGGCCGGGACGCCGAAGGCGAGGAACAGCGCCACCGCCACCGCTACCGTCAGCCCGGCCAGCCGCCGCCAGCGCGCCGCGTCGGACGGTCCCGCCGCGGCCGCCGCGGCCAGGACCGCGGCCGCGGCGATCGCCAGGAACACCGCGGCACCATAGGACAGCCAGAGCGCGGCGCCGGCGCAGGTGCCGGCGCCGATGCCGGTGGCGACCAGGACGACGGGACCGCGTCGGCGGCCGGTGGCGGCGAGCAGCGCCGTGAAGCCGACCACCGGCAGCGCGATCGCCGCGTCGAGGCGGGGGGCGATCAGCGAGGGCCCGGGCAGCAGCGCCCACAGCAGCGCGAGGCGGCCGGCGGCCAGCGGCGAGAAGCCGAGCTGGCGCGCCAGCTCGGCGAGGGGCCAGGCGGTGAGCGCGGCCAGCAGGCCGAGCGTCAGCGCGCCGAGGAGGGCCCCGGCGCGCGCCGGCCTGGTCAGCGGCGGAGCGAAGTCGCCCCCGCGGACGCCGGCCGCTCCCAGCAGCGCTTCCGTGAGGGCGGGGGAGCGCTCGCAGGCGGCGACGGCGGCCCTGAAGAGGAGGACCGGGCCGGGCGGGTGGGTGGCCGCATGCTTGGCGGTCACCGCCAGCCGCGGCAGCAGCTCGGCGTGGCGGCGTACGAACCGCCTGGGGTCGCGGGCGTCCTCGCTGATCGCGACCGTGTGGTACGAGGTGGAGGAGAAGGAGACGGTGCGAGCGAGGAGCGTGCGCAGCGCCCCCGCCGGCTCGCGGGCCAGCAACGCCAGTGGCAGGACCGCGCCGAGCACGACCGCCGCGGCCACCAGCGCCCGAGCGGCGGCGTGCGGGCGCCGGACGAGCGGCGCCGCGCCGGAGGCGGCGAGCAGCAGCGGCCCGAGCGCCAGCGCCAGCGCCGCGCCGGCCGTCGGCCACAGCAGCGGCGAGCGGTACGCCCACTGCCACTCCGGGGGGTAGGGCGCGGGGCCGCGCAACCAGGGCAGGAGGTCGAGCAGCGCGCAGCCGGCGAACAGCAGCGACGACAGCACCGCCGCGGCGACCACACCCGTGGTGGCGGTGGAGGTGTGGCTGCGGGCGCTCACTCCGCGGCGGAGTCTAGCATGCTAGTCTGTGCTGACCGTCCCCAGCGGGCGGGCTCCCCAGCATGATTACCCGGGAAACCCTCGACAACGGACTCACGCTCGTCACCGAGACCATGCCGCACCTGCGCAGCGTGGCGGTGGGGGTGTGGGTGAGGCGGGGCAGCCGCCACGAGGCCGCCGGGCAGAGCGGCATCAGCCACTTCATCGAGCACATGGTGTTCAAGGGCACCCGCACCCGCTCGGCCGAACGCATCGCCGCGGAGGTGGATTCGATCGGCGGCTACATGGACGCCTTCACCGCCAAGGAGTACGCGTCCTTCCACCTCAAGGTCCTGGACGAGAACCTGCCGCAGGCGATCGAGATCCTGGGCGACATCGTGCTGAACCCGCTCTTCGACGTGGCGGAGATGGCCAAGGAGAAGAAGGTCATCTTCGAAGAGATCAACATGGTCGAGGACACGCCCGACGACCTGGTGATGGAGCTGCTGTCGGAGGCCTTCTGGCCCGACCACCCGCTGGGTCGGCCGATCCTGGGCAACAAGCGTACGGTCGCCGGCTTCGCCCGTGAGGACCTTCTCGCCTACTTCGGCCGCGTCTACCAGCCCGGCAACCTGCTGATCGCCGCCGCCGGGCACCTCGAGCACGCGCGGGCGGCGCAGCTGGTGCGCCGCCACTTCGCCGGCCTCAGGCGCCGGCCCAGCGCCGCCGGCGGCCGCCCACCGCGCACCGCCTGGACCACCGTCTCGCGCTCCAAGCGGGAGCTGGAGCAGGTGCACGTCTGCCTCGGCACCCGGGCGCTGCCGCAGGCGCACCGCGACCGCTACGCCGGCTTCGTCCTGAACACGGTGCTGGGTGGCTCCATGTCCTCGCGCCTCTTCCAGAACGTGCGCGAGAGGCGGGGGCTGGTGTACTCGATCTCCTCCGGCATCACCTCCTACTCGGACGCGGGGCTGCTCAACGTCTACGCCGGCACCAGCCTGGACTCCGCCGCGGAGGTGATCCGCCTGACCCTCGACGAGATGCGGCGCCTCTGTGGCGACCGCCTGCCCGACGAGGAGCTGCGGCGCGCCAAGGACCACATCAAGGGCGGGCTGGTGCTGTCTCTGGAGAACACGGGGGCGCGGATGAGCCACCTGGCGCGCCAGGAGATCTACTTCGGCAAGCAGCTGCCGCTCGACGAGATCCTCGAGGGCATCGAGGCCGTGAGCGCTGACGACGTGAGGCGGCTGGCGGCACGGCTGTTCCGGGGCCGCGTGGCCGCCAGCGTGATCGGCAACCTGAAGGGCTGGCGGCCTCGCGACAGGGACCTGGTGGTGTAATAGCGCCGCCATGCTCCGCTTCCGCGTGCTCGGCTCGGGCAGCGACGGCAACGCCACGCTGGTCGAGGGCGGCGGCACCCGGGTGCTGCTCGACGCCGGACTGGGCCCGCGGCAGCTCGCGGACAGGCTGCGCTCGGCAGGCGTCGACCCCGCCTCGCTCACGGCGGTGCTGCTCTCCCACGAGCACGGCGACCACGCCCGTGGCGCGGCCGCGTTCTCGCGCCGCTGGGGCGTGCCGCTCTCCGGCACCCGGCGCACCTTCGCCGCAGCGGGGCTCCAGGAGGCGCGGCTGCCGCCGCTGCTGCCCCTGGCTCCCGGCGAGACGCGCGCGCTGGGAAGGCTGACGGTGCGGGCGCTGGGCGTGCCCCACGACGCCGCCGGTCCGCTGGCGTTCGTGGTCTCCTCTGGCGGCGCCTCGTTCGCGCACGCGACCGACCTGGGCCACCTCACCCGCGGGCTGGTGGAGGCGTTCCGCGGTTGCGACGCGGTGCTGGTGGAGTCGAACTACGATCCGGCGCTGCTGCGCGACGGCCCCTACCCGTGGTCGCTGAAGGAGCGCATCCTGGGGCCCTGGGGTCACCTCTCGAACGACGACGCGGCACGGCTGCTGGAGAAGGGCCTGGGGGCGGGCTGCCGGCTGGTGGTGCTCGCCCACCTCTCCCGCCGGAACAACCACCCGGAGCTGGCCCTGCTGGCGGCCAGCGAGGCGCTCTCCCGCGCCGGCCGCGGCGACGTGCGGCTGCGGCTCGCGGAGCCCTCTGGCACCGGCTGGATGGGCGTGGGGCCTCGCGGCCGCGACGGCGAGCGCCAGCTCCGCCTGTTCTGATCGGCCGCCCGCGCGGGCGGCTCGTGCTACGCTGCGAGCGATGGCGTCGCGGGCCTTCGGCCTGTTCCTGCCCGTGCTGCTGGCCGCCGGCTGCGGCCGGCAGGGCGAGGCGAGGGAGGGTGCGGGCCGCTGGCTGCCGCCCGCGGCGAAGGCGGCGTCGGTCGACCGGCTGGAGCCGGTGGTGCTGCCGCCGCGCTCGGTGGCGGCCGACGGGTCGCTGCCGATCGCAGCCATCTTCCCGACCCTCGGGCGCTACGCAGTCTCCGGCGAGCAGTCGCTGAAGGGCGCGGAGCTGGCGGTGGAGGAGTTGAACCGCGCCGGCGGGATCCACGGCCGCGCGCTGCGGCTGCTGGTCTACAAGACCGGCAGCTACTTCGTCGACGCCCAGGACGCCGCCCAGAGGGCCGCGCGCGCCGGGGCCCTCGCCATCGTCGGCTCGAACTCCAGCGAGCTGTCGCTCGCCGTCGCCGAGCAGGCGGAGGCCTTCCGCCTGCTGCAGATCACCAACGTCTCCACCGCCGCCGACATCACCTCGGAGCCGGAGACGGGGCGGCGGGTGCGGCCCTGGGTGTTCCGCATGTGCGCTTCCGACGACGTCATCGGCGACCTGCTGGCGGTGTTCGCACGTGACCGGCTGGGCGCGCGCCGGGTGGCCGTTCTCTACGAGGTCGGCCGCAGCTACAGCAAGAACCTCGCCCGCAGCTTCGTGCGCCGCTTCCGCAACCCGGCCGCCGGTCGGGTGGTGCAGGAGTTCTTCTACCTGGCCCTGGAGACCGACTTCCGCCCGCAGCTCACGCGCATCCGCGAGTTCCATCCCGACGTGCTTTTCGTCCCCGGCTCCTTCCCGGACGCGACGCTGGTCGCCGCGCAGTCGTGGCAGGTCGGGCTGCACACCACCTTCCTGGGCGGTGACGCCTGGTCCTCGCCGCTCCTCTTCCAGCGGGGGACGCCGCCCGGCGACGCCTACTACGTGGAGCTGTGCAGGCCGATCCGCGACTTCGACGACAGGTACGCGGCGAGCTTCGGCAGCGAGCCGCCGGGCTGCCGCTCGGTGCTCGCCTACGACACCGTGAAGGTGATCGCCGCCGCACTGCAGCGGATGGGCCGGCTCAGCGACGAGGACCTCGGCGCCGGGCTGGGCCGGGCCCGCCGCCGCCTGCGCGATGCCGTCGCCCGGGGCAAGGTCCGCGGCGAGACGGGGCCGATCCGTTTCGACGAGCGGGGCAACCGCGTGCAGGGCGTGGCGCTGTACGCGGTCGAACGCACGCCGACCGGGCCGCGGGCGCTGGTCAGCGGCTGGCTGGGGGCGCAGTGACCCGCCTGCTGCAGGCGCTGCGCGACGTGAGCCTGCGGCGGAAGGTCATCTCCACGCTGGCGGGCGTCTTCCTGCTGAGCGCAGCCGCCCTGCTGCTGCTGCTGGGGCCGTTCCTGGGGGAGCAGCGCCGGCGCTTCATCGACCAGGACGAGCGGCTGCTCAAGACGCTGCGGCGCGCCCACGAGCGCGAGTTCATCTACGACTACCTCTTCCGCAACCGCGACTCGCTGGCGCTGCACCTGCACCAGCTGGCCCGCGAGGAGGGGATCCTCTGGGTCCGCTACGAGGCGAGCGAGTCCATCCCCGGCCCCACCCCCGACCCCTCCGGCCTGCGCTTCCTGGACCTGGGCATCACAGCCGACCCCCGCTCCATCCGGCGGCTGGTGGGCGAGGACGCCGACGAGTACCTCGGCCGGCGCGGGGTCGCGCTGCTGGTGGACCACGACGGCGAGGCCGACCTGGTCGGGCCCGACGACCGCCCGCTGCTCGCGGGGCGGCAGGTGCAGGTCGAGCAGATGCGGCTGCAGGTGCCGCCGCCGCCGCCCGGCGAGGACCGCTTCCGGGAGGCGACCTTCGGCCAGCAGCGCGTGCTGGAGCTCGTCTCCACGCTGGCGGCGGCCGACCAGCCCTACGGACGGCTGCACCTCCTGATGAGCCTGGCACCGCTGGAGAAGGGCGAGGCGGCCACCCGGCGCCTCGTCTACGGCGGCGTGACCCTCTCCTTCGTGCTGGTGCTGCTGCTGCTGAACCTGCTGCTCTCGCGCATGGTGCTGGCGCCGGTGCGAAGGGTGCACGACGCCATGGCTCGAGCTGCCACCGGCGACCTCTCGGCGCGGCTGCCGGTGCTCTCCGGCGACGAGGTGGGCTCGATCGCCCTCGCTTTCAACCGCATGGTGGCCGAGCTGGAGGCCAGCCGCCGGCAGATCGAGGGCTACTCACGCAACCTGGAGGCGATGGTCGACTCCCGCACCGCCGAGCTGCGCGCCTCCCAGGCCACGCTGCTCGCGCTCAAGAACCACCTCTCCACGGTGATCGCCAACGTCGGCACCGGCGTCTTCTCCCTCGATGAGCAGGGCCGCATCGAGACCTTCAACGAGCGGGCGGGGCAGATCCTGGCGCTGCCGCCGGACGAGGCGCGCGGGCGCACGCCGGAGGAGGCCCTGGGCGCATCGTCGGCGCAGCTGGTCGACTTCGTGGCGCCGGTGCGCAGCGGACGCGAGGGCCGCCGCGAGACGCAGATGGTCTGCGACCTGCCGCAGGGGCGCCGCACGCTCTCGGTGGTGGCCTCCGCCCTGGTCGGTGAGGCGGGGCAGTCGACCGGGACCGTGGTGGTGGTGGACGACCTCACCCAGCTCATCGCCAGCCAGCGCCTGGAGGCCTGGAAGGAGGCGGTCGAGCGGGTGATCCACGAGATCAAGAACCCGCTGACGCCCGTCGGCCTCGCCGCCGAGACGCTGAAGAACGCCTGGGGCCGCGACCGGGCGCGCTTCGCCGACCTCTTCCCCTCGGCGATCGACATGATCCTCGCCTCGGTGGGCGACCTCAAGGAGCTGATCGGCGAGTTCTCGCGCTTCTCGCGGCTGCCGGCAATGCGGGCCGCGCGCCTGGACCCGAACGCGCTGGTGGTGGAGGCGCTCTCGCCCTACACCCAGGCCAAGGCCGAGAACCTCGAGGTGCGGCTGGACCTCGCCAGGGACGCGCCGGCGGTGGAGGTCGATGCCGACCAGATCAAGCGCGTGCTGCTCAACGTCATCAACAACGCGCTGGAGGCGATGGGCCAGCGGGGCGGGGAGCTGCGGCTGCGCACGAGCGCCGAGGACGGCGGGGTGGCGATCCGCATCGAGGACGACGGCCCGGGGGTGGAGGACGTGGAGCGCATCTTCGAGCCCCACTACACGACCAAGGTGAAGGGGACCGGGCTGGGCCTCGCCATCGCCCGGCAGATCGTCGAGGAGCACGGCGGCCGCATCCACGCCGAGAGCACCCCGGGCCGGGGCACCTGCGTGCGCATCTTCCTGCCGGCGGCGCGGCCCTTCCACGCCGACAGGGTCTCTCCGCCCCTGGCCGGCGCCACCTCCGGCCGGCCCGGATCCGGCTCGGAGGATGACGCGGGCTAGACCACCTCGATGACCGGGTAGGCCGGCTCCCACATGGCCGCGGCCACCGCCGCCGCCGGGTCGGCCGGCGCGTTGCCGGCGACGCCGTCCGCCACCGCCTGCCGGATGACCGCGCAGGCCACCGCCGCGGTCACCTGGCGCAGCGTCGCGATTCGCGGGAAGAGGCACAAGGCGGCGCGGTCGTCGTCCGAGAGCTGGCTGGCCAGGGCGTCGGCGGCGGCGGCGAACATGGCGTCGGTGACCTCGCCTGCCTCCGAGACCAGGACGCCCAGGCCCACGCCCGGGAAGACGAAGGCGTTGTTGCCCTGGCCGATGCGCACCTGGCGCCCGTCGATCTCCACCGGGTCGAACGGGCTCCCCGTCGCCATCAGCGCGCGGCCGCCGGTCCAGGCCATGACGTCGGCCGGGCGGGCCTCCGACGAGCTGGTCGGGTTCGAGAGCGGGAAGATCACGGGCCGCTGCACCTGCGCCGCCATCGCCCGCACCACCTCTTCGTCGAAGAGGCCGGCCACGCCGGACACGCCCACCAGCGCCGTGGGCCTGGTCGCCTTCACCACCTCCAGCAGCGAGGAGCCGGCGTGCAGGCCGTGGGCGGAGGCGAGGGCGGAGGTCCAGGCCAGTTCCCTCCGGTACGTGTCCGCGGCGTCGACCACCAGTCCCTTGGAGTCCAGCAGGGCGACGTGCGGCAGCAACGCCTCGCCGGAGACCCCCTCGCGCTCCAGGGCCCGGCGGAAGAGCCGGGCGATGCCCACGCCGGCGGCGCCGGCCCCGGCGATCACCAGGCGTTCCTCCGCCAGGCGGCGTCCGGCGGCGCGGGAGGCGGCGAACATGCCGGCCACCGCCACCGCGGCGGTGCCCTGGATGTCGTCGTTGAAGGAGGGCAGCTCGTGGCGGTAGCGCTCCAGCAGTCGGAAGGCGTTCCACTGCTTGAAGTCCTCCCACTGCAGGAGGGCCTTGGGGAAGCGCTGTTTCACCGCACGCACGAACTCGTCCACGATCGCGTCGTAGGCCTCGCCCCGCAGCCGCGGCTCGCGCCAGCCGATGTAGAGGTCGTCGGCCAGCAGCGTCGCGTTGTCCGTCCCCACGTCGAGGCTGATGGGCAGCGTCTGCGAGGGCGGAATGCCGGCGGCGGCGCAGTAGAGCGCGAGCTTGCCGACCGGGATGCCCATGCCGCCCGCGCCCTGGTCGCCCAGGCCGAGGATGCGCTCGTTGTCGGTCACCACGATCAGCCGGACGTCCTCGTAGGGGGCGTTGGCCAGCACCTCGGTCATCCGCCCCTTGTGGCCGGGGTTGATCCACAGCCCGCGCGCGCGGCGGAAGATCTTGCTGTACTGCTGGCAGGCGAGGCCCACCGTGGGCGTGTAGACGATGGGCAGGAACTCCTCGAGGTGGTCCGCGAGCACGCGGTAGAAGAGGTGCTCGTTGCGGTCCTGCAGGGCGGCGAGGCCGATGAAGCGCTCCAGCGGGTCGCTCTTGCGGGCGATGTTGCCGTAGGCGCGGCGCGCCTGCTGCTCCATCGTGCTGACCACCGGCGGCAGCAGTCCCTCGAGCGCCAGCGCCCGCCGCTCCTCGCGGGTGAAGGCGGTGGAGCGGTTGTACATCGGGTGGTTGAGCAGGGCCGGGCCGCGCAGCCGCACCTCGACCCGCTCGCGGCCGTCGGCTCCCCGCTTGCGGCGAAACGCCTCCATCGGCAGGACCTCCTGGGTTGGCGGAAGGCAGTGTACTACGCGGGCTCAGACGCGAACCGGGACGACGCCCGGCTCGCTGTGTCCTCGGAGGCTTCGCGTCCTCGGAAGCAGTGTGGCCCAGATCCCTCGGAAGCTACGCGCCGTCCGGGAAGACGCTTCGCTTCCTCGGGTGCGTCAAGCCGGCACCAGCCCCGGGTGCGCGGGCTCCCACATGGCCGCGGCCACCGCCTGCGGGATCTGCGCGTCGCTGAGCACCCGGCCGGCGACGCCGTCCTCGCGCGCCTGCTTCACCACCGCCTCGGCGATGGCCCGGGACACCCGGCGGATCTGCGACTGCGGCGGGAACAGCATGCCGGCGTCGAAGTCCTCCTGGTTCACCTCGCTGGCGAGGCGCACGGCGGCCGCGGCGAACATCGACTCGGTCACCTCCCGCGCCTCGGAGACCAGCACTCCCAGGCCCACGCCGGGGAACACGAAGGCGTTGTTGCCCTGGCCGATCCTGACCGTCCGCCCGCCGTAGGGCACCGGCTCGAAGGGGCTGCCGGTGGCGATGAGCGCGCGACCGCCCGTCCAGTTGATGAGGTCGACCGGCTTCGCCTCGCACTTCGAGGTGGGGTTCGACATGGGGAAGATCACCGGGCGCTCGACGTGCGCCGCCATCTCGCGGACGATCAGCTCGGTGAAGGTGGAGGGCTCGCCGGAGGTGCCGATCAGCACCGTCGGCTTCACCGCCCGGATCACGGCGGCGAGGTCGCGCGGGCGGCCCTTGCCCAGGCCGTGGCTCTCGGCCAGCGCCGCCGGCCAGGCGAACGGCCGCTTGTGCTCGTCCTTGATCTCCTGGTCGTCCACCACCAGGCCGTGGCTGTCCAGGTTGGCGATCGCCCGCACCAGCGCGTCGCCCGAGAGCCCCGCCCGCGAGAGCGCGTCGCGCAGCAGGCGGGCGATGCCGATCCCGGCGGCCCCGGCGCCCAGGATGACGATCCGCTGCCCCGTCAGCGGGATGCCGGTGGCCCGGCAGCCGGCCATGATGCCGGCCACCGCCACCGCGGCCGTGCCCTGGATGTCGTCGTTGAAGCAGGTGATCTGCTTGCGGTACTTGTCGAGCAGGGTGAAGGCGTTCGCCTTCTTGAAGTCCTCCCACTGCAGCAGGGCCTTGGGGAAGCGGTACTTCACCGCGCGAACGAACTCGTCCACCAGCGAGTAGTACTCGTCGCCGCGCAGGCGGGGGTGGCGCCAGCCCAGGTACAGCTCGTCCTCCAGCAGCGTCTTGTTGTCGGTGCCCACGTCGAGGCTGATGGGCAGCGTCTGCGAGGGGTGGATGCCGGCGGCCGCGCAGTAGAGCGCCAGCTTGCCGATGGGGATGCCCATGCCGCCGGCGCCCTGGTCGCCCAGGCCGAGGATGCGTTCGTTGTCGGTCACCACGATCAGCCGCACGTCCTCGAAGGGGGCGTTCATCAGCACCTCCTCGATGCGGCCGCGGTGGCCGGGCGTGATCCACAGCCCGCGGGCGCGCCGGAAGATGTGGCTGTACTCCTGGCAGGCGAGGCCCACCGTCGGCGTGTAGACGATCGGCATCAGCTCCTCGATGTTGTCGACCAGGAGCCGGTAGAAGAGGACCTCGTTGCGGTCCTGCAGCGAGGAGAGGCCGATGAAGCGCTCCAGCGGGTCCGCCTTGCGCAGGATGTTGCGGTGGATGCGGGCCGCCTGCTGCTCGAGGGTGCTGATGGCGTCCGGCAGCAGGCCCTCGAGGCCGAAGGCCGCGCGCTCCTCGCGCGTGAAGGCCGTGCCCTTGTTGTACATGGGGTGCCGGAGCAACCGCTGCCCGCGGTAGGGCACCTCGACGTGCGACCTGCCGTCCTCGTCACGCTTGAGGCGATAGGGTTCCAAAGCAGACCTCCTCGTGCCGCGCGCCAAACACCCGCGCCCGAGGCCGCGCCGCACGAATTGCGGCCCCACGGCGCCGCACACAGGAAGCTGCAATAAGAGCGCCAAATGGGAGTGGTGAGCAGGGCTTGTGGCCGGCTCACGCGATTCGGGCGATTCGGTGTGGGCCTCAGCGCACGGCCACGCGGTTGCGACCCTGGCGTTTCGCCTCGTAGAGGGCTTCGTCGGCGCGATGGAGGAGCTCGTCGATGTGCTCGTCCTCCGCGTTCATGGTGGCGACGCCGACGCTCACCTCCAGCGGCAGCCGCCGCCCCTCCCACTCGACCCCGCTGGCCGCCAGCGCGTGGTGCAGGCGATCGGCCACCTGCGAGGCCGCCTTCGTGGTCGACTCGGGCAGCAGCACCGCGAACTCGTCGCCGCCCAGCCGGCCGATGACGTCGCCGTCGCGCAGCGTGTGCGAGCAGATCCGGGCCAGCGTCACCAGGGTGGCGTCGCCGGCGGCGTGGCCGTGGCCGTCGTTGACGGCCTTGAAGCGGTCGATGTCGAGCATCAGCAGCGACAGCTCGCGGCCGTGGCGCCGGGCCAGGGAGAGGGCGCGGGCGGCGCCCTCCAGGAAGTGGGCGCGGCTGGCGACACCGGTCAGGGCGTCGACGGAGGCGCGCCGGCGCGCCTCGTCGCGGGCGCGCCGGAGCGCCGCCATGGCGTCGGTGAGCGGGGTGACGTCCTCCAGCGTGAGCAGCGCATGGTAGCCGCCCTCCGGTGCCCGGATGGCCACGGCGGTGGTGTGCTGCACGCGCAGCCGGCCGCTGCGCAGGGGCGCCGGCAGCAGGTGGGGGTGCAGCTGCGAGGAGAAGACGGCGGGGGCCCCCGACTCGAACAGGCCGGCCAGCCGGGTGGCGTAGCGCTGCTGCCACAGATGCGGCAGGCGCTCCCGCACGTCGCGACCCAGCACCTCCTCCCGCCGCAGCCCCGTCCACTCCTCGAGGCAGGCGTTCCAGAAGAGGACCCGCAGCTCGCGGTCGAGCACCATCACCCCCAGCGGGACGGAGTCGAGGAGGGCGAAGCGCTCGCTCATCTCAGGGCCCCGCCCGCGGCCGCGTCGCGAGCCCCGAGATCAGCTCCTCGTAGGAGCGCAGCTCGAACAGCAGCAGCGGGCTGCCCTCGATCTCGGTCTCGCGGATGCGGAAGCCGGTGCGCACCAGCAGCAGCAGGGGCTGGCTGGCGTGCACCTCGGTGGTGACGAGCGCCAGCGCCGGGCCCTCCTCGTACACGGGGCTGCTGTAGCGCAGCGGCCGGTCCAGCAGGTTCGCCATGGTGCCCAGGATCGAGTTGATCAGGACGTTGCCGATCTCGGTCAGGGTGCCGGAGCGCAGCGAGTCGAGGTCCTCGCCCAGCGCGTCCTCGCCGGTGAGACCGGCCAGCAGGCGGGAGGCGGAGGGCTGCGGGAAGATCAGGAACGCGCCGCCCTCGAGCGGGCCGTGGAAGGCCATCTGCACCGACGAGACGTCGTTCTTCCCCAGCGGCCCGAACACGCCGGGGAGGTCGTCGACGTCGAGCAGCTCCACCCGGGGAGGCGCCAGCGACACCGGGTGCTGGACCAGCTCGTTGAGCGCCGCGGCCGCGCGGCCCACGCCGATGTTGATCATCTCCTGCAGCGCGTCGAGCGCGGCCTCGTCCAGCCGCCGGGCGGGCGGGCGGGTGCGGCCCGCGAGCGCGTCCTCGACCGCCTGCACCAGCTCGGCGGCGTCGACCGGCTTGCCCAGCACGGCGGCGGCGCCCCGCCGCAGGCACTCCTGGCGGGTGCTCTTCTGGATGTCGGCCGTCACCACCAGCACGGGCGCGTCGACGCCGCGGGCGCGCAGGGTGTCGACGAGCGTCAGGCCGTCGAGGCCGGGCATCAGCAGGTCGGCGGTGACGCAGTCGGGGTGCTGCTCGACGGCGGCCTGCAGGCCCGCCTCGACGCCGGTGGCCTCGATCACCTCGTGACCTGCGCTCTCCAGCACCTCCCTGAGCAACGCTCGCGCCACCCGTGCGTCGTCGACGACCAGAACACGAGCCACCCCTTACACGGCCTCCTTCCGCCCGCCTGCGGGGCGTACGGTACCACGGCTTCCGGCCCCGGCGTGGTAGGCTGCCTGCCGTTCCAGGAGTGGACAGCGGATGATCCCACGCTACTCCCGCCCCGAGATGGCGCGGCTGTGGTCGGACGAGAGCCGCTTCGCCGCCTGGCTGCAGGTGGAGATCGCAGCCACCGAGGTGCTGGCGGCCCGCCGCGTCGTTCCGCAGGAGGCGCTCGCCGCCATCCGGGACAAGGCGCGCTTCGACGTCGCGCGCATCGAGGAGATCGAGCGCGAGGTCCAGCACGACGTCATCGCCTTCGTCTCCAACGTGGCCGAGAGCGTGGGAGAGGAGGGGCGCTGGCTGCACTACGGCCTGACCTCCTCCGACGTGGTCGACACCGCCCTCGCCATGCTGATGCGCGACGCCTGCGACCTCGTCCAGAAGGACGTGTCGGCGCTCATGGAGGCCGTGCAGGAGCGCGCCTTCCGCCACCGGCACGCGCCGATGATCGGCCGCACCCACGGCGTCCACGCCGAGCCGATGACCTTCGGCCTGAAGATGGCGCTCTGGCACGCCGAGCTGCAGCGCCATCGGGAGCGCCTCGATCACGCCCGGGCCACGATCGCCGTGGGCAAGCTCTCCGGCGCCGTCGGCACCTTCTCCCACCTGCCGCCCGAGGTCGAGGAGGCGGTCTGCGCGAGGCTCGGCCTGCGCCCGGCGCCGGCGTCGTCACAGATCCTGCAGCGCGACCGCCACGCCGAGGTGCTGACGACGCTCGCGCTCGTCGGCGCCAGCCTGGAGAAGTTCGCGACCGAGATCCGGGCCCTGCAGAGGACCGAGGTCCGCGAGGTCGAGGAGCCGTTCGGCTCCGGCCAGAAGG
>Ga0335071_10002078_pt1 | contig 21639 bp, 25 predicted proteins | sample Lox_Sample_15_FD_206724 | JGI IMG/M metagenome (GOLD analysis project Ga0335071, IMG submission 206724) | Soil microbial communities from Loxahatchee National Wildlife Refuge, Florida, United States - Lox_Sample_1.5 | ecosystem: Environmental > Terrestrial > Soil > Wetlands | place: USA... | reverse complement strand
TGCTGAACAAGATCCGCCTCTCCGGCACGTACCCGGGCGCGGGGCCCGGCGACAGCGGGACGCTCGAGTTCGAGCTCTGCGCGGACGCAGCCTGCGCCGACGTGCTCCTCGACGGCTCGACCGCGGTACTCGGCGCCGGCGCCTCCGGGACGTGGACGCCGGCCGCGACGCTCGACGACGGCTCCTTCTTCTGGCGCGTGCGCGCGGTCGATCTCGCCGGCAACACGTCGGCGTGGTCGCCGGCCCGGAGCCTCGTCCTCGACCAGACGCCGCCCGGCCGGCCGCAGGACTTCCGCGCCGCCGTCACCGGCTCGACACTGACGCTCCGCTGGAAGCCGCCGGCCGACCTGAACCACGTGCGCGGCTACGCGCTGCTCGTCGACGGCAGGCGCGTCCGCGTCCTTCTGCCGACGAAGCGGAGCCTGAAGATCCACCTCTCGCCGAACGACAAGCGGCGGTTCGCGCTCGCGTCGTTCGACCGGGCGGGGAACGTGAGCGCCTCGACGCCGGCCGTCCCCGCGCTCGGCGCCCGCCAGGCGCTCCGCGAGAACCCGGGCGCCGCGGCCCACCGCCGCCTGACGGTGCCGCGCAAGCGGGCCCGAGCCCGTTCCTAGACCCGGTCCGCGGAGTACCCTAGAGGCATGTTCCTCTTCGGTAAGTCAGCGACGCTCGTCGCGCCCGAGGACGCTCTCCCGGGCCGCACCGAGCGCATGCACGTTCCCGACCGCCACGAGGTGCTCGGGACCCCGCTCGAGCCTCCGTTCCCGGACGGCCTCGAGCAGATCGTCGTCGGGATGGGCTGCTTCTGGGGCGCCGAGCGCGTCTTCTGGCAGACGCCCGGCGTCTACACGACCGCGGTCGGCTACGCCGGCGGCTTCACGCCGAACCCGACGTACCAGGAGGTCTGCAGCGGGCAGACCGGCCACACCGAGGCCGTCCTCGTCGTCTTCGACCCGGCGCAGACGAGCACGGACGAGATCCTCCGGCTCTTCTGGGAGAACCACGACCCGACGCAGGGGATGCGGCAGGGCAACGACGCGGGCACGCAGTACCGCTCCGCGATCTACTGGATGACGCAGGCGCAGCGCGACGCTGCGGAGGCGACGCGCGCGATGTTCCAGCAGGAGCTGACGCGCTCGGGCTTCGGCGAGATCACGACCGAGATCGCCGAGGCGGGCCCGTTCTACTACGCCGAGGACTACCACCAGCAGTACCTCGCGAAGAATCCGAACGGCTACTGCGGCCTCGGCGGCACCGGTGTCGCCTGTCCCGTCGGGCTCGTCGCCGCTGACTGAGTCGGACGTCCGCACGTTTCCGGCCGCGCGCGGGCGCCAGCTCGCGGCGGCCGGCTTCGGCGCGGTCGTGCTCCTGATCGGGATCGCGCTGCTGCCGCGCATCGCCGGCTGGGTCGCGATCGTGCTCGGCCTCGTCGGGCTGCTCGCGGGGCTGTCCGTGCTCGTTCCCGGAGCGGCGTACGTGCGGCTCTCGCCGGACGGGATGACGGTGAAGTACTCGTTCCTCCGCGCGGCGACGGTGCCGTGGCGCGAGATCGCGGGCGTCACGAGCCAGCTCGTCCCGATCGTGCGCCACCGCGTGCCGTCGCTCGTCGTGACGTACGTCGACGGCTACCTCGGCGTCCGGCTCGGCCAGAACCTCGACGGGCACCGGAGCTACGTCGGGAACTTCACGCGCGTGCCGGGCGAGGAGCTCGCGCGCGCGGCCGAGGAGTACCGCACGCAGTACGGCGGGTAGTGCCCCGCCCGGCGATACATGTCCGCTTCTGGCCCGCGATCACGCGGCGCGCTGCCGCGTCCTCGGTCGCGCCCGTAGGCCAGCCTACGAGCGCTCCCTGCGTCCTTGCATCGCTTGGTGCTCGCGACCCGGAAGCTAGACGGCATCACCGGACGGGGCACTCCGGCTGGCGAGCCCGCCGGCGGTCTCGCCGCCGTCGAGTGAGATCGTCGCGCCGGTGAAGTAGGCGCCCTCGTCGCTCGCGAGGAAGGCGAAGAGCGACGCGATCTCCTCGGGCCGCGCGTGCCGGCCGATCGGGATCTTCGCGTTCGTCGCGTCGAGCATCTCCGGCGTGTACTCGGCCTCCTGCATCGGCGTCATCACGTAGCCGGGGCACACGGCGTTCACGCGGATCGCCGGCGCGAGCTCGAGCGCCATCGACCGCGCGAGGAGGATCACGCCGGCCTTCGACGCGTTGTAGCCCGCGTAGAACGGGTGCCCGACGAGGCCGTTCGTCGACGCGGTGATCAGGATCACGCCGCCGCCCGACGCGTGCATCCGCCGTGCGGCCTGCTGCGCGCAGTGGAAGACGCCGGTGAGGTTCACGTCGAGCGTGCGCCGCCAGTCCGCCTCCGAGATCTCGAGGAACGGAGCGCGGACGGAGATGCCCGCGTTCGCGACGAGGACGTCGACCCCGCCGAGCAGCTCGTCGACGCGCGCGAACGCGTGCTCGACCTGCGCCTCGTCGGCGACGTCGCAGTAGAGCGCCGCCTCGAGCCCGTCGATCCGCGCGTGCGCGGTCTCGAGCTCCTGCTCGCCGACCGCGAGCGCGACGACCCGCGCGCCCTCGGCCGCGAACCGGCGGCTCGTCGCCTCGCCGATCCCGCTCGTGCCGCCCGTGACGACGACCCGCTTGCCGCTGAGCCCTTCCATCGGGCGACAATCTAGCCGTGAGCATCTTCTCGCCCGCGAGGCGCTTCGACGACAAGGACGGCCGGAGCTGGGAGCTCTACGCCTACAAGGTCAAGCTTCGCGACTACACCGACCCGGACCCGCTCGACGTCGAGGGCTTCGGGAGCGCACGGCTCGGCGTCGTCTTCGGCGTCCTCGACGCCGTCCTCTGGCTGCTCCTCCTGGTGCCGAAGCTGATCGCGCTCGGCGTCCGCACCGGCTGGGACGCGTGGAAGGCGCGCGCGTCGGACGAGTGGACGATCGAGGCCGTGACCTTCGAGCCGCGCCGGACGAGCTACACCTGGACGACGACGACCGAGTACCGCGGCAACGTGCTCGCACAGGTCGAGGCCGGGATCGCGGCGGGCGACATCCCGCGCCCGCGCTACGCGACGTTCATCGGCACCGACGTGTGACTACGGCTGGAGCCGCTCGGCGAGGTAGCGGATCGCGCCGGGGTAGCGGTACTCGATCGAGCTGTGCGTCGCGTCGAAGAGCTCGAAGAAGACGTCCGCGACGCCGATCGCGGCGAGCGCGTCGCGGAACGCGCCGGCGCCGAGGTCGAGGAAGAACTGGTCGCGCTTGCCCGCGTCGATGTAGATCGCCCGGAGCCCGCGCAGCGCGCCGGCGTGCCTCTCGGCCATCCGCACGGGGTCCCACGCGAGCCACCGCTCCCACACGTCGGGACGGAGCTTCCCGGACGACGGCTCGAACGGCAGCTCGACCGACCCGTCGGCGTTCGCGGAGTAGCACGCGGCCATCGCCCACGTGTTCAGCAGCGGGTAGTCCGTCCCCTTCGTGAACGCCGGCCGTGAGCGGAAGTCCGCCCAGAACGCGTCGAACGAGCCGTCGTAGCCGTCCCGCAGCGCGCGAGCCGCATCGCGGAAGTCCGGGAGGTAGCAGAGCTCGAAGAGCGCGTCGCCGGCGTGCGTCGCGAGCCCGCCGAAGAGGTCCGGCCGCAGCATCGGCGTCACCATCGCGCCGTAGCCGCCGCTCGACTTCCCGGCGACGGCGCGGTGCGCCGGCGCGTCGAGCGTCCGGTAGTGCGCGTCGACGAACGGGACGATCTCGTCGCAGAGATACGTGTGGTAGTTCCCGACCGCCGGCGAGTCGAGGAACTGCGAGCCGCCGTACGACGTCCACGCGTCGAGGAAGACGACGATCGCCGGCGGACAGCCGTCCTCCGCGAAGAGCGCGTCGACGAGCTCCGGCACCGTCGGCCGGAACGCCGACCGGTTCGTCCACATGTCGACCTGTCCCGTGTGCCCCTGGAGGAGGTAGACCGCCGGGAACCGCCGCTCGGGCTCCGCGTCGTACGCCGGCGGCACGTAGACCCTGAGCGGGCGGACGTGCGGGTCGCCGAGCGCGTTCCCGCGCAGCGCCACGCTCTCGACCTCGTGCTCGTCGATCCGGCCGGCCGGCTCTCGCGACCAGGGCTCCATCGCGCCGGATTCTCCCACCAGTCCGGCCTGTCGCGCGGCTACAGTCGCTCCCGTGCGGGCACGTTTCCTTCTGTTCCTTCTCCCGGTGGCGCTCCTCCTCGCGGGCTGCGGCCGCGGCAGCACCGCGCCGTACACCGCGGCGGCGACCGCGCCGTGCCTGAAGGCCAAGGGGTTCACGAAGGTCACGACCGACCCCGGGAAGGTCGGCTTCATCGCCGGCTTCGCCGACAACGGCGGCGTCTTCGCGGTCGCCCCGGGCTCGAAGAACACGGTCACGATCGCCTTCGCCGGCGACACCGCGGGCGCGAAGGGGACGGAGGACGCGTTCCGGGCGCACGCGAGCGCGTTCTACAAGAAGCACATGTCCGACATCATGCAGTCGAAGCGGAACGCCGTCCTCGTCTGGACGACGGCGCCGACGCAGGACCAGATCGACACCGCCATCGCGTGCCTCGCGAGCTGAAGCCGTCGGGTTACACTCCGGCCATGGCCGAATACGGGACGATGCGCGTGAAGAGCGGCCTCGCCGAGATGCTCAAGGGCGGGGTGATCATGGATGTCGTGGACGCCGACCAGGCGAAGATCGCCGAGGCGTCCGGAGCGGTCGCGGTGATGGCGCTCGAGCGCGTCCCCGCCGACATCCGCCGGGACGGCGGCGTCGCGCGGATGTCCGACCCGCAGAAGATCAAGGAGATCCAGGAGGCCGTCACGATCCCGGTGATGGCGAAGTGCCGGATCGGCCACTTCGCGGAGGCGCAGATCCTCGAGGCGCTCGAGATCGACTACATCGACGAGTCCGAGGTCCTGACGCCCGCCGACCTCGAGCACCACGTCGACAAGTGGCGCTTCACGGTCCCGTTCGTCTGCGGCGCCACGAACCTCGGCGAGGCGCTGCGGCGCATCGCGGAGGGCGCGGCGATGATCCGCACGAAGGGCGAGGCCGGCACCGGCGACATCGTCAACGCGGTCACGCACATGCGCTCGGTCTTCGGGCACATCCGCAAGCTCGGCTCGCTCGCGGAAGAGGAGCTCTACACCGAGGCGAAGAAGCTCCAGGCGCCGCTCGAGCTCGTGCGCTGGGTCGCCGAGCACGGCCGCCTTCCGGTCGTCACGTTCACGGCCGGCGGGATCGCGACGCCGGCGGACGCGTCGCTCTGCATGCAGCTCGGCGCGGACGGCGTCTTCGTCGGCTCGGGCATCTTCAAGTCCGGCGACCCGGAGCGGCGCGCGAAGGCGATCGTCGAGGCGACGACGCACTTCAACGACGCGGAGATCCTCGCCCGCGTCTCCGCCGGCCTCGGCGAGCCGATGGTCGGCATCTCGACGGCGACGCTCGATCCGAGCGAGCTGCTCGAGACGCGCGGCTGGTAGCCGCTCCGTCCGGCCCGCGGTTCAGGATCCCGGCCGATGGAGGCGGCAGGCAAGCCCGTCTGGACCACCGCGTCGTACCTGCTCTACACGGGCGGGCTCGTCGTGCTCGGCGCCGCGGTCGCGGCGCTCTCGTACCTCTCGGGCCGGTACGGCGCGTTCGCGTACTCGGCGTGGGCGCTTCTCGTCTTCGCCGTCCTGCACGGGATCGCGGAGGGGAACAGGGCGCGGGATCGCTGGATGCCCGCGGGCATCTTCGGGTTCACCGGGGTGATCGCGTTCGGCGCGTTCATCGGCGCGCTCTGGACGTGGTTCGGCTGGCTCTCGAAGTCGTTCGACTCGTTCTCGCTCGGCCGGCTCACGCTCGAGCTGCTCGTGCTCATCGCCGCCGGCAATGCGGCACACCGGTTCAGGTTCCCCTTCATCGTCGCGATCAGCGTCTTCGTCGGCTGGTTCTTCGCGATCGACCTGCTGACGAGCGGCGGCAACTGGACGGCGTGGGTGACGCTCTTCGTCGGCCTCCTGTACTTCCTCATCGGGAGCGCGAGCGACTCGCCGGCCGCGTTCTGGTACCACCTCGCGGCGGGCCTCCTGATCGGCGGCGCGCTCGTCTACTGGTGGCACTCGAGCACGTTCGACTGGATCCTCGTCGCGTTCTTCTCGCTCGTCTACATCGGCGTCGCGCACGGCTCGAAGCGCTCGAGCTGGGCGGTGCTCGGGACGCTCGGGCTGCTCGCGGTGACGACGCACTTCTCCGACAAGTGGTCGGGGAACCACGTCTCGCCGTCGCCCGAGGCCGTCTCCGCGCTGCACGGCTGGGTGCCGCCGCTCGTGTTCGCGATCTTCGGCTTCGTGCTCGTCGGGATCGGCGTCGCGTTCATGCGCTCGCGCGACGGGCGGCCGACGGCGACCGGCACGTAGCGCGTCACTAGACTTCGAGGCGTGGAGAAGCCGCTCCGGATCGGCGTCCTGGCGCTGCAGGGGAACTTCCGCGAGCACGCGGCGGTGCTGCGCCGCCTCGGCACGGAACCGGTCGAGATCCGGCTCCCGGAACAGCTCGACGGGCTCGACGGCCTGATCATCCCGGGCGGCGAGTCGACGGCGATCGGGCGGCTGATGCGGCTCTACGGCGTCGACGAGGCGCTCGCCGGGTTCGGCGCGCCGATCTTCGGGACGTGCGCCGGGATGATCGTCCTCGACCGCGACCACCTCGGGCTCGGCGACTTCCGCGTCCGCCGCAACGCGTTCGGGCGGCAGGTCCGGAGCTTCGAGGCCGACCTCGACGTCGCCGGCGTCGACGGCGGCCCGGTGCGCGCCGTGTTCATCCGCGCGCCGTGGATCGAGGACGCCGGCCCGGAGGTCGAGATCCTCGCGGAGGTGGACGGGCACGCGGTGCTCGCGCGCGACGGGCGGCTGCTCGTCGCCGCGTTCCATCCCGAGCTGACCGACGACGCGCGGATCCACGAGCTGTTCGTGAACCAGGTGAGGGAGGCGCATAGTGTCAGGGCATAGCAAGTGGTCGTCGATCAAGCACAAGAAGGGCGCCGCCGACGCGAAGCGCGGCAAGCTCTTCTCGAAGCTCACGCGCGCGATCATCGTCGCGGCGCGCGACGGCGGCCCGGACCCGAGCGCGAACCTCGCGCTGCAGAACGCGGTCGAGAAGGCGCGCTCGTACTCCATGCCGAAGGACAACATCGACCGCGCGATCGCGAAGGGCTCGGGCGCCGACGCCGACCAGAGCCAGTTCGAGACCGTCGTCTACGAGGGCTACGGCCCGAGCGGCGTCGCGGTCATCGTCGAGGCGCTCACCGACAATCGCAACCGCACCGCGAGCGAGGTGCGCCACACGTTCTCGAAGAACGACGGCAACCTCGGCGGCTCCGGCGCCGTCGCCTGGCTCTTCGAGCGGCGCGGCGTCGTGACGGTCGACGCTGCCGGCGTCGACGAGGACGAGCTGACGCTCGCCGCGGCCGAGGGCGGGGCGGAGGACGTCGCGCGCGACGGCTCGACGTTCCAGGTCACCTCCGCGCCCGAGGACCTCTCCGCGGTCCGCGAGGCGATCGAGGGCGCCGGCTTCGCGATCGACTCCGCCGAGCTGACGATGGTCGCGAAGACGACCGTCGAGGTCGCCGACGAGAGCGACGCGAAGAAGATCATCCGCCTGATCGAGGCCCTCGAGGACAACGACGACGTCCAGGAGGTCTTCGCGAACTTCGACATCCCCGAGCGGGTGCTCGAAGCCGTCGCGGGCTAGGCGAACTCCCGTTCGGGCGCCGTCCGACGAGGTGCCTACCGTGTCGGCGTGAAGGTCGTCGGCATCGACCCGGGGACGGCTGCGTGCGGGTACGGGATCGTCCAAGAAAGCGGAGGGCGCCTCAGGGCTCTGGGCCACGGGTCGTGGTCCACCCCCGCGGACGAGGCGCCGGAGCGGCGGCTCAGGACGATCTTCGAGGGCGTGGCGGGGCTCATCGCGGAGCACGCGCCGGATGCGGTCGCCCTCGAGGAGTCCTACGTCGGCGCCGACGCCCGCATCGCGCTCTCCGTCGGACAGGCGCGCGGCGTCGTGCTCGTCGCGGCCGCGCTCGCCGACGTGCCCTGCGCCGAGTACGCGCCGTCGCGCGTGAAGCAGGCCGTGTGCGGCTACGGCCGGGCCGAGAAGGCGCAGGTGCAGCGGATGGTGAAGGCGATCCTCGGGCTGAAGACGATCCCGACCCCGAACCACGCGGCCGACGCGCTCGCCGTCGCGATCTGCCACGCCCTCGCGCCGCCGCTCCTGAGGATGACCGGGTGATCGCGCGGCTCCGCGGCACGCCGGTCGGCTCGACGCCGGACGGGCTCGTGATCGACGTCGGCGGCGTCGGCTACCTCGTCGCGGCGACGCCGTCCGCCGTGCGGCGCGCCGACGGCGCGGACGAGATCGTCGTCGAGACGTACCTCCACGTCCGCGAGGACACGATGCAGCTCTACGGCTTCGCCGACCGCGCCGAGCGCGAGCTCTTCGTCCAGCTCTTGACGGTGAACGGCGTCGGCCCGAAGGTTGCGCTCGCGATCGTCTCCGGCTCGCCGGCCGACGAGCTGCGCCGCGCGATCGTCCGCGAGGACACGGCGCGCTTCATGGCGATCCCCGGCATCGGCAAGAAGACGGCCGAGCGGATCGTGCTCGAGCTGAAGGAGAAGCTCGGGACGCCGGAGCTCGCGGCGGCGGCGCCGAGCGGTGACGCGCACGTCGTCGCGCGCGACGCGCTCGTCGAGCTCGGCTACTCGCTCGTCGACGCCGAGCGCGCGCTCGCCGACACCGACCCGGAGCTCCCGCCGGAGGATCGCGTCCGCCTCGCGTTGAAGAAGGCGGCATGAGCGTAGGCTCGACGGAGCTCAACAAGGAGCGGAGGTGCCGGCTTTGCCGGCGCCGGGAGCGGGCATGAGCGCACAGTTCCTGGCGCCCGCCCTCCGCGAGGACGAGGAGGAGCTCGACCTGAGCCTCCGCCCGCGCAGCCTCGACGACTTCGTCGGGCAGGAGCGCGTGAAGGAGCAGCTCGGGATCGCGCTCACCGCGGCGAAGGCGCGCGGCGAGGCGCTCGACCACGTCCTCCTCGTCGGGCCGCCGGGCCTCGGCAAGACGAGCCTCGCGTACATCGTCCGCGAGGAGCTCGGCGTCGGCATCCGCGCCGTCGCCGGCCCCGCGCTCGAGCGGAAGGACGTCGCGGCGATCCTCACGTCGATCGAGGAGCGCGACGTCGTCTTCGTCGACGAGATCCACCGGATGAGCCGCGCCGCGGAGGAGATCCTCTACCCGGCGCTCGAGGACTTCCGGCTCGACATCGTGATGGGGCAGGGCGCGGCGGCGCGCACGCTCACGCTCGACCTGCCGCCGTTCACGCTCGTCGGCGCGACGACGCGCACCGGCCTCCTGACCTCGCCGCTCCGCGACCGCTTCGGGATGACGTTCCGGCTCGACTACTACGACCCGGGACAGCTCGCGGCGATCGTGCGCCGCTCCGCGCGCATCCTCGCCGTCGAGATCGCGGACGACGCGGCGGACGAGATCGCCGGCCGCGCGCGCGGCACGCCGCGCATCGCCAACCGGATCCTCCGCCGCGTCCGCGACGTCGCGCAGGTGCGCCACCAGGGCTCGATCACGACGCCGATCGCGCGCGAGGCGCTCGAGCTGCTCGAGGTCGACGAGGCCGGGCTCGAGCGGATCGACCGCGCGCTGCTGCGCACGATCGTCGAGAAGTTCGACGGCGGCCCGGTCGGCCTCTCGACGCTCGCGGTCTCGCTCGGCGAGGAGCCGGACACGATCGAGGACGTCTACGAGCCGTTCCTCCTCCAGCTCGGCTTCATCCAGCGCACCCCGCGCGGGCGCACGATCACGAAGCTCGGCCGCGCCCACGTCGGCTCGGCTGCGGCCGATCCCGACAGCAGGCTGTTCTAGGCGCCACCGACGCTCCGGGACGCGTCCCGGTGCCGCCTTCGTCACGAGTCGCTTGCAGCTTCCGTACGGCCCGCCGCGCTAGGCTCGGGTCGTGCCCGAGCTCTGGACACCGGTCCCCGAGCTGCCCCACGAGGCGTTCGTCGAGCGGCTGCTGCGCACGATCGCGTCGTTCGCCGCCGAGGCCGGCGTCGAGAGGCCGTTCGTCGAGATCGAGCTCTTCGACAGCTCGCACTTCGTCCTCGACCGGATCGAGCCCGAGCCGGGGTTCGGGATGGTGACGATCTACGTCGTCGACGAGCGCGAGGACACGCCGGACGCGCTCATCATCCCGATCGGCTCGATCCGCCGCATCGAGCTGCGGAAGGCGCCCGAGGGGAAGAGCCGCTTCGGGTTCAGCGTCCCCGCGACGTAGACGAGCCATGGCGCGACGACGAGCGCCATCACGTCGAACCACACGTAGCCGCTCGCGACACCGCTCGGCGGGTTCCCGTCCGGGACGCCGAGGCCGGGGAGCGCCGGCGTCCAGCGCCACGTCCCGATCCGCGTCCCGTACAGCTCGAGCGCCGCGACGACGAGGAACACGCCGGCGTACGCCGCCCGCGCGCGCGACCGCCAGAGGAACACGCACAGCAGCGGCACGCCGACCGCGCCCGCGACGTCCGCGTGCGGCAGCACCGTCAGCCCGGCGATCCCCCAGCCGACCGCGCCGGCCGCCGCCGCGCCGACGAGGAGCCGCGGCGCGAGCACGCGCACGAGCGCGAGCCCCGACAGATAGACGATCCCGTGCGCCGGCGGGATGAAGAGCGGCAGGTTGTGCAGCCGGTAGTGGTAGACGCCCCAGACGAGCGAGCCCGTCACCTCGCCGACGGTCGCGAACGCGACGACCCCGAGCGCCTGCGCGCGCGCGAGCGGCGCAAGCGGCACGAGCGCCGCGACGAGGACCGCGCACGTCGCGAGCCCGAGCGCGATCTGCCCGCCGCGCCCGACCTGCGTGTCCACCGCGAGCAGCGCGGCGAGATACGCCGGCCCCGCGAGCGCGTACCAGCGCGGGACGCTCATCGCCGGTACTGCACCTCCTTCCAGCTCGGCGTCGGCAGCAGCTCGAGCAGCGCGCGCCCGCCGTCCGGGTCGCGGTAGGCGAACTCTGCCGCGCCGTCGTCCCAGCCGACCTCGAGCAGCCCCTCCTTGACGCGGTGGTCGAGCCACGCGCCGCGGAACACGAGCTTCTTCAGCCAGTAGACGAGCGACTCGCCGTCGACGAGGGAGATCTCGCCCCAGTGACGAACGAGGTAACGGCCGAGCGCGCTGCGGGGCTCTGCGATCGCGTCCCGCTCGACGAGCTCGACCAGGTCGGCCGTCTCGTCGTCGTCGAGCTCGTTCCCTGCGAGGAGACCGAGCTTGACGGCGGCCGCCGTCACGCGCTGCTCGAAGTCGAAGGCGTTGAACCCGAAGCGGTAGCCGAGGAACTCGACGACGTAGTCGTCGCCCGAGGTGTAGTTCGCCGCGGCATCCACGGCCCGAAGCGTAACCGGCGGCTACATTGGCGCCGTGCGCTCGCGCTCGGCCCGAACCGCGGTGGCGCTCGCCGTCATCCTCGTCCTCGTCGTGCTCACGGCCTGGATCATGGGCTGGCCGGTCGAGAAGGCGGTCTATCTCGCGCCCGTGATCGTCGTCGCCGGCGCCGCCGTCGTCGGCCTCTGCATCCTCTGGGGGAAGGTCGCCGTGCAGTCGCTCCGCGAGAGCCGCCGGCCGCGGCTCGTGCTCGCGCTCTGGATCGGAGGGCTCGCCCTCCTCGTGCTGCTCACGATCCTCGGCGTGAAGCTTCCCCGGGGCGAGTGACACTCGTTCGAGTGGTCGAGTGGCCCGCCGACCGGGCCGATACGATCCCCGAGCTGCGGCGGTTCGATGTCCCGGAGGTAGGGAGATGAAGAGAATCGCCTTCGCCGCAGCGGTTGTCCTGGCGCTGGCTGTCGTGGTTGCGGCGCCCGCGGGTGCCCACCGGAGTGCGACGCCGACAGTGCCGGGTGCCTGGTGCGGGGGATCGTTGTGGAAGTTGATGACCCTCAGCGACACCGGCCGGTCCGCGGTGAACCTGAGCATGGCGGGAACGTCGATCGCCGATCTCGCGAAGCTGACGCCGCCCGCGAAGATCCTCGCGTCGCGGAACACGTCCTTCGTGAAGCAGACGTGGTCGATGACCGTCGTGATCGAGCGCTATCGCGTGCAGTCGAACGGGGAGATCGCGCTCGAGCTGTTCGACGTCCCGTCACAGACGTATATGAACGCGTACATGCCGAACCCGAAGTGCCTCTCGTCGAAGACGCGCGACCGCGCCCAGATCCTCGCGGCCCGCTCGACCTTCACGAAGGTCTGCCCGGCTCCCCAGACGACCTGGCAGCCGCTTGGTGCCACGGTTCAGCTCGGGGGCGTCGGCTTCTGGAACCCGGTCAAGACGACGCTCGGCGCAGCCTCGAACGGCGCCGAGCTCCGGCCGGTCACGTACTTCAACCTGCTGCAGGGATGCGGGAAGTTCTGACGCATCGCGGGAGAACGCCGGGCCTCCGCCCGGCGTTCTCCCTGCTCGCGGCCCTGGTCGCGTGCATCGTCCCGGCGGCCGCCGGCGCGCGCAGCGCCGACACCGGGATCATCACGGTGTGCAACGCGGGTGCGGCATCCGGGACGCTCACGCTCACGACGGTGGCGTCGGCGGGCGGAACGACCACGCTCGGCCTCTCCGCCGGGGCGTGCACCGGGATGCTCTTCTACCCGGAAGGCGTCGGCGTGACCGTGACGCTGAGCCCGAGCACCGGGGTGACCGCGATCACGCTCGCCCCGACGAAGGGCAAGCAGGGGACGACGAGCGTCATCGCGTCGAGCAACCCGGGAGCCGGAACCGCGAACATCACGATCGGGTCGGGGGACGCGACGCTCACGTTCGTGACGAAGGGTTCGCCGGGCGCGGCCCGTCCCTGCAAGGTCCCGAACGCCTTCGGGCTCACCCTCGCGGCGGCGAAGGCCGCCGTCCGCAAGGCGGGCTGCACGGTCGGCGCGGTGCGCGCGCTCCACTCGAACCTCTACTACCCCGGCCGCGTGTACAGCCAGAGCCCGCCCCACGGAACGGTGCTCGGGCCGCACGGCACGGTCGGCCTCACGGTCAGCCTCGGTCGAGGCTAGAGCGGAGCGCCCCCAGCAGCCGGTTCACGTCGTCGCGGTCGTTGTAGCCCGCGACCGAGATCCGGAGCAGGTCCTTGCCGGGCCGCGTCGCCGGGATCTCGACGCGGTACTCGTCGAAGAGGCGCTGCGAAAGCGCCTCGCCGTCGACGCCGTCCGGGAGCCGCACGCTCGCCATCTGGGCGACGAGCTCGGGAGCGGCGATCGGCTCCGTCCCGAGCAGCTCCGAGAGCTCGGCGCGCGCCTGCGCGGCGAGCGCACGGCTTCGCGCCGAGACCGCGTCCCAGTCGCGCTCGCGCTGGAAGTCGATCGCCGCGGGGACGGCGAGGTACGCCGCCTCGTCGCGCGTCCCCTGTCGTGAGGTGCGGGACAGGAACGTCGACGGCTCCGCGTTCCCCCAGCTGACGATCGCGCCGCCGACGCGCTCCTGCCGCTCCGGTGTCGCGTGGAGGAAGCCGGAGCCCTTCGGCGCGCAGAGCCACTTGTTGCAGGCGCCGGCGTAGAAGTCCGCGCCGAGCGCGCCGAGGTCGACCGGCAGCTGCGCGACCGCGTGCGCGCCGTCGACGATCGTGACGAGCCCTTCCGCCCTCGCCCGCGCGACGATCGTCTCCACGGGAAGCCGCAGCGCGGTCGCCGAGGTGAGGTGCGAGACGAAGACGACGCGCGTCCGCTCGGTCTGCAGCGCGAAGATCGCCTCGACGACGTCGTCCTCGCGCTCGACCGGCAGCCCGAGCTCGGCGCGCACGACGCGCGCGCCGGTGTCGGCGCAGATCCGGTCCCAGGTGAGGTCGCACGCGCCGTACTCGAGGCTCGTCGTCAGGATCTCGTCGCCGGGCCGGAGGTCGAGCGAGCGCGCCGCGATGTTCACGCCGGTCGACGCGTTCTGCACGAACGCGACGTCGCCGGCAGCCGCGCCGAGGTACGCGGCGAGCGCCGCGCGCGCGTCCTCGAGGAGGCCGGGCAGCTTCCGGGCGATGAAGTCCACCGGCTCGCGCTCGAGCTCGAGCTGCCGCGCCTGGTAGCGCTCGAACACCGGCCGCGGGCAGGCGCCGAACGTGCCGTGGCTCAGGAACGTCACCGCCGGGTCGAGCAGGAACTCCTCGCGCAGCTCGGAGGCGGTCGGCGACATCCGCGCAGTCTAGGATGGCGCGCGTGGGCGAGCAGGCGGTCGGCGCGGCCGAGTTCGAAGGGACCGAGGAACCGCGGTCGCGCGGCCCGTGGCGCCGCGCCGCGCGGCGGTACGTCCGGCGGCCGCTCGGCGTCGTCGCGCTCGCGGTGCTCCTCCTGATCGTCCTCGCGGGGCTGTTCGGCGACCGGCTCGCGCACTACCAGGTGAACTTCGTCGACCTCACGCACGTGAACGAGGCGACCGGGCCGACGCTCGCGGGCCGCCACTGGTTCGGCACGGACTACCTCGGCCGCGATCTCTTCAGCCAGGTGATGTACGGCCTCCACACGTCGATCCGCGTCGCGCTCTTCGTCGCGATCCTCGGCACGGCGTTCGGCCTCCTCGTCGGCGCCGTCAGCGGCTACGCCGGCGGCTGGGTCGACACGCTGACGATGCGCGGCGTCGACCTCGTCGTCACCGTGCCCGTGCTCGCGGCGCTGCTCGTCTCGATCGTCTACTTCTCGCCGCTGACGCCGACGCGGATGGGGATCGTCCTCGTGCTCCTGATGTGGACGTCGGTCGCGCGCGTCGTCCGCACGCAGTGCTCGCAGCTGCGCGAGCGCGAGTTCGTCGAGGCGGCGCACGCGGCCGGCGCGTCGCCGCAGCGAATCGTCTTCCGCCACCTCCTCCCGAACAGCGCCGGCTCGATCATCGTCGCCGCGACGACCATGTTCGGCCTCGCGCTCGTGCTCGAGGCGACGGCGGACTTCTTCAACGTCGGCACGTCGCAGGTCTCCGGCCCGACGCTCGGGAACCTCATCGCCGACTCGACGAAGTACGGGAACATCGGCTCGGCGCCGTGGTGGACGTACACGATGCCCGCGCTCGTGCTGATCGTGCTGCTCGTCGCCGTGAACTTCGTCGGCGACAGCCTCGACGACGCGTTCAGCGCCACCGCGCGCTAGTTGAGGCGGATCCGCGGGTCGAGCGAGGCGCAGACGACGTCGCCGACGATCGACGCGATCACGACGATCGCCGCCGAGAGCACGATCGGCGCCTCGATCATGTACGGGTCGCCGTTCAGGAGGCCGTTCGAGAGGAACAGCGACACGAGCCCGTGCAGCCCGAAGACGTAGTCGGCGGCGAGCGACGCGGCGACGATCGTCCCGAACTCGATCGCGATCACGGTCACGAACGGGACGAGCGCGTTGCGGAGCGCGTAGCGGCGCACGACCGTTCGCTCCGGCAGCCCCTTGCCGCGCGCGACGATCGAGTACGGCGCGTCGAGCGTCAGCAGGAGCGACGAGCGGAGGTACCGCCCGTAGACGCCCACGAAGCCGAGCGCGACCGCGACCGCCGGCAGCGTCATGTGCTGGAGCCAGTCGAGGAAGCCTGCTCCCGGCGTCGGCGGCCCGCCGAACGCGAACGGCGCCCAGCCCCACGCGTCGTCGATCCACACGAACAGGTGCTGCAGCAGGAGCGCGAGGAGAAACGCCGGGACCGACCACGCGAGGTACGAGAACGTCCGGAGGCTCACGTCGGCCGGCTTCCCCTTGCGGCGCGCGGAGACGACGCCGACGAGCACCGACCCGGCGACGATCAGCACCGACGCGTAGGCGACGAGCTCGAGCGTGATCGCGAACGAGCGGCGCACCTGCGGCCAGACCGGCTCGTTCGACACGACCTCGCGGCCCAGCGCCTGCCCGGTGAAGATCCCGAGCAGCCAGTGCCACCACCGCAGGAGGACGGGATCGTGGAGGTGCGCGCGCTTCGTGATCTCGAGGACGATCGGGGCGTGCGGCGTCTGGAAGAACGACCAGAGCGGGTTCAGCGCGGTCGCGAAGATCACCCACGTGACGAGGGAGACGAGCACGAGCACGACGAGGCCGAGCCCGATCCGCCTGAGCGCAAACCACGCCACGCGACGATCGTACGCACCGCGGCGGCCGGGCGCCGTTCCGTCCGACGCTCCCCGTAGCGTGATTTCACGATGCACGAGGGCACCTGGACGATCCGTCCGTGCCCGCACCGGGTGCAGGCCGAGCTTGCCGGATCCCTCGGGATCAGCGAGCTGACGGCGGCAGTCCTCGTCCGGCGCGGGTACGACGACCCCGCCGCCGCGAGGGCGTTCCTCGACGGCGAGCTGCCGCCGCACGACCCGTTCCTCCTCGGGGACATGGCCGTCGCGGTCGAGCGGATCCGCGCAGCCGTCGCGGAAGGCCGGCGAATCTGTGTCCACGGCGACTACGACGTCGACGGCATCGCCGCGACCGCCCTCGCCGTGCTCCTGCTCCGCGAGCTCGGCGCCGACGTCGGCTGGCACCTGCCGAGCCGCTTCGACGAGGGCTACGGCGTCCGCGCCGAGACGCTCGCACGGCTCGCCGACGAGGGCTGCGGGCTCGTCCTCACCGTCGACTGCGGGATCACCGCCGTGGCGGAGGTCGCCGAGGCGCGGGCGCGCGGGCTCGAGGTGATCGTCACCGACCACCACCGGCCCGGCGAGACGCTGCCGGAGTGCCCGATCGTCGCGACGCGGCCGTCGGAGTACCCGTTCCCGGAGCTCTGCGGCACCGGGGTCGTCCACAAGCTCGGCCAGGCGCTCTTCGGCGTCGACTCGGAGATCCCGAAGCGCCACCTCGACCTCGTCGCGCTCGCGACGATCGCCGACGTCGTGCCGCTCCTCGACGAGAACCGCTCGCTCGCGATCGCGGGGCTGCGCGCGCTCGCGCGGACGCAGAAGCCCGGCCTGCGCGCGCTCATGCGCGCCGCCGGCGTCGACCCGGCCGCGGTCGACGCGGGCGCCGTCGGCTTCCGGCTCGGCCCGCGCATCAACGCCGCGGGCAGGCTCGGCCACCCGCGAGCGGCGCTCGAGCTGCTCCTGACGGACGACGCCGACGACGCGCGCCGCCTCGCCGACTCGCTCGAGGAGCTGAACCGCGAGCGGCAGGCGGTCGAGGGCCGGATCGTCCGCGAGGCGATGGCGCAGGTCGACGCGTGGCCCGAGGAGCAGCGCGCCCGCCGCGCGTACGTCGTCGCAGGCGAGGACTGGCACGAGGGCGTGATCGGCATCGTCGCGTCGCGGCTCGTCGAGCGCTACCACCGTCCCGTCGTGCTCATCGCCGGCGGCGAGGGCGACTGGAAGGGCTCCGGCCGCTCGATCCCGTCGTTCGACCTCCACGGTGCGCTCGGCGCGTGCGCGTCGCTGCTCGGGCGCTGGGGCGGCCACCGCGCCGCCGCCGGGCTCTCGATCGCGCCGGAGAACGTCGACGCGTTCGCCGAGGCGTTCGCCGCGCACGCCGCGACGGTGCTGACGGACGAGGAGCTCCAGCCGGTGACGCAGATCGACGCGATCGTGCCGCGCGGCGAGCGGCTGACGCTCGACCTCTGCACGGAGCTCGCGCGGCTCGCGCCGTTCGGGCTCGGCAACCCCGGCGTGACGCTGCTCGCGCCCGGCTGCGAGCTCGGCGGCCTCGGCACCGTCGGCGAGGGGAAGCACCTCCGCTTCCGCGTCCGCCGCGACGGCGCCGACGCGGGGAGCGCGATCGCATTCGGCTTCGGCCCGCGGCTCGACACCTTCGGCACCGACGGCCGCTACGACATCGCGTTCCGGCTCGAGGAGAACCGCTGGAACGGGACGGTCGCGCCGCAGCTCGTCGTGCGCCGCATCTTCACCGCGTGGCCGCGCGCCGACGAGCTGCGCGACTGGCTCGTCGCGGAGTACCGCAAGCCCGCCGCCGCGCGCGACGCGGAGGCCGCGGCGATCTTCGCCGAGCTCGAGGTCGAGGACGCGGGGCTCGGAAGGCGGCATCTCCTCGAGTCGGCGCGCTTCCGCGCGCTGCTCGAGGTGTCGCCGCTCGCGCGCGCCGCGTGATCCGGCCCGCGACACCGGACGACGCGGCCGCGATCCACGACGTGCATCTCGCCGCGTTCGGACGCGAGTACGAGGCGCGCATCCCCGGCGAGGTCGACCCCGTGATCTCGCTCGTCGCCGAGGAGGACGGCGAGGTCGTCGGCCACGTCCTCGTCAGCTGGTTCGGCCTCGAGGGATCCGAGCGCGGCGTGCTCGGGCTCGGACCGATCGGCGTGCTGCCCGCGCACCAGGGGCGCGGCATCGGCTCCGCGCTCGTCCGCGCAGCGCTCGACGGCGCGCGCGGGCTCGGGGAGCCCGTCGTCGTGCTCGAGGGCAACCCGGCGTACTACGCGCGCTTCGGCTTCGTGCGCGGCGACGAGGTCGGGCTGCTTCCGCCGCCGAGCGCGCCGGAGCGGGCGTTCCAGGCCGCGGTGCTCGACGAGGCGGCGCTGCCGGAGGGCCGCGTCGTCTACCCGCCCGCGTTCGCTCCGTAGTCGTCCGCACCGCGTGTCGTCGCCGGCCCCGATGTGCGCTTCCGCACGACCGGGGCAGCGTGTGTACATGCACGCGCCTCCGTTCAAGATCAAGGTCGTCGAGCCGATCTCGCTGCCGGACTACGAGCGCCGCCGCGAGGCCCTGGCCGACGCCGGCTACAACACGTTCCTCCTTCGCTCCGAGGACGTCTTCATCGACCTCCTCACCGACAGCGGCACCTCGGCCCAGTCGCAGGAGCAGCGCTCCGCGATGGAGCTCGGCGACGAGGCCTACGCGGGCTCGCGCAGCTTCTTCCGGCTCGAGCGGGCCGTGAGCGAGATCTACGGCTACAAGCACACGATCCCGACGCACCAGGGCCGCGGCGCCGAGCACCTGCTCGGGAAGGTGCTCGTGTCGAAGGGCCAGCTCGTCCCGTCGAACCTCTACTTCACGACGTCACGCGAGCACGCCGAGCTCGCGGGCGGCATCTGGGCCGACGTCTCGGTGCCCGAGGCGAGCGAGCCGGAGGCGACGTGCCCGTGGAAGGGGAACATCGACGTGCAGAAGCTCGAGGCGCTGATCCGCGGCGCGGGTCCCGAGAACATCGCGTTCGTCCGCCTGGAGGCGTGCCTGAACATGGCGGGCGGGCAGCCGTTCTCGGTCGAGAACCTCGTCGAGGTCCGTGCGGTGACGCTCGACTACCGTGTGCCCCTGATCCTCGACGCGACGCGCCTCTCGGAGAACGCGCTCTTCGTCAAGCGCCGTGAGGAGGGCTACGCGCGGCACACGCTGGCGGAGATCATCAGGCTCATCTCCGACCTCAGCGACGGCGCGGTCTTCTCCTCGAAGAAGGACCACTTCGTCCCGATCGGCGGGCTCGTCGCCGTCAACGACGACCTCCTCGCCGAGCGGCTCCGCGAGCTCGTCGTCGTGTACGAGGGCTTCCCCCACTACGGCGGCATGTCGGGCGCCGCGATGGAGGCGCTCGCCCGCGGCATCGTCGAGGCGGCGGACGAGCGGATCGTCGGCCACTACGTCGACCAGGTCGCATATCTCGCCTCGCTGCTGCAGGAGGCCGGCATCCCGATCGTGCTGCCGCCCGGCGCGCACGCGGTCTTCCTCGACGCGAAGCGGTTCCTGCCCCACGTGCCGCAGCACGAGTTCCCGGCGCAGGCGCTCGCCGCGGCGATCTACCTCGCCGGCGGCGTCCGTACGATGGAGCGCGGGATCGTGTCCGCGCAGCACGGCAACGATCCGTACGACGGGCTCGAGCTCGTCCGGCTGACACTGCCGCGGCGCGTCTACACGAAGGAGCATCTCGAGTTCGTCGCCGAGGTCGTCGCCGACCTCTATGCGCACGCGCGGGCGATCCCCGGGCTGCGGATGACGTACGAGCCGGAGCACCTCCGCTTCTTCCAGGCGCGATTCGAGCCGCTCACGAGGTTCGCGGTCGGCGGCGGCGCGCTGCCCGGCTAGAGCCGCGCGCCGAGCGAGAGGCGGACCGTCCGCCGAGGCGCGGGGCGGACGGCCCGCGCCTGGTCGTCGAGCACGACGAGGAGCCGTGCGATCCGGGCGACCTTGCGGGCCTCTCTGCGGCGTGAACGGCGCATGGGCAGCCGGATTCGGCGTGGACAGAGCCGTTCCTGCGGGGGATGTGCCCGCGGAGACCGGGGCTACACTTGGACGGTGGCGACACTCGAGACCGGCGAGAAGCACGAGCGTCTCCTCGACGAGCTGCTGGCGGAGGTCGAGGCGTACAGCGGCGCCGTCGACCGCGACCTCGTCACGCGCGCCTTCACCTTCGCGGCCGCGAAGCACGAGGGCCAGACGCGCCGCTCGGGCTCGCCGTTCATCGAGCACCCGGTCGGCGTCGCGCGCATCTGCGCACAGCTCCGGCTCGACGAGCAGACGCTCGCCGCGGCGCTCCTCCACGACGTCGTCGAGGACACCGCGACCGAGATCGACGACGTCCGCGCAGAGTTCGGCGACGAGGTCGCGCGCCTCGTCGAGGGCGTCACGAAGCTGACCCGGATCACGTTCCAGAGCCGCGAGCAGGCGGAGGCCGAGAACTACCGGAAGATGATCGTCGCGATGTCCGCGGACGTCCGCGTGATCCTGATCAAGCTCGCGGACCGCCTGCACAACATGCGGACGATCGAGTACCTCGGCAAGCAGAAGCAGATCCAGAAGGCGAAGGAGACGCTCGAGGTCTACGCACCGCTCGCGCACCGCCTCGGCATCCACGCGATCAAGTGGGAGCTCGAGGACCTCGCGTTCCAGACGCTGCACCCGCGCAAGTACGAGGAGATCAAGCAGATGGTCGCGGAGCGGCGCGCCGACCGCGAGGGCCACGTCGCCGAGGCGGCCGACGTCCTCCACCGCGAGCTCGACAAGGTCGACGTGCCCGCGGAGATCTCCGGCCGCGCGAAGCACTTCTACTCGATCTACGACAAGATGGCGAAGAAGGGCCGCGAGTTCAACGAGATCTACGACCTCACCGCGATGCGCGTGATCGTCGAGCGCGACGGGGAGGAGGGGACGCGCGACTGCTACGGCGCGCTCGGTCTCATCCACTCGCTCTGGAAGCCGATGCCGGGTCGGTTCAAGGACTACATCGCGATGCCGAAGTTCAACGGCTACCGGTCGCTGCACACGACCGTGATCGGCCCCGAGGGGCGCCCGCTCGAGATCCAGGTGCGGACGCGCGAGATGCACGAGACGGCCGAGCTCGGCGTCGCCGCGCACTGGGCGTACAAGGGCGACGGCAGGCGTCCGCGCCGCCCCGACGTCGAGTGGACGGCGTGGGTCGAGCAGCTGATGGACTTCCACGCCGACGAGGCGGACGCCGGCGAGTTCGTGAAGTCGTTCCGCACCGACCTCTTCGACGAGGAGGTGTTCGTCTTCACGCCGAAGGGCGCGGTGAAGACGCTGCCGGCCGGCGCGACGCCGATCGACTTCGCGTACGCGGTGCACACCGACGTCGGCCACCGCACGGTCGGCGCGAAGGTGAACGGCCGCATCGTCCCGCTCCACTACAAGCTCCGCAGCGGCGACCGCGTCGAGGTGCTGACGTCGAAGGCCGGCCGCGGCCCGTCGCGCGACTGGCTCGGGC
>Ga0335071_10002077_pt1 | contig 21639 bp, 17 predicted proteins | sample Lox_Sample_15_FD_206724 | JGI IMG/M metagenome (GOLD analysis project Ga0335071, IMG submission 206724) | Soil microbial communities from Loxahatchee National Wildlife Refuge, Florida, United States - Lox_Sample_1.5 | ecosystem: Environmental > Terrestrial > Soil > Wetlands | place: USA... | reverse complement strand
GTTCCTGCTGACCGGAAACAATCGATGGTGGGGACTACTTGGCATAGTTCCCTTGGGAACTGCAGCATTCCGTCACTGTCCGCTGTACAGCATCGTTGGATTGAGTACCTGTCCGTTACCGGAGAAGAAGTAGACAGTGAGCCGGTGGCCTCGATTTAGTGTCGGCTTTCAGAGTGGATCAGTTCCTTAGGTCTTTGGGCAAGAGGGGGACAAACATGCTGCGGATTCAAGTGTTTGAGGCGCAGACAACGGTCAAATTGCGTCTCGAAGGCGAACTGATTGATCGGACTGCGCCGTTGCTCACCGAGCAATGGGCGCAGGTCCGCGGCAGACTCGGCGATCGTGTTGCAATTCTGGACTTGGGCGACGTGGTTGAGATCGATGAAGCGGGACGCCGCACTTTAGCGTGGCTGTCGAACTCTGGAGTTCGTTTTGGCTATGCTGGCCCGAAACTCCGTCCCATTCTCGAAGAGCTAGCTTGCAACGTCCCAGGAGTTCCCCGATTAACCGCCAAAATCTGGAAGCGATTTCACCTGACGGATTGTAATGAACGCTGGTTTCGCCCTATCGGCTATGCCGAGTTATTTGTGCTGTTCTGCCGTCTTCTTGGCGCCCATGTGGTTGCCGAACAAAGTAGTTGGCGCTTGTCACATCCTGACATCCGGCAATCCCTCTGCGAAAAACCACCGCTCACGAGAAAATATCATCGAGGAGTATGCGACCGACCGGTCGCGTCTATCGCGCTCAAGTGAATCCGCGCGATCCCGATCCGCCACACCCGCCCGCAGCAAAGGTCGAGAATTGGCGCTCAACGTCCGTGGACTCACACCTGGGACATGCCAAATGTAAGCGTCCGGTTGCGCAACTGCGATCTGGCTGGACGGTCTTCGCCGGTCATCGCCTGGCCAAGGCTGAATTCAACAACGCCAATTTGCGGCGGCCTCGGATGGTGCCTTGTCGGGCTTTCTTCGGCTCGTCTCTATTCCTTGGGCGGGTAGCTGCGGAAGATCTTTTGAACAACTTCGTGGATCTTCTTGTCGTGTTTTTCAGGGCTGGCGTTCTCGTCGACGTCTCCGCTCGCAATACCTCGCCACACCATCGCACGGGTACCCGGGTCTACGAGATTAGCCACAAGCATGCCCATAAGAACATACTTGGAACCGCTCCTCCAACGCAGGTTCCGCAAACCGCTTCTGAAACCCATGCCGCGGATGTCACGGTCGAAGACAACGTCGTAGGAGACCCGTACATCTGGATTCTCTCCGGGGCTGACCTTCGTCAGCCCTTTGGCCGACAGTTGCCCGTCGATGGATCTGACAATGCTCTGGTTCAGGGATTCGTCCTGTACACTATGGCCGCTCGCCCAGGCATATGTTTTGAAGTGCGCGAAGTCTGCCTTGTTGTAGTCAATGCTGATTTCCTGCGCCGCGGCACCCGTGCCTAGCAGGAAGAGAGCTGCGACTGTGATGAATGCGATTCGAATTGCAGTTCTACTCTCCTTTGTGCGGACAAGCGTTCCTCTCCGACTCCTTCAAGGCATTTCACCTGCCAAACAGAATCGTTGCTCCTTCCTCAGCCTGATTGTTGAGTTGTTGATTTCGCGGACCTGGGCGTTAAGATCGCCATTTTCGTTAGCGTTTTTGTCCCATTGGTGGCGCCCTATCTTTGTGGGTGACCTTATCAGGGCGGGCGGCTGCGCCTTCTGAGTTCCCGATGTGCCAGACTGCGCCCCAATTCGGGCGGCGCATGCCCATTGCTTGCCGATATATCCGACCGATAAAAGCCTAGCTTGTGGCAATCAGGTTCGTTATCGGCGTTTCTTGCGATTGACGGTGGCATCGAGATTGCTTGTCCCATGCTGAGCGAGTAGCAGCACGAGACACATGAACGGACTCCGCAGCCAACCAGTTCGGAGCGTCACAAAACGCACAAAACCCGCGCGGCATACCTCCGTCATTCTGCCCCGTTTCTGCCCCTCGCCAGATCTCGGGGGACTTCGAACATGACCACCATTGACGCACCACTGGGCGAATTGAACGTACGCATCCTCTCTTCAATCCTCAACCTGGTCTGTCCACAATGCGGCGGAAGAATGTCGGAATATCAATGTGAAGGAAGATGCGGCAAAAACTGGCTTCAATGGGAGTGGGCTAATCGGCGGCGAAAATCTTCATGTGCCGGCAAACGTCATCTCATTAAGTAGCGGGACTTGACGGACACCTTCAGAGTTTGCACCCAAGCCGATCCTAGGTCTAACGAGGATGGAGCATGCCAATCCCGAAAATGATGAGCGCAGCAGTCGCTGAAAAGTTTCGCGAGCCTCTCGTAATGCGAGAGCTTCCGGTGCCTACGCCTGGGCCGGGGCAGGCCTTGGTGGAAATCATGGCAAGTGGGGTCTGCCACACTGACCTGCACGCGGCTGACGGCGATTGGCCGGTGAAGCCAAATCTTCCCCTCACCCCTGGACATGAAGGAGCCGGCATTGTCATCGCCCTCGGGGCGGGTGTCACACATTTAAAGGAAGGCGACCGGGTGGGTATTGCCTGGTTGCATAGCGCCTGCGGTCATTGTGACTTTTGCCTTTCAGGCTGGGAAACGCTGTGTCTGAATCAGAAAAACTCCGGCATTCGGTGAATGGCAGTTTCGCCCAGTATGCATTGGCACAAGCCGACTACGTGGGGAGAATTCCCGAGAAGTTGTCGTTTGTGGATGCGGCACCGATTCTCTGTGCTGGGGTGACGACCTACAAGGGGCTGAAAGAAACCAATACGCGGCCAGGCGAGTGGGTAGTAATTTCAGGTGCGGGCGGGTTAGGCCATGTTGCGATTCAGTATGCCAAGGCAATGGGGCTGCATGTGGCGGCAGTGGACTTGGGGCCGGAAAAAGCAGTATTGGCGCAAAGGCTGGGAGCCGAGATTGCAATCGATGCCCAGACGCAAGATCCGGCCACCGAGATTCAGAAACAAATTGGCGGGGCTCAGGGAGTTCTGGTAACGGCCGTGTCCACGATGGCTTTCAAGGAGGCGATCAGCATGCTGCGGCGAGGCGGCACCTGTGTACTGAACGGTCTGCCTCCGGGAGAATTCCCGGTCTCGATCTTCGATCTAGTGCTGAACGGCTATACCATCCGCGGCTCGATTGTGGGTACGCGGCTCGATTTGGAAGAGGCCTTGAGTTTTGCCGCTGAAGGCAAGGTGAAGGCAATCATCGAGACGAAGCCGCTCGAATCGATCAACGACATTTTCCGGCACCTCAAGACTGGAAAAGTCAATGGGCGAGTCGTTCTCACAATCGGAGCGCCAGCATCCCAGGAGGCATTCCGAAAATCCGCGTGACACCACTCAAGTGGGAATGGCGTATTTGCCGATGTGGCCTAGCATTACGCCGGCCGGTTCTCCGGTCGCGGGCATATGGTTGTTCTTCTCGATTCTCGCGCAAGGCCGACGCTTAGGCGAACATCGGCGCTGGTCACAGAATGGTCACAATAAATGGGCCATCCTGACGAATTAAGTTGTTGACTGGAAATATGGTTAGGCCCATTGATCGTAGCCCTGAAAAGGCTGGCGTCGGCGGTTCAACTCCGTCCCTGGCCACCATGTTTTCAACGTCCGACCCGGAGACGTAGGTTACAAAATGTACCGGTCACATGGGTGACACTTTGGGGCCGAAGGGATTTTGCAGTGGTTCCACAACTCTGGTCTCCAGGTCGAAGTAACCCAGATCATACTCCATGAAGCTGACCAGCCAGATATCTTCGTGAACTTCCTTGATGCCGACAGCTTGTCCGGCGAAGACCTGGCTGAAGTTGATTTTCTTGTTGCCCAGACAAATAGGGCCGCAGCGGGTAACCACGATGGTTTTGTCGTGGAAGGGATAATCGATATCGGGCAAGCCGGTGTAAGGGCGCGGCGAAGGCTGGTAGATTTCCGCGGGACACTTCATATCCAGAGCTTCATGCGGACGCTGCTCGTTGAAGACCAGCATGAACTTGTCGAAGCGGGCTTGCTGCTGCAGGAAGTTGGCGGCGGCCGGCTTAGTGGCTTCTTTTTTCAAGGTGAGATGCATGCGTTCGTGGCGTCCATTCTGTTGCGGATGGCCAGTTTTGATCCGTTCGATACCAATGCCGAGGCGCAGCCACCAGACGGCAAGTTTGCTGAGGTGGAACAAAGCATGTGGCGATGCAAAAGGGACGCCGTTAGAGTCCGATTCCAAAAGCAGAGATGCTGTTCTGCGATTTCGGGTGAATGGGATCGAGAGCAGACTTCAACAGATTCTAAGCTCGGAAGAACGAGCGTTGTTGTCGTCAAAATCGGGCTCGACAGCTTCAACGACCAGCAGTTGAGCCGAGGACCGGATCTGCATACGTTCAAGCAGTGGTGCGGTGCCATCCGCATTACTACCCTTTTTTCTGCTCTGTCGCAAATGACGGATTGCAAGCTGGGCGCCTGGTGTGTCCGAACTGCGCGTCGGCAGTTTGGTATGATGCGCGTGGCAGCGGGAATTTTCCATGATTCACGTGCGTGAAGCCTCTCCGAGAGCCAATTTCGTAATACCGCCAACGGTTCTTCCGAGACTTCTGGGAGTTGTGAGTGCGTTGCTACTCATGGTCAGTGTTGGGCAGGCGCAGTGCACTGGCTCGGAGACCAGTTCCGATGCGCTCGCTAAAGGAACCGCTCAGGCGCCCGGTCCGAATCGTCTAAGCGAAGCAGGGCTGTTATTGCTTCGCGCCGGAAGCTTCAAGGCGGCGCAGATTAGTCTTACGTCGCTATGCCGGACAGGGATGCAGGGCGCGGAAATTCTTGAAAACATCGGGCTGGCGTATCTGCGCATTTCGCCCAAGGATGCTCCTGCTGGTGGGACAACGGGCGCGGAGATCGCACAACGCGTGGGTCACGCGGCTTGTCTTGCGGCGCAGAAGCGATTTGAAGAGGCGCGAAAGGAATACTACGCGTTAGAAGAGCAATACCCCAGGTATCCGTACATTCATTACGCAGTTGGCAGATTTTGGGCAGACATGGATGACGTTTCGGCAGCAGTGGCCGAGTTCCAAGAGGAACTGAAGAACCAGCCGAAAGACATCAACTCCCGGCTGGAAATCGCCGCTGGTGAATACAAACTGGACTCCGCGGCAGGGTTGCCGTACGCCGAGGAGGCGGTCAAGCTGAATCCGCTTGTGCCGTCGGCACACTATTTGTTGGGATTGCTTTATCTAGATACCGACAACTACAAGAAGGCCATCCCGGAACTCGAAATAGCTCAGAAGGTCCTTCCGAAGAATGCCAAGATTTACTTTGCGCTAGGGTCCGCCTATGCGCGAGCGGGAAGGAAGGAAGATGCCGCTCGCGCTCGGGCAGCCTTCGCGAAGCTAAACAGGCAGTTGCAGAGCAGTTCAGAAGCCATGCAATGAACCGCGCGTTCCCGTCCTCGAACACGAGGCGGTTATTTCTCCGGCTCTTGGACGGTCAACACCTCGTCCGCGTTTACGTCGCGAAGAATTTGTCTGATGCCACTCGGCCAACGGATTTCGATCAGCCTGATCCGCTGGTTCCGGCCCAGGCCGAAGTGAACACGCGGATCGCTCGAGGACGCGTATCCGACAGCGGTGGTCGCCTCATTCCACTGCACGGAACCGTCCAGCGCTTGCAGTCGTATTTGTGCGCCGATACCCAGTCGGTTGCTTCTGGTGCCGACAAGTTTCAGCAGAATCCAGTGGTTCGCTTTTTCCGAGAGATTATGAAGAATCTTGGCCGGGCCATTCAGCACGGAAACCACAACATCGATGCGTCCATCGTTATCTAAATCGCCAAACGCAGCTCCGCGGTGCGGCGCTTCCAGTTGAAAATCGGGCCCCGCAAGGGCGCTGACATCCACAAATTTGGCATTGCCGAGGTTTCGAAAAACGGAATTGGGTTCGGAGTAATGCCGAGCAGGTTTCAAGACACTGATGTTGTCCAACACGTTGGAGCGGGAAACGAAGAGGTCCTTCCAGCCGTCGTTGTCGAAGTCAAATACGCCATTGCTCCAACCCGACATGTTGACGGTGCCGGTGAGGCCGCTGGCTACAGTCATGTCTACAAAGTCGCCACCCGTATTTATAAAGAGAGGGAACTCTTCTCTTTCCACTGCTGTATGCCAGATATCCGGGAGCCCGTCATTATTGACGTCGCGAAAATCGGAGCCCATGCCCGAGAGCGTCTCGCCGTCAGCAGCGTAGCTCACCCCGGCCATCACCCCTACTTCTTCGAATGCTTTGCCCTTCAAGTTGTGGAAGAGAAAGTTCGGAGTGGTATCGTTCGCCACAAAAGCGTCCAAGTAGCCATCTCGGTCGTAGTCGGCGAAACTCACACTCATTCCCTTACCGAAGTGTTGCGCGATGCCCGTTTCCACCGAGACATCGGTAAATGTTCCGTCTCCGTTATTGCGATAGAGCGTGTTGTGCAGCGAGGGATAGTACTTGGGATCACAGTAACTGCGCACTCCTTTCTGCAAAATGCAGTATGGATCCTTATTAACCTCCCATCCGCAGTAGTTCACCACAAACAGATCGAGCAAGCCGTCGTTGTTGTAATCGAACCAACCTGCACCCACTGACCACATCTTTTTGCCATTATGAGTCGCGCCACTGAGTCCCGACTTCGCCGCGACGTCGGTGAACGTGCCGTCACCGTTGTTGTGGAACAGCTGATTGCCAGTGACACTGGCGACGAAGATGTCGGGCCAGCTGTCATTATCGTAGTCAGCCACGGCCACGCCGGTGGCATAACCTGATCCCGCCACGCCGGCTTTTTCAGTGACATCGGTAAAGGTTCCGTCGCGATTATTGTGGAACAGGCGGTTCCAGTATTGCGGAGAATTTTTCACCAAGGTTGGGATGTCCGCTCCGCCTACAAGATAGATGTCCAGGAATCCGTCGCCGTCATAATCGAGGAGAGCGACTCCCGCGAGCATGGTCTGCGGCTGGTTTTTATTCTCTGTTCTGGAGTTCGCCGAAACGTAGCGCAGTCCCGCGTGTTGAGCAATTTCTTCAAAGCGGATAGGGCCTGAGGATGACTGGGTTGAGGGGATTAGAGCAAGAGTCCCCAAACCAACAACCAAGAAGCTTGTGAACGAGGCGGCCAAGCCTGCTCGCATATCATTCGTCCGGAGTGACAACGAACCGTCCATCCCGAATTCTAGTCTCCCTGGCACAACGCCCCACGACAGGAGCGGGCGGTTTCAGAATATTTCGATTTGTGTTTTTTTCTTGCATATCATCATCCCTTTGTGGCTAAATGGCGCGTTTAGTAAGAATCCGGAAGTGTATCCGGGAGGCTATTGTGAAACGCACTCTATTGCTGGTCCTCCTCGCCTCCATGATCTCTCTGCTTTTCCTTTCCAAAACAAGTAATGCGCAGGGAAATCTGGGAGCCATTACAGGCACAGTACAAGACGCAAGTGGTGCGCTTATTCCCGAGGCTGCGATCACTATCACCAACGTCGATACGGGAGTGAAATGGACAGTAAAAACCAGTAGTGCCGGTTATTACCGTGAACCGTTGCCTCCGGGCAATTACAAGGTCCAAGCGGAGAAAGCGGGTTTCAAGGCAACGATAATCCGGGCCGTGGTGCCCGTCGCGCAAGTCGTTACGGTGGATATCAAGCTGCAACCTGGGAATGTTGTGGAGACGGTGGAAGTCTCCTCGCAGGCTCCGCTGCTCCAAACGTCGACCGCCGAGGTAAGTTCTTCGGTGAGCCCGCAGGAATTCGAGACTCTGCCCATTCAAGTCAGTGATGGCGGGCGCGACCTCCAGTCTTTCATTTTCAGCAGCCTGCCGGGAACCGTCGCCAGCGGTGGCGACCCCACCAACGGTCCATGGTCAGGCTCGATCAACGGCGGCCAATTGTTCAGCCACGAAATTCTGATTGATGGGGTTACGATCGGCCGCTTCGACCTGAGTGGTGGCGGCCTGACGGAGTTCCAGCCGGGCACCGATGCGATTTCAGAGTTCAAGGTCCAAAGCTCGAACTACTCGGCCGAATACGGGAACACCGGCGGTGGAGTCGCCAACTTTTCCTACAAATCCGGAACCAATCAGTTTCACGGGTTGTTGTTTGAATACCTCAAGAACCCCGTGGCCAACGCGGCCGGTGTGTTCCCAGGAGCGTTCCCGGGCACGCCAAAAGACAACGTGAAGGAGAACAACTTTGGCTTTAACATCGGCGGACCGATCTTCAAGGATCGGACGTTCTTCTTCTTCAATTATGAGGGCGATCGCTACCGGGATTTCTCGTTCAACGGACAGGTGACGATACCTACGGTGGCGATGAGAACGGGAGATTTCAGTGAAATGTTGGGAGCGCAACTTGGTACTGATGCGCTGGGCCGGCCAGTTTACAAGGGTGAAATCTTCGATCCGACAACGACGCGCAGTGTCGGGGACAACATAGTGCGAGATGGCTTTGGATTCGATCCAACCACTGGGCTTCCGATCCCTGGGCAAGCGAACGTCATACCCGCCGGGATTATCAGCACGGCGTCTGCGCAGCTGATGCCGTTGTTTCCCGATCCGCTGTATTCGGGAGCCATCAAGAACACTCCCAAATTTAGCGGTTGCTGTCCATCCCTGAATCGCAATGCCTACACAGTCAAGATCGATCACTCGCTGACCGATAAGCAAAAGATCTGGGCATCGTATACGTATACTTGGAGGAGCAGGTATAACAGGAACACTACGTCCTTCCCGCCCTTCCCAGGGTGGCCGATGAACCCCATCAAGAAGCAGGACGTGGGCGGTCCGCAGGTTCGCATCGCACACGCCTGGACCATCAGCGACCGAAGCCTCAACAACTTCCAGTTTGGCTTCAACCGGTTCCAAAACAAGAATGGGCTTTCGGATAACGCCAAATACTTCCCCAGCGAACTTGTGGGCGTTCCGAGCACCTGTTTTCCGCGGATCAGTCTTAGCAGTTCCTATATCAAGAATCTGCCAAAAACGCTTGGACAATCCTGCGCGAACATCGACCCCGCCGACAGTTTCATTGTGCAGGATTCCTTCAGCTACCTTCGCGGCAAACACAGCCTGAAATTCGGGGGTGAATTCCGTCACTATCGCTACAACACGTATGAGCCGGGTTACCTCAGTGGCAGCTATTCGTTCTCGGATGTCCAGACGGGCCTGCCCGGTTTCACCACCTCCACGGGTAATCCGTATGCCAGCATGGTTCTCGGAGGCGCGAGTACGGCCAACCGCAGCATCTACTTCACGACGCCGCACTTCCGCGCTGGGTCGTATTCTTTCTTCGCTCAGGACGACTTCAAGGTTACGCCCAAGCTAACCCTGAACCTGGGGGTGCGGTGGGAGATTCCTGTTCCGCAATACGAGCATGATGATCGCGAATCCGGGTTCAACGCCACGCTGCCGAATCCCGGCGCGGATAACGTCCCGGGAGCCCTGGAATTCCTGGGTAGCTGCGACACTTGCAACCACCGTCACTCCTTCATGGATTGGAACTTCAAGCAGTTCGCACCGCGGATCGGAGTGGCGTACGCAATTACGAACAAATTGGTGTTCCGCGGAGGGTATGGGATCTCCTACGCGCCACCGATTGAAGACAACTTTGGCACCATGAACTACTGGGGATTCACCGACTCGGTCGTGGTGCACGGATCGAACGCATTGAAAACGACTGGATTTTCGCAAGACCCCGCTCTTTACTGGTCACCCCTGGCTTCGGGAAACACGCCACAGAATGTGTTCAACGGGAAAGCGGCATCGATTGGAATCCCTGCGTACACCGGCACGCTTCCCAATCGGGATCCCGCCCTGGCCAACGGGGACACCATCGACTTTCTGCCGAGGAACGGTACTAAGGAGCCCTATACTCAGAATTGGAGCGCTGGGTTCCAGTATATGTTGCCGCATGACATCATGATCCAGACCGACTATCTGGGTTCGAAGGGCACGCGGCTCCTGAACGGTTATTTTGGGACTCTGGTGAATCAGGCGCCGACGAAGTATATGGGCCTCGGCGATATTCTCGCCGATGATCTGGCGACAGATTTGGCAGACCCGGTCAACGGCCCCATACTGGCCAGTTATGGAATCACCAGCCTTCCGTATCCTTCGTTCGAGGATACTAATTACAGCGGACAAGTCAACGCGGCCATTCAGCCCTATCCGCAGTACTACGCCATTCAGAACAATTACCCGAACTTCGGGAGTTCTACCTATCACTCTCTCCAGGCGATGGCCCGGAAGAACACCAGCCACGGCCTGACGTTCATCGCTGCATACACGTACTCCAAGATGCTCACGGACTCGGATGCCGCGTTGTTTGCGAGCGGCGGGCAGAATGTTCAGGACGTCTGGAACCGGAGGGCCGAAAAGGGCATCGCCAGCTACGATCACACACATGTGTTCAAGCTGTCATGGTTTTATGAGCTGCCTTTCGGACGCGGGAGGACGTGGCTCAATAGCGGCGGAGCTCTGGATCGCGTGGTCGGCGGCTGGCAGATTACCGCCATTCAGAACTACATGTCCGGTAACCCGCTGACTCTCTACTCCACTTACTCAGGTAGCTCGGGGTACCAGAGCCAATACGGAATCCGGGGGGACGTCGTTCCCGGAGTTCCGCAAAAGCTGTCTCATGTGGGCCATTTGGACGTCGTGAACTTCACTCCTTACTTGAACCCGGCGGCCTTCGCGGATCCTCCGGCATCGCCAGTGAACGCGTACCCTCTGCGCTATGGCAATTCCCCACCGTTCCTTCAGACTCGCGGGCCGGCGTGGAAGGGCGAGGACTTTGGGATCGTGAAGGACACGAGGATCACCGAGCGCTTTAACCTTCAGTTCCGAGCGGACATGTTCAATGTATTTAACCGCACGGGACTCGGCGATCCAGATATGTATTTGGGCGATGGTATACCTGAATACGATTCGAGTGGCGTAAATACGAGCGGTGGAAGCTTTGGCACCGTAACGGGTCCGCAACACGGCCCGCGCATCATCCAGTTCGCGCTGCGCCTGAGTTTCTAGGTCACAGCGTGATTGGTTTTAAGGCAGGTGGGATGGTCCCCACCTGCTTTTGTTTGTAAGCCGAAACCGAGAGACGATGGGTGAAGCCGGAAGACCTAGCAATCACTGTGGCCACGTTGGTACGCGGCGATTTGCCTTACGCGACGGGTTCGGTTCTCGTGCTGGACTTCGGCTCGAGCATGCAACGACTCTGACTTTTCGCAGCAGCAACACTTCTCTGAAGTTCCAGACTAGACTCGGAACCGGGCGAGAAGAGTCTCAAGGTTCACGGCGAGCACTTTCCTCTTTTCCTCGTCTGTCAGGAAGCTGTGGTGGATCCGGGCCAGGACAGTGCTGGGATCGTTGATCGAAAAGTCCGATCCAAAAAGTACGCGGTCAGGACCGATCGTCTTCACAGCGTACTCCAGCATTCCCATGCGGTCGTGACCGTAACCGGACGTATCGATGTAGCAGTTGGGATGCTTGGCGACGAGGTCGATACGTTTGAAGATGTCTTCGTATTCTTTGTCATCGCCGAAGTGCGCGAAGACAAGCGTTGCCTGGGGAAACTTGTCAACGATGTAATCGATCTCTTCGCGCTCGGTGTGAACGTGGAGAACCATTCCGAGTTCGACGATGTGCCTGACTAGCAGTTCGAACTCCTTTATCGTGTACTGATAGCCAGCCATGTAATTGCAGAGTTCGCCTACCCAGACAAACCCCAGCTGCTTGCGGCAGTATTCGAGTTCCTTCAGCGCCTCGTCGATGAACAGCGGGTTCACGATGCAGGAGCCTACGAAACGCCCTTTGTACTTCTCCACGAAGCGCGCGACCTCGCGATTGCCGGTAATGAACTCGGCGGGAGTACCCTTCCGCTGGCACAGTTGGGAGTTGATAATTCCTCTCTCAACTCCGGTGTGATCGAGGTAAGCGACGAATTCATCGAAGTTCCGCGTGACGGTGTGCCACTGCCAAAGCTCTCCGCTTTCGGCCGGGCAGTGGAGATGAGCATCGAAAGTTCGGAACGGCGCCGGTGGGCTTGCAAACGATGCTCTGCTAAGCGCTGCAGCCGCGGCACCACCACTACCTGCCACACGAAAGAAATCGCGACGAGAGACAGTCATAGAAACCTCACAATACACTCACCGGAAATCCTTACCGCCACTAGCATTTCGCGAGAGTCTGCAAGTACTCGCGAGAGAAGTTTATGGTGAGAATGCGCATGAACTGATTTCCCTTGCGATTTCGACTCACCTCTTCGAGACCAAGTCGCCGAAACCGCCCAGCAGTGCGTATTTGTTCTCCCATGTGGTGTACATAATTCCGGTAACGCCGGGTGTCCGATCCAGAGATGCCAACCAATCCTTCGGATTCTGAAGATCGTCGGCGTCATAATAGGCAGCGCCGAGAGTATGGTGGCCAAGCTTGGAGAAAAATCCCAGGCTCTGATCCCGTTTTTCGTAATACCAGCAAGCCATCACGAGATCTTTGGGGATGTAATTCCAAGTGCCTTCGAAACTCCCATCGATGAGATAGTATTTAGCCACTGCATTATGATTGGGATCGAACATGTCAGACCAGACATAAATCTGAGCCTGAGGATTGGCGGCGCGGATCATCCTGTACTGCCGGGATACGGCCTCGCCCAGGATCTGTGCCATGCTCATCCGGCGCCGCTTGCAGGCCTCGCAAAAGCCGCCAATGCGCACTTCATCCATGCTGAGGAAATACTTCTTCGGCGCGAGATAGCGCTCGATCAGTGGAATCTGCCGCTGCCAGATTTCATACACCGCGGCTTCCGACATGTCGATGGGCACCTGCTCTCGATAGATGGTTGTGCCGTGATAATAGTCGACTCTCAACCGGTCACCAGTGTGAATGCGGCTGCCCGGCAAGAGCCTGATTACAGGCCCGTCGTGATCCCATTTAAAGTTGAGTTGTGGATCTGATATGGGACCGAAGTCGCGGCCTTCCTCGTAAATCTGGCTGGTCTTCTCATTCACGACTTTGACCGGCGTTCCAGGTCGGCGAATGACGTTTGTGAGTCCTACCTCCTGCACTTGAGCGTCGTCCACCCACACCTTACCCCTCTGGCCATCCGAGACACCGATCCTGAAATCAATTTGATTTGAATCCCAACTGTTAAATGCCCAGACCAACTCGTGCCAGTCGCTGGTGGGCGTCATCCATGGTTCCAGGTAAGCGAGGTCGCGGCCATCGTGGGCGATCGCCCACAGGTAGAAAACTTCACGTGGTGCCACATCTTCGGTTTTAACCCAGCAGCGGATGCGATAGCTACGATATGGCTGAACACGGAGAGTCTGAGCCAAGTACACCGTGCCGCCGGGACTCTGAGCGAAGTCTTCGAAACGTACAGATTCCTTGCCAGAGTGATGTATCTGCTTGTCGACTATTGCCCGCGCGCCGTGCAGAGTGAAGTCAGCGGGCAAATCACCCTTGATACGCTCGAAATCGCCGTTCAGCAGTTGCACTTTTGAGTCCGACACAAAATGTGCTTCGTGTTGCCCAGCCACAAAGAGCACGCCGTGTACCGGCAGGCCCGCAGCAAGATTCTTGTCGTGAGCCAGGACACCTCCGCCGTAGCCGACGCCGAAAACCGTGGGAATGACTTCAACTCTCAAACGATCGCAAGTCTGCTTCAGCCGTTGCAGGCGGTTCAGAAATTCTGGCGATGCCAAATCCAGGGCATCGAATCCAGCCGACAACAGCATTCCATTCAGACCATGCTCGGAAGCAGTCTGCGCAAGGCCTTCCACGCGCGCCAACTCCTGATCGTTCTGGAGATCGGTCGAAACGTAGAACCATCGGTCGGCATAATGCTTAGTCTGCTTGCAGGCAACGAGGGTGAAAATGAGGGCACAGCTCAACACCACAGTAAGAGTAATGACAGTCTTTTTCATGATCGCTCCACCGCAAAGAAGGCTGGTATACATACGGCAAAATCAATGAACGTAGGCACCGCCCGGCAACAGATACTGCACGGGCCAGCTTTCCGTTTTTTCGTTCACCAGTTGTGACCACTTCAAAGCTTGTGTGTTGGACTGTGGAATCAACTTCATCTTGGGAAGCGTTTCGCTGACGGCAGCAGCGAGAGTGTAGGCCTCCCCGGTACCCGTAACTGCAAACTCGGATTCATCGCCTGTTCTTCCGCGGACGAAGCGGGTTGCGATCTCAACGTCTTCGATCATCTGCAAAAAGTAAGGCCTGCCGGTGAGCAATGAGTTGTAGACGTAGTCGGCGAGCACTCCGGAGATTGGGCTGACATATGCAGAATCAGCATCCATTCCTGCTAAGGCGGGATCGTCCGGAGATGCGGCCACGTACGGCATTCGCGTCTCTCCTTGCCCGCGGGGGTCAATGGACACGACGTCGTATCCCTGATCGAGGTATCTGGATATCTCAGGCCAATCCTCGGGTGTTGCCTTTCCTTTTGGACCCAGCCAAAACAGAATCGGGCGGTGGCCGTCGCCCTTGTGAATGTAGACGAGAGGCATTTCGAGATACTGACTGTGACGAAGCACGTACCTGTCAATCGTGACATCGGCGAAATGCGACTGCCCCGCGAGTTCCCACTGGATTTCGTGTGCACTCCATACTGGGCCTCGGTACGGCGAGACACTCCACGACTGAATCTCTGGGTGAAGATCGGAGTAGTAGAGCTGCTTCAGGTCGGGCGCCGTTTGTCCTTTTCTTTCTTCGTAATATTCGCGGATCACGTCCATCAGCGATGGCGCGTCGGGATAGTCCGTCACCACCTGGCCAGTACGTGTGCATTGAAGAGTCTTCTCTTCCAATGAGTCCACCGGAGAAAGGCCTCGCCGAGGGGGCAGGCCATTGAAGTGGTCCAGAAACTGAAACGCCGCCTCCTGGTTTTCGGCGGAAAACTCGTGGCCGTGGTATCCCTCATGCATTGCAATGCGATCCGGATGCCCAAAGCGCGAATACAAATCTGCGACTTCACGGAATGTCTTGTGCGTGCCTTCGATGGGGAAGAAGTCCAACACGGCTGCTGCTACGAAGACTGGACGCGGATACATCATCAGCAGAAGCCCGGGATGATCAATCTGTTTCGAAATCATTCCGTAGAGATCCTGCTCCGGATCACTGTCGGGGTCTTTGAATATGCGGTTGTATACACGCATGGGGAGTGCCGTAACGTAACACGACGGCAGTGCGACCTTGATTCGCGACTCGAGAGCCGCAATGTAGGCCGCCTGAGTTCCTCCGCCGCTGGTGCCCGTGATATTGATGCGCTCCGGATCTACGTCAGGCCGTGTCAGCAAATAGTCGAGAGCGCGAATGCCATCCCAAATCTCCCAGCGCGCCAGGTTGGCTCCGGCGAGATAAGCCACGTTGCCCATGACCGCGTGTTCTGCGCAAATCAGGTTGTAGCGACTTTTTGCCTTTTTGCTGTCCCAGAACTGGCTGCGTTCTCCCTGGCCGACTGGATCCCAACTGATGACAACATAGCCGCGCTGGGCGAGCCGCTGGCAAAGAGCCTGATAGTGCACCTTCCCATTTTCAGAATGGCCGCTAGGCACGAGTATGGCGGGGTGAATGTTGTTTCCGTCATCAGGTGCGTATACCAGCGCAGTGACGCGCAGTCCCGGCAGGCTCTCAAAGATCAGCTTCTCGATGTGGAAACCGCGCATCTGAATCCGTCCGGTAATCTGAGGATTCAATGGAGTCTTTCTTATCGGCAGGCCGCCTAGCATGTCGAGGAAATGTGCTCGTATCTCATTCTGTAACTGAAACAAGTCTTTTTCGGTGCGAAGTGATGCCCATCTCTTTCGGCGCTGATCGTCCTGACGCCACGCCATCTCCGTTTGATAGCTCAAGTACGGAGTGATGGATGGGCCGGGAGCGGGGGCCTGCGGAAGTACGCGAAAGGCATCGGCGGGGGGTGTATCCACAGCGGAAAAACCGGTACAGAGTATGCTCAGTGCTGCGACAAATATCATTTTCATGACGAATGGAATGATTCTCGTAATGCACATTGATGGCGACCTGTATTCAATTGGGTAGCTGGAAGCTTCGATCGATACCATCGATCCAATGAACAGCGTTGTCGTGATAAAGCTTTCTTAGAACAGTCTCGGGCAATTTAAGTCCACGGTATCTTTTGCCTTCGTACTCCACCCAATCGTCGGTGGCGAAGTACTCCCAGTCACGGAGATATTCCTTTTGCCAATGAGAGAGCTGGCTCGAAGTGTCGGACCAGGACATGAGCTCTAAGTCAGTGCCGTAAAGAACGCGGTCCTGATACTTGATAAGGAAGGCGCGAACTTTTTCAGGCGGCTGCATCATGAGATAAATCACGCGAGCAGCCGTGTCGACTGCGAAATTTGGGTAGCGTTCGAAACGGCGTGCGATGTCATCGACGTCTACCTCCATGCTCCCTAAATGACATCCAATCACGCGCAGCTTCGGATTCTCCGCCAGCATGCGGTCTCGTGCCGCCAGGATTGTTTCCTTGGACGGCCGCTCGGGATGCAAATACATGAACCATTCCCGGTTATCTTTGTAGTAGCTATAGTCGGGATTCGCCGGGTCGAGCGGACGCCAACTCGAAGTGGGCTCCGCGATATGGGCTAGGACGGTACGACCATGAGCCGCGATATTGTCGAAGATCGGCTTGAACACCGGATCGTCGGGCATTAGATAAGAACCATCGTGCTTCTTCAGTTCCATTCCAATGTTCTTGTAAATCTTTACTGCAACGGCACCTTGAGCAAACGTTTCGTTCAGCACCTTGTTGGATCGTGAAACAAAATCTGGCTTTTCAAAATCCTCGGGATCGAATGTGGAACACCATGCGGAGCGGCCGTGAGTGCTGTGCATGATCTCACGGGCCTTCTGGTTCTGAGGCTGAGCTTGCTCGAATCCACGATCATGCTTGTCGACCACACAGACGTCGAGAATGCGTAACTTAAGATGCTCCAGCATGGCCCTGAATGCCGGATCATTCTTGAAGACATGGGCGTGCGCATCAATGGGAGCCAGCGCAGAGAATGCTTTGAGGTCGGGGGTTGCCGGCTGCTCTCTAGAAGCCAACGAGAAAAATGCTCTTGATCCGTTCGCGAAAAGACAGACGAGGAGGAGGACGAGAATGGTTATGGTGAATCGCTTTGCCGGAATCCGCATTCGGCAGCCGGCAAAACGCCCGTTCGTAGCGACCGAGGATGGGCTGTTGCGCAAGGAACAACCCCCGGGGTTGAAATAATCGGGAAGAACGCATCACGATACTAGAAGAACGCATCACGATACTATAAGAAAGCAATCGCAAGCAATCGAAAATCGCAGCCAAGAACCACAAGAAAGTTCAGATGATGAGCCCTGAGCGATTGGTACGCCTGGGAGCGTTGAAGGAAGTTTCTGAGTATCAGTAATACGTGAAATCGCGTGGGCTGACTTCCCGCGGGATCGTCTACTTCCTTGCCAGCTCCAGCAGACCGAATCGCTCTGGCACGTGAAAAGTATTACTCATCGGCGCCTGCCACGCGATTTCATGCCGAGCCGAGTCGGGTCCCTGGCTGCGAAATAGATTTATCCGCAAAACGTTTCCCGCCGCCGCCGGTCGTGAATCGATGGCAGAATAAGGAATCCGCATAGCTCCATACCACACGTGTGCCGCTCGGTCGATTCGCGCCGAAACTTCCATCCCGGAGTTCCACGTCCAGCCATCTTCGTGATGAGGTTTGTGGAGATCAATGTCAAGATCGAGCCATTCCCCTTGCGGCGAAATCTCGAACTCCTTGTAGCGGCGGATGTCCCTAAAATCGCTGCCGATAAAAGCCTCGGCCACATCCCAATTCCAAAGTTCATTGGTTTCGGCAGACGTTTGCGGATTCGGTTTCAAATTCAATTCTTCATATGGGCAGACATAAAGAAGGTAAAGGTTCTGACTCGTCCATCGAACACGAATTTCAGTTCGATACTTGGGATCGGGGTTGCTGTGGGCATCTTTGTCCATGTACACAGGGACGGCGGCTTGCCAGAATGCAGAGGACGGGTTGGTGTCGAGCGCGACATCGTGTTGCGCCCAGAGGCTCTTGACGGTCAGATTCGCACCAGATGCACTTCCAGCGCCCATGATTGCGATGACCAGAAATCTAAGAAAGCCATTCATCAACGTGTTCCTTCACAAAAAGATCGTCCTGCAGATGGGTGTAGGCCTTCGTGACACGGTCGATCTCTTCCATCTGCCCCGGAGAAAGGTCTTCTGTGGGATCAAGGCACCATCGTCCGGCAAGTAAACCTTGTCGGCGCAAGATCTCGTGAATCCCGGGAATGCACCCACGAAACTCATGAGCCGGGTCAAAGATGGCGGAATTGGCGTCCGTTACCTGTTCCGCGAGGGTCAATAAATCGGGAGCAATAGGACCTGATCTACTTTTGATCAGCTTGAGATGATCAACCGCTGCTTTCGTCCACACGGCCCACTGGCCGAGGAGCCCGCCTGCGAAGCGGATTCGATTTCCACCAAAATCGAATTCAGTCAGAAGATCAAGAAGAATGTGGTCATCATTTCCTGTGTACAGGGCAATTTCTCGAGCACGGCCGGATTCAGCCACAGCGCGAGCTACATCAAGAGTGTGATAGCGGTTGAATGGCGCAATCTTGATTGCGACCAGATTTTCAATTTCCGCCAGCCCGCACCAGAATTCGTAGGGCAGAACGCAGCCTCCAACACTGCTCTGCAAGTAAAACCCCATGATGGGGATGATCGATGCGACCGCGTTCGCATGTTCCAGCAGTTGCGAGACTGATTCGCCCCGCAGGTCGGCGAGGCTTAGAAGCGCGACATCGTAACCCAGGTGGGCGGCTAATTCGGCCTCTCGTAAGGCCTGCTGCTGCCTTCCGCAGACTCCCGCGATCTTCACAACGTTCTTGTGTTCGGTTTCCTCGATCGCAAGTTCCAGCACAGGGCGGAGGAGATCGAACATCGGATCTCTAATCGCGAATTCAGTAGTGTGTACGCCGACGGCGACGCCGCCTGCTCCCGCGGCGAGATAGTAGCGAGTAAGAGCGCGCAGCCGTCGCTCATCCAATTTGCGCTCTGCCGTTAGTGCAAGTGGATGTGCTGGGATCACTAGCCCCGACAGCAACTTGTCGCGCGTGTTCATCAGAACTTTCCATCCCGCGTAGCAAAGTGCGTGGGTTTATTAGACCGGGGACCGCCATGGCTGATCCAGTCCGCAACCCACTCGACAGCTTGCTCGGCGGCCACCGTGGGGTAGCCGAGTAATCGATGAGACTTCGCCGCGTCACTCAGAAGCGCAGTACCGCTCTCTTCGCCGGCAAAATGAGGAATCACACCGAAATGCCGGCCGAACTCTTCCGCGAGACTCCGCACAGACAGGGTCTCTGGGCCAGTTATGTTCAGAACAAACGGCGGCGATGAACAGTGTGGAAATGATCGGAGACAGTAGGAGTTGGCATCGCGCTGCCAGATGACATTCACATGTCCCATGCCCAGATCGATGGGACGGCCCTCGAACACTGCCACGCCAATATCGACAAGCACTCCATAGCGCAGTTCGATGGCATAATTCAATCGTAAGATCGTGACCGGGGTTCCCCAGCGCTGCGATCCGTACTCGAATAGCCGCTCACGGCCGAGTGCTGACTGTGCGTATTCTCCTTGGGCGTCGACCGGATCGGACTCCGCTGACCCACCCTCGCTCACGCGCTTGAGAGGATACACATTGCCAGTTGAGAACGTCACAATTCGGGAATTCCGGAAGCGTCCCGAAACCAGACCAGGTAAGAACGTGTTCATCGCCCATGTCAAGTATTCCGCCCCAGTGGTCCCAAATTTTCGTGCAGCCATGAAGATGACGTTTGGAGCATCAGGAAGTTTGGCCAGCGCTCCGGGCGCTAGTAAGTCGCAGGCGACTATCTCAATGTGATGAGCGGAGAACTGACGCCGGCAGCCTTCGTCTGAAAACCGTGAAACAGCGATTATTCTTTTGCTCACCCCAGCCTGGTCCGCCGCCCGCCGCGCCAACCGGCAGAGGCTGGGGCCCATCTTTCCGCCTGCCCCTAGAATGAGCAGATCGCCTTCCAACGTAGCTATCGCCGCGACATCGGCTTCGGTTGGACGCGAGAGATGCTCCTCAAGCTCTTCAATTGTTCTGATGTTCATCACCCCAGCTCAAATCCGGCGATGGCAAAAACCATGTCATCGCGGCCGCGCAAAGGCTCGCCCCGTCGCATACGCGTCAAAACACGCTGACGCGTAAACCCCAGGTCCTTTGAAAGCGCAATGGCGTTCTGATTGTTTACCATCAAATCCCACGACCAGGAAACGGACGGATGCGTTTGCAACGTGCTCATGATCAGTGCCCGTGCCGAAGCAGGATCAGTTGCAACGCACGGTCCCAAGTAAGTCGTCACACGCCCCCCCCGGACAAACAAATACGCGTCCGTCGCGGAGTATACGTGGCTATGTTGTATCAGCCTTTCCAGCATAGCTGAACGGTCTACGCCAAAAGCAGTGAGGTCCAAGGCTGAGAAACGACCGGAGGGGAACTTTCCCGGGGTGGCATCCAGTTTCAGGCTTCCGGGACGCGACCACCGCTCCACGAATCCTTCCGCCGCGAACCCAACACTCTCGTAGAGGCGTTTCCCCTGATCCGTAGCATCGAGCTTTACAGTTGTGATCCCCTTCGAATCGACGATCTCCAGTGCCTGCGTCACCAGAGTGCGTGCGAAACCACGGCCTCGATACTCCGGTTTAGTCAGCACCATTCCGATCCATGCCAACTCTGTTCCGTAAGAAATCAAAGTTGTTGTCGCCACCAACTCGCCATCTGCGTCAATTGCAAAGCAGGTTTCAGGCGCCAGGTCCAGCAGCAAGCGCCAATCGTCTTCCGTCTGGTTCCATCCTGCGATGGTCGAGAGTCCCATCGCAGAGGCCAAATCGGCCCGGCGCAGCAGCCGTACTTCAATCATCGAACTCTGCGCTGTCATCTTTCTTTTGCCCGATCTACCCATACAGGGGGCGAACTGCTGCATTGAGATCTCCGGTTCCGAATCTTGATCGTGTCATGCAGTGATCCGTAAGAGGCGTGTGGCGTTCTCGTGATACACCTTCTGCGAGATCGAATCGGGCAGTTCGATTCCGTAGATTTGCCAGCGGCCCTGCGGAGGCACGTTGGCCGGGGCGTAGTCGAAGTACTCGTCCGCAGTCTCAAGAAAGCGGAAGTAGATTTCGTACAGCCTTTCGTTGAATAGCTGCTGCGGTGTCTCGACTCCATGCGGCGTCGCGTCTGTGCCGAAGAGAATGCGGTCCTGATAGCGGTCAAAAAACCTCCGTGCTTTGCGGGGCTGCCGGCCAAGTTCTCCGATTCGGGCCGCAAGATCGACGGTCATATTCGGGAAGCGGTCGAGACATTCGGATACGTTGTCAAGGTTCTCGGCGAAATTTCCCACATGAAGGACAAGGAACTGTGTCTTAGGATGTCGTGCAAATACCCGGTTACGCGCCTCGAGCAACTCCGCATTGCTGGGATAGTCCCCACCGTGGAAAGACCAATCGGGATGATTGCTGAGTTCCTCATATCGTTCGTTGAAACGATCCGTCGGCGTGAAGAATGCGATTGGATCCGAGACGTGAATG
>Ga0335071_10002076_pt1 | contig 21642 bp, 23 predicted proteins | sample Lox_Sample_15_FD_206724 | JGI IMG/M metagenome (GOLD analysis project Ga0335071, IMG submission 206724) | Soil microbial communities from Loxahatchee National Wildlife Refuge, Florida, United States - Lox_Sample_1.5 | ecosystem: Environmental > Terrestrial > Soil > Wetlands | place: USA... | reverse complement strand
ACCGGCGAGCAGGGTGTCGAGGTCGGCCCGCTCGCTCAGGTACGCCGGGTCGATCAGCGGCGCCCACCGCGGGTCGGGACCGGCCAGGCGCAGGGAGCCCCGCGCCGCCACGCTCACGAGCGTGGCTCCGATGGTGAAGCCGCGGTAGCGCGGTTCCCCGCGCGCGTTGTCGACGAAGCCGACCGGCGCGACGTGCAGCTGCAGGTCCGGAGCCGGGAGCCCTGCCCTCGTGCGCACGAAGGCCGCACCCTCGGCCACCGGCGAGGTCAGCGGGCCGCGGCCGAGGAGCTGCCACTGCGCGAGACGCAGCGCGTTCTCGTGGTCGTAGAGGTCGCTCGTCCCGGTGGTCCGCCAGATCGCGCCCGCCGCCAGGTGGTCCTGCAGGTTGGCGCCGACTCCCGGCAGGTCGGCGACCACGCCGATGCCGTGCTCCCGCAGGTGCTCGGCCGGCCCCACGCCGGAGAGCATGAGCAGCTGAGGGCTGTTGACCGCCCCTCCGGCCAGCACGATCTCGTCGGCGTAGACGTGGTGCGACTGCCCCTCGCGGACGTACTCGACGCCCACCGCCTGCACGTGGTTGAACAGCACCCGGGTCACCAGCGCGCCGGTCACGAGGTCGAGGCCGGGGGGCGTGGGGCGCAGGTACGCGCTCGCCGCGGACCAGCGCCGCCCGCGCCGCTGCGTCACCTGGTAGAGGCCGACCCCGTCCTGCTCGGGGCCGTTGACGTCGTCGTTGAGCGGCAGCCCCTCGGCGATGGCGGCGCGCAGGAACGCGCGGGTGAGCGGGTGCGGAGAGCGTTGGTCCTCGACCCGCAGCGGACCCCCGACCCCGTGGTAGTCCGAGGGGCCACGGGCGTTGTCCTCGGCCTTGCGGAAGTACGGCAGGAGATCGGCGTAGCCCCACCCGGTGCAGCCGTGGACGTCACGCCAGGTGTCGTAGTCCAGCGGGTTGCCACGCACGTACAGCATGGCGTTGATCGACGACGACCCGCCGACGACCCGACCACGCGGCCATTCGAGCCGACGCCCGTCCAGGTGCGCCTGCGGGGTCGTCGAGTACGACCAGTCGTAGGTGGTCCGGAACAGCTGGGAGAACGCGGCCGGGATGGTGATGCGCTGGTCGTCGTCCGGCCCGCCCGCCTCGAGCAGGAGCACCTTCGCGCCGGCGTCCTCGGTGAGGCGCCCGGCGAGGACGCAGCCGGCGCTGCCCGCCCCCACCACGATGACGTCGTACATGGCCGCAACCTAGCGCGCGTGGCCCCGGCATGGCTGCGCCCACCCGATCCCTTCCGAATGAACGCGGCATTCCTCCAATAGGTCCGCAACAACGCCGCGTTCATCCGGAAGGGGGTGGGTCGGTTAGCGTGCCGGAGTGCGTCTGGTCGTGGCCCGCTGCAGCGTGGAGTACGCCGGACGCCTGCAGGCGCACCTGCCGAGCGCCGTACGGCTGCTCATGGTGAAGGCCGACGGCTCGGTCCTCGTGCACGCCGACGGCGGTTCGTACAAGCCGCTGAACTGGATGAGCCCGCCCTGCACGCTGCGTCAGGAGGTCGACGCTGCCGGGACAGGCACCTGGACGGTCACCAACCGCGCGGACGAGCGGCTGGTCGTCACGGTGGAGGAAGTCCTGCACGACGCCACCCACGACCTCGGGACGGACCCGGGCCTGACCAAGGACGGTGTGGAGGCACACCTGCAGGAGCTGCTGGCCGAGCACGTGGAGACCTTCGGCACCGGCTGGCGCCTGGTCCGTCGCGAGTACCCCACGCCGATCGGGCCGGTCGACCTCCTCTGCCGAGACGCCGCGGGAGGAGCGGTCGCCGTCGAGGTCAAGCGTCGGGGCGAGATCGACGGCGTGGAGCAGCTGACCCGCTACCTCGAGCTGCTCAACCGCGACCCGTTGCTCGCCCCCGTCCGCGGCGTCCTCGCGGCCCAGGAGATCAAGCCGCAGGCCCGGGTCCTCGCGACCGATCGTGGCATCGGCTGCGTCAGCATCGACTACGACGCGCTCCGCGGGCTCGACGACCCGAGCGCGCGGTTGTTCTGACGCCTCCGGGGCGGATCGAACCGTCGACGAGGTGTGAGAGGGTCGAGAGCCGTGGACGATGAGCTCGCGATCAGCGTCCGCGGCCTGGTCCGTAGCTACGGCGACTTCCGCGCCGTCGACGGGGTGGACCTCGACGTGCGCCGCGGTGAGATCTTCGCCCTCCTGGGGCCGAACGGCGCGGGCAAGACCACGACGGTGGAGATCCTCGAGGGCTACCGCCACCGGGACGAGGGCACCGTCTCGGTACTGGGCCACGACCCCGCGGCGCCGACGCGGGCCTGGCGGGCGCGGCTGGGCATCGTGCTGCAAGGCAACGGCGACCTCCAGCAGCTCACGGTCACCGAGATCGTGCACCACTTCGCGAGCTTCTACGCCAACCCGCGCAACCCCGAGGAGGTGATCGACGCCGTGGGGCTCGCCGACAAGCGGGCCAGCCGTACCGCGAACCTCTCCGGGGGTCAGCGGCGCAGGGTCGACGTCGCCCTGGGCATCCTGGGCCGTCCCGAGCTCATCTTCATGGACGAGCCGACGACCGGCTTCGACCCCCAGGCACGACGGCAGTTCTGGGACCTCATCGACAGCCTGCGCGCCGAGGGCACCACGATCCTGCTGACCACGCACTACCTCGACGAGGCGGAGCACCTGGCCGACCGGGTGGCGGTCATCGCGGCCGGCCGCATCCTCGAGGTCGCGACTCCGGAGACCCTCGGCGGGCGGGCCGAGGCCGAGGCCAGGGTGAGCTGGCTGGAGGACGGCGCGCCGCGGACGGTGGACACCGAGGAGCCGACCAAGCTGGTCGCGGAGCTGGCCGCACGCTACGGCGGGGAGATCCCCGGGCTGACCGTGTCCCGCCCGAGCCTCGAGGACACCTACCTCACGATGATCCGGCCCTTCCACGGGGAGGAGGCGTCGTGAGCGCACCCACCGCGGCATCGATGCCGACCGCCGCCGGCATCGCCATGGGTCGCTGGGTGATCGAGACCAAGCGGTTCCTCCGGCAGCGCGAGTCGGTCGTCTTCACCATCGGGCTCCCCGTCCTGCTGCTGGTCATCTTCGGCTCGGTGTTCAACAAGGACATCGCGCCCGGGGTGACGTACAGCCAGTACTTCGCCGCCGGGATGATCGCCTCGGGCCTGGTCAACAGCGGGTTCCAGGCCCTGGCCATCGGGGTGGGCATCGAGCGCGACAACGGCGGCCTCAAACGCCTGTCCGGCTCGCCGATGCCCAAGCCGTCGTACTTCGCGGGGAAGTTCCTCCTGGTTGCCACGATCTCGGCGCTCCAGATCGCGCTGCTCATGATCATCGGCATCGCGGCCTTCGGGCTCGACGTCCCCTCCGCCAAGGGCTGGATCACCCTCGCCTGGCTGTGGGCGCTGGGCGGGTTCACCTGCGCGCTGCTGGGGATCGCCTTCTCCTCCGTGCCCCGCGACGCCGAGTCGGCGCCCGCGATCGTCACGCCGATCGTGCTCGTGCTGCAGTTCATCTCCGGGGTGTTCTTCCAGTACGACCAGCTGCCGAGCTGGATGCAGCACGTGGCGGCGATCTTCCCGCTGAAGTGGCTGACCCAGGGGATGCGCTCGGTGTTCCTGCCCTCGAGCTTCCAGAGCCAGGAGGTGTCCGGCTCCTGGCAGCTGCCGCTGGTCTTCCTCGTGCTGGTGATCTGGGGTGTGATCGGCGCGGTGCTGTGCGTCCGCACCTTCCGCTGGCAGCGCCGCGGAGAGGACTGACGCGGGACCAGCCTCGCCGACTCCGCGCAGTCGGTGGGGGCCGTCAGGCCATGGAGGCGACATCGGCGGCGAGCAGCGAGCTCGCGCCGATGGACCCGCGCTTGACGTGCAGCACCCGGTGCAGGCGCGTCACGGCCAGCAGGCGCAGCACCGGCGGACGTACGCCGAGCAGGACCAGCCGGCGATCCCGGGACACCGCGCGGCGGTGGGTGGCGACGATGACCCCGAGCCCGACGGCGTCGAGCACCTCAAGCTCGCTGCAGTCGACGACGACGTCGTCGAGCGCGCCATCGAGGGCGATGGACAGTGCCTCGCGAACGTGCGCGCCGGTGGTCACGTCGAGGCGGGCGGGCATCACGTAGTCGGCGCGCAGGGGCATGGGGACCTCCTCGGCCGGGCGCCGCCACAGGGCCGTGACGGGGGAAGGCGCCGTGGACCGTGACGTGGGACGGTACGGCGTCCCGGTCGCCAGGCCCTCGCGACACGCGGTCGACGGGCCCACCATCCCCGCCGGGTGGTGGCCGGAGCCGCCGGCGGCCAGACTTGTGCCGTGGGCTCCTGGGGTGATCTGACGTACGCCCTCGGGCCGGCGGTGATCGTGCTGGTGATCGTCGCGCTGGCCCTCGTCCTGCGCTGGGCCTTCAGCCCGGGCGGCTCGCTGATCGCCCGCCCCAGCCGGCCGGGGCGGCCCGACGACTACGGCTTGCTCGTGCCGGTCGCCGCGCCCGGCAGCTACATCGAGGGCGAAATCATCCGGCGCCGCCTGGAGGAGGCCGGCCTGCGCGCCACGCTCGCGATGACCGAGGACGGACCCCGCGTCCTGGTCTTCCCCGCCGACCAGGCCCGCGCGGAGCGGGTGCTCGCCCGCAACAGCTGAAGCCGGCCGGGTCAGGCGAAGGGGTCGGGTTCGCGGGAGACCTCGGCCCCGAGCGCGCGCAGGGCCTCCACGAACCCCGGGTAGCCGCGGTCGACGTGGAAGGCGTCGCTCACCGTCGTCTCCCCCTCGGCGCACAGCGCCGCCACCACCAGCCCGGCGCCCGCGCGGATGTCGGTCGCGCGCACCGGCGCCGCCGACAGCCGCTCCTTGCCGCGCACGACCGCGTGGTGGCCGTCGGTCCGTACGTCGGCACCGAGGCGGACCAGCTCGTCCACGAACATGAACCGCGCCTCGAAGACGTTCTCCGTCACCATCGCCGCGCCCTCGGCGACGGCGTTGAGGGCGAGCACGATCGGCTGGAGGTCGGTCGGGAACCCCGGATAGGGCAGCGTCACCACGTCGATGGCCCGCGGCCGGCGGTCCATGGCGACGCGGAACCCGTCCGCGAGCCGCTCGACGTGCGCCCCGGTCTGGGTCAGCTTCTCCAGGGGCAGCTCGAGGTGCTCCGCCCTGGCGGCGCGCACGGTTACGTCACCACGGGTCATCGCGGCCGCGAAGGCATAGGTACCGGCGAGCATGCGGTCAGGGACCACTTCGTGGGCGACCGGGGTGAGGGCGTCGACTCCTTGGACCTCCAGGGTCGAGGTGCCAACCCCGTCGATCTGGGCGCCCATCTGCTGGAGCATCCGCGCCAGGTCGACGATCTCCGGTTCCCGCGCGGCGTTGTCGATGACGGTCGTGCCGTGGGCGAGCGTCGCCGCCATGAGCAGGTTCTCGGTCGCCCCCACACTGGGGAAGTCGAGGTAGATCGGCGCGCCGACGAGGCCGTCCGGTGCCCGGGCCACGATGAAGCCGTGCTCGCTGTCGACCACCGCTCCCATGCGCGCCAGCCCAGCGACGTGGAAGTCCAGGGGGCGCGAGCCGATGGCGTCCCCACCCGGGAGGGCCACCTCCGCGGCCCCGCTGCGCGTCACGAGCGGGCCGAGCACGTTGATCGAGGCGCGCATCCGGCGGACCAGGTCGTAGTCGGCCCGGTGGTCGATCTTCTCCGGCACGTCGACACGTACCGTCCCCGTCGCCGGGTCGTGGCCGACGGTGCAACCCAGGCGCCGGAGGAGCTCGGCCATGATCTCGACGTCGAGGATGTCGGGTACCCGAGTCAGGACCGTGGTGCCCGGGGCGAGAAGCGCGGCCGCCATGAGCTTCAGGGCGCTGTTCTTGGCCCCGGTCACGGCCACCTCACCGGCCAGACGCGCTCCCCCGACGACCCGGAACCGATCCACGCCGGAATCGTAAGGGTCACTCGGTCGCCCCCTACGCTGGCGACATGGTGAATCTGACCCGCATCTACACACGGACTGGCGACGACGGGACGACCTCTCTCGGCGACATGAGCCGCACCGACAAGAACGACCTGCGGCTGCGGGCCTACGCCGATGTCGATGAGGCGAACAGCGCGATCGGCTACGCACTCTCGCTCGGGCGAGCCCCGACGTCGATCGCCGAGGTGCTCCACCAGGTGCAGAACGACCTGTTCGACGTCGGGGCGGACCTGTGCACGCCCGTCGTGGCCGACCCGGCCGTCCCACCCCTGCGGGTCACCCAGGAGTACGTCGACGCGCTCGAGACGGCCTGCGACGAGCACAACGAGCGGCTGGAGAAGCTGCGGTCCTTCGTGCTGCCGGGGGGTACGCCGACCGCGGCCGCGCTGCACGTCGCCCGAACGGTGGTCCGTCGCGCAGAACGCGCCACGTGGGCTGCGCTGGCGCAGCACGAAGCGTCGATGAACCCCCTCACGGCGCGCTACCTCAACCGTCTTTCGGACCTGCTGTTCATCCTGGCGCGTGAGGCCAACAGCGCCACCGTCGGCGGTCCGGGTGACGTCCTGTGGCGCCCCGGGGCGAGGGGAGCCACGGCCCAGCCCGCCGGTTAGCCGGAGACCGCCTGGGCGCGGATCAGCAGCAGGTCCTCCGCGGCGAGCAGCGGCGACTGGATGCCGACCGTGCCGAGCACGCTGCCGGGCAGGGTGACGCCCTCGACCAGCCACCCCGGCGCGTGCTCGGGTGGCGAGCCGCTCGTCCCCGGCGGCTGCTGGGTGACCCGGTAGAGCCGCCGCGGGTCCAGCCCCGGAAGCGTGATCCGGCCGGGTGGCCAGGTGAGCCCGAGGTCGATGGCGACGAGGCGGTACAGGGCATCCGAACCGTCCTGGGCCACGACGCCCTCGAGGAGCAACGCCGGGTCGAGCTGGTCGGCGTGGACGACCTCGCCGCTGTGCAGCAGTGGGCGCAGCTGCTTGTGCAGCTCCACCCACCGGGCGAGGGCCGCCAGCTCATCCTGCGGCACGCGGGTGAGGTCCCACTCGATGCCTAGGTGGCCGAAGATGGCGGTGCCCGCGCGCAGCCGAAGGGTGTGGGTGCGCCCCGTGCTGTGGTCGGGCGCGGAGCCCACGTGGGTCCCGACGAGCTCCGGCGGGAGAATCAGGGAACCCCAGCGCATCATCCGTTGCCGCTCGAGGGAGTCGATGCTGTCCGACGGCCAGATCCGGTCGGCGTAGTCCATGATCCCGAGGTCGATACGCCCGCCGCCGCCTGCGCACGACTCGATCTCGAGGCCCGGGTGCCGCGCCTTCAGCGCGGCCATGAGCGCATAGACGGCGCCGACCTGTCGCCGGACCCCGGGCGTCCCGTCCGGCTGGTGGCCCGCGTCGATGAGGCTTCGGTTGTGGTCCCACTTGATGTAGGCGATGTCGTACTGCTCCACAAGGGCCGCCATCCGCTCGAGCACGAACGCGTACGCGTCCGGGTGGCCGAGGTCGAGAACGTGCTGGTAGCGCGAGGGCAGGCCGGGACCGTGGTTCGTCGCGAAGATCCAGTCCGGGTGCGCTCGCGCCAGGTCGGAGTCCAGGTTGACCATCTCCGGCTCGAACCAGAGCCCGAACTCCATGCCCAGCTCGTGCACGCGGTCGGCAACCGGCCCGAGGCCGTTCGGGTACACGTGCTCGTCGACCACCCAGTCGCCCAGACCGGCGTGGTCGCTGCGGCGGTGGCGGAACCACCCGTCGTCCAGGACGAAGCGCTCGACGCCGATCCCGGCGGCGACCTCGGCGAGGGCGAGGAGCCGGGACACGTCGTGCTTGAAGTAGACCGCCTCCCACGTGTTGATGAGGACCGGGCGCGGCCGCCGGGGGTGTTGCGGACGGGCACGGAGGTGGCGATGGACTCGGCCGGCGAGGGCGTCCAGGCCCTCGCCCCACGATGCGACCAGCCACGGCCCCTGGTAGGTCTCGCCAGGGGCCAGGCGGACCTCTCCTGGCAGCAGCAGCTCGCCGCCACGCAGCAGCCGCCACCCGGTGGCCGACCGCTCGGCACTGAGCACCTGGTTGCCGCTGTAGGCGAGATGGACCCCCCACACCCGGCCGGAGCGGAAGCCGAATCCGGGTCGCCCCGCGCAGAGCATGGTGGCCGAGTCCAGGCCAGGCCGGCCTCCCCACGACTCGCGCACCCAGGCGCCGTAGCCGAACGGCCGTCGTTGCGGCGTCCGCTCGTGGGTGTGCCGCCCCGCCATGTCGAGCAGCTCCTCCGCCTCGGCGGGCACCGGCAGCGCGACGTCGACGCTGGTGACCTCGTACGGCTGCCCGCCGTCATTGCGTACGGCCGCCCGGACGCGCAGGAGCCCGCTGGCGAGCAGCTCCAGCTCGGTGGTGACGGTCAGTGCGCCGGGTCGGTCGGTCCCGACGCTGCGCAGGCGCACGGCCGCGGCGGGCCCGTCGGTCCACTCGGCGCTCCCCGCTTCGTGGACCTCGTGGGTCACGGCGTCGAAGGCCACCGACCAGTCACGGCCCGCGCGGCTGCCAAGGAGACCGGGGCGCCCGATCCAGCCCGAAGAGTGCTGCGGCAAGAGGGCAAGGGCGGCCTGCGAGCTCACCGCGCTGTCGAGGTAGGGCGGTCGCAGGGCCTGGGCCACGGCGCCGAGGTCCGTCGCGCTCAGCTCACCGAGATCCGGTCCCCAGTGCAGGACGCACGGCAACTCGGTCGGGCCGAGCCGCAGCACCACACTCGTCCCCGCTCGCCGCAGGTGCACGGTGTCGGGCTGGACATCCTCGTTCATGGAGCCGGCCACCACCCTGGGTCAAGGTCACGGGATGCCAGAGGCTAACCGACCCCGCACGGCGGGAGGGCCGCGCGCATGCTGGACGGGTGCTCGAGGAGATCGGCTCACCGGCACCCGCCCCCGGCCGCGGCCGGTGGCTCGCCCTGGCGTTGCTCGGCGTCACGGTCGCCGGCGTCATCGCCTGGCGAGTCGTGGACGCACACTCCCCGGCGCGGTCGAGCCAGTCGACCCCGACCCCATCTGCCTCGGCCGGAACCGTGATCGCGACCGGGTGTGAGAACCGCGTGACCACGCCCGCCATGAGCAGGCATCGCGGCGACTGGCCGAGTTTCGCCGCTCCCACCTCAGGTTCACCGGTGGGCCTCGACGTCCTCGCCGTCGGCCACAGCCCACTGTTGAGCATCGACCTGGCCACCGGCGTGGTCGACCGGCCCGTCGAGTGCGCCGGGGCCGTCGACTCGCTCGTCCCGGTCGGCGTCTCGTGGGCGCGCGTGATGGATGTGGTCGACCACGGCGTCCCCCGCGTCTGGTGGGTCGACCCCGGCCAGCGGCTGCGCCAGCTGGGCGGGACCGCGGGGGTGGCCTACGCCGTGGCTGGCACGGACAGCACCCTGCTCGTGGTCAGCCAGGGGGAGCTGGTTCGCTATCGCGAAGGCATGATCCAGGTCTCGTCGCGGCCGTGGCCGGGTCGCTACCGAGTCCTCGGTGAGGACGCGGACGGCTTGGTGGCTCTGGACCGTTCGGCTCAGCCGAACCGGCTGCTCGTGCTCGACCCGGCGGATGCGACCCCGCGCCGGGACCTCGGTCCGGTCCCGGGCGGGTCGCCGGTCCTGGTCGGACGGGCCCTGCTGTGGATCCAGTGGCGGTCCGACCGCCGCGGGATGGTGCTCCGGCGGGTCGAGACCAACGGTCGCGTGCTGTCGCCGCTCCCGGTCCCGGGGACGGCGACAGGGATCGACCCTCGCCGCATCGGTCTCAGCGTGTCGGCCGATCCCGCCAAGGTGGCTCTCGTCTATCCGAGCAGGGTCGGTCCGGTACGTGCGTACGTCGTCGATGGAACGCACGTGACTCCGATCACAGGCACCCCGACGACCGCCGCCGGCCTGGGGGCCGCCTGGACACCGGACACGCGCTGGCTCGTGCTCTCTGCGTCGAACGGCACCTTCGCGACCCTCGCGGTCCTGGACACCCGGGTTGACCGGCTCCAGACGATGCCCTGGGCCATCGCCCAGGAGGCTCCCCTCGACGACCTGGATGTGGCGACGGACGCGCTCGCCCGCTGGCGGACCGACCCGTCAGACCGATGAGTGCGCCCCAGGCGGCACGGCCTCCAGCCAGACCAGCAGTCCGGTCGCGGCCGCCTGGGGCATGGCCAGGTCGACCGGCCCGTCGCCGTCGCCGCAGGCGAGGACGATCGAGTCGTGCGGGAGGGCGTACGCCTCCATGCCGTGGGGGGTGCGTCGGTGCTCGATCGACAGCCGCCTGCGGTCCAACCGCTGTCGAGGCCTCGGGGACAGGCTGAACACCCGAAACCACTCGATGCTCTCGTCCGCGAACCGGGCGACGCCGAGGGTCCAGCCGCGCGGTGAGAGGTCGCGGGCGTGCCCCCGGCGAAGCGCGCAGGTGAAGGCACCCCCCGCACGCGTGAGCAACCGGCGCCGCAGGGCGAGGGCGCCCAGTCCCGTCCCGATGACGACGGCGACCACGATGGCGATCACGGCGACAGAGTCCAGCGCGACGGACAGGACCTCCTTGCCCATCGCACCCCCTGCCCAACGGCGCCTGAACGGCGCGTCCGGGCGGCCTATGCTAGCGTTCCGGCCTCGGCCCACCTGGGTCGGGGGCCGGCCATCTCACGGGTGGCCGTGCAGCAGGGATGGGCGTCGAGGACGTGCCATGGGGAAAGACTCGAATCCCTTTGTCCTGGCTGGGATCGGCGCGTTCAACGCGACGTGTTGGTTGTTGGGGATCGCTCTGGGATGGCTGCTCGACAGCCACCTCCACACGGTCCCTCTTTTCATGTTGTTGGGCTTGGTGGCCGGCGCCGCTCTCGGCGTGGTTGCCACACGCAAGGAAGTGCGCAGGTATCTGAACCAGTGACCCCAGACCGTCCCGACCCGGACGCGCCGGCCGCCCCCCAGCATCCGGCGGGTGAGTCCGACGTGGACCCTGTCGAGGCGATGAGCGAGGTCGCGCTGCAGACGCGGCGAGCCGTACTGCCCGCCGTCGTGATCGGCGTGGTGGCCCTGATCATCGGTTTCGTCATCGGCCAGCCGCTCGGCGGCATCGGGGTCTGCATCGGGCTCGGCCTGGGCATGCTGAACGCGCGGATGCTCCAGGACTCCGTCCAGCGGCGCTTCGAGATCCTCGTGGACAGCCCGGGCACGAAGACGCACTTCCTGTCCAGCGGCGCGGTGCGGCTGGCGTTGATCACGCTGGTCACCCTCGGGATCGTGATCCTGATTCGCCCCTTGGGCTTCGGCATCCTCATCGGGTTGGCTATCTTCCAGCTCACCATGATTGGGTTTGCTGCCGTGGCGATGTACAAGGCGGTGCGGGCATGACCGGACAGATGCCGGCCCTGACTCCGCCGCCCACGGCCACCATCCAGGTCGGCGACCACATCACCCGGCAGCTGTGGGGCCTGACGTTCAACGTCGACACGATGTGGGCCACCGTCATCGCCGGGGCGATCGTCGTGGTCCTCGGGCTCCTCACCGCGCGCAGCGCCAGCCACGAGGTCCCTGGGAAGCTCCAGGTGATCTTCGAGACGATCGTGACCCAGGTCGAGGACCAGGTCGGGCTGGACCTGCGCGAGCGCGCGCCGTTCGTGGTCCCCCTCGCCGTCACGATCTTCGTGTTCATCCTGTCCTGCAACTGGCTCTCGATCATCCCGAGCGGACACCATCCCGAGTTCCTGCCTCCGCCCACGGCGGACGTGAACCTCACCTACGCGCTCGGCCTGAGCGTCGGCGTGTGGTCGATCGTGACCGGCATCCGCGTGCGCGGCATGCGCCACTACCTGGCGCACCTGAAGGAGCCGTACGCCTTCCTGGCCCCGATCAACGTGCTCGAGGAGATCATCAAGCCGTTCACGCTGGCGCTGCGGCTCTTCGGCAACATCTTCGCCGGCACCGTGATGCTGCTCATCTTCACGCTGCTGCCTGCCTATGTGGTGTGGCTGCCCAACACGGTGTGGAAGCTCTTCGACCTGTTCATCGGGCTGATCCAGGCGTTCATCTTCGCCCTGCTGACCATCCTGTACTTCGGCACCGCGATCGGACCGAAGGAAGAGGCGCACTGACCTCTGGCCCTGGTGGTCCGCCACTGGGGTGCACCACGATCCGCTTTATCGGGATAATGCTCGCGCACCGCCCAAGATCCGTTTCAGAACCACCCGAGATCCAGACCCACCCAAGGGGAGACGATGGCTGCAGACCCTCAACTCGTATCGGCGATCAAGACCGCGGGCGGGTTGATCGCCGGTGGCCTCGCGCTCGGTGGCGGCGCCATCGGCGCGGCCATCGGTGACGGCGTCGCCGGCAACGCCTTGATCTCCGGCGTCGCCCGGCAGCCGGAGGCCCAGGCCAGGCTGCAGACGATCTTCTTCCTGACCGTCGGTCTGGTCGAGGCGGCGTACTTCATCAACCTCGCCTTCATGGCGCTGTTCGTCTTCGTCCTCGGCAAGTAGGTCTCCCCGTGGGCGCCGACCTGGTGGCGGAGACCAACAACTTCCTGCTGCCCAACGCGACGTTCTTCTTCGAGCTCCTCGCGTTCTTCATCATCCTGTGGCTGCTGAACCGCTACGTCCTGCCACCGGTCAGGAAGGCCATCGATGGCCGCCAGGAGATGATCCGCAAGCAGATCGAGGAGAGCCGCGAGGCCAAACAGCGCCTCGACGCGGCCGAGGCCGAGTACCGCGAGGCGCTGCTGCAGACCCGCGCCGACGCGGCGCGCATCCGCGACGAGGCCCGCGCCCAGGGCCAGTCGATCGTCGAGGAGCTGCGGGTGAAGGCCCAGGAGGAGGCCGAGCGGGTGGCGGCCCGCGAGCGGACCCGCATGGAGGCCGAGCGGGCGCAGATCGTCTCCCAGCTGCGCACGGAGGTCGGCCAGATCGCCGTCGAGCTGGCCGGCAAGCTCGTCGGGGAGTCCCTCCAGGACGAGGCGAGGCAGCGGCGCCTCGTCGAGCGGTTCGTCGCCGACCTGGAGTCGGAGGCCGATGCCGGCGACCGGCCCTCGGACGGCACCCCGGCGGTGACCGGCTAAGTGCGCGGAGCCAGCCGGCAGGCACTTGCCCAGGCGCGGGAGACCCTCGACGCCGAGCTCGTGGCGGCCACGCAGAGCACGGACGCGACCGTCGCGGACGAGCTGCTCTCCGTCGCACGCCTGCTCGCTCGCGAGACGGGCCTGGCCCGGGCCCTGTCCGACGCGGGCACGGAGCCCGCCCAGCGCGTGCGGCTGGTGGACACCCTGTTCGGCCCCCGGCTGGGCGCACCTGCCCTCGGCGTGCTCCGCACCGTCGTCGGCCTGCGCTGGTCGTCGGCGAATGACCTGGTCGACGGGATCGAGCTGCTCGGGGCGCAGGCTGCCTTCGAGGAGGCCGCGAGGGTCGGCAGCCTCGACGAGGTCGAGGACGAGCTGTTCCGCTTCGCCCGCATCGTGGAGCGGGCACCCGGCCTGTCCAGCGCCTTCGCCAACCCCACGCTGCCGGCGGAGAACAAGGTCTCGCTGGCACACAGCCTGCTCTCCGAGCGGGCCAGCCCGATCACGACGCGGCTGGTGGAGAGCGTCGTCGCCGCCCTGCGCGGACGTACCCCCAGCCGCGCGCTGGACGAGCTGGCCGACGAGGCCGCCCGCCGGCGCCAGCGCGAGATCGCCGTGGTCCGCGTCGCCGCCCCGATGGACGAGGAGCTCAAGGAGCGGCTGGTCAGCGCGATCGGCCGCTCCCTCGGCAAGGACGTACGCCTGCAGGTGGAGATCGACCCGGACGTCGTCGGCGGCGTCGTCGTGCAGATCGGTGACGAGGTCATCGACGGCAGCGTCGCCCGCCGCCTGGCCCAAGTCCGGCGCGACCTGACGAGCTGAGACCACGATGAACCACACCGACGACACGCGAAGGACACACCCGCGATGACCGAGCTGACGATCCGTCCCGAGGAGATCCGCAGCGCGATCGAGACCTACGTCGAGTCCTTCCAGACGGGCAGCGCCCGCGAAGAGGTCGGCCGGGTCACCGAGGCCGGGGACGGCATCGCGCGGGTCGAGGGCCTCCATTCGGCCATGACCAACGAGCTGCTCGAGTTCGAGGGCGGGGTGCTCGGCGTCGCCCTCAACCTCGACATCCGCGAGATCGGCGTGGTGCTCCTCGGCGAGAGCGAGGGCATCGAGGAGGGCCAGGAGGTACGCCGGACCGGTGAGGTCCTGTCAGTACCGGTGGGCGACGCCTTCCTCGGCCGCGTCGTCAACACGGTGGGGGAACCGCTGGACGGCAAGGGCGACATCGCCGCCACCGAGCGCCGGCTGCTCGAGCTGCAGGCACCCTCCGTCGTGCAGCGCCAACCGGTGAAGGAACCGCTGCAGACCGGCATCAAGGCCGTGGACTCGATGACCAACGTGGGGCGCGGGCAACGCCAGCTCATCATCGGTGACCGCCAGACCGGCAAGACCGCCGTGGCCGTCGACGCGATCATCGCCCAGCGCGACAACTGGCACACCGGCGACCGGACCAAGCAGGTCAAGTGCGTCTACGTCGCCATCGGCCAGAAGGCGTCCACCGTCGCCGAGACCGTGGGCAAGCTCGAGGACGCCGGCGCCATGGAGTACACGACCGTCGTCGCGGCCCCCGCGTCGCACCCGGCGGGCTTCAAGTACCTGGCCCCCTACGCCGGTTCGGCCATCGGCCAGCACTGGATGTATGCAGGCGACCACGTCCTCATCGTCTTCGACGACCTGTCCAAGCAGGCCGAGGCCTACCGCACCATCTCGCTGCTGCTTCGCCGCCCGCCCGGCCGCGAGGCCTACCCCGGTGACGTCTTCTACCTGCACTCGAGGCTGCTGGAGCGCTGCGCCAAGCTCTCCGACGAGCTCGGCGGCGGCTCGATGACCGGCCTGCCGATCATCGAGACGAAGGGCAACGACGTCTCGGCGTACATCCCGACCAACGTCATCTCCATCACCGACGGGCAGATCTTCCTCGAGTCGGACCTGTTCAACCAGGGCATCCGGCCGGCGATCAACGTCGGCATCTCGGTGTCCCGGGTCGGCAACTCGGCGAAGATCAAGGCGATGCGGGACGTCTCCGGGTCGCTGCGGCTGGACCTCGCGCAGTACCGGGAGCTCGAGGCCTTCTCCGCCTTCGGCTCCGACCTGGACGCCGCGTCGCGCGCGCAACTGGAGCGGGGCGCCCGCCTCGTCGAGCTGCTCAAGCAGCCGCAGTACTCGCCGTTCCCGGTCGAGCACCAGGTGGTGTCCATCTGGGCCGGCACCACGGGCCACCTCGACAGCGTCCCCGTCGCGGACATCCGTCGGTTCGAGACCGAGTTCCTCGACTACATCGGCCGGGAGCATGCCGGGATCTTCGCGGCCATCTCGTCGACCGGTGCACTCAGCTCCGACACCGTCGAGCTGCTCACGGGTGCGATCCGCTCGTTCAAGGAGCAGTTCGTCGCGAGCGACGGCAAGCCGGTGGTCGACTGGGTGAAGGAGCACCCGAGCGAGGACTTCGAGGAGGGGCAGGAGACGGTCAAGCGCTACCAGCGCCCGCCGGACCCCGGCGCCTCGCCCGCCCAGCTCGACCGGCCGCACCACCCGCCGGCCGCGCACTGAGCCATGGCCGCTCAGATCAGGGTCCTGCGCCGGCGCATCCGCTCGGTCCAGTCGACCAAGAAGATCACTCGCGCGATGGAGCTCATCGCCGCGTCGCGGATCGCCCGCGCCCAGGCACGCGCGGCAGCGGCAGCGCCCTATGCCCGAGAGATCACCCGGGTCATCAGCGCCGTCGCGAGCCAGGGCGGGTCGCTGACCCACCCCCTCGTCGTCGACCGCCCGACTCCACGTTCGGCCGCGGTCATCATCGTCACCAGCGACCGGGGGCTCGCGGGCGGCTACAACTCCAACATCCTGCGCGCCACCGAGGACCTCAACGCCCTCCTCCGCGTGGAGGGCAAGGAACCCCGGCCCTACCTCGTCGGCCGCAAGGGCGTGGCCTTCCACCGATTCCGCCAGCGTCGGATGTGGGGCGAATGGACCGGCTTCTCCGAGCAGCCGACGTACGCCGCGGCGAAGGCGGTCGCGGACGCGGTCATCCAGGCCTTCATCAAGGGCGGCGAGGACCCCGAGGGGGTCGACGAGGTCCACATCGTCTACACGCAGTACATCAGTGGACTGGTGCAGCGGCCCGCTGCGCGTCGCCTGCTCCCCCTCGTGGTCGAGGAAACGACCGAGCCCCCGCCTGAGGGGCCGCTGCCGCTCTACGATTTCGAGCCCGACTCCGAGCAGGTGCTCGACGCCCTGCTCCCCCGCTATACCGAGAGCCGGATCTTCGCGGCCCTGCTCGAGGCGGCAGCGTCGGAGTCGGCCGCGCGACGGCGGGCGATGAAGGCCGCCACCGACAACGCGGAGGAGTTCATCAAGGCGCTGACCCGCGAGGCCAACGCCGCGCGCCAGGCCGCCATCACCCAGGAGATATCCGAGATCGTCGGGGGCGCCGACGCCCTCGTCGAGGCAGGGAGCTGACACAAGTGACCGCAGTCGCAGAAGACCGAGCCGAGGCCGGAGCCCGGGAGCCGGGCCGGGTGGTCCGTGTCATCGGTCCCGTCGTCGACGTCGAGTTCGGCCCCGAGGACCTCCCCGAGATCCACGACGCACTGACCGTCGACGTGACGATGAACGACGTCACGACGACGCTGACGCTCGAGGTCGCCCAGCACATCGGCGACAACACGGTGCGCGCGATCTCCATGCAGCCGACCGACGGCCTGGTCCGTGGTGCCGAGGTCACCGGTACCGGCGCCCCGATCAGCGTGCCCGTCGGCAACGCGACGCTGGGGCATGTGTTCAACGTGCTCGGCAAGCCGTTGGACGTGCCCGAGGAGGAGATCCAGGCCGAGACCCGCTGGCCGATCTACCGGTCCGCTCCCGCGTTCGACCACCTCGAACCGCGCACGCAGATCTTCGAGACCGGCATCAAGGTGATCGACCTGCTGGCGCCGTACGTGCAAGGCGGCAAGATCGGCCTGTTCGGCGGCGCCGGCGTGGGCAAGACGGTGCTCATCCAGGAGATGATCAACCGGGTCGCGGAGCAGTTCGGCGGCGTGTCGGTGTTCGCGGGCGTGGGCGAGCGCACGCGCGAGGGGAACGACCTGTTCCTCGAGATGCGCGAGGCCGGGGTGCTCGAGAAGACCGCACTCGTCTTCGGGCAGATGGACGAGCCGCCGGGCACCCGGCTGCGGGTGGCGCTGTCCGCCCTCACCATGGCGGAGTACTTCCGCGACGTACAGAACCAGGACGTGCTGCTGTTCATCGACAACATCTTCCGCTTCACCCAGGCCGGCTCCGAGGTGTCGACCCTGCTCGGCCGGATGCCCAGCGCGGTGGGATACCAGCCGACGCTGGCGGACGAGATGGGCGAGCTGCAGGAACGGATCACCTCGACCCGTGGCCACGCCATCACCTCGCTGCAGGCGATCTACGTGCCCGCGGACGACATCACCGACCCGGCACCCCACACGACCTTCACCCACCTCGACGCCACGACGGTGCTCTCCCGCCCCATCTCCGAGCTCGGCATCTATCCGGCGGTCGACCCGCTGGACTCCTCCTCGCGGATCCTCGACCCGCAGTACGTGGGGCAGGAGCACTACGACGTGGCCCGGCGCGTTCAGCAGATCCTCCAGCGCTACAAGGACCTCCAGGACATCATCGCGATCCTCGGCCTCGACGAGCTCTCGGAGGAGGACAAGGTCGTCGTCGGGCGCGCCCGCCGGATCCAGCGCTTCCTCGGGCAGAACTTCTTCGTCGCCAAGCAGTTCACCGGACAGGAGGGCTCCTTTGTGACCCGCGAGGAGACCGTCGACGCGTTCAAGCGGCTGTGCGACGGTGAGTTCGACTCCTATCCGGAGCAGGCGTTCTTCTCCTGCGGCGGTCTCGACGACGTCGAGGCCAAGGCGCGGGCGCTGCGGGGCTGACATGCCAGAGGACGTCGCCACGATGCACGTGGGCCTGGTGTCACCGGAGCGGATGCTCTGGTCCGGCGAGGCGCGCGAGCTGTACGCCCGGACGAAGATCGGTGAGATCGGCGTCCTGCCCGGTCACATCCCGATCCTCGGCGTGCTGGCCGAAGGTGGCGTGGTCAAGATCGTGCCCGCCGAGGGCGAGCCGTTCCGCGCCGCCGTGAGCGGAGGCTTCCTGTCGGTCAACAACAACGCCGTGAGCGTCCTCGCGGAGATCGCCGAGCTGGCCTCCGAGATCGACGTCGCCGCGGCCCGGGCCGACCTGCAGGCCGCGGAGCCCGACTCACCGGAGGCGCGGTGGGCTCAGGGGCGGCTGGACGCCGCGGGGGCCGGCCCCGGCTCCTGAGCCGCGGCCGCCGGACCGGCCACGCTCGGCTCCGGCCGTGGCCAGCGGGCGATCGCCACGACGCCGACCACCCCGGCGAGGAAGAGCACCACGGCCCAGCCGGCCGGCACGAGCGCCAGGGCCACCGCGCCGAAGGCCAGCAGCGCCGTCACGGCGTACATGAGGAACACCGCGCGGCGCTGGCTGTGGCCCAGCATGAGCAGCCGGTGGTGCAGGTGCTGCATGTCCGCCTCGAACGGGGACCGTCCCGCCCTGGTCCGCCGGATCACCGCCAGCGCGAGGTCGAGGACGGGGACGGCGATGACGGCGACCGGCAGCAGAAGCGGCAGGAAGAGCGGAACCGCGTCCAGACCGCTCGTGAGGCTGGGGTCGAAGTTGCCGGTGAGCAGCACCATGCTGGCGGCGAGGAGAAGGCCCAGCAGCATCGAGCCGGAGTCGCCCATGAAGATGCGCGCCGGGAAGATGTTGTGCGGCAGGAAGCCGAGGCAGAGGCCGGCCAGGATCGCGGTCACGAGGGCCGCAGGGACGGCGCGCTCGATGCCCGCCTGGACGGACAGGACATAGGCGTAGACGAAGGTCGCGACGGCCGCGATGGCGACGATGCCGGCGGCGAGCCCGTCGAGCCCGTCGACGACGTTCACCGCGTTGACCGTGACGACGACGATCACCACGGTGAGGAGGGTCCCGGTGAGCTGGTCGAGCACGAAGGTGCTGTGGCCAGGCCACGGGAAGTAGTAGAGCTGGACGCCCTGCAGCGCCATGACCGCCCCGGCCAGCGCCTGGCCGACGAGCTTGGTGAGGGCATCCAGTCCCCACCGGTCGTCGATGACGCCCAACCCGCAGATGATGAAGGCGCCGGTCGCGACGGCCTTCCACGTCCCGGACCCGGTATCGAAGACCTTCGACAGCAGCGGCAGGTCCCGTGCGACGAGAAGACCGGCGCCGAGCCCGACGAGCATGGCTACCCCGCCCAGGCGCGGCACCGGTGTTGCGTGGACGTCCCGGTCCCGCAGCTCGTGCACGAACCCGAAGCGGATCGCGAACGCGCGCACCGGGCCGAGGGCGAGGTAGGTCACCGCCGCCGCGACGGCGAGGGTGAGCAGGTACTCGCGCACGGGCTGCCGCGACCCGTCAGGGGTGTGGGTAGGCGGGGAACTTCGCGGTCAGGGCGGACACCGCCTCGGCGATCTCCGGCGCGGCCGTGCCGTCGACGTCTCGGACGGCACGGCCGATCAGGGCTGCCACCTCCGCCATCTGGTCGGGGCCCATGCCCTGGGTGGTGACGCTGGGGGAGCCGACGCGGACCCCGGAGGCGGTCATCGGTGGCTGGGGATCGAAGGGGATGGCGTTCTTGTTCAACGTGATGCGCGAGGCGTCGCATCGCTGCTCGGCCTCGGCTCCGGTCGCGCCGACCCCGCGCAGGTCGATGAGCGCGAGGTGGGTGTCGGTCCCACCGGAGACCGGGCGCATCCCCTCGGCCTCGAGGCCCGCCGCGAGCGCCTTGGCGTTGGCGATGACGTCGGCCGCGTAGCGCTGGTAGGCGGGCTGCAGACACTCCTTGAGGTTCACCGCCTTGGCGGCAACTGCGTGCATCAGCGGACCGCCCTGCAGGAACGGGAACACCGCCTTGTCGATCTTCGCGGCGTGCTCCTCGCGGCACAAGATCATGCCGCCGCGGGGGCCGCGCAGCACCTTGTGGGTGGTGCAGGTCACGACATCGGCGTACGGCACCGGGCTCGGGATGGCGCGGCCGGCGACCAGACCGATGAAGTGCGCCGCATCGACCACCAGGGCCGCACCGACCTCGTCGGCGATCCCGCGGAAGGCCTCGAAGTCGATCAGCCTCGGGTACGCCGTGGCACCGCAGATGATCATCTTCGGGTGGTGGGCGTGCGCCTGGTCGCGGACCTGGTCGTAGTCGATGAGCTCGGTGTCCGGGCGGACGCCGTAGGAGACGACGTCGAACCAGCGGCCCGAGAAGTTCACCTTCGAGCCGTGGGTCAGGTGCCCGCCCTGTTTGAGGTCCATCGCGAGCACCGTGTCGCCGGGGCTAAGGAACGCGGCATAGGCGGCGAGGTTGGCGCTGGCCCCGGAGTGCGGCTGCAGGTTCGCGTGATCGCAGCCGAAGAGCTCCTTGGCCCTCGCGATGCCGATCTCCTCGGCGTCGTCGACCACGCCGCACCCGCCGTAGTAGCGGCGACCGGGGTATCCCTCGGCGTACTTGTTCGACAGCGTCGACCCCAGCGCGGCCAGCACGGCCGGCGAGGTGAAGTTCTCGCTGGCGATGAGCTGCAGCCCCCCGCGCAGCCGCTCCAGCTCGCCCAGGATGACCGCCGCGATCTCGGGGTCCTGGTCCTGGAGGGCGGCGAAGTCGGGACCCCAGAACGGCACGTCAGTCATTGCTGGCTCCTCGCAAGTCCGGGTCCGGCCACTCTAGGCGATCCGGCGGCTCAGGCCCGGACCACCAGGTCGGGGACGACCGTGCGTAGCGTGGCGACGTCGAGCGCGCCCGCGCGCAGGAGCACCGGCTGCGGTCCGGTGATGTCGACGATCGAGGACGGTACGGCCTCGCGGGTGGGGCCGCCGTCGAGATAGACCGACACTGCGTCGCCGAGCTGGTCGGCCGCCTCGTCCACGGTCGTCGCGGGCGGGTGGCCGGAGCGGTTGGCGGAGGAGACCGCCATCGGGCCGACCTCGCGCAGCAGCTCGATCGCCACCGGGTGCAGCGGCATCCGGATGGCGACCGTCCCCCGACTGTCCCCCAGGTCCCAGGTCAGCGTCGGCTGAGCCCGGCACACGAGCGTCAGCGCCCCCGGCCAGAAGGCCTCGACGAGGTCCCGCACCCGCTGCGTGACCCCGGTGGCCAGCCCGTCGAGGACCCTCGGCGCGCCCACGAGGACGGGCACGGGCATGTCGCGACCCCGCCCCTTGGCGGCCAGCAGGTCGGCGACCGCCTCGTGGGAGAACGCGTCGCACCCGATGCCGTAGACGGTGTCGGTGGGCAGGACGACGAGCTCGCCGCGCTGGGCGGCGGCGGCAGCCTGGGCGAGGCCCCTGCCTCGCTCCTCGGGGTCGGCGCAGTCGAAGAATCGGCTCACCGGGTCATCCTGCCTCGTCGCGCGGTCACGAACCGGTCGCGGCCGGCCAGGTCCCGATGGTCATGGACGTCGTCCCAGCCGCTCAGCATGGCCAGCGCCGCCTCCCGCTGGACGTCGGCGTGCTCCATGACGAGCAGGCCAGACTCCCGGAGCAGGACCGCAGCTCGGGCCGCCACCCGCCGGGGCACCTCGAGCCCGTCTCCTCCG
>Ga0335071_10002075_pt1 | contig 21663 bp, 17 predicted proteins | sample Lox_Sample_15_FD_206724 | JGI IMG/M metagenome (GOLD analysis project Ga0335071, IMG submission 206724) | Soil microbial communities from Loxahatchee National Wildlife Refuge, Florida, United States - Lox_Sample_1.5 | ecosystem: Environmental > Terrestrial > Soil > Wetlands | place: USA... | reverse complement strand
AGCATGTCGCGGCCCTTAAGCTCGGGACGTCCATAGTCCACCGTGATGCTCCCCGTACCCGCGCTCAATTCCGCTTTTCCTCTGGGCGCCATTTTCATCTGGGCGAAACATGAAACCGCCAAACCAATACAAACCAGTAATACAAGGGATTTTTTGAGATTCATCGGCGTTCTCTCCTTTGGGATGTATACAGACGCTAGAATAGCAGGAGACGGTCCTATCGGCAATTCCATTGAATCCATTTCGCCATAATTCCCGAGGCCCGGAATGCGACAATTTTGTCGCTGCAAGATTAGCGCGTGACGGATTTGTCGAGCACCAGGAAAACAAACAGGGCGGGGAGATAAAGAGCGGAAACCATGAAGAGCGCCCGGGCGGATCGCGTATCGCGCAGCGTCGCAAAACGGATTGCGCAACCCAGAAATATCAATCCTAAAATGACGGCGCCGGCACAATACGTACGACCCGCAAAGCTCCACAGGAAAGGCAAAAGCGTGACGCCGACCAGAACGACGACAAACTGGACCGCCAGCCGCCCGGTCTTCCGCCCATCGCGGTCTACCACGGAAATGACGGGCAGACCTGCATTCGCATAATCGTCCCGATGCATCCACCCGATGGAGAAGAAATGCGGCACCTGCCACAAAAAAACGATGGCAAAGAGAATCCAGGCGCCGCGGGAGACGCGCCCGCTCGCCGCAGTCCATCCCATCACCACGGGCACGGCTCCTGGAACCGCGCCGACAAAAACGCTAAGCCACGTTTTTGTTTTCAGAGGAGTGTAGAGAAAGAGATAGCAGGCAAAAACCAGCGCGGCCAGAATTCCCGTCAGGCGATTGACTCTGGAAAACAGATAGGACAGGCCGCCGGCGGACAGCACCAGTGCGAAGAACATTGCCTGCGGCAAAGGCAGTCGTCCCGATGCCAGCGGGCGAAGGGCCGTACGCTTCATCCGTGCATCCAATTTCCTCTCCCGGTACATGTTGCATGCTGTGGCGCCCCCTGCGATGAGGGCCGTGCCAATCAAGGTGTTTGCAAGAAGCAGCATCGGCATGGGACCCGCATTGGCGGTACAGAACCCGACCATGGTCGTAAACAATACGAGCGAGAGCAGCTTTGGCTTCGTCAGCCTTAAAAGGTCCGAGGTCCTGGCCCAGGTTGTCTGAAACGGCGGAACCCGGTCTGTATTAGGATTGATGCTCATGACGTCGCCCATTCTCAGTACTGAAACTATATGAGATGAATCTCATACCGTCAATTTAACCTTCGGAGTGGGGCATCTTGCTGCCGCTTTTGGCAAAATTGTCAAGACGGATCTCCAGAGCCTTCTTCACATGTTCTACGAAGGACGCGATCTCTCTTGCACACTCTCCGAAATCAATTGAATCTGCTATATTAAGAATTACAGATTTCAGGAGGAAGCTCTCTATGCCAGCCGATTTCAAAAACGAATTGGTCTTGGATTTCAATCAAGAATCGAACCGAAAAAAACAAGCGGAATCATTGGCGCTTGTCCAATCCCAATTAGGGCGCGAGTACGATCTGATCATCGGGAGCCGGCGACTAAAAGGGAACAAGACATTCAAATCGATCAACCCCAGCAAAAAGTCCGAGGTCGTCGGGTATTTCCAGAGTGCCACTCCGGAACAGGCGATTCACGCGATCGAGGTTGCGGCAAAAGCTTTCGAGGCATGGAAGAAAGTGCCGGCACAGGAGAGAGCAGACGTATTATTCAGAGCCGCGGAAATTATGCGCGCGCGGCGTTTTGAGAATAATGCGTGGATGATCCTGGAGGCTGGAAAAACCTGGGTGGAAGCCGATGCCGATACCGCAGAAGCGATCGATTTTTGCGAGTTTTATGGGCGTGAGGCCCTTCGCTATGCGGGGCCGCAGCCTCTCACGCGGCTGAAAGGGGAAGACAACGAACTCCGGTATATTCCGCTCGGCGTTGGAGCCGTGATTCCGCCGTGGAATTTCCCTTGCGCCATATTGGCTGGAATGACCACCGCAGCCCTCGTCAGCGGCAACACCGTGGTGCTGAAACCGTCTTCCGATACCCCGGCCATTGGCGCGTTTTTCATGAGCGTTCTGCAGGACGCCGGAATGCCGCCGGGTGTCGTGAACTTTGTCACGGGCAGCGGCGGCACAGTCGGCAATGCGCTTGTAGCGCATCCTCAGATCCGCTTCGTGTCATTCACGGGTTCCAAGGAAGTCGGGTTGAATATCGTGGAAGAATCGGCCCGCCCGAAACCGGGGCAGATCTGGATCAAGCGGGTGGTTGCCGAAATGGGGGGGAAGGATTTCATCATTGTGAACGATGATGCCGATCTCGACGCTGCGCTAGCCGGAGCTACGGCCAGCGCGTTCGGGTTTCAAGGCCAAAAGTGCTCCGCCTGCTCGAGACTCATCGTCCACGAGAAAGTCTATCCCGAATTTGTCGGGAAACTCGCGGAAAAAGTCAAGGAACTCAAAGTCGGCCCGGCGATGGATCCATCATCCTATATGGGCCCCGTCATCAATGAGAACGCGATGAAGAGCATTCATCAGTACATTGAAATCGGCAGGAAAGAGGGAAGACTTGTGGCCGGCGGCGGGCTTGCGGATGGCGACGGATTTTATATCAATCCCACGGTTATTGCAGATGTCGACCCGTCCGCGCGAATCGCGCGGGAAGAAATCTTCGGTCCCGTCCTGGCCGTGCTGAAGGCAAAAGACCTCGACGACGCGATCCGGATCGCAAACGATAGCGAGTACGGTCTTACGGGATCCGTCTATTGCAGGGACAGGAATTTGATCCGGCACGCAAAAGAGGAATGCCACGTCGGCAATCTATATATCAACCGCAAGTGTACCGGCGCGCTTGTCGGGGTGCATCCGTTCGGCGGCTTCAACATGAGCGGCACGGATTCCAAAGCCGGAGGGCGAGATTACCTGCTGCTATTTACTCAAGCCAAAGCGATATCGGAAAAACTTTAGGCTCATTGACGATTGACGATCTGCGATTGACGGATGAACAACAGTGAACTGGTTTTTCAATCGTCAACCGTAAATTGTCAGCCCTTAGCAATGTTCATTCGCATGAACACAAGACCGGTGAGAAGCTTGGGGTAGAAGTCGGTGGATTTTTGCGGCATGCGTTCGCCGCGCAAACCGATGCGCTGAACCTGTTCCGCGGTAGTCGGATTGAGGAAAAAGGCTGCCTGATATTTGCCTTCGTCGACCATCCGGATGCAGGTTTCCCGTTCCCTCTCGTAATCCACGTTGGTCTGAGCTTCCAGCCTGGTCCCATCAATCCCGAGCCCCCGATCCAGGATCAGGGAGTGCAGGATGCTTACATCCAGCAAGTCCTTGGGATCCTCGCCCTCCCGGGCTTCCTGACTCAGGCGAAGGAGATAGAACTGTCGGAGTTTTGCGGGATAAAATCCGAAGACGTGATCGTCACACCCCTCTCTCATCTTCCGCCACAACTCGGCCGCAGATGAGGCAGCCTCTATGGCGAAACGAGTTTCCAAGGTGTGCAGAAACGATGAGGCGTCGAAGGAGGGAATGTCTCGAACCAGCCTGTGCGTAGGAAGTATGGTAACGCCGCCGATGATGTTGAAGCAGCCAACCATGCGTTTGTCGAAAGACTCTGCGCCGACCGGCTTCCAGCGGCGCTGTTCGCATTCACGCATGAAATTGACGGACGTTTCGAACCGATGGTGACCGTCTGCGATAAACAGCGTCTGTGCACGCATGACCTGCTGGATGATGCCGATCGCCTCCGGATCGGCGATTGCCCAGAGACGGTGAGTGACACCGTATTCATCGATTGCTTCAATCTCAGGCTGCCGCCCCGAAATGCTTGCATCCATGGTCCTGTTGATCCTCAGCTGGGCGTCCGAATACAGCATGTAGATCAAATCTTCGTTCCCCTCGATGCTCCGCATCAACCGCAGGCGATCCTGTTTGGGGGCCGCAAGCGTATTCTCATGCGGAATGACGCCGGACTCGGAGTTTTTCAAATCCAATAGCGCGATGAATCCCTTCTGCACCTTTATGGATTCGTCGGCAGCATACTCCTGGTAATAGGCGTATATCGCCGGCAGCCGATCCTGCACCAGAACCTTTTGTTCGACCCACCGCCTGAAAGTCGCGCCCGCATCCGGGTAAGTGGTTTCAGGGTCGTCCCGCTTTTCGACATTCAAGGTGACGCGTACGACGTTGTATGGTGAGCTTTGATAGTAAGCGTCCTGCATGGCGGTCGTGGTTTTATCGTACGGCTGTGTGACAACCCGGCTTAAGTTGCCTTCAATTTCCGTGTTGTAGCGGAATCCCTTGAACGGGTATACGACAGCCACGCATCCTCCAACGCTCCAGGATCCTTTGTTCCCTGGATCCTCTGTCCCTATAAAAGGCCAAGATCAGAAAGGACCGCGGAAACTCGGGCGCGAGCTCCATCGGAGATCCTGACCAGCGGAAGGCGATAGACTTCCTTGATTTTGCCCATCATAGAAAGCGCCGCTTTGACCGGGATCGGGCTGGTTTCCACGAAGTTGATCTTCATGAGAGGGTAGAGTCGGCGGTTCCAGTCGCGGGCATCAACCCATCTCCCCTCCAGGCAGGCCGCCGCGAATTTTGACATCATTCCCGGAGCTTCGTTGGATGCGACGGATATGATCCCATGGCCGCCGAGTGCGATCACCGGCAGAGTCAGCGAATCGTCCCCGGACATAACCCGGAATCCGGCAGGCGCCTTCGTGCAGATCTCCCCGATTTGGGAAATATCTCCGCTGGCTTCCTTGACTCCCGCGATATTGGGAACTTGCGCCAGGCGAAGAATCGTTTCAGGCAGGATGTTCGAGCCCGTTCTGCCGGGAACGTTGTAGACGATGATCGGCAGGTCGGTAGACTCTGCGAGCGCGCGAAAATGCTGATAGATTCCTTCCTGCGTCGGTTTGTTGTAGTACGGGGAGACGGAAAGGATTCCATCCACGCCGACTTTCTTCAGTTCCGCGATGAGCGAAATGATCTTGGCCGTATCGTTTCCGCCGGCGCCCGCGATGACAGGCACGCGTCCCGCAGCTGTCTTTACGGTGATGTCGACGACGGCGAGGTGCTCGTCGTGCTTCAGCGTGGGACTCTCGCCTGTGGTGCCGCAGGGCACGAGAAAATGAATCCCTTCCTGGATTTGCCAATTCACCAGCGCCGCCAGCGCCTTTTCGTCCAGGCTGCCGTTCGGCAAGAACGGCGTAACCAAAGCGGTGCCGCAGCCTTTAAGCCCTACAAGATTGCCCATAGCAACCCCCTTTATTGATTCCAGATTCCAAATTCCAGATTGCAGATTGGAGGCTGAATCTGGAATCGAGAATCTGGAATTTGAAATCTATTTTATTCCCACGATTTCACGAAATACCTGGCGGAAGTCGAAGAATCCTTTTTTCCCTGCGACCCAGCGGGCGGCCAGGATTGCTCCTTCCGCGAACCCCTGACGGCTGCGCGCGCGATGTTCCAGGACGATGGTGTCCGCCTCGCTGTCGAAGCCGATGACATGCGTTCCCGGAATCCAGCCGGCGCGGATGCTTGCGATACCCGGATTCGGATTGCTCAGGTGGGGCCTCATGAGGTCGAGCAGGTTCAATGCCGTTCCGGAAGGCGCGTCTTTTTTGGCCTTGTGGTGTTCTTCGGACAGATATGCGTCGTATTGCGGGAGCATCCCGACCAGGCGTGCCGAATGCGACACGATTTCGAAAAAGAGATTCATCCCGAGCGAGAAATTGGCGCCGTAGATCAGGCCGATGCCGGTGTCGCGGACAATGCGTTCCACGTCGGCGCGCTGATCGGACCATCCCGTTGTCCCCACCACAATGTTGACGCCTGCCCGCGCCGCCGCCTCGATGTTGGCAATCACCGCCCCGGGCTGGCTGAATTCGATGGCGACATCGACGCCTTCCATGGCGGCGGGCGTGATGCCTCTGCCGTCCGGATTGTCGTTGATATCCAGCTTTGGGCTGACCTGCCAGCCTTCCCGCAGAGCGATCGTCTCTACCAATCTGCCCATTTTGCCATAGCCTAAAAGCGCGATTCGCATCGGGGGATCTCCTTGCTGAAGCTATCGTTTCATCTGACAACAACCATGATTCCGCTATTCGAAGACGATCGGATCGACTTTTTTGAAGAACGCATCATGCAATCCTCTCACGGCTTCCGGGAGACGGTCATCGTCGATGACGAACGTGATGTTGATGGCCGACGCTCCCTGCGAAATCATCTGTATCTTTAAATCCTGAAGAGCTGTGAAAGCGACGTAAGGGACGCCCGGAATATTTCTGAGGTTATCGCCGACGCAGCACACGATGGATTTGGACCCTTCAACATTGACCTCGCCGATCTTTTTGAGCTCCGTGACGATGTCCCAAAGCTCGGACGTTTCATCCACAGTGAGCGAGACGGAGACTTCCGACGTGGCAACGACATCGACCGGCACCTTGTAATGAGCGAAGATTTCGAAGATCTTATTCAGAAATCCGTAGGCCATCAGCATGCGAGTGGATGCAACGTTGACCACCGTGATACCGCTTTTAAAAGCGATCGCCTTGACAGGGTTTTCGCAGGGAGGCGCCTCGTCCGTGATGATGGTGCCCTCCTGGTCCGGCTTGTAGCTGTTGAGCACGTGCACCGGGATCTTCTTGCGCACGGCCGGGATGATGGTCGCCGGGTGGAGCACTTTCGCCCCAAAATAAGCGAGCTCGGCGGCTTCATCGAAGGAAATGGATTTAATGCGCCGCGCCTCTTTGACCACGCGCGGATCCGTAGTCATGATACCGTCCACGTCGGTCCATATCTGAATGTCGTCCACATCCAATGCGGCGCCGACGATTGCGGCACTGTAATCCGAGCCGCCGCGGCCGATCGTGGTTGTGCTTCCTCCGGAGGTGCGGCCGATGAATCCCTGGAAGACCGGGATCTTCCCGGCTTTGAGGGCGGGTTTAAGATGCGCGACGATGGCGGGATCCGTTTGATCGAACTGGACTCCGGCCCTCGTGAAATTGTCGTCGGTGACGATGCATTCCCTGGCGTCCATGAGTTGAGCGGGCATGCCGTTGTTTTCCAGGACCTGCGTGAGGATCGCCGTCGACAGCCGTTCTCCGTAACTGGCCATCGCATCCATGACCCGCGGAGTCAGCTCGCCAAGCGCCGCCAATCCTTTGACCAGGTCGCGCATTTCTTTGAAATAAGCGTTGATGGTTTCGGATACCCAGTCCTCTGTGACCGCGATGCCCAGCCGCTGCGCTTCCTTGAAATGCTTTTCTTTTATCCTGGTGAGCAGGTCGAGCGCTTCCTGCCGCCTTCCTTTTGTTGCCGTTTGCGCCACTTCCAGGAGCTGATTGGTCGTCTTGCCCATGGCGGAGGCTACGACAACGGGCTGCTGCTTGATCCTTGCGCGGATGATTTGCGCCAGGCGCGTCATCGCCTCCGCATCTTGAACCGAGGTGCCGCCGAATTTGCAGACTATCATGATCTATTCCAGGAGTCCCTGGGCCTTGAGCAGTTCCGCATTCAGAATGGAGGCTCCCGCCGCTCCGCGGACTGTGTTGTGGCCCATCAAAGTAAGTTTGAAGTCGAGGATCGAGCAAGGGCGGATACGCCCCACGCAGGTTGCCATTCCGTTGAAGCGATTCACATCGAAACGGGGCTGAGGCCGATCCGGAGCATCCATGACCAGGTAAGGCTTTTCGGGAGCGCTCGGCAATCGAAGCTTCTGCGGCACGCCGGAAAAATTCCTCAGCAAGTCCGCGAGTTCCGCTGCCGTGGTTTTTTTCGCGAGCTTTATTGAGACGGATTCCGTGTGGCCGTCTTCCACGGCGACGCGGTTGCACTGCGCGCTGACGGGAAAATCGGCCAGGTCGATGGCCCGGCCGTTGAAAGTGCCCAGTATTTTCCGGGTTTCGATCTCCACCTTTTCTTCTTCGCCGCCGATATAGGGGATCACGTTGCCGAGGATATCCAGCGAAGGGACTCCGGGGTAACCTGCGCCCGAGACCGCCTGCATCGATACCATGAAGACCTTTTCGACTTGATAGGCCTTGTGGATCGGTCCCAGAGCCATCGCGAGAAACATCGTTGTGCAGTTGGCATTGGTGACGATATAGCCGGTCGATTTTCGATTCTCACGCTGAATCGGTATCAGTCCCAGGTGTTCGGGATTCACTTCCGGGATGACGAGAGGCACATCTTCGTCCAGCCGGTGATTTTTGGAATTGCTGAGGACGACATACCCGGCCCGCGCGAAATCTTCCTCGATCTGGCCCGCGACATTCGCGTCCAATCCGGAGAAAACGACGCGGCACTTCAAGTCCGGTGTGCAGGGTTTGACCTCCAGAGGTCGAACGGTTTCCGGGATGGGGGTTACCTGTTTCCACGAGACGGCGTCTCCGTAAAGCTTCCCCGAAGTTCTCTCGGAAGCCGCCACCTCGGTCACTTCGAACCAAGGATGTCCTTCCAGCAATTTGATGAATTTTTGTCCCACGGCCCCAGTCGCGCCGAGGACGCCCACCGGTATTTTTCCGCTCATTGCATTCTGCTCCCTCTCGCAATCGAAAGAATCGCATTTTCGCACAACATCGGAATGGCCACAAGCGTGGAGTTGGAAACAAAAGACGCGGCGAGTCATCCATTCATGTCAGGGGGAAACAAACAGGAAGGTGAGTAGATTATTTTGCCTTCGGTCGAAGCAGGGCGCGCTCGCCGCGATATGTCAGGACGGCGCCCTCGAGTGTGATGCTTTCGATCAGATACGTGTCGTCGACATAGTCTCCTTCGACGTATCTTCGGCCGTTGATGAAAACCATTCGATCCGCCTTGTTCTCGTCGAATACCAGAACGCTCATGGTCATTCCATTCAGCGCTTCTTTGAGCGATACGGATTTTTCCTTGGATTCGTCAGCGGCAGACACCTCTGATTTTGTGGCACGTTTGGGAGCCGGCACCTGCGCCGGCTGGTTTCGGGATATCTCTGTGGTGGAGGTGTCTTTGCTTGCGTCGCCCTGCTGCGCGGGCCCAGGCGTTCGTTCGACCACCAGGGGGAGGCGGGGGTTGTTCTCGACTGTTTTTGCCGAAGGAAGATCAGAGGGGATGAGGGGCCGTGAAGCCGGCGCCGTCGCTCCGGCTGACGGTTCGCTCGTTGATTCCGTTTTTGCTCCGCTTGCATCCCTGCCATATTCGCCGGCCGCGGGAACCGGCGCCGCCGGGCCGGCGGCTCTGTGGAGAAAGAGCGTCCATGTGGCAGCCGCCCCGATACAGAGCGCCAACGCCGCGAGAATAATCCAGGGAAGCTTCCGGGGATTCGCCCCGGATTCGTGCTCGGCCATGAGCGTCGGCACCTGCCGGATGTCCCGCTCCCGTTCGGCTTTCTTCAACGCGTCGAGGATATACGACATAGCATCCGGTTCCTCTCTAGAAGCGAGCGCGGCGGGACAGCGATGGCACATTCGATCCCTGAATCGCGATCGAAAGACGCACAAGCGTTTCGCTGCCGACGAATCCGTCCTGAATCAGAGATTGGCTGCGCTGAAAAGCCAGGATGCGCTGCCTGAGGTTTTCGTCGAACACATCCGGATCGGCGGAAGCCGGTCCTTTCCCTTCGAGTGTGTCCAGCGCGTTCCGGACCCAAACAACTTCCTTGCCGCGATAGCCCATCGAGAGCTGTCGTGCAGGGAAGGGAGGCTTCCAGAAAAGAATGAAGGATCCGTCCCACACCTGGCTGATTTCCGACAATGAGAATACATGCGTCCAATTTCCAATGGCCAGTGTTGCTGTCTCATCCTCCAATGACACGACCGCCACTTGCCGCCGGGTTCCATTCGGCAACTCGATTTCGAGAATCGCCGGAAGGTCGTAGCGGCGCAATTTGAGCCAGTTCCCGACCTGGAACAAACAATCGTATCCCTGGGCCCGGAGGTTGCTGCATCCGAGATCCGAAGGATTTGGTGGGAGCGTGATGCCCATTTGGACGTAGAGATTGGCGAAGCTGTAGTTGTTCTTGGCGCTTGCAGGAGCCTCGGCAAGAATCTCCGCAAGTTTCAGATTCGTTTTGCCCTTGAGAGATGCTCTGAGGTCATCCGTTGCAGCCATTGCCCGTGTTTTTGTGGCGTTGGACGTTTGTGCGAGTTCGGGAGGCGGGGATTCCGAGTGATGGATTGGTGCGCCCTGGGCTGCAGGTCCGGCGGGTTGAACGGCGGCGTTCTGTCCGTCCGCTGAAACCGAAAGACTCGAATTGGAATCTTTTGCAGGCAGTTGTGCGCCGTGCGCGATCACCGATCCCGCTTTTCTGGCCAGGCGGGATCGGATTTCGGGTGTGAGGAAAAGCGCCGCCGCGGCGATAAGAACGGCAATCCCCAGGATCGCGCCGATGAATGCATAACGAACCCGGCGGTACCAGGGGACGAGACCCCGCGTTTCGCGACTGGCCCGGCGCACAATGCCGGCGCTGACGCGCTGCCGGTCCAGGGCATACGCTCCAAGCAAAGCCCGGTCGCAGATAATGTTGATTGCCCGCGGCACCCCTCGTGAAAGGCGATATACGCGACGCGTAGCCATATTTGTGAAAAGGGAGTCTCTCCTTCCGGCCACAAGCAACCGATGCTGAATGTATGCGCGGGTTTCGCTCCGGGACAAAGCCAGCAGATGATAGCGTGCGGTGATTCGCTGCGCGAGTTGCCGCAGCTTCCGGCGCTTCAATATCGAAAGGAGCTCCGGCTGGCCGATGAGAATGATCTGGAGAAGCTTTTCCTTGGACGTCTCCAGGTTCGTCAGAAGCCGGATTTGCTCCAACACATCCTCGTCCAGGTTCTGTGCCTCGTCGATGATGAGCACCGTCCGCCTGCCCATGGCATGCGATTCCAGCAGTCGCTGATTCAGGGCATCGATCAGAATTTTGATGCTGGCCGTTTCTGCCGGGTAGGGGATCCCGAGTTCATCGCATACGGTGGCCAATAGTTCGAGCACGGTCAGGCGAGGATTCAGGATCAATGCGATGTCAGTTCCGGGTGGAAGCTGCTTGACCAGGCACCTGCAGAGAGTCGTTTTGCCGGAGCCTATATCACCGGTCAACTGAACGAACCCCCCGGGCTGCTGGACGCCATAGAATAAATGGGCCAGACCTTCACGGTGCCGCTCGCTCATATACAGAAAACGCGGGTCGGGTGTCAGCGAAAAAGGCGGTTCGCTCAGCTTAAAATAGTCGATATACATATCGGTATTCCCGTTGCCTGTGGCGAATCTGCAGGCGCCTGCGCGACGGCCGCTTAGATCGAACGAGTCGTTTGATAAGCGCTCGCGCTGACACTATACCAGAGTCCAGACAAATCCGTAAAATCCCGATTCCGAAGATAAAAAACCAAATTCAACGAATCTTGAGAGCCTCCGGAATGGTACCATGGGGTCTTCAAACAAACGCAAAGGGATCCTATGGAAAAGCTGACCGCGTATTTTGGATTTGAAGCTCGCTATGTCATGTATCCATTCGTCGCGCTGGTCCTTGGTGCCTGCATAAAAATTGTCATCGGCCGCTACCTCCACAGGTGGGCGAAGAAGACTGAAAATAAAATAGACGACCTGGTCATCGCATATCTGGATCGGCTGGTGGCGCCGCTCGTACTGATCGTTATTTTGTATGGGCTCAGTCACTGGCTTCCCATTTCGGGAAGAACGCTGCAATATCTTCACAAGGGTATTCTGATCTGCGCCATCCTGGTTCTGGCCTTTCTGACGGCCAGGCTCGCTTCGTCAATCGTGGCTCTAGCCGGTGAATACGGGGAAGGGCGGCAAAAGTACCTCCAGCCATTTCGGACTCTTTCAAACGTAATTTTTGTGCTCATCGCGGCCGCACTGATATTGAGGGCATTGAGCATTAATATCACCGGGGAGGGAATCCGGCTTGCCCGAATCATCGGCATCATCGCGGGCGCCTATGTTATTTCGAAAATTGTGAGTCTTGCGGTCGCACAAATGGAACGAATGGTCGAGACCAAGGGTTCCACCATGTCCGAGGCCGAAAAACGCGCGAGAACTCTCGGCAAGATCATCAACAGCGCGGCGATCGTCATTGTGGTAAGCGTTTCGATCATGATGATCCTGAGCGAATTCGGCATGAACATCGCTCCGATCATTACGGGCGCGGGGATCGCCGGACTGGCCGTCGGCTTTGGAGCCCAGAATCTGGTGCGGGATGTCATCAGCGGATTCTTCCTGATTTTGGAGGACCAGATCCGCGTCGGCGATGTCGCGCGGATCAATGGCATCGGGGGCGCGGTAGAGGGCATACGGCTGAGAACCACGGTGTTGCGGGATGTCGAGGGAACCGTGCACATTTTCCCCAATGGGGAAATCAAGCAAGTCGCAAACCTCACCAAGGAATTTTCCTTCTCCGTGATCAAACTTGGGATATCTTACAAGGAAAATGTGGACGAGGTAATGAAACTGCTCGCACAGATCGGCGAGGAGTTGCGGGCGGACCCGGCTTACGCTCCGTCGATTCTTGCCCCTCTTGAAATCCTGGGGATTGACGATTTTGCCGATTCGCAGGTGATCCTTAAAATGCGGATCAAGACGTTACCGCTGAAACAGTGGAGCGTCGGCCGAGAACTGCGCCGCCGCATCAAGAACACGTTTGACGCTCGAAAAATCGAGATGCCGTTTCCTCAAATGGACATCCATCTCGGGGAAAGTGGGAAATCGATCGGTTTGCCGAATCGCATCGCCTCGGACAAAACGGACGAGAAAAACGCGTGAGCATCGGCGCGCGGATCCTTGATTCCGGCCCAGTCGCTCGAGTGAGCGGAGTGTGGTACGATTGCAGCATGATTGGACTAGGCATTCTGTTTTTGCTTTTTGCGCAGGCGGCCGAAACGTCAACGGCTCCGGCCGTCCCTGCGGCCACAGGCGTTTATTTCCGGCAGACGGAGTCAGACTGGGTCCTGATGCAGCCCGCGGTCACCTCCAATGCGAACGCGAGGGGCGTTCAGCTGTTTGTCTACACCGGCGGGTACACGGATATGGGAGAAAATATCGCATGTCCCGGAGCTCAGGCTTCCATGCGCATTTCCGTCCCCAGGCCAACGCTGGTTAGCCGCGCGGTCGGTTCGGCAAAAGATGCGCTGCTCGTGCGGTTGACAAAAAAGAAAGATTCAAGGATCTACAAAACATCCTTTTCAAACGTTACCGTGGAGAACAAGCGAGGGTTCCGCAAAAGCGATATTTTCAAACTGGTCTCCCAGACATATCCGGATGGCTCTTTCTCCATCTCTCCCGAAAAGGACCTGCCGCCGGGCGAATACCTCCTGGTACTGGGCAACGCGGTGCCCGCCTATGATTTCGGGATCGATCGGGGGCAATAGCTCCGTCTCCCGGAGATGCCGGTTGATGCGGTAAAACTACTTTCCTTGATAAAACTTTAGGGCAGACACCCGGAACTCGGCGGACAGTCGGGCGGCGTCAAAGCGTGTTGCTTGCCGGAGTTCGGTTGTATAAAATGGGAGTGTATCGATAAGAAAGCTGAATTCATTTAAGGTGAAATATTCCGATTTTGCCTTTTTGTTCGGTCCTCGCTATGCCTTGAGAAGGAATGAGGCAATAACCCCTTTCGCTCACTTTCTGATCGGCATTGACAGAGCCAAGGTGACTTCGGACGCGACCATTTCGGGAACGACAGCAAGCATCGACGCCGGGTCGGACAAAGGATTTGCATTTGCGCTGGGTGATGGACTGGATGTGAAGGTCAGCAAGCGCTTCGCCATCCGGCCGATTCAAATGGATTATTTCTATTCCAGACACTGGGGAGATGGGATGAATAATCTCTCGCTGGCGTTCGGAGCCGTGTACCGTTTCTAGCGTTGCGCGGGCGCCATTTTCCAGAACAGAATTCCTGCCAGAATAGCCATCCCGGCGCCGAACAAAAACGGTGCCGGATGGCCAAATCCGCTCCACGCGAACGCTCCCTGCCAAAGCAATCCGGCGATCACCGAAGCCGGGAAGGCCATCAGACCGATGACGGCGTTGCTTATGCCATAGGCTTTGCCGCGCTGTTCGGGTGCCACAAGATCCGCGATGAATGCTTTGGTCGAACCTTCCGTAGCTGCATAGTATATCCCGTAGAGGCCAAACAGGATCCATACATGCCAGCCGGTCTTGGAAGCAGCGAATCCCAGATAGACGAGGCCGTAGGCGATCCAGCCATAGAGGATCAGCTTCCGTCGCCCGATCTTATCCGAAGCGGCTCCCAGGGGACCTGCAAGGATCGTATAAACGAGATTGAAAGACATCATCATGAGCATGACCTGCAAAACGGTCAAACCACGGTTCTGGCCCAAAAGAATGATGAAAGCGTCCGAAGAGTTCCCCAACGAGAATAGTGCCAGTGCAAGCATGAAAAGCTTAAACCGCCGGTCCATTCCTTTCATGCTCAGAATCGGTACCTTCGACTTACTGCGGATGCCCGTATCCTGAGCGCCGAAAGCAAGGATCAGCACGGCCAATATTGCGGGAAGTATGCTGACCAGGACCGCGATCTGGAAAGTCCGGCGGGTTAAATCGACTGCATTGCGTTCCGTCATCCAGACTATCGCTGCGGCGGCGAGAACTCCAATGAAGGCTCCTGCGGTGTCTCCCGCGCGATGGAGGCCGAACGCGAGGCCGCGGCGTTCCTCGTCGATGCTGTCTGCGACCAGCGCGTCACGCGGCGCCGTGCGAATTCCTTTGCCGAGTCGGTCCGACACCCGCACCGCCAGCACCCAGCCCCAGGCATCGGCAAAATACAGGAACGGTTTGGCGCAGGCAGAGAGCCCGTACCCAACGACAGTGATCCATTTGCGCGTCCCCAGCCTGTCGGAAAGGGCCCCCGAGTACATCTTCGTCAGGCTGGCCGTAGTTTCGGCAAGGCCGTCAATCAGGCCGATCGCTGCCGTTCCCGCCTTGAGCACGTTGGCCAAAAACAGCGGAATGAGGTTGAAGATCATTTCCGACGAGATATCGGTCAGAAAAGAAGTCGCTGTTACGACCCATAGATTACGGGGCAAGCCGCGCAGATTGGACTTGGATGTTTCCAAAACGATCTCCGCAAACGCACAGCCGTCGCCCTCGGGCAGGCTCCTACCCTCGCAGTTTCCGGATAGCGGCGTGCAGGTTGGCAAATAAGCTTTCGACCAAACTGGTGGGCACTGCCGAAAAAGCCAGCCGGATCAATCCGACGAGCACGATCACCCCCGTGCTGTAATTTGCGATCAGTTCCTTGCGCAGTTGCTCGCAGTCGACCCCGATCGGCTTCACGCACATGAAATAGCCGGAGTTGAACGGCATGACCTCGAAGCTCTGCGCATATTCCGGATGTGCTTTTAGCGTTTCGCGTATCTTTCCGACGCGCTCCGCCAGGATCTCGTATTTCTGCTTCTTTTGCGCCGCATACGCCGGATCGGTATAGGCTTTCAGCAGCATGGACTGGGAGACGCAGGGTGCATTCGATATTCCGCCGCGCACGGCACCGGCCGCCTTGTTTTCCAATGCCTTGAGATGAACCGCCGTTGCGCCCTTGAAACCGAATGTGATGAAACCGACGCGGAATCCCCACACGTAATCTTCCTTGGTGGCGCCGTCGAGTTTCACGCCAAGGACATTGGGATGCAAATCCAGCAACGATCCGAAGAGCGATTCCTTCGCAATGCCTTCTTCATACACGAGTCCGAAATATGCGTCGTCGAGCACCACGACTACCCGGTTGCCGGCTTCGGCTGCCTTTCGGATTTCCTCTGCCAGTGCCCTGGCCTCGGCTTCCGTCGGCGTGTAGCCTGTCGGGTTGTTCGGGAAATTCAGCAGGACGAACTTCTTCCCGGGTTTGCCGGACCGGAGTGCCTTGCCGAAAGCGGCTACGTCGAAGCCACCGTTTACGAATGTGTTATAGAAAGAGAGTTTTGCTCCGTAGGCCTCGGTGAAGACTAATTCATAATTGTCCCAATACAGGTCGGGGATGATTACTTCATCCTCCGCGTCGAGGAACATGTAACCGGCAATCGAAAGACCGTGCGTCAGTGCGGCCGTCACCACGGGCTGGCTGAATGTCTTGCCCTGCAGCCCGGGATTCTTGATGGTCAAAAGTTTGCCCCATTCCTCTCGCAGCTTCGGAAGCCCGAAGCTGGGTGCATAGAGAAACGATTCCGAGGGGATATTGACCAGAGCTTCCATGCATTCGAGGGTGAGCGGTGAACCGTCATTTTCAAAGGCCGTGCCGATGGTCGCGTTGATTTTCGCCGCTTTCGCTTCGGCCGTCTGGCCCAGGATCCCCTTGAACGGGAAATAGATGGCTTTGCCGCGCCTGGAAAGCATGCCTAAGATTTGCGGCGCTCCCGCCTCCAGGTCGGCGTTCAGTGCTTCAGCGAGGGGGTTATATCGGCTCATAATGATGATCTCCGTTTAATATTCGGGATTTCCCTTCTCGGGAAATTGGCAAAACACGCCGCGAAATACGTGAATGTCCGTGCATCTCACAGGGTGGCTAGTCTTTCACTGATTGCATCGAGCTGGTCCATCAGCTCCTTCGGAAGCCTGGAGCCGAACTTGGGGTAGTGGGCCGATTTGACGTCGGCGATTTCGGCTTTCCAGCCCTCGATATCCACTTTGAGGAGTTCGGTCATATCTTCGTACGTCACTCCGGACGGAGGATCGATGGCTCCTTTCGCGGGCATATAGCCAATGGGCGTTTTTACGGCCTCTCCACTGCCGTCACATCGCTCGAATACCCAGCGGAGCACACGACTGTTTTCCCCATAGCCGGGCCAGAGCCACTTGCCTTCTTTGGTTTTGCGGAACCAATTAACGAAGAAGAATTTTGGCTGGGATGCGATCGGTGTCTTCTGGCCCATTCGCAACCAATGCCCGAAATAATCCCCCATGTGGTAGCCGCAAAATGGCAGCATGGCAAACGGATCGCGTCGTACGGAGCCTGCTTTGACGTCCAGCGCAGCGGCAGTCACCTCGCTGCCTGTCACGGATCCCATGAATACGCCATGATTCCAGTCAAACGCCTGGATTACCAGGGGGATTGTGGACGGCCGGCGACCGCCGAAAAGAAACGCATCGATTGGAACCCCCGCAGGATCCTCCCACTCAGGCGCGATGGAGGGGCATTGCGCGGCCGGAGCGGTAAAGCGCGCGTTGGGGTGCGCCGCGGGAGATTGCGCCTTGTTCGCCTGATCGGCCCGCCACGGCTTGCCTGTCCAGTCAATCAGTGTGCCCGGCGCTTCGTAGCCGATTCCCTCCCACCATATGTCTCCGTCTTCGGTCAGGCCGACATTTGTGAAAATGGAATTCTTTTGTATCGTGCGCATGGCGTTCGGATTGGAATTCACGGACGTACCCGGAGCAACGCCGAAGAAGCCGGCTTCGGGATTGATGGCATAAAGCCTGCCATCCTTGCCGGGCTTCATCCATGCGATATCGTCTCCAATCGTTTCCACTTTCCATCCCGGAATGGTCGGAACGAGCATCGCCAGGTTCGTTTTGCCGCACGCGGACGGGAAGGCGGCCGCGACATATTTTACCTTGCCTTCCGGATTGGTGAGTTTGAGAATCAGCATGTGTTCCGCCATCCATCCTTCGTCTCTGGCGATCACGGATGCGATGCGCAGCGCGAGACACTTTTTGCCGAGCAGGGCATTCCCGCCATAGCCGGAACCGTAGGACCAGATGGTCTTTTCTTCGGGGAAGTGCGCAATGTATTTCTTGTCCAGCGGAGCGCAAGGCCATTGCCCGGCATCATCCTGACAGGAAAGCAGCGGTTTGCCGACAGAATGCAGACAGGGCACGAAATCCCCGGTGTCTCCGAGAACTTCGAGCACCCGGAGGCCCACCCGGGTCATGATGTGCATGTTCAGGACCACGTATTCAGAATCGGTGATTTGAACCCCGATTTTGGCGATGGGCGATCCCACCGGGCCCATGGAAAAAGGGATTATGTACATCGTGCGCCCACGCATGGATCCGGTGTACAGCTTTTTCAGGGTTCTCTTCAGCTCACCCGGATCGATCCAGTTGTTGGTCGGCCCGGCGTCATCCTTGGACCTGGAGGCGATGTAGGTTCGGTTTTCCACCCGCGCCACATCGGAAGCATCAGATCGGAACAGGAAAGAATTCGGGCGCTGGGCGAGCGGAGTCGCCAGGCCAGCCTGCAGTGCAGCCTTCATCAGGGCGTCATATTCTGCTTTCGTACCGTTACACCAGACGACGGAATCCGGTTCGGTCATTTTGGCGATTTCATCAACCCAGTCGATCAGCTTGGCATTCCCTGTCGGAGCAGTCATTTCAGTAATTCCTCAAAAATGAAACATGAACAATGCGGGTTCCGCCCCGGGCTGCAACGCTGCTCAAACAGCGCCCAAAGCCGGCGCGGCGGCAAGAGCCGATACTATGAATCCAATAACAACTTCCCCTCAGCGATCCGGGCATCCATCCGGACTCAAAATCCCTCGCAGGCGACCGTATGGTCCCTGCCGGAAGATCCGATTACAATCCTACTATACTGATTTCGCAACTTATTTCGCAAGTACGGTCACGACAAGCTCCCATGCAAGCGCTTGGAGAACCGGCGCCTTCCACTTTTCCTTTTCCCATGCGGCGGTTGTGGTATGTTTAAAAAAGAGACTTTGCAACGAAACCACACGGAGGCATTGAACCAATATGGCCAAGCTGGAATTAGACGGGAAACAATTCGAATTTCCGGAAGTGGTAGGAACCGAAGGCGAGCACGCGATTGATGTTTCCGCTCTTCGCAGCAGAACCGGATACATAACGCTGGATGACGGCTACGGGAACACAGGTTCATGCTCGAGCAAAATCACCTTCATCGACGGCGAGAAGGGGATCCTGCGCTACCGGGGAATTCCCATCGAGGAATTGGCGGAACAATCCACGTTTGTCGAAGCGGCGTACCTGCTGATCTGGGGAAAGCTGCCGACGATTCAGGAACTGAACAACTTTTCGCACTTGCTGACCAAGAACGAGATGCTCCACGAGGATATGAAATTTCACTTTGAGGGATTTCCCACGCATGCACACCCGATGGCGATCCTTTCCTCGATGATCAATGCCGCCGGTTGTTTTGTTCCTCAAGTGCTCGAGCCCGGGGACGAAAAATTCGTTATTCAGGTCGCCCGCCTGATGTCCCAGGTCCGAACGATTGCTGCATTTTCTTACCGCAAGTCGCTTGGATTGCCCATCATCTACCCGAAACCGACATTTAAGTATTCGGCAAATCTGCTCCACATGATGTTCTCCGAGCCGTACGAGGATTACGGCCTGCTGCCAGAAGTGGTTCAAGCGCTCGATTTGATCTTTCTTCTGCACGCGGATCATGAGCAGAACTGCTCGACCTCCACCGTGAGAATGGTGGCATCCAGCAAAGCCAATCTGTTTGCCTGCGCGGCGGCGGGCGTTTGCGCCCTATGGGGACCGCTGCACGGCGGGGCCAACCAGGCCGTCCTCGAAATGCTCGAAGAGATCCACCAGTCGGGAGACAACGGATCGAGATTTATAGAGCAGGCAAAGGACCACAAATCAGGGAAAAAATTGATGGGATTCGGGCACCGCGTGTATAAGCACTATGACCCGCGGGCACAGATCATCAAGGTCAAGTGCGATCAGCTGCTCGTGGCGCTCAATAAAAGAGACCCTCTGTTGGATATCGCAAAAAGGCTGGAGGAGGCTGCGTTAAGCGATTCGTATTTCCTGGAACGGAAGCTGTATCCCAACGTCGATTTCTACAGCGGAATCATCATGCGAGCCATCGGCATTCCGATCGATATGTTTACGGTGATGTTTGCCATCGGGCGGATGCCGGGATGGATTGCAAATTACAAGGAAATTCTGGACGACAGCGAAGCGCGCATCTACAGGCCGCGTCAGGTATATCAAGGACCAACGGAAAGGCACTATGTGCCGATTGAGAAGAGATAAAAAACACATGCTCGAATATTTCCCGGCGGTGCGGCCATGAAACAAGTCGCGGTGATCGGAAGCGGCAACGTGGGTGCGAATTGCGCCTTCTTCATCGCGGAAAATCGCGCGGCATCCGTTCTGCTCGTGGATGTGAAGCAGGGGCTTTCCACGGGCAAGGCCCTGGACATATCGGAAGCGGGGCCGATCCGCCACTACGATACGGCACTCCGCGGCAGCGACGATATCGGGGCGATTCGCGGAAGCGACATCGTGGTCATCGCGGCAGGAAGGGTCCGCAGACCGGGCGAAAGCCGTGAGGATCTCTATCGTGACAATGGGCAGATACTCCCGCGGATCTGCGCGGACATCCGTGAATTCGCTCCCAAGGCTGTGGTGATCAACGTCATCGAGCCCGTGGACATGACGACTCTGCTGATGCAAACGCTTCTCGGATTCGACCGCACGCGGGTGCTCGGAGTCGGAGGATTGTTGAGCGCAACGCGGTTGCGATATCTGGTCAGCACAGCGCTTGGCGTTTCGCCGCGCGAGGTTACCGGCATGGTGGTCGGGCCGCACTCTCCGGATATGGTTGTGATGAGAAATACCGTCAGAATCTCCGGGATCCCCGCGGACAGGCTGCTGACAAGAGAGCAATTCGATTCGATCGTTGCGGAAGTGCGCAAAGCCGACGACACGATCCTTTATATGTCGCAGCAATCCGCCGCGTTCTATGCCCCCAGCGCCGCGATCGCCGCTTTGGTGGATGCGATCCTGCGGGACAAAAAATCCGTGCTGCCGGTTTCCATCAGGCTGGAGGGGGAGTACGGCCAGGCCGGAATTGCCGTCAGCGTCCCTGCTCGAATTTGCACTCAGGGAGCGGATCGGATCATCGAAATCGAAATGAGTGAGGGAGAGCGTGAGGAGTTTGAAATCGCGACGGCGTCGTTGCGTGCGTCGATAGAGCGCGCAGGGGGCTGGTTCGACCGAACGGGAGGTGCGCGCGATGCCTAGGCGAAAAGTCGGCATCATCGGCGCCGGCAATGTCGGCGCAACTTCCGCTTATTACATTGCGGAGAAAGTGATCGCCGACATTGTCATGGTAGATGTCGTCGAGGGCATGCCGCAGGTGAAAGCGCTCGACTTTCTTCATGCAGGTCCCATGCGCGGATATGATGTTTCCATTCGCGGAACGAACGATTTTTCCGCCCTGGCCGACAGCGATGTCGTCGTGATCACGGCCGGCGTGGCCCGAAAACCCGGCATGGATCGGATGGACCTGCTGAAGGTGAATGCGGGAATCGTCAAATCGGCGGCAAAGCACATTGCGGAATATGCGCCCAATGCAACGGTAATCGTCGTTTCCAATCCGCTCGATGTGATGTGCCACGTGGCTTTCCGGACGACCGGCTTTGCCGTGCGGCGCGTCGTGGGCATGGCCGGCATTCTCGATTCGACCCGCTTTCGCTACTTTGTGGCGGAGGAGCTCCAGTGCGCGCTCTCCGACGTTCATGCGATGGTGTTGGGAGGGCACGGGGATCAGATGGTACCGCTGCCGCGATTTACCACGGTCGCAGGCATCCCGATTACGCAGCTGCTGGCGAAATCCGTCATCGACCGGCTCGTGGATCGGACCCGCAACGGTGGAGGGGAAATCGTGGCGCACCTCAAAACCGGATCGGCCTATTATGCACCCGCGGCGTCGGT
>Ga0335071_10002074_pt1 | contig 21672 bp, 14 predicted proteins | sample Lox_Sample_15_FD_206724 | JGI IMG/M metagenome (GOLD analysis project Ga0335071, IMG submission 206724) | Soil microbial communities from Loxahatchee National Wildlife Refuge, Florida, United States - Lox_Sample_1.5 | ecosystem: Environmental > Terrestrial > Soil > Wetlands | place: USA... | reverse complement strand
GCCAACCCTTGCAGGAGATAGCACTCCCTCGGGGAGCGCGGACCGTCGGCGGGCGGTTCTCCATGGCAGCGGTGGTCTGCTGGCCGGAAGTTACTTCTTCATGCTTTTGACAAACGCGACTACGTTCTCGAGGTCGGCACCGGAAACTGCGACCGGCTTCATCTTGCCTTTGCCTTCGGTAATCACTTTCTTCAGATCGGCGTCGCTCATTCCGGCTGACTCGCTGAGCGGTTTCAGCTCGACCTTCAGGATCTTGGCCATGGCTGGATTACCTTCGCCTTCGGCGCCGTGGCAGGCTTTGCACTTGGCGCCATAGACTGCCTTACCTGCGGTGGCGTCGGCGGCCCAAGCGGTCGCGGAAAACGCCGCGAAGCTCGACAGAACGACCGTTCCCACCATCTTCCTCAAGCTGAAGTTCATGCAGATTCGTCTCCTGTTTTATGTCGCCTGTCGCCGCATCGGCGCGCAGGCCATCATACAAATCTATTATGAACTGTTTTGGCGGTTTCGGAAGCGCTTCGATGCTTAAAGTTCGTTTATCAGGCAGGTTACGGTTTGTTAACGGTGTCCTGCGTCAGTCGGTGGGGTTGCGGGGGAATTTGAGATACGGCAGGCGGACGCCCTGGTCGATGATTTGATCGGCGTGGATGTTCGCCGGGGCTTCGAATCCGGCTGCTCCCGCGGCGGTGACGAAGTCGTCCTGATCGACGCCGTCGCCGCTCACGCCCAGACCTCCGATGAGCATGCCGCTGCGGTAGAGCGGAAGCGCACCGGGGAAGAAGACGATCCCGTTTTGATTCGGATTGGCCGGCTGGGAGCCCTGTGTGCACGGGTGTGTCGCGTCGAACTGGTAGAGGCTGAAGAACGGTCCCGGCGAGGAACCATCGATGCCGGGCGGATAGATGGGCTGCGCGCCAAATCCGATCGTCCGGTTGGTGACGGCGGTGCCCATGGGGACGCCGGGCAGATCGGACGCAGAGCGACTCGGGCCACTAAAGAAGATCACGTTGCGCGATTTGGCCACCGCAACATCGATGCTGAATACGGTGGCATCGGGCATGCGATAGATGGCCAGGATCGAGCCATCCAGATCGGCGACGGCGATCACCATGCGTGCCCGCGAGCCGAGCGGCAGCCGGATGATGGCGCGTGTGAGATTCGCCTCCGCAACCGCGGCTTGTACGATTTGGTCGACATCACTCAGTGAGAGGCCACCGAGGGGGCCGGTTTGCGGTCCAACCAGGTAGCCCTCCGGCGCGGGCTTGGGGCTGCCCAACGGCCCGAGAAAATAAGCGCCGTCGGCTGCACCGGCGCCGTAACCTGCCGGCATGGTGGTCTGATTGACGAAGGGCACCGCGATTCCGTCGATAACGACGACGCCGGGCGGTGCGGGATTCGGACCGAAGCCTGCGCCTACCGAGCCCGTCAGAGCGGCAAATTCAGCGACGTCCGGACTGACGCCGGCTACGCCGACGCCACCGACCAGCACGCCCGCTTTGTAGAGCGGAACGCCGCCGGGATTCACCGCATTTGGATCGCTGTCATTGAGATCGGCTTTGCCGGTCAAAATTCCGAGGCCGGGTTGCGTCCCGGCGATAGAGCGCGCGGGCGGCACGTCCTGGCCGGGCAGGAACTTGATGTTGAACCCGCAGCCGCGATTCGTATTCTCGATGCCGTAGAGCGCGGCGTTGGACGTGTAGGCGATGCCGGGAGGAAAATGGATTCCGCTGATGTAGCGCACGGTTCGTGAGGAAAGCGGCGCCTGGCTATTGCTGAAGAAGCCGGCGGTGCGAGCGAGTGCGACGGCGACTTCCTTGGTGTCCGCCTGAATGCCGAAATTCGCTGCAGCCGTTGTCGGGGCGGCGGGCTTCTGATATACCGCGAGAATATCGCCCTGCCGATCGGTGACGGCGATAACCATAGCCTCGGAATTCACCGACGCCGCGGCAGCTTGGACGACGGCGTCGACGTCGTCGGCGGTCAGAACGATCGGGCCGGCGATCGGGCGGGGCAGGGGGTGTTCTACACGCTTGAATGTCGACTGGCCGCGCACGGAAACGACAACCAGGGCCGCTACAAGCCAACGGCTGTTCATTGCAGTAGCGAGCGCAGGCTCTTCATCGCGTCGGCAAACTTGAACCCGTTGTACGCGGACGGATCGTCCAGCTGTTGAAAGAGGCCGTTGATAGCGGCGCGGATCTGGGCGTCGTTGGTGAGTTTAGCGTTCCTTGTATAGGCGACAAACAGCGAATCGAGCGCCATGGTGGCTTGCTCGGCGGGCCGTTCGCCCTGTTCGGCGATCGAGTCGCCATCGGCGGCGATGGTTTGGAGCACGCGCATCGTCATGGCTTGGTCGAATTTCATCGTGTTCAAGCGCTGCGCAAGCCGGTCGGCGGTTGCGGAGGTGCTGGTGGCTTGCGCCGCGATCTGCGGACGATCGGAGTTGAGCGCGGTCACTAGCGTGTACATTTTGTCTACTTCCGCCTTCAATTGCTGCGCCGCGCTGGAGTCAGCTTCCTGCATGACGTGGCGAAGAACCACGTAGCGGGAGAGATTATACGGCGGATTGCCGGGACGGCGGCCGGGATAGCCGCGCTCCTGCTGCCAGCTATCCCTGGCGGCCACGAGGCTGTGATGGCAGGCGAAGCAATCGAGCTCGACGTATTCGGGCCAGATGCCTCCCTGCGCCTCGCGCGCGACACGCTTCAATTGCTCGCGGAGCTGCACGGCTTGGCCAACAGCCATCGCGCGAACAGCGAACCAGGGGTCCTTGTCGACCTCGTTCCAATGCTGCGGCATGACCGACAGGAACGAGTCGAGCTCAAAGTACAGATCCGGGTGGCCGGCGGCGATCAGCTCGTGGTCTACCGACTTCTCCGGCGTGCCCAAATGGCAGCCGAGGCAAGTTTCGGCGCGCTTCACCAGGTCGCGCGTATTGTGCATCCCGAGTTCGATCGATTTGTCGTAGTTCCAGCCGCGCGTAGTGTGCGGACCGAGCCAGGCCGATGCCGGGCCGTGGCAATTCTCACAGCCGACGCCGTCGGTGAGATCGAACGTGCGGGCACGCTGCTCGGCGGGGACATCCAGCGCGTGGCACGCCAGGCAGCGCGGCGCGGTGTCGGGGCTGGGGAGGCCCATGATCTTCGCGATCCGCGTGCCAACCGGATTGGTGAGATTCACGAAGGCATGCGCGTGCTTGTCGCGCACCACCCAGGTGCTGTATTCGTTCTGCAGGACCGTAGTCTGGTCGCGAGGCTGCACGCCGCCGTGGCAACTGGGCGAACTGCACGACCCGGGGCCCGTGTACTTGGACGGTTCGTTGCTGTCGGCGGCCTGCAGCGAGGCAAGGGCGAGCAAGCATCCCAGAACGAGGCCGTGTTTCATGTGAACAAGTAAGGTCTAGATTACCAGAACTTCGGACAAACGAATCGCTATAATGTATCGTCATAACATCGCCGAACAATGAGACGGGGCTAAGAGGAACGCGTTGATCTTCGACGATCTTCGAGCGATTCAAGACCAATACGGCTATTTGCCGGGCGAGCAGCTGGAGGCGCTTTCCAAGCGGACCCAGACGCCTTTGTTTCGCATTCATGGCGTGGCGGACTTTTACCCGCACTTTCATCTGGCGCCGCCGCCCAAGGTGACGCTGAAGGTTTGCTCGGACATGTCATGCCATCTTTGTGGCGCGGACGAATTACGCACGGGCCTGAAGCAGCGTTTCCAGGCGATGAGCGAGAGCGACGTGTTGGTTCGCGAAGTTTCCTGCCTGGGCCAATGCGATGGCGCGCCCGCGGTTTCGATCAACGATCATATTTATCGCGGCGTGACGCCAGCGCAGGCCGAGGCGTTGGTGTTCACTGCGCTGGGTGGCAGCGGGCTGCCGCACATGCCCGCCGAGCCTACGATTCGCGGCCTGGCTTCCGATCCTTATGGCGACGGCGAGCCGTACGGAGCGCTGCGGGCGGCCGTGGCGTCGCGGGATTGGGACGGAGTGATCGCGAAATTGAAGGCCAGCGGTCTGAGCGGCCTCGGCGGCGCGGGATTTCCGACCGGTGTGAAGTGGGAGGCCGTGCGGAAGGCCCCCGGCGACGTGAAATACGTCGTGTGCAACGCCGATGAAAGCGAGCCGGGGACCATCAAGGACCGCTTCATCATGCAGAATCTGCCCAACCTGGTGATCGAGGGCATGATTCTGGCGGGCTTGGTGACGGGCGCTCAGAAGGGCATCCTTTATATACGGCACGAGTACGAAACGCAGGAAAGGATCCTCGACGAGGAAATCAAGAGCTGCTACGAACGGGGCGTCCTGGGCAAGAGCGTGATGGGGTCGGGCCTGGCGTTCGATCTGGAGCTGTTCGTGAGCCCCGGCGGATACATCTGCGGCGAGGAGAGCGCGCTCATTGAAGCCATCGAAGGCAAGCGTGCCGAGCCGCGGAACAAGCCGCCGTTTCCGGTGACTCACGGCGTGTTCAACAAGCCCACGGCATTGAACAATGTCGAAACGTTCGCCAATGTGCCGCAGATCCTGATGCGGGGAGTCGACTGGTACAAGGCGCAAGGGCAGGGAGGCGCGTCAGGGCTGAAGTTTGTCGGCATCAGCGGCGATGTGCGCCGGCCCGGAGTGTATGAGATTCCTATGGGGTTGCCGCTGTCCGAGGTCATCTTCAACCTGGCGGAGGGCATCGGGGGCGGCAGGAAGCTGAAGGCGGTCGCGCCGTCGGGGCCTTCGTCGGGTTATCTGCCGGCGTCGCTGGCGGACTCGCGGCTGGATTTCAAGTCGATGGCGGCGATCGGTTCGATGCTCGGCTCGGGCGCGATCGTGGTGTGTGCGGAAGGCCGCTGCATGCTCGACATGGCGTTGAACGCCGTGAAGTTTTTCCGCAATGAATCGTGCGGCAAGTGCGTGCCGTGCCGGATGGGATCGCAAAAGCTGGTGGACCTCCTGACCGGGTGGACGCAGGGGAAAGGCTCTGCCGCCGATATGCCGGTGATCGACGATCTGATTGAGGCTTTGAGACTGACCTCCATTTGCGGGCTGGGCCAGTTCGCGCACGCGCCGCTCAGCTCTGTGCTGCAACATTTTCGCGAAGAGATCGACGCGCATATCTACGACCATCGATGCCCAGAAGGCGTCTGCCCAATGCGCGAACTGCGCGCCTGAAGAGCCTCATGAGCGACGGCCAGATCCAATTGACGATTGACGGAATGCCGGTTTCGGTGCCCGCGGGCACGTCCGTATTCGACGCCGCGCGCATGAACGGCATTCCGATTCCGACGCTGTGCCACCAGCAGAACGAAGCTCCGGTGGGTGTGTGTCGCGTGTGCGTGGTGGATACCGGCGGCCGCGTGCTGACGGCTTCCTGCGTGCGTCCGGCCGAGAACAATATGGTGGTGTCCACGAATTCGGACAAGGTAGTTCGAGCGCGGCGGACGTTAGTCGAGCTGCTGATGTCGGACCATCCGAGTCCGTGCGCCCGGCAGAGGCAATCGAACGACTGCGAGCTGGAAAGCTTGGCGCGGGCGGAAGGGATTACGCACCCGCGTTTTCCGCGCCGCCTGTCTCCGCGCGGTCAGGACAACTCGTCGCTGGTGATTGCGGTGGACCACGAGGCGTGCATCCTGTGCGACCGTTGCATCCGCGGATGCGACGAGATCCGGCACAACGACGTCCTGGGCCGGCGCGGCAAGGGCTTCATGGCCGGGATTGCGTTCGACTACAACCTGCCCATGGGGAATTCCTCGTGCGTGTCGTGCGGCGAATGCATGGTGTCGTGCCCCACGGGCGCCCTCACCAATAAGAGCATCGTGAAAACGGTACTGCCGGGCGAGCCGGTTGACGTCGAAGAGCTACAGGCACTGACCTATTTCCAAAAGGTCTCCGGAACGTTTCTCGAGCTGAACAAGAATGCTGTAGTGCGGCGGCATTACCGCAAAGGCGATATCGTGTGCCGCGAAGGCGAGTATGGGTCGACGGCCTTTTACATCCTGGAAGGGCAGGCCGAGGTTTTCCTTGCAACGCCGATGGCGCACGTGAAGAGCGACAGCCGCGCGGTTGGCTTCCTGGGCAAGCTGACCAGCCGGCTGATGGGCCGCCACGAGGAACGAAGAACCGAAGAGGGGCAGCGCGCCAGCATTCCGATCGATGCGCCGGTGGATCTGCCGTACGATCATCCCGTGGCGACCTTGGGGCCGGGCGATCTGTTCGGCGAAATGACCTGCATGAGCCTGTATCCTCGATCGGCCACGGTGCGCGCGGCGACGGACTGCGTGATGTTCGAGATGCTCCGCAACGTGCTCGACATCATCCAGCGCAATAAGACGCTGAAGGCGCAGTTGGACGCCAACTACCGCAAGCGCGCTCTGGACGATCATTTGCGCAGCGTGCCGATGTTCGCATCGCTCAGCCAGGAGTTCATCGAAGAGCTGCGCGACAAAGTGGAGCTGGTGAGGTACACCAAGGGCGACGTGATTTGCCGTCAGGGCGACATCGCCGACAGTTTCTATCTCGTACGGCTGGGATTCGTGAAGGTATCGGAGCCGCATCCGGGCGGCGAACTGGTGCTGGCGTACCTGGGCCGTGGCGGCTACTTCGGCGAAATCGGATTGCTGGGCGAGGGACGACGCACGGCCACTTGCACGGCGCTGGACCACGTCGAGCTCGTCCGCATCCATGCCGAGGAGTTCCACCAGATGGTGGATCAATTCCCGGAGATTCGGCGGAGTTTGGAAACCGCGGTCTTTGAGCGCCAGGAGCAGAACCGGCAGCGGCTTGAGACCGCCACCAGCACGCCTTTGGATGCTTTCCTGACTCAGGGACTGATGGAGGCGCAGAGCCTGCTGGTGATGGACCTGGAGCGCTGCACGCGCTGCGATGCCTGCGTTCGGGCCTGCGCCGACGCGCATGACGGCGTGACGCGGCTGATCCGTGAAGGGCAGCGCTTCGACAAGTACCTGGTGGCCACCTCGTGCCGGCACTGCCGCGATCCGCTGTGCATGGTTGGCTGCCCGGTGGGGTCCATCCGCCGGCGAAACTCGCTGGAAGTGATTATCGAGAACTGGTGCATCGGCTGCGGGCTGTGCGCGAAGAACTGTCCGTACGGCAACATCAATATGCATCCGTTCACGGTGAGGGAAGACGATCCGGCGAACGCGGGCCGCCAGATGGCCGTGGTGAAGCACAAGGCCACGTCCTGCGACCTGTGCACGGACCTGGCCGAACCGAGTTGCGTCTACGCCTGCCCGCACGACGCGGCGCATCGCGTGGAGCCGAACGAATTCTTCCGCTGGGTGGGGACGCCGCTCGCGAACGCGCCGAGGGGAGCGTAGCCCGGTCATGCGGATCGACCGCACGCAGCGTCCCTGGATCATCGCGACGATTCTGCTCGCCGTGATCAGCACGATCGCGTACGTCATCTACGCGGTGGAAACTCCCGGCGGACCGCGCGGAGGCTCGGGCGTGGGCCTGACGTTCGGGATCGTGGGCTACAGCATGATGCTGTATGCGGGGCTGCTGGGCGCACGCAAGAAGGTACCAACTTGGCGCATCGGCCGGGCGCAGACCTGGATGCGGGGGCATCTCTGGCTGGGACTGCTGAGCCTTCTTCTCATACTTTTCCATGGCGGGTTCGCATTTCGCGGACCGTTGACGCTGGTGCTGATGGTGCTGTTCTTCATCGTTATCAGTAGCGGGGTGTTGGGTGCGGTTGTACAGCATTTTGTGCCGAGCCTGATGACATCGCAGGCCCCGCTGGAGACGATCTACGAAGAGATCCCGCACGTGCGCCGACAGCTCCGCGATGAAGCCGATCAGCTTGCCGCGTCCATCTGTGGATCGCTGGATGGAGGGGCGCCGGAGCCCGAGGCTGCGTCTTCCGTCGCCACTTTAGTGGAGATCGAGCAAGAAGATCGCGCCCGGTTCCGCGAAGTCTACCTCCGAAGAGTGCGCCCGTTTCTGGCCGATCCTGAAGCTGCGGGAGCGGAACTCGCTGACGCCCGGCGTGCCGGTGAATTATTCGTCTCGCTGCGGCGGCTCTTGGCCACGCCCGTACACGGCGTCCTCGACGATCTGGAGAATCTGTGCGAGGAAGAGCGGCAATTGAGCCGCCAGATCCGCATTTATAAGTGGCTGCACGGTTGGCTTCTGATTCACGTCCCGCTTTCGATTGCCCTGCTGGTGTTGGGAGGCGTGCACGCCCTGATGGCGTTGCGATATTGAGAGACGCGCATGGCGGGACGTACACGTACAACAAAGAAGCTCGCGCAGCGAATCAATCTGAATTACTTCAAGACGCTGCACGGCATCCCACGTTGGCGGCGCATCTTGTCGGCCGTGTTTACGCTCGCAGTCCTCGTTTGGCTGGGTTGGTACGCCGTGGCTGGCAGCGCGAAGCCATACAATGCCGGGCCGCTCGCGCATTCGCACGCGCTGCTGGGACAGAAGTGCGGCGCGTGCCACGTCTCGCAGGCGAGTTACCGCCAAAGCGCGACCGATCAAGCCTGCCTGGATTGCCACGACGGGCCGATCCATCATGCGAATCAGACGTTCACGCCGGGCTGTTCGGACTGTCACGTCGAACATCAGGGTGCGTTCCGGCTCGCCAGCACGGCCGACAGCGGATGCACGCAGTGCCACGCCGGCTTGAAGACGAAAGAAGGTCCTTCGAAGTTCGTCACCGACATCGGCAGCTTCGGCGGCAATCATCCGGAGTTTGCCGCGCTGCGTCCGGGCCAGTCCGACCCGGGGACGATCAAGTTCAACCACAAAGTGCATCTCAAGAAGGACCTGCGCGGGCCGCAGGGGACCGTGCAGCTCAAGTGCGCCGACTGTCATCGGTCCGCCGACCGATCCTATATGGAGCCGGTGAACTACGAGAAACACTGCGGATCCTGCCATACGCTGCAGTTCGACCGGCGGTTCAGCGAGTCCGTGCCGCATAAGGAACCGAAGGTGGTCTACGACTTTGTCGTCGCGAAGCTGACGGCATATATCGCCGAGCATCCCAAAGAGATCCCGTTAGTAGACGAGCCCGATAAACGGCTGCCCACGCGGCCGCCGCAACCGCCCGCACGCAATGCCGGTGAGTGGGTGCAGCAGCGCCTAGCCGACTCTCAGCTCTTGTTGTGGCGGAAAGCCTGTAAGGAATGCCACGCATTGAGCTATCCGAACGGAGGCGACGCGCTGCCGGTTGTGGCAATGGCGGCCATCACGCAACGCTGGTTCCAGCACGCGAACTTCGCGCATGAGTCGCACCAGATGGTCGCCTGCGCCTCCTGCCACGCCAAAGTGAACGAGAGCCAGGAGACCGCTGACGTGCTCATTCCCGGCATTCAAAGCTGCCGGCAGTGCCACCATTCCGGCGCCGACGCCGCCGAAGCCCGCTGCTTCGAATGTCACACCTATCACGACTGGAGCAAGGAAAAGCCGGCCGCCGGAAAGTTCGCAATCTCACAGTTAGCGAAATGAAACAGTGCGGGCGGGAACCAAAGTCCATTCTTCCGCGTCAACCTTCCCGATAAGCTAGTTTCTAAGAGTGGATGGCATGCCGATCCGCGCGCTTCTGCCCATTTTGGCGCTCCTCGCATCCCTCCTGCGCGCGCAGGTACCCGACGCCAAGCCGGGCAGCCTGGAAGGCATCGTCCTCAATTCCGTCACGTCGGAGCCGGTCAAGAAAGCGGTGGTCACCCTGCTAGGCGGGCCGGCCACGAAAAACATCACGAGAGCCTCGACGGATGCAGCTGGACATTTCCGTTTTGAAGACCTGACGCCCGGTTCTTACACCGTGTCCGCGGGAGGAGATGGCTTCGTGCAATCCTTCCGGGGCAAGGGCGTCCTCCGCCCGGTCACGGTGGCCGACGGCCAGCAAGTCCAAGGTGTCTCGATAAAGCTTCTGCCGCTCGCCACTGTGACTGGGCATGTCGTCGACGACGACGGCGATCCAGTGATTCGTGCCAACGTGACGGCTTTGCGTTATCAATACGTCCAGGGCCGCCGCCAACTCACGACCGTCGGAGCAGGGAACACCGACGACCGGGGTCAATTCGAGATCGCGAACCTATCGCCAGGGCGCTACTATTTTTCGGCGACCGCCAGGAGCATGCCTCTTAACCTTCCGCCCCGCACGCGCTGGACGCATCCGGAGGAAGTTTTTCCGGTCACGTACTATCCAAGCGCCTTAGACGCGATCCAGGCCACGCCGACCGACGTCTCCGCGGGGGCCAGGCTCAACATCGATTTCCGGTTGAAGAAAGCTCCCGCATATCATGTACGCGGCAAGGTGGCCGGAGTTTCCGGGCGTAATGCCGGCAACCTTCAATTGGCGAATTCCATCGGTTTTGGATTCCCGATAGACGGCGTTACCGTTCAAGAAGACGGGAGCTTCGACAAGGGCGGCAACGTGAACGGATCTTACACCCTGACCTACTGGCGGCCCGATGGCGATGTTATGTCCTCCGTGCGCCAAAAGGTGACCGTCGCCGGCCAGGATGTCAACGACATCCTTTTGACGCCTTCCGCCGGCCTCGATATTTCCGGCACTGTCAGTATGGAAGGAACGGCATCGAGCCAGCAGCTCACGGTACAAGTCTCGCTGGAGCCGGTTGAGCCAACGGGTTTCTATCGCGGGCTGGGGAGCGGCGTGGAGAATAGCGGCGTCATCACCATCCACGGCGTTTCACCGGAGGTGTATCGAGTGAATGTGTTCAACACCCCGCCGGGAAAATACGTGAAATCCATTCGATTTGGCGATCGCGACGCGAAGAACGGACAAATCGATCTGACCTCCGGCGTGGCCGCGCCGCTCAACATCGTACTGGGCGCCGACGGCGGATCGGTCAGCGGCACGGTTGAGAATGCCGACGGACAGCCGGCGATGAGCGCCTTTGTAACAGTGGTACCCGAAGGCGAGGAGGCAGGCCGGGAGGACTTGCTGAAGCAAGCCACATCGGATCCGAACGGCAAGTTTGAGGTAAGAGATATCGCTCCGGGTAAGTATCGAGTCTTCGCTTGGGAGGAGGTTTCCGACGGCGCAGTGCAATCGGCGGAATTTCGCGCGCCCTTCGAGTCGAAATCCGTTTCCGTGATGATCGGGCCCAGCGGGAGCGAGTCAATAAAGCTGACGCTGATTTCATCCGATGACATCGACAAGGAGAGGAGCAAGCTGCCATGATCTCTCCTCTCCTGGCTGCCGGATTGCTACTGGCCCAGCAGGTGGCCGCGCAGCAGCCCAGGACCAGCGTGCAAGGCACGGTTGTCAACTCCGTCAACGGCGAGCCAGTGCGCAAAGCCACCGTGATCCTGCGCTCCCACGACGAAGCCCAAGGAATCAGCTATGCCGACGAGACCGACGCCAACGGGCATTTCACTATCGACGATGTTCAGCCGGGCGAGTACGCGATCTCAGCCCAACGGCAGGGGTTTCTGTTCCAATCATCGGGTGCGGCCGGCGCGCCACCGCCAAACCTGAAGGTCGAACGGGGAGAGCAGAAAAACCACGTTGCGATCAAGCTTACTCCGCTCGGCGTCATCCGCGGACGAGTGCTCGACAGCGATGGCGAACCGGTCGGGAATATCCCGGTCACCGCGGTGACGTATCGACGTGTCAACGGGCAAAGATCGCCGCAGACCGTCGCGCAGGTGCAGACGAACGCGGCGGGAGAATTCCGTTTGTTCGGCCTGCGGCCCGGCACGTACTCCTTGGAAGCCTTGGGGCAAGGCCGGCCGAAATTTACCGCGTCGGCAATCGCGTTGCATCGCACCGCCTCTACCAACGTCTACTATCCCAGCACCAAGGACGCGGATCATGCCTCGCCCATCGAACTGAAGGCCGGCGCGGAGCTCAGTGGGTTCGACATTACCCTGCAGCCGTCGTCTGCAACGTATTCAGTTCGATTCGAATTGCCAACCACCGACTATTCGAACTACAGCCCAATGATCTTCCCGCACAGCCGCGCGGGTTTCTGGGGGTCTAATTTGGCGATGGCCGAAGGCACGATCACTTTTCAAGGCCTGCAGCCGGGCACCTATGATGTGGTCGTCGTTCACGGCGAAAGCGGGAAGGAGACTTACGCTCGCCAGACGGTGGACGTGGGGAACGCCGATGTCGATGGCGGCGCCCTCACTTTCCTCCAGGCCGTTGAAGTGACCGGATCGGTTCGCGTCGAGGGCGGTATTTTTCAAGGATTCACGGATCTGCAAATCATACTGAAACCGGATCGGCCGAATCCGGGCAAGGGTGTATCAAGCACTAGCGTGAAGGCCGACCGCACTTTCCAATTTCATGATGTCTCGCCCGATATCTACGAGGTGTTGGTCAATGGTTCCCGCGATACTTACTTGAAGTCTGTCCGGATCGGTGATCAGACGCTGAAGGACCGCCGCGTGGACCTAACCGCTCCCGCCGGCGCGCTGACGATTGTGCTCGGCGCGGACGCCGGCCAAGTAGAGGGCTCTGTCAAGAATTCAAAGGGCGAACCCGTGGTCCGCGCGCGCGTCAACGTGATTGCCTACGGAGACCACGCCGACCGGCAGGATCTCAATCGCTTCGGTTTCACCGACGAGAAGGGCGAATTCAAGATCAAGAACGTGCCGCCCGGCGAGTACAAAGTGTTTGCGTGGGAAGATGTGCCTGTTGGCGCGCCGCAGGATGCCGAGTTTCGCAAGCCGTTTGAGAAGCAGGCCGTCCCGGTGAAGCTGCAGCCGAACGGTCATGAGAAGGTCGAAGTGACCGTTATTTCGGCGGCCCAGGTGGATCGTTCGTCACAGTAAAGAGTTGGCCGCTCTTCAAATACAGCCGCTCGGCTTCCTCGTGATTGAACGGACGCGAGCCGCGCCGGTTGAACACGGTCAGTTGATTGCCGCTTTCATCCACACCCCGATCCCGGTCGATGCCTTTGGAAACCGCCAGCGCCGGGCCTTTCGTCCGATAGGTCGCGATCAGCTTGGGCGTTGGCCGCGGGCTGAAGCCGAGATAGTTCGGCGTGTCGTTCGGCGCGAAGAGCTGCACGATGCGGAAGCCGTTCTTGCCGTCCGCCATGTAGGCGAACGCGCTGGCATTGGTCATGCTGACCTTGACGTCGCGCAGGTCGCTGATCTCGCCGTTGGCGCTGAAGACCAGATCGATGCGCGGGTGCTCCGGCTGCTCCACATCCAGGATCACCAGTCCCTGCCTGCCGCCGGCAACATACGCATAGGTTCGCGCGACATAAATATTACGCGCGTCTTCGAGCGGCACCGAAGCGTTCGGCACGACGCGCGGATGGGCTAGCGACGTAACGTCCAGAACCTTCAGGCCCTGGCGATCCACTACGAACGCATATCGGAACTGGATCGCCACCCCCTGCGGGTCCACCAGGTCCGGCGCGCCGATTTCGGCCTCTACCTTGGGCGCGAGCGGATTCTCGATGTTCACCACCACCAGCCCCCGGTCGCAGAGGATGTAGGCATACACGCCTGCGATGGTGATGCGCCGCGCGCCGTTCAAAACGCCGTTGGGATTGAACGTCATCGCCCGCTTGAGAAAATTGTTCGTCGGATTGCCGTCCAGCAGCGTCAGCACGCCGGGGCTCTTGCTCTTCAAGTTCGGATCGCCGATGACGATCAGACCCTCCTCGGCGTCGGTCACGTACAGGAAGCCATACATCAGCGCGATCGGTTGCTCCTCGTTGGCAGGAATGTGCGTGCGCAAAGGATCCACGGCCAGCGTCGACGGCGAGCCGACCGCGGTGGCGTTCTTGGTCTTGACATAGAAACGCTGGCCCAGTGGCGAGACCGGCGCGGTGACCACCTTTTCCGAAAAATCTTTGTTGTCGATGTTGGCGACGTCGTAGACGCGGAACCCGCCTTTGCCAATGGCCGCGTAAACGTATTCGCCGCGCAACTGGACGTCCAGGACGTTGCCGGCGTGATGGTCGGCTTCCTCCAGCTCCCCATGATGTTTTTGCAGCTCTTCATAATCGTGCGAGTAAACCAGCTTGTGCAGATCGCTGCCGAACACGGCGGGCGGGTCGTCATGCTCGGCCACAGGGATAGCGTCAAAGCCTTTAGATCCCTCGGCGACGTAGACGTACCGGCCCATGAAATTGACGAGATTCGTGCCCTGCATCAGCAACTGCGCCATCCACGCGTTGTTGTCGCCTTCGCGCGAGACATGGCAATCCGTGCACTGCTTGGTTTCGGTCGCTCGCACCGTGTGCGGATAGTAGGGGCTGAAGCCGAACCCGCTGTAGCCTTCCGCCGAAATGGTCTGCTGCATGTAATACAGCCAATCGCGGTTCGCGTTCTGCGAACTGACCACCACCGCGCACGTGGACCGCGTCGGCGCGATGCGGTGCTTGGTCACCGTGCCGTCGATGCCCAGCATGTAGATGTCGTCGCGCAGCACTTCGAAGTTGTACGCGGTGTAATTGCGCGTGGTCAACCCTTCGTTGTGCAACATCGGCAGCTTCTTGTTGGCCGTCATCGGCAAATGGCAGCCGAAGCAGCTTGTGGTCCACGACGTGTGGCATGTGTAGCAGGTCATGCGGCTGTTGGCATGCGCCAGCGACGACTCGTCCGCGGGCACGCTGCCCCAAGTCTGGCCGTCTCTCAAAATCGTCTTGGCCAGCCGCGACTTCTCGTTGTAGTGCGAATTTCCCGGCGTGATGGTATCCACTACCTGCACCACTTCCCACGGATCGCGGTCTTTATCCACCATCGATCGCTGGTAAAGCTTGCCGTCCTGCCAATAGAACCGCCGCTGACCCCAGGGCGTGCGCAGCAGTGCCATGTGCGTACCGCCGGGAGGCGCAGCCGCAGCCGACGTCGTCAGCTTCGCCTTCTCTGAGACCGTCCCGTGGCAATCCACACAATCCACTTCCACGGCGTTGCGCGTTTCTCCGTAAAGATTGCCGTTGCCGTGATTGTCCTGCGCGAAATGGCAGTCGATACAGTGCATGCCTTTTTCCAGATGAATGTCGCGTAACTGCACGGCCTTCTGAAACTTGTCTTTGTCGTCGGGTGGAACCACGTGGCTGGCCGGATCCAGCAGATTGCCCTTGCGATCGCGCTTATAAACCGCCCGAAACACCCAACCATGGCCGTGAAAATCTGCGAACTGCGTGTGCTGGAGCTGCCGGTTGAATTCCGGCGTTCCGATGTTGTCCAGAAAATCGATGTCCTTCCAAAGCCCGCGCGCCGCCGCGCTCTCCGGATTCGCAAGCCATGTCTGATACCTTTCCTCGTCCGTCGGATTGTGCTGCTCCTTCGGATACATGTGCTCGCCGTCCGTCTCGTTGTCCCACCAGATATAACCCAGGTATGACGCCACCATGTTGGTGCCCGGATGGATGTGGCAGACGATGCACTGGCTGGTGGGGATGGAACGCGTGAATTCGTGTTTGATCGGATGGCCGGATTCGTTGTGCGAGATGGTCGGATCAGCTTCAGCGCTGTGACCCTGGTTGCCGTACATCGCATAGGGACCGGAATGAACCGGCGAACGGTCGTTGGCGTAGATCACATGGCACGCCGTGCAGCCGCTGTTGCGATAATCGCCCGGATGGTCGTTGGTGCCGGGCATCGAAAGGATCGGATCGAGCAGGCGCGTCTTCTGCAAGCCAATGAACACAGGGTCAGTGCGTAGCTCCGTACCGAGACCGCGATCGCTCAGCTTCACATCCGGCCGTCCGGGATCTTCTTCCGGATTCGGATTGCCAACTTCCGACCGCGACCCGCCTCCTCGCTCGAACACCCGCAAAATGTTGCCGGGCTGCGAAACCTCCCAGCGTCCCAGCGGGTCCAGGTGCGGAAGCACGCCCTTGCTATGCGTCAGCTCTTGCGATGGCGGTGGATATGTGTTGATGCGCTGCGGCAGACCGTCGGGTGAGTAGCTTTCGCCGAAATGCGCATCCTTATAGATGAAGCCACCGTTGTTGTACAACGCCGCCTGCCACAGCATTGCGCCCGTGGTCATCATGCTGGTGCGGACCGCCATCACCTCGCGGGTGTGGCATCCGCCGGCGCCACAAGTCTGCTCGGCCACGCGCAGGTCGCCTGGATTGACGAACTGGATGTACTCCTTGCTTTCCTGTAGCCACTCTGTATAAGGCCGCACGGGATTTGCCGAGCTGCGCCACATCTCAGGCATCCGCGGCTGCGGGTGCGCCTGCTTTTTCGCTTGCTCGTAAGGCGCAGAGCCTTTCTGCGCGCCCGGGGGCGGCATCAGGCCCGCCTTCCCGCCATGGCAGTCCGTGCAGCCCAGCCGAACCGTTCCGGTCGCGTGCATCGTAGCCGAATCGGTCCGGCCGTGACAGGCCACGCACCCTGCGCTCTTCTGATCCGCCTCCGCCTGCGTCTGGCCGATTAGAAAGCTGCCCGGTTGCTGGGCCATGAGCAGCGCGCACAGCAGCGCGCAAGCGCTGGCCGCGCAAAGCCCAATCAAGCCAGAGCGAACTCTAAAACCGGAATCTGACATTGACGAAAGCCGAGAATAACGTTCGATTGGTCGAAATATCGCGGAATCCTTGGAACGGCTCCAGAGCGTTCACGCCCGCCGTGATGGTCATGTTCTCCGACAGCGGCGGCCGGTACGAAACCCCGATCCCCGAATCCGCACCCAGCCCCGCGTGAATCGGCTGTTGAAACAGGAGCAGTTCCAGCGGCTCTGTACGTGCAAAGCGCAGCAGGTTCAAATTCACGAAGCCGCGCAGCTTCGGCGTGACGTCAATGTCCACCCCCGCATTGTATAGGAAGATGCCCGGATTCACGAAGTTCGCCTGGCCTTCGATCTTGCTGGTGCGCAAATCCGGGACCAGGCTGCCCTCGTTATCCAGCGCGACGCCGGTGCCGGTCAGACGGATGCCCTCGCGATTGAAAAAGCTGAAGATGCCGCCACCAAAATTCGGATTATCGAAAATCGTGTCGAAGCCCCGCGCCGTCCCGTCCCGCGGATTCTTGTCGCCGGAAGCGTAAAAGAACGACAGCCGGTAACGCAGCCAGTCTTTGTCGAGCGACAATTCCACCGCGGCCATCTGTGCGTTGATATCCACCCGCCTGCCCGCCAGTTCATTGAAGCTGTCGTGCCCCAATACCTGATAGAACGCGTGCGTAATATTCAGCTTGCCGAAATGGCCGTCACCGGTGAGGCCGTAGTAATAAGCGCGGATCGCGTGCGGCTTCACCACGCCGATCGGCTCCGGGCGCACCAGGAAGTTGTTGGTATCGTACTGGAACGACGGATCGTCCTTGTCGTAATGGAAACTCGCCTCCAGCGTGTAGCCCGGCTTGATGAAATCCTGGCGATACACGTTGGCCACCATCACCTGCTGATGACGGTAGGACATCGTATTCAAGCCGCTGTTGCTGTCCTTATCCAGCATCGAAAAATACGCCAGATTGTACTGATAGCGGTTGGAATCGAAGTTCCCAAACAGTCTTAGGCCCGGCTCCTGGTCTGAGAAGATGAAGCCGCGAAAATCGCTCGTGAACGACTGGATCCCGGCGCGGGCCGAAACGAAGTCGTACTGATTGCTCAAGTCCTTCAGCTTCACCTCGACGAACCCTTCCTGTAGCCCCAGATGTGAGTCCAGGCGCGTCGTGCCTTTGCGAACGTCGAAGTTCACAACGCCGTTCTCTTGTGCCCACAAGTAATTGACGTTCACCTCCGGCGTAACCTGAATGCGCCAATCCGCCGGACGGAACGACGTATCGCCATGGAACAGGTCGAACGAAAACGCGAAATTCTGGCTCAGAAGATATTGCCCGAAGCGCCCGAAAAACTGCGTACTGCCGGGACTGGACGAACTGACGCCGCTTGGCACGGGCAGCCGCCGGCCGTCCATGAACGTGTCGCTGGTGAACGTGAAGTCGCAGAAAGTGTTGTTGCCAATGATCGGGTAGTCGCCCTTGATCTTGTTACGATTAAACGGATCGTACCAGTGGCCTTTGACGTAGGGCACCTCGCCGGTGGGGTAGCGATGATAATCGGTGGGGAACTGGTAATTCCAGCGGTTCGGAATCACGTTGAAAACCTGGTCGTCACTGGGCAGGGGCGCCAGAGGCCGGGCCTCCTCAATTGCCTCGGGCGGAGTCGCTGCGGGAAAGTTGCGATAGGTGGACGGCCGTACTTCCGGCGGAAGCGGCAGAGGCTTGGGCCCGAGCTCCGAATAGCGCGGGATTTCGCGGACCCCTTCCGGAGCCGCACCCAACGCCCGCATCGCGAACTGAATCGGGTACACATCGCCGGCCGAAAGCTGTATATCGCCTTGCGCATAAGGTTGGAACCCGTCGCGCGATGCTTTGATCTGATACCGGCCGGGGCGGACCACTATGTAGCGAAAGGACCCGTCGCCCGCGCTGGTGGTCGGCGCACTGCGGCCGTCGGTCAAATTCTGCAGAAGAATAGTCACGCCGCCCAGGCCTTGTCCTTCTGTCGTGCGGACGATGCCGATTACAGCAGCCGTGGTCGTGGATGTCTGCCGGGGGACTCGCAGCGTTTGACCGCGCGCCACCCCGAGGCAACCGCCGAGCAGTAGGACCGCCAGCCAGCAGTTGCTTGCCTTTCGGCCCGGCGTCACGGTTGGAGCTGCGGCGCCACGTACGTATAAAAGGTAACGATCAGCCCGATGATGCACGCTAGGAACACGCTATGCTTTAGCGTAAATCGGAACAGCTTGGCCTCTTCCGCGGGAGCCATATTCGTCGCCGCCGCGGCCACCGCGATACTGGATAAGCTGATCATCTTCCCCATCACGCCCCCGGCGGAGTTGGCCGCTGCCATCAGCACCGGGTTGAAATTCAGCTTAGATGCAGTGACCACTTGCAGATTGCCGAAAAGCGCATTCGCCGATGTGTCCGAGCCGGTCAGGAAAACGCCCAGCCATCCCAGGATCGCGCTGAAGAAGGGAAACGAAGCGCCCGTCGCGGCGAAGGCAAGACCCAGTGTTCCGGTAGCGCCCGAGTAATTCATCAGAAAAGCCAGGCCCAACACGGATGCCAGAGTGATCAGCGAAAACGTGAGCTGGCGCAGCGTGCTAAGGAAGATTCGGATCGCCTTACCCGGCGGAATGCGCAGCACGAACAAGGAGAGAATGCACGCGATCATACAGGACGTTCCCGACGCGGACAGCCAGTTCAGATTGAATATGGCCGCATACGGGCTCACCTTCGCAGTCACGGGTGGAATCCGGGCGATGAGATTGTGCAGTCCCGGCCACGCGACCGGTATGCTTACCGAGTTCAGAGGCTTCTGCATCGGCTGCCACCCCCACAGCAGCACGCACAGCACCAGCAGCAAATAAGGACTCCACGCCAGGAAGACCTGTCCGGCGGAGTGGTGCTGATTGTCCGCCTCTGTCGGCGCGGTCACCGCGCCTTCATCCTTATCTTTCGGCTTCCAGACCAGGAAGAGAACTACTAATACGGCGATGGCGGAGAGCGAGGCAATCAGGTCGGTGAGCTGCGGGCCAACGAAGTTGGAGATCAGGAACTGCAGGCCGGCGAACGTCACGCCGCAGGCCAACGCTGCTGGAAACACCCGCCTTAGTGCGCCCCATCCACCCAGCACCACAACCAGGTAGGCCGGCACAATCAGCGATACCGGCGCACAGATGCGTCCCACGCCGGCGCTCAGCCGGTCCAATGGCAAGCCGGAGATGCCGGCCAACGTGACAATCGGAATCGCGATCGAACCGAACGCGACTGGAGCTGTGTTGGCCAACAGGCAAATACCGGCCGCGTAGAACGGCGCGAAACCCAATCCCGCCAGCATCGCCGCGGCGACTGCCACCGGTGTACCGAAACCGGCGGCCCCCTCCAGGAACGCGCCAAAAGCAAAGGCGATCAGCAAGGTTTGCAGGCGACGGTCCTGCGTAAGACTGCGGAGCGAATGCTTAATGGATTCAAATTTCCCCGTGTCCAGCGTCAGCCGATAAAGGTACAAGGCCCAAATGACGATCCACCCGATCGGAAACAGGCCATAGGCGGCGCCGTAGGCGGCAGCCGAGACGATCTTTACCACCGGCATTCCATACAAGAACAGCGATACCAGCACTGTCGCGCCTAAGCCGGAAACGGCCGCGATCCAGGCCGGCGTCCTTCGAATGCCCAACAGGTAAAGCAAAACCAGAATGGGAACTGCAGCCACCAACGCGGAAAGAGACAAGCTTCCCTGGAGAGGTGTGTAGTTGTGCTGCCACATGAGTGAAGCCATTTATAGCAGAGGGGCCGTATCGGGTTCAAGTGGCGAATCACCCGTGCGTTACAAGCACTCGCGAGCCGCAGGCGCTACGCTGGACTGAAGCCCGGGCTTGACTGTACAATAAGGGTGTGTCCACAAAGGAGGCCGTATGTTCCGATCGATAGGCTTTCCTGAACTGTTGGTCATTTTGGTGGTCGCCGTTCTGCTGTTTGGCGGAAAGAAGATTCCTGAGGTGGCGAAGGGTTTAGGGGAGGGCATCAAAAACTTCAAGAATGCCCTGAAGACTGAGGAACACAACGTCGACGAAAAGAAGCAGGCGTAAGGCTTCCTGGGCTGGCTCGCACGCTGAGCGGACCTAAATCGACTTCCGAAAAACAAAAACCCCCGCGAGGGAAATCGCGGGGGTTTCGTACTTTTGAGGTCTTCTTACTTCTTCTTGGGCGGCACGATCGCGTCTTTGACGGCCTTCGCCACTCGGAACTTGACCACTTTCTTGGCCGGGATCTTGATCGCTTCGCCGGTGGCGGGGTTGCGGCCCATGCGCGCCTTGCGATCCACGCGCACTAGGCGGCCGATACCAGGAAGGATGAACACTCCGCTCTTCTTGGTCTCTTTCACGGCCAGATCGGCGAAAGTGGTGACGAACTGCTTCGCGGCTTTGGTGGTGGTCCCGGTGGCCGCGGCGAGTTCTTTGATTACTTGCGACTGCGTCATCTTAGCTGCCATGTACTTCTCCTTGTAGGGTTCTTCCAATCTTGCGTGCGGTTAGCTCAAAACATAACCGTACCAAATTGTTTCCTAACAAATCATACGGGATGAGGAACCGCTTGTAAAGAGAAGAATGCTCGGAATGTGCGTTTTTCCTCAGCTTTTTGAGAGTAGCATGTTCGGGGAGCCCACAGAATGGGCTTTTGGCGCCCTCCGGGTGGCTGAGAAGCCTGTTTTTAGGCGGTCCGGGCGGTCTGTTTCAGTCTGAGCTGGCCGTCTGGCGCGGTCACTTCGTTGTCACCGCTGGCGTTCAGGCTTAGCTTCCGCCGCAGTTCCGCGTCCAGCCGGTTGGCGACCTCCGCGTTCTCCAACAGGTATGCCCGGGCGTTTTCGCGGCCCTGTCCGATGCGCTCACCGCCGAAACTGAACCACGAGCCGCTCTTTTCAACCAGATCTTGAGCCACGCCCAGATCCAGCAGGTCGCCCTCTCGTGACACGCCCAGGCCATAAAGGATGTCGACTTCCGCCTCGCGGAAGGGAGCGGCAACCTTGTTCTTCACTACTTTGATCTTGGTGCGGTTGCCTACCACCGTCTCGCCATCTTTAATTGCCGCCATACGGCGCACTTCCGCGCGAACTGACGAGTAAAACTTTAAGGCGCGGCCGCCCGTGGTCGTTTCCGGATTGCCGAACATCACGCCGATCTTCTCGCGCACCTGATTAATAAAGATGAGCAGCGTATTGGTGCGGGCGACGGCCCCGGTGAGCTTCCGTAAGGCCTGCGACATTA
>Ga0335071_10002073_pt1 | contig 21682 bp, 21 predicted proteins | sample Lox_Sample_15_FD_206724 | JGI IMG/M metagenome (GOLD analysis project Ga0335071, IMG submission 206724) | Soil microbial communities from Loxahatchee National Wildlife Refuge, Florida, United States - Lox_Sample_1.5 | ecosystem: Environmental > Terrestrial > Soil > Wetlands | place: USA... | reverse complement strand
GAGCTGCCGCCGCTCACTCGCTTCATCCTTCCGGGCGGCACCCGCACCGCCGCCGCCCTGCACCTCGCCCGCTGCGTCTGTCGCCGGGCCGAGCGCCGGGTGGTGGCGCTGTCTTGCGAGGTCGCGGTCAGCCCGGTGCTGCTCGCCTACCTGAACAGGCTCTCTGACTTCCTCTTCGTCGCTGCCCGTGTCGCCAACCGCCGCGCCGGACGGGGCGAGGTCGAGTGGCGAGCGGGAAAGGAGCGTTGAGCCATGCCCAGGGGCCGGCCACGCAAGGTCGCGCTCGTCACCGGCGCCGGGGTGCGGGTCGGGCTGGCCATCGCCCGGGAGCTGGCCCGGGCCGGCTATGCGGTGGCTGCCCACTACCACACGCACCGGCCCCGCGGGTTCGCGGCCGCCCTGAGGGCCGACCTGGCCGCGGCCGACGGTCCGGCTCTTCTCGCTGCTGCCTTCCGCGGCTCGTTCGAGCGGCTCGATCTCCTGGTGAACAGCGCCGCCGGATTCGGACCCCTGCCGCTCTCCCGGACCGACGCCGCCTCGTGGGACGCGCTCCTCGACCTCAATGCCCGCGGGCCGCTGCTACTCACCCGGGCGCTTTCGGCCACCCTGCTCCGCTCCGGCGGGGCGGTGGTGAACATCGCCGACGTGGGTGGTGGGCTCGTGCCCTGGAGCGGTTACGCCGCCTACTGTGCCTCGAAGGCGGCGCTGGTGAGGGTAACCGAGTGCCTGGCGCTGGAGCTGGCGCCGCGGGTGCGCGTCAACGCCGTGGCCCCGGGCACCGTGCTCTGGCCCGAGGGCTACCCGGCCGCGCGCCGCCGCGCCCTGGCCGCTCGCATCCCGCTGCGGCGGGCCGGCACGCCGGACGACGTGTCGCGGGCGGTCCTGTTCCTCGCCGGGGCGGCCTACGTGACCGGAGCGGTCCTGCCGATCGACGGCGGCCGTCACCTCTCCGGGCTGGGCTGAAGGCCAGTCCGGTTGCGCCGAGCGGGACGCCTGTTATTCTTGTTGGGTCGAGGGCTGCCCGCCCTCCGGGAGATTCCTGAGCATGGACGCCACCCTCGTTGCCCCCGCCGCCCGGACCGCCGCTCCTGAGCCGGCGACCCAGAATCCGATCGTCCTCACCGCCAAGGCCGTGGAGATGATCAAGGATGCCATCACCCGCGAGGGCTTAGCGGGGCACGGGATCCGCGTGGGCGTCATGGGTGGAGGCTGCTCCGGGTTCCAGTACTCGATGGATTTCGAGAAGGAACCTCGCGGGGACGACCTCCGGCTCGAGCAGGACGGCGTGACGCTCTTCGTCGACCCGATGAGCAGCATGTACCTGCAGGGGGTCACCATCGACTACGTGGTCGGCCTGCAGGGGGCCGGGTTCAAGTTCGATAACCCCAACGCCAAGAGCACCTGCGGCTGCGGCTCTTCGTTCACCTACTAGGCTCGTAGGCTCGGCGCCCCTGGGCGCCCGCGACTCACGCCCCCGGCCCTCGCCGCGGCGACCTTCGCGTCGACGCGGGTGGTCCTCTTCGGGTAGAAGACCCGGTACATGCTGGTCGTTCGCTCCGTCACGGTGGGTCCCTTCGCCGAGAACGCCTGGCTGGCCGGCTGTGACCGGACCGGCGAGGCCCTGCTCATCGACCCGGGGGACGAGATCTCGCGGGTGGTAGCGCTCGCCGAGCCGGGCGGCTTCCGGGTGACGCGTATTCTCCTCACCCACGGTCACATCGATCACGTCGCCGGCGCGGCCGAGGCGGCCGCACGCACCGGGGCACCGGTGCAGATCCACGCAGCGGACGAGCGAATGCTGGCCCAGCTGCCGGCCCAGGCGGCGCTCTTCGGCTTCCCTCCCTCCCTCCCTCCTTCCATCGCTCACCGCCACGTCCACGGCGAGCGGTTCCAGGTGGGAGAGCAAGAGGCCGCCGTGCTCCACGTTCCCGGCCACACGCCCGGCGGCTGCGCGGTGTACTTCGCGGCCGCTCGCGAGCTATTCGTGGGCGACACCCTCTTCGCGGGCTCGGTGGGCCGCACCGACCTCCCCGGGGGCGACTCGGATGCGCTGGCCCGCTCCATCCGCGGGGTGTTGTTCGCGCTCGGGGACGAGGTTCGAGTGCACTGCGGGCACGGGCCCTCCACCACCATCGGCGAGGAGCGGCGCGACAACCCCTTCGTGGGGGAACGCGGGGGAATCCTGCCCTAGAGGCGGAAGGGACGGCCCTCAGGTACTCATGTCCAGCACGCCGAGGATGTTCTGCCCGGCATCGACGTGCAGCACCTCGCCGGTGACGTTCCGGGCCAGATCCGAGCACAGGTAGAGCGCGCCGCGCGCCACGTCCAGCTGGTCGATGTTGCGTCTCAGCGGTGTCCGCTCGGCGTTCTCGGCGAGCATGGTCCGCATCCCCCGGATGCCGGCCGCGGCCAGCGTCCGGATGGGGCCGGCGCTGATGGTGTTCACCCGGATCCCGTCCCGGCCCAGGTCATCGGCCAGGTAGCGAGTGGCGCACTCCAGCGCCGCCTTGGCCACGCCCATGACGTTGTAGTTGCGGACTACCTTTTCCGACCCGTAGTAGGTGAGCGAGAGGACGCTCGCGCCGGGCCGCATCAGCGACGAGAAGGCGCGGGTCAGGCCCACGAGCGAGTAGGCGGAGATCTCCAGGGCGACGTTCCAGGCCTCGCGGGTGGTCACCTCGGTGAACCGCCCTTCCAGGGAGCCACGCGGCGCGAAGCCGATGGAGTGCACCAGGATGTCGAGCCGGTCCCACACCGCCCGAACCTCGGCCGCGATGCGCTCGATGTCCTGGTCCTTGCCCACGTCGCACTCCAGCACGGCACGGGGGGAGAGCGTCTCCACCAGCGGCCGCATCCTTCGACCGATGGCTTCGCCGGGGTAGGTGAAGCAGAGCTCGGCTCCCTCGGCGTGGAAGGCCCGGGCGATGGCCCAGGCGATGGACATGTCGTTGGCGACGCCGGTCACGAGCGCCCGCTTGCCCCGGAGCAGGCCACCGAGCGGCGGGTGGGTCTCGGGTGGCCGGGGTGGGCTGTCGCGACTCGTCTCGCTCATGGTGTCTTCCCTCGGGTGCGAATGCCCTCGGCCCTGTCCCCGATCTCCCGCTCGGCGTGGGCATCACCCCGTCGCTGGGCCGCTGCCATCCCCAGCTCCAGGGTCTCCAGCGCCTCGGCGGGCCGGCCGAGCTCGTCGAGCAGCTGCCCCAGCATGAGGTAGGTCGGAACGTAGTCGGGGGCGCGCCGCTGAAGCTCGTGGAACTCTGCCACCGCACCCGCTCCGTCGCCGGCCGAGCGCAGGGCCATGGCCAGAGAGTAGCGGGCGAACGGGTCGTCGGGCCGGTGCTGGAGGTGGGTTCGGAAGGCGGCCAGGCGCTGTTCCGGCGTCATGGCCGGGAGCTTTAACCCGAAAGTCGTTCAGCGCTCCACTTCCAAAGCGACCGGGGCGCATTACGATCGGGTCGTGCCCGATGGTCGCATCGAAGACTGCACCGGCGTGCTTCTGGCGGGAGGTCGCGCGGAGCGGCTGGGCGGTATCCCGAAGGGGCTGCTCCGGCACGCCGGAAAGCCCATCGCCGCCCATGTCCTTGCGCTGTTCGCCCGTCTCTTTCCCGCCTCGCTCATCGTGTCGAACGATGCCGCCCCCTACCAGCCTCTGGGCGTCTCGGTGGTGCCCGACCGGCTCACCGGCCGGGGGCCGCCGGGCGGCATCCACTCCGCGTTGCTCGCGGCGGGCACGAGCTGGATCTTCGCCGCCGCCTGCGACATGCCCTTCCTGGCCGAGGAGCCGATCCGCTTTCTGGCCTCTCGGCGCGCCGGCGCGGCCGCCGTTCTGGTCCGCTCCGGCGGCCGGCTGGAGCCGCTTCACGCCTTCTGGTCGCAGGCGTGCCTGCCCGCGCTCACCCGCCTCCTCGCCGCGGGAAAGACCTCGCTCGTCGACCTCGCTGGCGCGGTTCCCTCGGTAGTGGTCGAGGAGCCGGCCTGGCGCACCGTCGATCCACTGGGGCGGGTCCTGGAAAACGCCAACACGCCACAGGACCTGGCCCGCCTCGGCCTCGACGATCACCAGCTGTAGCCGATGCCCACCTTGCCGTAGGGCCCGAACTCACCGCCGGTGAAGCTGGCGAAGTTCTCCCGCCTGTGACCGGCGATCCGGCCGCCCAGGCCGGCTGCGACCACGCCGGTGATCCCGTTGGAAGCGAGGAAGTTGTAGCCCACCTCGCCGGAGAGCCCCATCCACCCGAAGGTGGTGGCGGTCTGGAAGGACTCGCGCCCGAAGGCCACCTCCAGCCGCGGCCCGACCCGCAGACCCTCGTTGTTCCTGCCGAGGAGGAAGTAGTCCATCCCCGCCTCCACCCCGAAGGTGTTCACCGAGCCGTTGGTGGCGTCGGTGCTGGAGAACCGGGCTCCCCCGACCCAGGAGATCTTGGGCAGGAGGGATCCGAACGCCTCGGCGTTGATGCCGGTGCCGTTGAACCAGCCGATGGGGTTGGTGACGAGCGTGTACCGGAACGGACCTCCGCTCCGCTTGAAGCCGAACGGTGCGCCGCGCGATCCGCCCACGAGTTCGTGACCGGCCTGCTCGAACGCGCTCAGGACGCTACCGCCCTGGGCCGGCGCCTCGGTTCCCTGGCCCGGCTCCACCCTCGCCCCGGCCCCGGTCCCCCCGGCCGCGGCGCCTTGCGGCGGCTGGGGGGTCTGGGCCCGCTCCTCCGCCTCTCGCTGCGCCTGGGCCCGCGCCCCCATGAGATCGTTGCAGGCGCCGCGCAGCGAGTCGGCCGCCTTGGCCCCCCCGGCCGGTGGCCGCCCGTTGATGAGGTCGGCGCAGGCCTTCTCGAACGCGTCGCTCGTCCCCGGCACCGCCTCCCCGCCCACCTGGCTGGCCTGCGCCCAGGCGGCAGGCGGCACCGCCAGCAGCAGCCCCACTCCCATCCATCTCCTCGACATGGTTCCCCCGGCTCCCGAGGCGCACGCCACCGAGCCACCTGCTCGCGGGTGCCGCCCGGGTCCGAGGGAACCGTGTGCATCGGGCCGGTCGGCCGCAGCGGCGATTCCATGCCGGCGCTGTGGACCCGCACGCCCGGCCGGCCTTGGCCCGGTCGAGCGGAACGGGCGCCTCCTTCACGTCCAGCGGAACCAGCGCAGCGCCAGGGCGAAGCTGGCGGCGGCCACCAGCGAGAGCACGAGCAGCTGCGGCCCGAGCGCCGCCAGCGGCGCGCCGTCGTTCATGATCGCCCGCAGACCGTCGTTCAGGGCGGTGAGGGGCAGGGCGCGGATGGCCGGCTGCATCGCCTCGGGGAAGTGGCGGGAAGAGAAGAAGACCCCGGAGAGCACGAACATCGGCATCATCACCAGGTTGATGAGGCCGGCCACCGTCTGGCTGTTGCGCGCCCGCGAGCCGACGAGGAGCCCGAGCCCGGCGAAGGCCAGCGCCCCCAGGCCGATGAGCAGGCAGAGATCGAGTAGCCTGCCTCGCAACGGGGTGCCGAAAGCCAGGCGGGCGAAGCCCAGCAGCACCGGGACCTCCACCACGAGGAACAGCATCCGCATGATCACGAAGGCGACCAGGTACTCGCTCCGCCGCATGGGCGTCGCCACCATCCGCTTGAGCAGCTTCTTCTGCCGGTCCTCGACGATCACCCAGCCCACCCCCCACATCCCCGAGGACATGACGTTCATGCCCAAGAGCCCCGGCACCAGGAAGTCGACGTAGCGGGCCCCCGGCTCGGCGAAGTGCTCCACCCGGGGGGCGAGCACGTCGCGCCGGCCGGCGGCGCTCTGGAGCAGGTCGTCCACGGTGGTGTGGGCCAACCGGCTGTCGGGATTGGTGGGGTCGAAGCGGTAGGTGGGCGGGCTTCCGGGCTCGACCACGATAGCCACCTGGCCGCCCCGGAGCGCGCGCCGTGCCCCGTCCTCGGAGAGGATCCGCACCTCCATTGCCGCGCCCGCGGCCAGGGCTGCCCGGACCGGCTCGGCCTGCGGGCCGGACACCACCGCCACTCGCACCGGATCGGGCGGCTTGGCGCGGAAGGCGATGCCCAGGGCGATGGTGAGGAGGATGGGGAAGCCGAACGACCAGAACACCGCCTCCGGCTCGCGGTAGAAGCTGCGCAGCCGGGCCAGGGAGAGCTGCAAGAGTGGCGAACGGGTGGAGAGCGAGGCCCGGCCGGCCGGGGCCGAGACGGCGGGATCAGTCACGGAGCCTCCGGCCGGTGAGGGTCACGAACACGTCCTCGAGCGAAGCGCGATGGGTGGTGAGGGCGGTGAGGGCAATCCCGCGGCCCTGGAGGTGATCGAGCAGGGCCGGCACGGCCACGTGCAGGCCGGAGACGGTGATGCTCCACCCCTGCCCGTCCTGGCGCGCCGCCTCCACCCCGGGGAGCGCTTCCAGCGCCGCCTGGTCGACGCCGTCCTGCGGCGCCTCGAACTCGACCACCTCCTGGCCCACCACCCTTGCCACCAGCTCCCGGGGAGTACCCAGGGCGATCACCTTGCCGTGGTCGACGATGGCCACCCGGTCGCAGAGCCGCTCCGCCTCGTCCATGTAATGGGTGGTGAGGAGCACGGAGTGCCCCTGCTGCCGCGTCTGCTCCACCACCTCCCACAGCTGCCGCCGGGACTGCGGGTCGAGGCCGGTGGTGGGCTCGTCGAGAAAGAGCAGCTCGGGCTCGGAGACCAGGGCGCAGGCGACCGCCAGCCTCTGCTTCTGCCCGCCGGAGAGGCGCTCGTAGCGCGCGTCGCGCTTGTCGGTGAGGCCCACCAAGGAGAGCACCGCCTCGACGGTGCGTCCCACCCGGTAGAAGGACCGGAACAACCGCAGGATCTCCACCACCGTGAGCCGCTCGGGCAGCCGGGTCTCCTGGAGCGTGATCCCCAGCCTGGCTCTCAGCGCGGCCGGGTCGTCCGACCAGCGGCGGCCCAGCACCTCGATCTGCCCGGCGGTGGGCTCGAGCAGCCCCTCCAGGATCTCCACGGTGGTGGTCTTGCCTGCGCCGTTGGGACCGAGCAGGCCGAAGCACTCGCCCCGTCGCACCTCCAGGTCGAGGCCGTCGACGGCCAGAACGTCCGGCGGGTAACGCTTCACGAGCCCGCGGCAGCGAATGGCCAGCTCTTCCATGAGCGGGAGAGGATAGCGCCCCGCCGCGTGCCGGTCGCGGCGTCGGATCGCCGCGGCACCCCGCTTGAGGCGCGGCTATGGCGCCCTCAGCCGGCCCAGGGCGGTGTCCGGTCGAGCAGGTTGCGGATCACCGCCACCACCGAATCGAGCCCGCTCGGCTTCTGGACGACCATGGCGCCGTCGACCAGCGCCCCCTGGCGCGCCATCGCCTCCTCGGCGTAACCGGTCATGAAGACCACCGCCAGCCCGGGGAACCGGGCGCGGATCCGGCGCGCCAGCTCCGGGCCGGAGATGTGCGGCATGACCACGTCGGCGAGCAAGGCGTCGATCCGGCCCCCCTCGGCGACGATCCTCAGGGCTTCGGCCCCGTCGGCCGCGGCCCGGGCGACGTATCCCTGCGCGGAGAGGCGGGCCTGCAGGAGTTCGCGCACCTGCCGTTCGTCCTCGACGACGAGCACCGTCTCGCCCGCCCGGGCCGGCCCGGCCCGCTCGGCCAGCTCGGCTCCCTCCGGCGCCGCCTGCTCCACCGTCCCGGGGAAGTAGAGCTCGAAGGTGGCCCCTTCCCCCGACCTGCTCTCGACCCGCACGAACCCATGGCTCTGCCGGACGATGCCCTGAACGGTGGAGAGGCCCAGGCCGGTCCCCTTCCCCGGCGCCTTGGTGGTGAAGAAGGGCTCGAAGCACCGGGCCCGGGTGGCCTCGTCCATGCCCGCGCCGTTGTCGTTCACCGACAGGCAAACGTAGCTGCCCGGGGAAGCCTGGTGATCGAGCCGGAGGTCCCCCTCCCGCAGCTCCGTCTCCCGGGTGGAGATGACGATCCGCCCTCCGCCGGGCATGGCGTCGCGGGAGTTCACCACCAGGTTGACCAGCACCTGCTCCAGCTGCCCCGGATCCACCCGCACCCGGGGCAATCGCAACGCCCGCCGGGTCAAGAGCTCGATGTCCTCGGGGATGAGCCGGCGCAGCATCTTCTCCACCCCGCTCACCACCTCGTTCAGGTCGAGCACCTCGGGCTGCAGCATCTGGCGACGGCCGAACGCCAGGAGCTGACGGGTCAGGGTGGCCGCCCGGCTGCCCGCCGCCAGGATCTCCCGCAGGTCCTCGCGGGCGGGGTGGTCCTCGGGCAGTCCGGCCATGGCCATGCCCGCGTAGCCGCTGATCACCGAGAGCAGGTTGTTGAAGTCGTGGGCCACCCCGCCGGCCAGCGTGCCCACCGCTTCCAGCCGCTGAGAGTGGCGCAGCTCATCTCGCAGCCGTCGCTCCTCGGTGACATCCCGGGCCACCATCACCCGGCTGACCGTCTCCCCATCCGGACCGCGGACCGGGGAGACCATCACCTCCGCGAACAGCACCGCGCCGTCCCGGCGCGAGAGTCGCACTTCCCCCCCCCAGTCCGCGTCGGAGACGAAGGCCTCGGCCAGGGTGGGAGCCTCGCCGGGCTCGCTTCGATCGAGCTCGGCGGCCTTGCGGATCTGCCCGAGCCCGTACCCGGTCATCCGCTCGAAGGCCGGGTTCACGTACTCGAGGGCTCCGCCGGGAGCGGTCAGGGCGATGGCCTCGGCCGCCCGACCCACCGCCAGGGCCAGGCGGGTATGCTCGGCCTCGAGCCGGCGCCGCTCCGCCATCTCCCGTCGCAGCGCCTGGTGCTGCCGTTCCACATCCACCTTGCCACGCAGCGACCCGCCGATCCGGGCCCCCCACGCCAGCAAGCGAGCGCCCCAGAGGAAGGCCAGGGCCGCCCCCAGGAGCACCGCCGCAACCATGACCGTCAAGCCCAGCACGCTCTGCGCCACCTGCACCTGGGCGGATAGGCGCTCTTGTGGTTGCCGTGGACGGAGAGGTCGTTCAGGACGAACTCCCGGGGCGGGCCCTTCGTCCCCGCGTTCAGGTGGAAGAGGTCCTCGGGCCGGGCCAACCCCAGGAGCACCTCGGGCCAGAGCCGATCCGCCCCGGGCCGCGACCAGGGCCCCGGCGCGGCGAGGAGCTCGGGGCATCCCCGGCGGCGCCTCCGCACGCCACCGGCGTTCGCGAGCGCCTTGGCCCGGGCGATGGCCGGCACCGCCGACGCGAGCGCCGCGCGTTTCACGAGTTCCCGCCTCCCACCCCGGACCTGGCCATCGTGGCCCCCTGCTCGCCGCCCGCGCCGGGCGGCCCCGCTGGACGTACCGGGTGCACGCAGCGCCCGGCGGCGGCGCCGGCCTGCCTCCCCCGGGCCGTGCTCCGCGCTTTGTGCTAGCAGTGAAAAGACAACACATCGCCAGGACCTCTGCCAGTTTGGCCACGCGACTGGGCTTCCAACCGCCACCATGGTGGTTCCCCTAGGTGTGCGCGACCCATAGTAAAATTGGTCGTTCATCACCCTTTTGGGTATATGGCCGGCTCCTCCGCGCCGGTGATCCCTCGTCAGGGGCGGGCGACGCGGGGGAGAAGCTCGACTAACTTCCCCGTCGACCCCTCGATGAAGCCCCCCGAACCGACGCCCTCCGACGATCCCACCCCGCCCTCTGGTGCCGAGCGCTCCTCGCTCTCGCTCGAGGAGTTCCACGGCTCGGTGGCCGTGCCACCCGCCGCCGCCGGGTTCTGGGCGCAGTGGCGGGTCTTCGTCGGACCTGCGCTGCTCGTGAGCGTCGGGTACATGGATCCCGGCAACTGGGGGACCGACTTGGACGCGGGGGCCCGCTACCGCTACGCGCTGCTCTGGGTGGTGGCGCTGGCCAGCGCCATGGCCATGAGCATGCAGGTCATCGCCGCCAAGCTGGGGGTGGCCACCGGCAAGGATCTGGCCCAGGCCTGCCGAGACTGGTACCCCCGCTGGACGCGCTGGCCCAACTGGCTCCTCTGCGAGCTGGCCATCGGCGCCTGCGATCTGGCCGAGGTCCTGGGCAGCGCGGTCGCGCTGAACCTGCTCTTCCGCATCCCCATCTTCTGGGCGGTGTGCATCACCGCCCTGGACGTCCTCCTCTTGCTGGCCCTGCAGGGCTTCGGCATGCGCACCATCGAGGCGGTGGTCTCGGTGCTCGTGGCCACCATCGCCGCCTGCTACTTCGTGGAGATCTTCGTCCTCCCCCCCACTTCGCCCCATCTCGGGGAGATCGGCCGGGCCCTTTCCTCGCCTGGCTTCCGCGAGCCGGGGATGGTCTACCTGGCCATCGGAATCGTCGGGGCCACCGTCATGCCCCACAACCTGTACCTGCACTCGGCACTGGTCCAGAGCCGGCGCTTTCAGCGGGACGACCGGTCGATCCGGACCGCCATCCGACTCAACACCTTCGACTCGGTGGTGGCCCTCACCGTGGCCTTCTTCATCAACGCGGCCATCCTGGTGCTTGCCGCCATGGTCTTCCACGGCCGGGACCACGTGGTGGTGGCAGGGGGTGGTTCCGTCCCGCTGGGAGAGGACACCGACTGGATCCGGGTCGCCTACCTCACCCTGGCGCCGCTCCTCGGCACGGTCGCCGCCAGCATCCTCTTCGCCGTGGCCCTGCTGGCCTCCGGTCAGAGCAGCACCATCACCGGTACCCTGGCCGGGCAGGTGGTGATGGAAGGGTTCATGCGCTGGCGGCTGCGCCCCTGGGTACGGCGGGTGATCACTCGAGGACTGGCGGTTCTGCCGGCGGTCCTGGTCATCGGGGTGCGTGGTGATGCCAGCGTGACTGACCTGCTCACCCTGAGCCAGGTGATCCTGGCCCTGCAGCTCCCCTTCGCCATGTTCCCGCTGCTCCACTTCACCAGCTCCAGGCGACACATGGGCCAGTGGCGCAACGGGTGGTTCTTGCTCTTGACCGGCTGGGGCAGCGCCGTCGTCATCACCGCTCTGGACCTGTACGGGATCCCCGAGTCGCTCTCCTCCGCCTGGCATATCATCACCGGCCGATGATCGACCCCTCCTCCAGCTCGCGGCCCATGTACGGCACCATCCTGGTGACCCTGGACACCAGCCCCACCGACCGGGCCATCATCGAGCACGTGAAGCGGCTGGCGCTCACCGTGCGGACCCGGCGGGTGGTCCTGCTCCACGTGGCCGACGGCTGGGCGGCGCGGATCCACGGCCCGGAGGCCATCAGCCCGGAAATCTCCGAGGACACCGCCTACCTGGACCGTGTCCGCGAGGAGTTCGAGCGCGACGGGATCCTTGCCGAGGCGCGTTTGGCTTTCGGTGAGCCGACCACGGAGATCGTCCGCTGGGTGGAGAGGGAGGGCTGCGATCTGGTGGCCATGAGCACCCACGGCCACCGCTTCCTGGCCGACCTCTTCCTGGGCACCACCGCTTCGCGGGTCCAGCACCGGATCTCCGTGCCGGTGCTGCTTCTGAGGGCCACATGAGCAGGGAACGATGCGATCGCTTCTTTGGCCTCCTCGAGGCCCGGCCGCTGGTCTGCGACGGTGCCATGGGGACCCAGCTCCAGGCGCTGGGCCTCGCACCGGGGCAGAGCGGGGAGGCCTGGAACGCCGAGCAGCCGGAGCGGGTTGTACGGGTGCACGCCGCCTACGTGGACGCCGGTGCCGACCTCATCATCAGCAACACCTTCGGCGGCACCTCGCTGGCGCTGGCGCTGCACGGCATCGATCCGTCCCGGGCGGCGGCGCTGAACCGGGCCGGCGCCGCGCTGGCCCGGCGGGCGGCCGGGGACCGGGCGCTCGTGCTGGGCGACGTCGGCCCCTTCGGCGGCATGCTGGCTCCGCTCGGCAATGCGGAGCCCGCGGCGGTGGCCGCCGCCTTCCACGTGCAGGTACTGGCGCTGCTCGAGGGCGGCGCCGACGCCATCCTGGTGGAGACCATGTCCGATCCCGCCGAGCTGGCCTTGGCCGTCGAGGCGGCCCGCGCCGCCGGGGCCCACCGGGTGCTGGCCACCGGCACCTACCAGGCCACCCCCGACGGGTTCCGCACCATGATGGGGGCGACACCGACAGAAATGGTCTCGGCGGCGCTCGAGGCCGGCGCCGACGTCGTCGGCGCCAACTGCGGGACGCGCCTTTCCCTGGACGACTACCTGGCCCTTGTGCCCGAGCTCGTCGCCGCCGCGCGCGGCCGGCCGGTGATGGTAGAGCCCAACGCCGGCTCGCCCGAGCTCGGCGAGGGCGGCGCGGTCCGCTACCCCACCGAGCCACCCTCCTTCGCCGCCGCCGTCCCGCGGTTCCTAGAGGCCGGGGCGCGGATCGTGGGGGGGTGCTGCGGCACCGGACCGGCCCACGTCGCTGCCATCGCCGCGGCGGTGGGGAAGCCCGGGTAGCCGGGCCAGGTCGACCCCTACCTCGGCATGTCCCCGAGCCCCCCGCCGTTCACCACCTGGGCAAAGCCGCGGGCGCTGAGCAGCCGCTGGGCTGCGGCGCTGCGTGCCCCGGAAGCGCAATACACGACGATGGTCCGGTCCCGCGGCAGCTCGGAGAGCCGGCGGTCCAGCTCCTGCACGGGGATGTTCACCGCACCGGGGTAGGCGCCGGAGAGGTACTCGCCCGGCGATCGCACGTCCACCACCTTGGCTCCGCTCCTGATCTTCTCCAGGACTTCGCTCGGGCTCACCCGAATCCCTCCCTTGATCCGCCGGACCATGAGGAGCGCCACCACGGCGCCTCCCATCAATAGCCAGCTCACCTCGTTCATGCTCTCTCCCAGTCGAAGCCACCCTCCGCTTCCATGCTCAGCGACCCGCCGGTGACGTTGGCCACGTCCTCGAACCCCAGCTCCTTCAGGATCCGCAGAGCCAGGTGGGCCCGGAAGCCCGACCGGCAATACACGGCGATGCGGCGCTCGCGGGGGAGCTCGCCCGCCCGCCGGCGCAGATCATCCACCGGAATGTGGACTGCCCCGCGCACGTGCCCGTCCCGCCATTCCCCCCCGCTGCGCACGTCCAAGACGAGCGGCGGCCGGGGCGAGGCCAGCTCGACCCGTAGCGCCGGGGCGGTGACGAGCCGGCCGAACCCGGAGACGTCGTTCTGGGCCACGAAGGCGACCAGGTTCACCGGGTCGTTGGCGGAGGAGTAGGGCGGGGCGTAGGCCAGGTCCAGCTCGGCCAGGTCGTCGACGGTCATGGCGCCATGCAGGGCGGTGGCGAGGACGTCGATGCGCTTGTCCACCCCGGCCCGGCCGAAGGCTTGCGCGCCCAGGAGGCGAGAGCTCTTCCGGTCGTAGATCAGCTTGAGCGACAGCTCCTCGGCCCCGGGGTAGTAACCGGCGTGGTGGTCCTTGTGGATCACTGCTGCACCGACCTCCAGCCCCGCCTCGCGGGCGGCGCGCTCGGAGAGGCCGGTCATGCCGGCGGTGGCCTCGAACACCTTCACCACCGTGGTCCCCACCGCCCCGCCGTAGCGCAGGTCGAGCCCGAGCGCGTTGGAGGCGGCCACCCTGCCCTGCCGGTTGGCCGGCCCGGCCAGCGGCATCCGCACCCGTCGGCCGGAGACCTTGTGGACGAGCTCGACCATGTCGCCGGCGGCATACACGTGGGGATCGGAGGTGCGCAGCCGATCGTCGACCAGCAGACCACCGGTCGGGCCGATCTCCAGGCCCGCGGCCCGTGCCAGGTTCAGCTCCGGCCGGACCCCGACCGAGAAGAGGACCAGCTCAGCGGGGAGCTTGCGTCCGTCGACCAGTTCCACCTCGCGCGAGGCGGGGAGGACCGCCTTCACCCCCGCGCCGGTGATCACCTTGACGCCATTCGCCTCCAGCTCCGCCGCCACGCGTGCCCCGAACTCGCGGTCCATGAGGCCCATCACGGTGGGGAGGAGCTCGACCACGGTGGTGGCGACCCCGCGCTTGCGAAACGCCTCCGCCATCTCCAGCCCGATGAATCCACCGCCCACCACCAGCGCGCTGCCCGGCCGCTGGCGCTCGATGTGGGCGTCGATGCGGTCCATGTCCGGCACGGTCCAGAGGCGGAAGACGTGCGGCGCGTCGGCGCCCGGGATCCCCGGAACGACCGGCGTCCCGCCCTGGGCCAGGATCAGCTTGTCATAGGGGTAGTAGGCCTCGCCCTCCGGGCCGCGGGCGCGCACCCGCCTGGCGGCGCGGTCGATCTCCAGCGCCTCGGTGTCGACCCGCGCGGTCACCCGGTAGCGTCGGGCGAACCCCTCCGGCGTCTGGAGCAGGAGCTTCGAGCGCTTCTCGATGTCTCGACCGATGAAGTAGGGGAGCCCGCAGTTGGCATAGGAGACGTAGGGCCCGCGCTCGAGGACGGTGATCTCGGCGTCCTCGCTGATGCGCCGGGCGCGCGCGGCCGCGGTCGCGCCCGCGGCGACGCCGCCGATGATGAGCAGCCGGGTGGTCATGGGTTCCTAGCCTCTCCAGAAACGAGCCGTCTGCGGGTGAGAGCCACCTCCCGCGACGGCGGTTCGGCCAGTCTCGATCACCCCGCCCCCCTTGGGTCAACGACCGGACGAGGGAGCGGTTGCCCGGGCTTGCCCTACCCGCAGCCACCCTTGACCACCGAGCGGACCTGGGGCTTCACGCGGCGCGTGAAGGCGTGGTCCGGCCAGCGGTGCTCGCCGTCGGGCGCGGCGTCGGCCTCCTCCGGGCAGGGGGACCGGAAGGACGGGCCACGCCGAGGGGAGACTGTCGCCGGTGGCGTAGGCGAACCTGAACCTCAGCCCACCGTCGGTGGCCCGAGGATCGGGGCGGGCCACGCACGCCGGCACCGGATACAGCCTCAGCCAGCCGTTCACCCCACCCTCGACCACGTAGGCGTTGAAGACCCCCTGGGCCCGGAGCTCCTTCCAGGCCGCGAGCGAGCGCGTCTCGTCGTTGTCGATGAGGAAGGTGATGGTGCTGGGCGGCTCGTCGAGCAGCCGGCGCACCTCGGCTGCTCCGACCAGGTCCTGCCCGTTCAGGCGGCGGGCGCCCCCGACGTGGAAGAGGTTGAAATCGTGCTCGCTCCGCAGATCGATGACGTCGACCCGCAGCGCCGTGTCCTTTCGCAGCGCCACCACCTCGGCCGGCGACGCGAACACGGCTCGCTGGGCGACCTGCTGGTGCACCTCCTCGGGGAGCCAGCGCCAGCGCCGTTCCGGGCCGGAATCGCCCCGGACCACGAGTACCAGCGCAGCCGCCACCAGCGCCCCCGCGCCTCCCCAGGCGAGATGCGAGTGCATCGAGCTCGCCCGGGCCGGTCCGAACCGCCGCTCCACTGCCTCGGCGGCGACGAAGGCGAGCAGGGCCATGACCACGATGAGGAGAACGGTGGTGCTGGTCGAGAGCCCCAGCCATTCCGGCAGCGTGAAGCGGCCTCGGTTCCCGCCCAGCCAGAACGGCTCGTAGAGGGCAACGCTCTCGCCGAAGAGGAACACCCCCAGGAGGCCCCCCAGGACGAAGAGGATGCCGTCGACCTTGAAGGTCGCCGCCGCCACGAGCGAGGTGCCCGGGCAGAAGCCACCCACGACGAACCCCACTCCCATGATGAGACCGCCCAGGATCTCCGAGGGCAGGTACGTCGGGTTCACGAAGACGCGGCTCATGTCCAAGAGGCCGAACCCCGAGGCCAGGGCGAGCAGCACCGCCGCCACCACGATGGCCGTGAACATCACCTTCAGCACGGTCATCTCGGTCAGGTAGAACTGCGCGGCCAGCTTGCGGGTGTCGCCGAAGCCGGCCATCTCCAGCACCGCCCCGAACCCGAAGCCGATCGCGCCGAAGACGAGCGCGTAGGCCACCGATCCGGAGAGCGCATTCACGTCGAAGGGTGCCATGGGCGCCTCCCGCTTCAGGTCCAGAGGCGCCGCAAGAACCAGGCGACCGCGTAGCCGCCGCCGAACACGGCGAACATGAAGGCCCAGCTGCCCACCGAGAGGACCGCGCCGCCGGAGAGCGCCTGCCCGGAGGTGCAGCCACGCGCCATTCTCGCGCCGTAGGCCATGACGAGCCCTCCCCCGAAGGCCAACGCCAGCCGGACACCGCCGGAGATCCGGGGGCCTTTCCGGATCTCAAGCCGCGCCCTGCGGAAGACGAGTCCGGAGACGAGCCCACCGAGCACGGTCCCCACCAGCATGTAGACGCCCGAGTTGTCCCAGGAGCTGCGATGCCCGCCGGCCATGTCCGCCAGGTAGCCGACCCGGTCGACGTGCCCGGGGGCAACCCATTTTTCGATCCCGGCCTGGATGTGCGAGAGCCCCCCGGAGGCGCCCAGCCCACCACCGGTCAGGAAGAAGGCCAGGAAGAGCACCACGCCCAGCAGGGCGCCGGCCAGATACGGGTTCAGGTAGGGGCGGGGGCCCCGGGTCGTGCTCTCCATGGTCATGCTCCCTGCGAGCCCTCCCGGCCGGGCTCGACGAGCTGGTACCCGGTGGTCATGGCCCGCAGGTGCTCGCCCAGCGTCCGGCCGGTCGTGACGAGGTACACGTGCAGCGTGAAGAACGAGAGAAAGAGCCAGGCGCCAAGGTCGTGCAGCGGGGCGATGACCGAGAGGCCGTCCAGCGCGGCGGCGACGGACGTCCAGTGCCCCACCGCCCACATGGAGACGCCGGTGGCGATCTGGAGCGGAAAGAGCAGGTTGAGGAGCGCCAGGTACGTGAGCTGCTGGAGCGGGTTCAATTTCTGCCCGGCGGGCTGGCCAGGGTGCGGCCCGCCCCGGAAGATGCCGCGCGTCTGGTAGTCGAGGTGCTCGAGGATGCGGGCCAGCATTCCCCGGGGTTGGGGGATGAAGCTGCGGATGGCGGCCGTGGAGAGGTGGTAGAAGAGGGACAGCGAAGCGTTCCCCATCAGCACGACCGCCAGTGCGTTGTGCACCGCCACCGCCCGGGAGAGCCCCAGCGGGCGACCGCCGCCGAAGTGGATCCCCAGACCGGTGAGGATGAGGCCGATGCCGGAGGCGGCCATGGTCCAGTGCCAGATCCGCTCGTAGCGGCCGAAGGCGTAGACCGGCTCGAGCCGTTGCCCGCGCGCCGGGCCAGGCGCCCTCAGCCGCAGCACCAGCCGGGCGGCGCCGTGGAGGGCGACGCCGGCAAAGACGAGCAGGAAGACCACCAGCCCGATGGTGTCTGCGGTCGCCTGGCGGGAGCGGCCCAGCACATGGAGCTGGCCCGGTACCGTGCCCGGTTCCCGGCGGAAGGCGAGACCCGCGCCGGCGGGGATCACCGCTCCGGAGAGCTCGACCCGGCCTCCGTCGGCCGGCGGACGCGGGGGGACGCCACCGGGGAGATAGGTCGCGAGGACGTAGTCGCCCGTGAGCCGCGAGTCCCCGCCGTGGCAGGCGCCGCAATCACGAAGGGCCCGCTCCTTCGAGGCCACCCCGTGGGCGATGGGGTGGACCTCCATCACCCCGTCGATGACCGGGTCGGCGACGCCCAGCGCCCGGAGCCGGCCCTGGACCGCCGTCACCTTGGCCGGGCTGTCCAGGCGCAGCTCCTCCTCCGAGAGGGTGCCGTCCCCGTCCGCGTCCAGCGCCTCGAGCACCTCCGGCGCGTAGCCGCCGCCGTCCCGGAAGGCGCGCACCACGGTGGCGAAGGGTACCTCCTGCCGATCCGCGGCCGACACCCATCGCCAGCGGCTCACCACGTTCACCGGTGCGAGGCGACGGGTTCCATCCGCCTCCCTCCGCATGACGAGCAGGGGCCGCAGCGCCCGAACGGTCGAAGCGTTCAGCATCTCGCCGGGCCGGCGCTCCACGTTCCGGTAGGTCGTGAGGGGGGTCTCCGCCGCCGTGACCACGGTGGAGTCGACCATCTCCCCGGTGGGAGCGACGGGATCCGGCGCGTGGCAAGCCTGGCAGGCCAAGACCTGCATGTGCCGCTCGCGAAAGGGGAGGAAGTCGTGCACCGCCAGGGGTGCGTGGCAGCTCCGACAATCGGGCCGGGCCAGCTCGTGGTCGGGGCGCAGGAGGAAGTCCGCCGTACTCGGCCGCCGCGGGTCGGCGGTCAGGTAGCGGAGGGTGGCCTGCCGGAGGTCCCCGTGGCGGGGATCGTTCCGGGCGTAGTGGCAGTCGACGCACTCGATCAGCTTGGCCGCGTGCACGTCCCAGGGTCCGGTCAGGCCCTCCTTGCCCTTGAGGTCCAGGAATGACTCGCTCATCCGCTGCGGCGCGAAGACGGCACCCTCGCCCAGGGTGAGCGAAGAGGTCTTTTCCCCGGGCAAGGACGCCGCCTCGAAGTCGGCGGGGAGCACGACGGGCGAGGAGCCGTCCGAGGCCAGGCCATGGCATGCGGCGCAGCTGGCGGTGCGCGCCTTCCCGATCCGCACGTCCTCGCGGCGGAGCTTGCCGCCCTCGAGGTGCCCCACCTGCAGCCGGCCACCGTCGACGTGGCACCGGATACAGCTCGCCTTCGACCCTGCCCGGGCGTGCTCGCTGTGGGCGGCGACGAAGCGGACGTCGTGGCAGGCACCGCAGGTGACTTCGGCCGAGACGTCCTCGGCGCGGGTGGCGAGGTGGCCGGCCGCGTCGAGCGGCGCGAAGAGGGGGTGGATGGGATTGGCCGGCTGCTGCGCCCGGGCGCCCACCGGGCCGAGGGACACGAGCGCCAGCAGGACCAGACGGGTGGCGGTCTTCAATTGCGCCCTCCGGTCCGGAGGGGATCTCCGGGGTAGCCCAGCGCCTTCCAGTCAAGCCGTGTCCCGCTCCCGTGGCAGTCGGTGCAGCCCAAGGCCTTCTCCTTGGGCACCACCATGTGGGAGAGGGGCCAGTACATCTCCGTCCGGGTGAACCCGTACCTCCCGCTGTAGGGGAGGCCCGAGGCCTTCGACCCCAGCCTGAATGCGTTGTCCCAGTCGAAGTTGGTCCAGTAGCCGTTCTCACCACCGGTGACGGGAGGCAGGAGGGTCAAGTTGCCGACGTCGTAGGGCTGGGTGGCCCGGTGCACCTTGAACGGCCAGATCTTGGCGGCGGGCTCGTCGATGCTGCCGCGGGGCAGGTTGATGGGCGTGACCTGCGTCGGGTCGATGCGATCGCCGAGCAGGTAGCGGTTCACGGTCAGGTCAAACCAGCGGTACTCGGGGACGGCGTCCTGCTCGTAGACGAACTCGCCCTTGATCTTCAGGTAGCGATGTGGGTCTTCGGGGCGGGTGCCGTCGCCGGCCTTGCTCCAGTCCCAGGAGGCCTTGGTGGGGATCCTCCTGGCGAAGCTGGGAATGTGGCAGGTCTGGCAGGCCACCGACCGGAGGTGCGTCAGGATCCGCTCGTCGCGGTGCTCGCGCCCGGTGTGGCAGTCGGTGCAGGCGAGCCCCTCCCCGTCCTCGACGCTCACCGAGAAGGCGCGGCCCCGCAGCCGGTGGTCCTTCCCCCCATGGCAGTCCACGCACAGGAAGCCGTGCTTGCCCATGTGAACGTCCTCGCCGGCCGGCGGGTGCTCCAGGGAGGAGTCGAGGTCACCGTGCTTGACCGCCTGGCCGCCGCCGCCGTAGGCGTGGCAGGTGAGGCAGTTCTCGCGCCCCGGCGTCCCCACCGACCGGGCAGCGGCCAAGAGGTCGACGCTCTTCTCGGGCATGCCCGCTTCGCCCTTCACGTACCCGCTGCCATGCTCGTGGCAGACGAGGCAGTCGACGTTCTCCGCCCTGCCGAAGTCGTAGCTGGCATCGACCCAGCCATAGCCGGCGTGGCACTTCGTGCAGGCCTTCTCGTTGCCCACGGTGGAGATGCAGAAGTTGTTGATGAGGTTCTTCTTCCCGACCCGGGTCTTGCCGGGATGGCCCGGTACCTCGACCTCTCCGCCCAGCCAGGTGAAGTGCGCGGTCTTCATCACCGAGGAGGCAGCGGGGTGGCAACCCAGGCAGGCGCGGGTCACGTCCTCGGGCCTGGCGAAGGGGCCCTGGATGACGGAGGCGTGGTCGAAGTGGGAGCGGACGCGCCGCTCGAACCGGCCGGTGTGCTCGGCCCGGGCCCGTCCAGCCACGAGGACAAGGACCAGCGCCGCCAGGGCGGCGGCGCCGGTCCCGATCGAGCCCATCCCGAGCCCTGGCTTCGTCCGATTCCGCATGGGTCCCTGCACCTGACGCGAGTCGCGGCGCCGGCTAGAAACGGAACGAGGCGCCGAGGTCCACCTCGAACTGCGACATCTCCGCCGAGTAGGAGTCGATCATCTGCCCCCCGAGCTGGGGCGGGCCGGGGTTGGCGCCGGAGATCTTGGCCCGCGGCGAGTACATGGCGGTGAGGGCAACCGCCAGCCTGTTGGTCAGCGAGTATCCGCCACCGGCGGTGAAGTGCTGCTCGGCCACTGCCGGGAAGACCAGGTTCTCGAACGCCCGGGCCTTGTCGAGCGGCATCTTCCCGTAGTTGTAGCCGGCCCGGAGCTCGAGGCCGCGGCTCACCTGGACCTGGGCGCCCAGCTTCACCACCCACTGGTCCTTCCAGTTCATGTTCCAGGGCATGGTGCCGGGCTGGCTCTGGCTGTAGCGGGGCAGGTTCTGGCCCATGGTCGCGGACCAGTTGATCCACTCCAGGTCGGCCGCGAGGAGGAGCGGGTCGAAGGGGCGGAGCGCAGCGCCGAGGGTGGCCACCTGCGGCTGATCGAAGCGGAGCCGGTCCTGTCCTCCGGGCACGTCGAAGGTGAAATCCTGGAAGCGGCTACGCGTCTCGTAGGCGGCACCCAGGGACAGCATCTCCACCGGCGTGAACTTCACCCCCAGCGTGGCGCCGTATCCCCAGGATGTGGCGGTCTTGTGCCTGGCTTGCCCACCCATGTCCGGCGGCAGGTTCCCGGCCACGTCGTACTCCATCTGCGCCATCATCACGTTGAGAGCCAACCCCACGCTCAGAGATTCGCTCAGCCGATAGGCGAGGCCCGGGCTCAGGCGGGCGTTGAGGTAGGAGGTGAGCGCCTTGCTCTGGTAGATGTTGGTCGGATAGTCGACGCCCATGCCCGAGACGGCGAAGAGCCCCAGCCCGGCGCTGAGGCGATCGCCCAGGGGCTGGATGTAGGCGATGGCCGGAATGGGCGAGCCAGCGCGCCTCGAGTCGACGCTCTGCCCGTCGTGGGTGAACATCGATGGCGGGTACGGGGGGGACATCCCGGTGGGAGTCCCGGTGGCCTGGTGACTGACCGTGGGCTTGAAATAGCCCAGGGCCACGTCGAGCCGGCTCCCCAGGCCGGCGATGCCGGCCGGGTTCGAGACCAGCGCGCTGCCGTCGAGCGTCGCGCCCACCCCCACCCCCCCCATCGACCCCTGTACCGGCCCAAAGCCGATCATCCGCATGCCGTTGGTAGCCGATGCTGGCCCCGCCGCGAACAGCGCCGCGACCGCGAGCGCCCTCTGGATCCCTCTCATGGTCCTCTCCCTCGTCGTGCCCGTGGCTCGGAGGCCACCACGAGCGGATCGGTGCTCCCGGGCCCCGCCCCGCGCCCTCACCTGCGGAGCGGCCGCGGCGGGCGAATGCGCTTCCCGTGCCCCCCGGAGCGGCGCCCTCTTTTCGGGTACTTGCTGAGGATCGCAGCAGTCTCGGTGCGACAAGGTGCTGCATCGGGCGACACGCTTCGTTTCATCCACGGGCGAATCGTGTCAGGCTCCCGTCATGGGCCGCTCGCTCAAGGTCATGGACACCCGCGAGGCCGCGTTCGCGGCCGTGAACGTCGCCTTCCGCTCCTTGGGACGCGTGTGCATGGCCCTCGACCGGAGCTTCCGCGTCCGGCACGCCTCCGACCTGCTCGACGCGCTGCTCG